>Ga0207797_1001641_pt1 | contig 16087 bp, 15 predicted proteins | sample PRCRCaboRojoPR_6_FD_187275 | JGI IMG/M metagenome (GOLD analysis project Ga0207797, IMG submission 187275) | Marine sediment microbial community from Cabo Rojo, Puerto Rico - PR CR 10% Liquid 1 (SPAdes) | ecosystem: Environmental > Aquatic > Marine > Coastal > Sediment | place: Cabo Rojo, Puerto...
GAGAAGGCCCGGCACTGGGCCGAGCGGAACGACAACGAGTACAACTACCGCCTCCAGGCCGAGCGGCCCGAGGTCGACTTCGACGACGCAATCGAGGCCGCCCTCGACCGGCTCGCCGAGACGGTCGCCGAGGGGGCCGACGGCGACGAGCTCCAGTCAGCGATCTACCGCACTGCGGAGGATCTAAATCTCGAAGTGGGCGACCTGTTTTCGGCGGGCTACGAACTCTTCCTCGGCCAGCCCCAGGGCCCGCGGCTCGGGCCGTTCCTCGCGGCGCTCGACCGGGAGTTCGTCGTGGAGCGGCTGCGGCGGGAGGGGTAGGTGAGAAAGTGGCCTCCAACGGCCAAGAGTAATTGAACGCACATACACAAGTGCGTATTACTATAGCCACGAAAACGATTCTCCCTGGACGAAGAGGCCTACGAGCGCTTGGCATCGCAAAAACGAGGAGGTGAAAGCTTCAGTGACGTCGTTAAACGGCTCGCCGGTGAACGATCGTGGTTAGAGGTTTCGGGAATCCTCGATGAGGATGAGGCCGATGATCTCGGGGCTATGATCGAAGAAGGCCGAGCTCGCTCGCGTGACCGTTCTGCCCGAGTATCAAAGGAACTCAAGCAGCCCTCACAGGACGAATCAAAATCCGAATGATCCAGGATACCACGTTCATCATAGCTTCTTTCGCGGTGATGACGAGGCTGAATTGTATCTAGAAATCCTCGAACGCGAAGCTCGACCACAGCGAGTGTCCGCTATTACCGTACTGGAACTCTATGAAGGCCTCCATCGGCCTCCCGTTGCGGACTCAAAGGCCCAACAGATCCTGCGGGTATTGGATTCGAAATCCGTGATCAGTGCGGATCACGAAGTCATGAGGAAAGCCGGGAAAGTCTCTGGTGAATTGATCAGTGCTGGCGAACAGATCGATAGAGAGGATTGTATTATTGCTGCCACGGCATTATTGCGTGACGAAGCGGTTATCACGCGGTAAACTGATCGTTTCAATCGGGTCACTGGTCTCGAAGTTCGTTCGTATTGAGAGGGGCCAATCGGCGTTCAGCTCCGAAGTGGTTCCGAAAGTCCCAAGCCGGGATTCCCCGGCTAGGGGATAGAGAGAGTCGATGCCGGGATCCACCTCGCGCGATGCCCTCCGGACCTACGTCATCGGGCTGTGCATGGGCTCGGCCGACGCCGTCCCCGGAGTCTCCGGCGGGACGATCGCGCTCATCGCCGGCATCTACGACCGCCTGATCGACGCGATCACCAACCTCACCCCGTCGAGCCTCCGCCGCATTCTTCGCACGCTCGTCCCGCCGATCGACCGCGAGGACACCTGGGCGGAACTCGACCGGATCGACCTTCCCTTTCTCATGGTGCTCGGCCTGGGAATCGTCACCGCGATCGTCCTCGTGAGCCGGGCGGTCCACTACGCCGACACCCACTTCCCCGTGCTGCTGTTCGGGTTTTTCTTCGGGCTGATCGGCGCCTCCGCCGTCGTCATCGGCCGCCAGGTGTCGCTCTCGGGGGCGCGGCACCTCGGCGCCGCCCTCGCCGGCTTCCTCATCGCGTTCGGCCTCTCGGGCGACCTCACGATCCTCGCCGACCACAGCCTGCCACTGACGGTCATCGCGGGGGCGGTCGCGATCACCGCCATGATCCTCCCGGGCATTTCGGGGTCGCTCATGCTGGTGATCCTCGGTCAGTATACGTTCCTCTCGGGGACGCTCTCGACCTTTACCGGCCGGCTGGCCGCCCTGTTCACGGGCGGGTCGGCCGCCTCGCTGGTCGAGCCCGGGACGACGGTCGCGGCGTTCATCCTCGGTGCCGGTTTCGGCCTCGTGACCATCTCGCGAGTGGTCCACCGGGCCCTCGAGGTCGACCGCCAGACCACGCTCGTCTTCCTCGTCGCCCTCGTGGTCGGATCGCTCCGGGCGCCGGTCGTCGTCATCGGCGTGCGCAAGGGCATCCCCTGGACCGTCGAGACCATCGCCCAGTTCGCCGCCGTCGCCGTCGTCGGCGTGCTCGTGCTGGTCGCGTTGGACCGCTATGCGGTCGATATCGAGGCGGACGGGATGCACCCCTGAGCCGATTACGGAACCAAACCGCTTTCCACGTCGGCCACTGAGCCCCGGTCGAATGGTCTCGACCCTCCAGTGGATCCTCCTCGGCATCGGCGCCTACTGGGTGGGGATCCTCTGGCTCCAGCGCGAGGGCCGTCTCCCCGACTACCTCTCGACGCAGGGGCCGATCATCCTCGTGCACACCAAGCGCTTCCGTCAGCTCGTCGACCGGATCGCGAGCCCGAAACGGGCCTGGCGGGCCTGGGGCAACTTCGGGATCGGGATCTTCCTCGTGGTGATGGCCGGGTCGTTTGCCTTCCTGCTCTTTGCCGCCTCCGTCACCCTGCGAAATCCCGGGCAGGCGACGGCCGTCAACCAGCCCCGGAACGTCCTCGTCATCCCCGGCGTCAACGAGTTCCTCCCGCTGTCGGTCGCCCCGGAGATCGTCTTCGGCCTGCTCGTTGGGCTGGTCGTCCACGAGGGCGGCCACGGGATCATGTCGCGGGTGGGCAACATCGATATCGAGTCGATGGGCGTGGCGCTGTTCACGATCATCCCGGTCGCGGCCTTCGTCGAACCCGACGAGGAGAGCCGCAAGAAGGCGCCGCGTGGCGACCAATCGCGGATGTTCGCCGCGGGCGTGACCAACAACTTCGCCGTCACGATCGTCGCCTACGTCCTGCTGTTCGGGCCGGTCATCGGGGCGATCGGCGTGGCGCCAGGCGCGGCCGTCGGCGGGGCGCTCCCGGGGTCGGCCGCCGACCAGGCCGGCATCGGCCACGGCGACCGGATCGTCGCCGTCGAGGGCCGATCGATCGCTGATAACGACGCTCTCTCGGAGACGCTCGCGGCGATCCCGAACCGGCAGGTCTCGGTCACGGTGGACGACGGTGCGGGCACACAGACGGTCACCGTCGAGCGCTCGCTGCTGGTCACGGGCGTCACGCTCGACACGCCGTTTGCGGCTGCGATCGACCGAGGGATGCGGATCACGGCGGTCAACGGGAGCGACGTGCACACCGAGCAGGCGTTCGTCAGTGCCGTTCGGAACACGACCGTCGCCGAGTTCACGGTCGAGGGGGGTGAGACCGTGACCGGCCCGGTCGGGGCCGCGGTCCAGATCGCCCCCGACGGCCCGGCCGCCGCGGCCGGGCTGCCGGGCGGGGCCAATGCGGTGGTCACGGCGATCGAGGGCCAACGGGTCATCTCCTCGGCGGGCCTCTCCCGGGTAATGGAGGCGACCGAGCCCGGGCAGACCGTCGAGATCGAACTCTACATCGACGGAAACCGCCGGGTCGAATCGGTCGACCTTGGCGCCCACCCCAGCCAGGCTATCGAGCACGGGTTCATCGGCGTCGGCGTGGCCCCCGGATTCAGCGGGCTGACGACCAGCGACTTCGGGACGCGGCTCTACCCCGCCGCCGGCTACCTCGCCCTGCTCGGCGGCGGCGAGGGCGGGGGCGGCTCGTTCTTCGGCCGGATCGCCTCCACCCTGCTGCTCCCCTTCGCGGCCGTCGCCGGCGGCCTCCCGTTCAACTGGGCCGGGTTTACGGGTGGCATCGGGAACTTCTACACCATCACCGGGCCGCTGGCCGCCCTCGGCGGCGTGGCCTTCACGCTCGTGAACGCCTTGTTCTGGACGGCGTGGATCAACCTCAACCTGGGCATCTTCAACTGCATTCCCGCCTTCCCGCTCGACGGCGGCCACATCCTCCGGATGGGGACCGAGGCCATCGTCTCACGGCTGCCCATCCGCGATCGGCGTCGGGCGACCACCGCGGTGACGACGAGCGTCGGCCTGATCATGCTCGTCACCCTGCTGCTCACCCTGTTCGGGCCGCAGTTGCTCGCCTAGGAGGAGCCGGTCCGGGCCGCGATCCCGACGAACCCACAGTCCTCACAGGCCGCCGTCTGGTTCTCGCCGAACACGAAGCCCGCCACCTGGCCGCCGCACTTCGGGCAGGAACCGCCCGCCTCGAGCCGTGTGATCGCGTCGAGGTCGGCGTCCAGCCACGTCGCCTCGGGGACGCCGCCGATGACGTGGGCAGTGACCCCTTCCTTGTTCGGGTCGATCGCCGTACCCCAGAGGATCGAGCCGCCGCCCATCTCGGCCCGCAGCAGTTCCACGGCGTCGATCGATTCGGCGATCGTCATCGACGGCCCACCGACGAGGTACAGGAGGCTTTCATCCACGGCGTCGATCGACGTGTCTGTCGATTGCAGCGTGCGGTCGACCGCGGTCGCCGCCGTGGACGGGGCCGCCCCGTTGGCGATGATGGCGTATGGTTTCCCGTCGAGAACGGCTCGAATGTCGGCGAGGTCGAGGTTGACCAGACCAGGCGTGGCCATCACCGAGCTGACCGCGCTGACGATGCCCCAGATCGTGGGTGCGCGGGACCCGGTTCGGATCGGAATGGTCGCGTCGGCCGCCGATCGGAGGCGCTTTAGGGCGTCGTGCGGCGATCGCCCGGCCGGCTCACCGTCGCTCGGGAGCGCGAGGATGCCCATGACGGTGGAGTCGCTCTGGGCGGCGAACGCGAGGACCCGGGTCGGGATGGCCCCGACGCTCGCGAGGTCGACCGCGAGAAACGTCACCGCGGCGTTCGCGATGGCGCTCTTGGCCTCGACGGAACAATCGGTATCGGCCTGAGCGGTCCGGAGTGTGATCCCGCCGTCCGTTGAGATCGGCGGTCTCGTTGCGGGTTCCGGTGTGACCAGCCGCACCCCGTCGAGGCGCTCCAGTGGCTGAATCGCCTCGATCAGGCGACCGTAGCCGACGACCGCGACCGACCGGTCGGGCCGCACGTGCTCGGCTGCCGCGAGCTCCCCCACCATGTGTGTCGTAGTCCCCCGGGGATCGGGGCCGGAGACGAAGGCGAGCGCCACCCCCACGTGGCGCGTTCCGACCCGATCGTACCCGCCTCCGCCGAACGGCCGACCCCGACCCCCGTGTGCAATCACTAAAGGCGGAAACCGGTAATAGGTAATACACGGTTAACCACGCGGCTAACCTTCGCATGCGGCGGTGTTTATACGGGGGACGGTGCTGGGGTCACCAGGTGAGCCCTTCGTATGTCACGCCCTCGCGACGCGAGATGGCGTGGCGGCCGTCGATCACGACCGGCGTGTCCATTCGGTCGAACGCCTCGTCGAGGGCGGCGACCTCGTCCCACTCGGTGACGATCAGGGCCGCGACGGCATTGTCGAGGGCGGTTTCCGGGGTTTCGGCGTAGTCGATGTCGGGGAAGACCTCGCGCATGTTGTCGGTCGCGACCGGGTCGTAGGCGACGACCTCGGCGTCGCGGTCGAGGAGGCCCTCGATGACGTCGATCGACCGGGCGTTGCGGATGTCGTCAGTGCCCGGTTTGAACGCCAGCCCGAGGACGGCGACCCGCTCATCGGCGACGGCGACGTGTCGGTCCATGAGGGCGAGAAAGCGCTGTGGCTGGAGGTCGTTGACGGCGACGGCGGCCTCGAGCATCGGCGGGTCGTAGTCGTGGTGTTGGGCTTCGGTAATGATCGCAGACAGATCTTTCGGCCAACAACTCCCGCCCCACCCCAGCCCGCTCCGGAGGAACTTCGCGCCGATCCGGTCGTCCAGGCCGATGGCGTCGGCGACCTCGTAGGCGTCGACGCCGAGCTCCTTGCAGATGTTGCCGATATCGTTGATCAGGCTGACCTTCGACGCGAGGAAGGCGTTGTTGGCGTACTTGATCATCTCCGCCTCCCGGGCGCCCGTTTCGACCACGGGGACGTCGTGGCGGTCGAGCAGGGGCGCGAAGACGGCGTGAAGGTCGGCGAGGGCCTGCCGGTGGTCGGAGCCGAAGACGAGCTTGTCCGGGTGGAGGAAGTCACGAACCGCCGAGCCCTCCCGGAGAAACTCGGGGTTCATCGCGAGGCCGAGCAGGTCGCCCTGGCGTTTGCCCGCCGCGTCTTCAACGATCGGGCCGAGGACGTCGTCGGTCGAGCCCGGCACGACGGTGCTCTTGACGACGACCGTGTGATAGGTGTCCTTCGTCGCGAGCGCCTCGCCGACCCCCTCGGCGCCGGCCTCCATGTAGGCGAGATCGATGCTACCGTCCGGGTTCGAGGGGGTGGGCAGGGCGAGGAACGTCGCCTCTGTCTCCCAAAGCACGTCGTAGTCCGTCGTCGCCCGGAGGGAATCACCCGCGTGCTCGGCGATCAGTTCGGCGAGGTTCGGCTCCTCGATGGGGGCCTCGCCGTCGTTGATGGTCTCCACCACGGCCTCGTCGACGTCGATCGCGACGACGTCGTGGCCGAGGTCGGCGAAGCACGCGGCGACGGTCGTCCCGACGTAGCCGCTGCCGACGATGCTCAGGTCCATTATCGGGAAGCGACGGCTGGCGGTAGTATGACGGTTTGGAATCCACGGAAAACTCAAAACCCCCAAGAGGATTCGCCCGAGTGTTCCGGTATGGACCGACGGGAACCGCCCCCGACCGAGGAGGGGTGGTACGCGCTGCACGACTTCCGGACGATCGACTGGGACGCCTGGCGCGAGGCCGCCGAGCGTGATCGGGCGGACGCCCTCGAGGAGGGCGTCGAGTTCCTTCAGTCGGCCGAGGCCCTCGACGACAGCGACGCGGGCGGCTCGGTCACCTACGCCGTCAACGGCCACAAGGCCGACCTCCTCGTGATCCACCTCCGGCCGACGCTGGAGGAACTCAACTACCTCGAACGCCGCTTCGAGCAGACCGCCCTCGCCGGCTTCACTGATCGGTCGCACTCCTACGTCTCCGTGACCGAGGTGAGCGGGTATACCTCCGACGAGCTGTTCGAGGACGGCGAGATCGCCGATATCGAGGATCAGGGCCTCCGAAACTACCTCCAGATGCGGCTCCACCCGACGATTCCCGACGCCGAGTACGTCTGTTTCTACCCGATGGACAAGCGCCGCGAGCCCGAGGACAACTGGTACGACCTGCCGTTCGACGAGCGGGCCGAGCACATGGCGAGCCACGGCGAGATCGGCCGGGACTACGCCGGCGAAGTCACGCAGATGATCACCGGGTCGATCGGGTTCGACGACTGGGAGTGGGGCGTCACGCTCTGGTCGAACGATCCGACAGCGTTCAAGCGGCTGCTCTACGAGATGCGGTTCGATCCCTCGACCTCGCGGTTTGCGGAGTTCGGGTCGTTCTACACGGGCGAGCGGCTGTTGCCCGAGCAGCTCGACGCCTTCCTCGCCGGCGAGCGACTCGGCGAGGCCGAGGCGGAGACTGGTAGCCCACCGGAGCACGTCCAGACGGCCGGCGAGGCCGACGAGATCCGGGGCGAGCTCGCCGACATGGACATCTACGCCGGCCAGCCACACGGCGAGGACGTCCACGCGATGGTCCTCTACTCGGAGACCGATGCCGACGAGCTGTTCGAGGAAGTCCGGGGACTCCGGGCGAACTTCGACCACTACGATACCCACGTCAAGACCGCCGTCTACGAGGCGACGGACGATAGCCGGTCGGCGGTCGTCAGCCTGTGGAAGACCGAGCGAGCGGCCCAGACGGCCGGCGGCTTCCTCTCGGAGCTCCCGGGGATCGTCTCCCGGGCGGACGAAGAATCCGGGTTCGGGACGATGGGCATGTTCTACACCGTCAAGCCCGAGCATCGGGCGGACTTCGTCGAGACGTTCGACGAGGTGGGTGGGGTGTTAGCGGGGATGGACGGCCACGATTCGACCGCGCTGTTCGTCAACCACGAGGACGAGAACGACATGTTCATCTCGAGCCAGTGGCGCTCGAAGGACGACGCGATGGGCTTCTTCCGCTCGGAGGCGTTCTCCGAGACGGTGTCGTGGGGCCGGGACGTGCTCGCCGACCGGCCGCGGCACGTGTTCCTCGCGTGAGCGGGGGGGTGACACCTCAGCAGACCGATTCCGCCTCTGATTCGCCCGGGTCGAGATGGGCCCGGCCCCAGTCCTCGAGAGCGTCGATCACCGGCTCGAGTGACCGACCGTGCGGCGTGAGCGCGTATTCGACCTCGACGGGTTGGTCGTTGATGATGGATCGCTCGACGAGTTCCTCGTCCTGAAGATCCTGCAGGCCGTTCGAGAGCACCTTGTTCGTGATCGGGCCGATCGCGGTGGCGAGTTCGTTGAACCGGAGGGGGCCGTCGGCGAGCAACCGATGGACGATCACGGGGTGCCACTTCTTGCCGAGCACGTCCATAGTGCAGGTGATGGCACACCAGTCGTCGCCCGCACACCACGCGGCGAGACAGTCCTCCTCGGGGATCGGGGCGAGGTCGCTCATACCCGCCGTTACGACGTCATCGGGTTAAGGGTTCGGCGGGTAGGTGACGGTTTTTGGGTTACGACGGCGAAACCACGTATCCGCGGGGATACTGGCGAGTATTATGCGTGGCAGGGAATCCATCTCGTGCAAATGGTCACCGTCGAAATCGAGTACTGTGTTCCCTGCGGCCTGCTCGATCCGGCCATCGAAACCCAACGGGCACTGCTGCGGTCGTTCGGTCGTGACCTCGAGGGGGTCCGGCTCGTGACCGGGCACGGGGGTGTGTTCCGCGTTGCCGTTGAAGGCGAAACGATATGGGACGCCAAGGACCACGACGGTCGGATTGACACCGACCGCATCGCCGACCGGGTGGAGGATCGGCTCGAGGTGTGACGGGCGTGTGCATGATCGGTACCGTGGGCGATGCCCGCCGCTGACGAGCGGCACCACCTCGAGTGGGAGCGATTGACGGCGTGGGGCGAGCCCTGGGCACTCGCGGTGGTCTTCGGGGTGGCGTCGGTGCCGTGGACCTACGGGTTCGTCGCGGGCCTGGACCTCCCGCTGTGGCCGGCCTTTATCGCCTCGGCGACGTACTTCGCGGCCGGACACGGCCCGAAGGCGTTCGTCCGCGGCTATGCGAGCAACCTCGTCGGCGCCGGGTACGGGGCGGCCACGCTCGCCATCGTCGACGGCGTCTTGGGTGGGAGCGTGCTCGCGTTGAGCCTCGTCGTCGGGGGCTTCATGCTCCTCGCGAGCCTGCACGCGGCTGTCCCCCTGCTATCGTTCACGCCCGGGGGCTTCCTCGGGTATGCCACCCTGTTCGGCGTTCACGCGGCCGATGTGACGACGTATGGAATCGGGGGTGTCGGTGGGGCGTTCGTCGGGACCGCCGTCGCGATGCTCATCGGTGGCGGGATCGGTCTGCTCGCCGACGAAGTCAGTTCGGCGATTGGGTGACTTGTGATCACCCGGGCCGGACGAGGAGACGGCGGAGAAGCCACCGCGCAAACGGCGGCGCGGCCGAGACTGCGCCGAGCGCCAGCGCCCACAGGAGGAGCGTGGCCGGCATGCTCGGCGGAAGGACCGCTCCGAGGGAGACTACGGCAATGCCGGCGAGGAGGCTCAGTAGCGCGATAAGCCCGGCGTAGGTGAGCAGGAGACCGCCATAGGCGAGGCGATCGGGGATGGACTCGAGCGTGGGACCGGGCGCATTTACGTTCGAAAGCGTGGTGAGTTCGTGGAGATTGGAGTGGAGGGCCATGAGTGAGGGGAGGGGTCAGCGGGGGAGCGGGGCGGCACCCGGTCGCCCGCAGTATCGGGTTAGGACTACGGAGCCGAGGGCGTTGTCGCCAATCTGTTGGGTGGGTTTATATCGACGCTCGGTGGCAGGCTCGAGCCCGGGACCCGACCCAATTCATTTTTAAATCTACCCAAAATATGGGGCATAACGGCCAACCCGTTCCACCCCCCACAGAGGATCGACTGAGTACCCATGCGCGAAGCCACCATCCGCATTCCCGCGACCGAATTCGAGGATTCAGGCCTCGTCGACTTCCTCGAACGGGTCCACGAAGCCGGCCTCAGAGACCTCTCGGAACTGGTCTGTCAGAGCGATGGCTGCCTGATGGTCGCGACCCTCGACGACGCCATCCCGGCCGACACGCTCGACGGCATGGACTACCTGGACTGGTGGGAGCAGCTGTCCGCCTCGGGAGAGCGTCACGTCTATCTCTGCAAGGTCACCGCCGAATCGGCGGGCCGTGACATCCTCTCGATGGAGGCGCTCGGGATTCCGAACTCCGAACTGCAGGTCGACGACGACGGGATCACCGTCTCGCTGGTCGGCGACCAGGCGGACCTCTCCCGGGGGATCGAGGCCTACGAGACCGCGGGGCTGTCCGTCTCCCTCGAGCGCATCGGCGACTACGACGGGCCGACGACCGCCCTCGACGCCCTGACCGACCGTCAGCGGGAGATCCTGCAGGAGGCGTTCGCGCAGGGGTATTTCGAGGTCCCCCGCGAGGTCTCGACCGAAGACGTGGCCGATGCGTTCGAGCTCGACACGTCGACCGTCGCCGAACACCTCCAGCGCGCGGAACGAAACCTCCTATCTGATCTACTCGCCCCCTGAGCCGGGGCTATCAATCCTCCCCAGAGTGTGGGCATCAGGCTGGCGGGACCGGCGCTCGTCGTTCTGTCATGTATGTCACGCAAGGATTCCGTGTTCGACCGGCTATGGGCCGGCATCGAAGACCGCTATGCACCCGAGGACGTCGGCTGTGACTGTGGATCGGCGAGTCGAGGACAGGCCGTCTTGGATGAGACCGAGCTCACGATGGCCGACCTCCGGGCCTACCAGCGCGGCGATCGCTCGATGGCCGAGCTCGTTTCGACGGTCGACGCGGACCTTGACACGGATCCGATCGACGACCTCGAGACGCTCATCGTCGAACTGCGTCGAGTGATCGAGGCCGGGCAACCCGACCCGGATCCGACGTCGGAGCGGTGAGAGCCGATGGCCGTCGACGTGCCACCCGTCGTCGTCGATACCGCCACCTACTTCGGCTGGCTGGTCGTGACGATCGTCCCGCTGTTCTTCCTCGCGGCCTTCCTCGTCGGGCTGGTCCAGGCGTACGTCTCACCCGGCCGGATCCGGTCGGCGCTCGAGGATCGGGATCGGGGGAGCGGCAACGTCGCCGCCGCGGGGTTGGGGGCGGTCACGCCGTTCTGCTCGTGTTCGAGCGTGCCGCTCGTGGCCGGCCTCCTCCAGGCCGGAGCGCCGCTGGGTATCGTCTTCTCGTTTCTGTTGGCCTCGCCGCTGATCAACGAGATCGCGGTCCCGCTGCTGGCCACGTTGTTCGGCGTCCGGCTGGCCGCGCTCTACGTCGTGACCATGTTCTCGGCCGCCGTGGTCGGCGGGCTCGTGATCGGCCGGTTCGTCGAGGACGGAGAGCATGTGAAGGCGACCGGCATCGAGTCGTTCACGACGTCGACGCCCGTGGCCGATGGCGGTGTTGCGGCCAGCTCCCATCGCGATCACGTCAACCGCGCGGCGACCCACGCCTGGACGTTCCTCCGCGAACTGCTGCCGTACGTGACGCTGGGCATGGTCGTCGCGGCGCTCATCCACGGGGTCGTCCCTGTCGCCTGGCTGCAGGGATGGCTCGGGCCCGAGAACCCGCTCGCGGTGCCGCTGGCGGTTATCGCCGGCGTCCCGCTGTATTTCAGCCTCAGCGCCACGCTGCCCGTCGCGGCCGCGCTCGTCTCGAAGGGCCTCCCGATCGGGACCGTCCTCGCGCTGCTCGTCGGCGTGGTCGGCGTGAGTCTCCCGAACCTGATCATGCTGAACAAGCTGTTCTCCCGACGGCTCCTCGCGGCCTATGTCGCGACGGTCGTGGCGATCGGGATCGTCGTCGGGATCGGTTTCAACGGGCTGGGTATCTAGGAGTTAACCCCCACTCTGGTCGATCGGAATCGCCGGCCCAAGGCGAGAGTGGCCGCATCCGCTCACCGGGGGTCGCCCGATACGTTGACGATGTCTGGACCGGGCTCAACCGGATCGGCGCCACCACAGCACCGCCCAGAGGAGCCCCCAGACGGCGGCGAAACTGGTAAATCCCGGCTGGCCGGGGGTGATCGTCCGGGTCACCTCGGTCGTCACTGTGGTCGTCACGATCGGCGCCGCTGCCGTCGCTGATCCGGGAGTCTTCATGCTAGTCGGCGATTCGGTCGTGGTCGACCCGCTCGTCGGCGGTGGGGCGGTCGTGGCCATCGCCGTCGCTGTCGGCGTGCGCTGCCGTTCCGGCGCTGGACAGTGACCGTCGAGGTTCTTCGCCACGACCGGTGTCCCGTCGTGATACCGTGCCTGTGCCGTCCCCTGGTTTCGGAGCGCCCGGACGACAAAGCCGAAGTCGTCCTCGGTCACGTTACGGAGGGGCGTCGCGTCCCGCCAGAGGGCCATGCTCACCCCGGTCTCCCCCGGCTCGACCCACGCAAAGCCGATCGGCTCGCAGTTCTCGTCTAGGACCTGGACCTTTCCCCCGTGGGAGAGTCGCACGGTCGCGTTGACGGCGGCGTGGTCGTGGATGGTCTCGGTAACCCGCTGGCCATCGCGCGTGACGACGTGCTCGGTGGAGACCTCGGCCAGCGTGACGTTCCGAAGCACGGCGCTCGGCGGGGTCACGGTCCCCGAATACCGGTCGGTCACCAGGCCGTCGTGGACGAGCGACAACCGGTAGCTGCTGCCTGGGGCGAGCCCCCGGAGGTCGAGCCAGGCGTTCGCGATCCCGGGGTCCTCGATCGGCTCGAGGGCGGTCCTGATGGTCCTGGTTCCATTGACCAGCACTTCGACATCCAGATTGTGTTCGGGAACGGCCTCGACCTCCACGGCGACCTGCACCCATTCGGGGGCCAGCGGGTCGTACGTATAGCGGTTTGTGTACAGCCGACTCTTGAACGGCATCACGCGAAAGTCCCGGCTCGACGACCCGACATCGATCTCCGGATCGGCTGTGGCAGTGAACGCGAACTGGACGATGAACCGCTCGTCCCCGAAGATCTCGGTCGACCGGTTGTGGCCGCGATGATGGAAGGTGAGGTTGCCGGTGTCGACGAGTACGTACGTGCTCGACCCCCGCCGGTGGACGGTCGCGGTCGTTTCGTCGATCCCAGCCAGGATCCGGGACCGTTCCGGCGTCGGATTGGTCTGGATGAGGCGGAAGGTCGCGTTGCCGTCGAGCACATCGAAAAAGCGCGCTGTCGTGGTGCCGTTCTTTGTCGCCAGTTCATCGGCCAGCCGGTCCGACTCGATGGCGACGACCAGCGTGTCGCCGAGGACGACATCCTCGGCCCGGCTGATCGATCCGTTTTCGATGCCCCGTGCCACGGTCGTGGCACTGTCGAACTCGCCGGTCGTGGCCTGATAGGCGGTCACGTTCTCGCCGTCGGGTGCCGCGGGCGTAGCCGACGACGTCCCACCGAGGACGAGCAGGACGACCACCACCAACAGCAGTCCCACGGTCGGCCCCGCCAACCCACCATTCGACCTCCCCGATCGCATACTTCCGGGTTGTGCCGTCGCCGGGATAAGCGATCCCGTAGCCCAAATTCGCGTTTCACCCTTCGTGTCGTCGGGCGGTGGTTTGTCTGAATGATTGCCGCGCCCGGCTTCCGGAGCCGGTCAGACGTACCTCTTAGGCAACCCCTTTACACGATGGCGAGTAACCCAAGGTCGCGATGACCAAGCGACACGTACAGCTCCCCGCGATCGCCGAGGAGGGCGTTCAGACCTTTATCGATGACGTCGACGATCGCCTCACCGGCGCCACCAACGAGGAGATCTGCGACGTCGTCCAGGGCGTCCTCATCGATCTCTTCGGCGACCGCGACGCCTACGAGCGGTGGCAAGGGGGTGAGGACATCTCGCCCGCCGAGCGCGTCCGGCTGCAGGGCTATGACCCCTGTAACGCGACGCTCGAGAGCGAATACTACGCCGAGAAGGACGAGTCGAAATACACCCGCTCGAAATATCTGCAGTGGCTCTGGCGGCAGTTCGACGCGACGCCGATGGCCGACAACGTCGAGTTCGCCCTCCGCTTCCGCCAGATGCTCGGCAAGCATCTCTTCGCCTCGTGTGGGGACGACTGTCGCTTCTTCAAGGGGATCACGTTCACGTACGGCCACAACATCGAGATCGGCGACAACACCGTCGTCCACGACGACGTCCACCTCGACGACCGCGGCCGGCTCACCATCGGCGAGCGCGCCTCTATCTCCGACAACGTCCACATCTACTCCCACGACCACGACGTCGTTGACCAGACCGAGGTGACCAACTTCCACACGGTCATCGGCGACGACGTCCGGATCACCTACGACGCGATGGTCCGGGCGGGCGTCGAGATCGGCGAGAACGCCCTCGTCGGCGCCCGGGCGGTGGTTCAGGACGACGTCCCGGCCCACCACATCGTCGTCGGGATGCCCGCCAAGAGCATCTCGATCAAGCCCGGCTTCGAGGACGAGGCCGTGCCCGTGGACGAGGAGGGCGAGAGCGGCCGGGCGGGCCGCGAGATCCCCTACGACCTCCCGCCCGACCTCCAGGTGTTCGACGAGTTCGATCGGCCGCCCGAGCTGTCGGAGCCGGTCGACCCGCACGATCGGCCCTGACGGCTCGGTTTAGATTTGCCCGGTGGGTGGACCGCGACGCCGTTGTTCTTCGCCGAAGATCTCGTCGAAGTCCTCGCCCGTGAACGCCTCGGGGATGGTCCCCTCCCGGGCGTAGATGTACAGCGCCGTCTTGACCACGCCCGTGATGGCTTGGCCGGCCGGCAGGAGCAGGAGGAAGAACAGGAAGGCGCCGAGCACGAGCAGAATCGTCAGCGTCGACGAGTAGGAGAACAGGATGCCCGCTAACACGAGGACGCCGACGGCGGTCAGGATCACGAGGAAGAACACCACGCCCACGCCGACGCTCGCCCCGGCGTACTCGCCCCAGCGTTCGCGGAAAGCCCGGGCGCTCGCGCCGAACATCGCCCGCGTGCCGACGTCCTCAAGGACGATCACGGGGACGATGAAATACGTGAGCAACCCCCAGGTGACGCCGAAGATTGCGGCGACGATCTGGCCACCCCGGCCCTGGCGCTCGATCGCCCGGATGATCACCGAGACGGTCGCCGCAACCAGTCCCCAGGCGACGATCTTTTCCTTCACGCGCCAGGCCGCGGCGAGGCCGTCGCGGACGTCGGGTTCCTCGCCACGGAACACCATGGCCGAACAGTGGACGAGGCCGGCGGCGAAGAACGTCGAGACCGTGGTGACGACGAAGGCCGAAACGAACGCGCCGACGGCGAGCAGGCCGTAGGCCACGGGAGTTCCCTGGCCCGCCAACGACTGCACCACGGCCACCAGCGGGCTCGCGAGGAGGGCGAGCAACCCGAGGAGGAGTAGGATTCCCGTGCTCATCACCGGGAAGGCCAGCAGCTCCGGTTCGGCGACGACGATGTGGACGCCGTGGAGGCCCATCCGCCAGCCCCGTTTCGCATCCGAGAGAACGCCCATGTCGACAATACGTCGGGATCGTGATTAACGGTTCGCGTGGCTCAAGCCTGGCGGTAGTAGCCGTTGAGGTCGATTCCGAGGGCGATGGCCAGCAGGAGCACCGCGAGCATGGTCACGAGTTCGGAAAAGCCCACCCACGGCGGGAAGACGAAGGCCGCCCATGACTCGATGTAGCCGGTGACGCTCTGGTAGACCCCGACCGATTCAGTTTCGTGGAAGGCCGTCGCCCCCGGGACGTCGTCGGGCTCCTCGGGGAGGCCCTGACGGTCGGCGTCGTAGACGATGCCGCGGCGGCCCCGGAGCGAGTACTGCCAGACGACGTCGCCGGTGGCGTTGATCTCGACGACGCGGAAGTTCCGCGAGTCGACGATCAGCGTGTTCCCGTTGGGGAGGCGGTCGGCATCCCGCGGCCATTGCAGCCGGAGCTCGCTCCCGGTGTAGGTCCAGATCGGGTCGCCCGCGCTGTCGAGCTCGATGACCCGGTTGTTGAGGCTGTCGGCCACCAGCATCGTCCCGGGGCCGCCCAGGTGGTTGGGGTCGTGCTGTTCGGTGACGGGGCCGCCCCCGGGCTGACCGGTAACGGTGACGATGTCACCCGTCTGGCCGTCGACCTCGAGGACGACGTCGAAGTTGCGGATCGAGAGCAGGAGGTTGCCGTTCCCGAGGGAATCGATGTCATTCATGTGGGTCCAGTCGCCCTCCGGAGGGCCCGGCCGGAAGGCC
>Ga0207797_1001642_pt1 | contig 16083 bp, 9 predicted proteins | sample PRCRCaboRojoPR_6_FD_187275 | JGI IMG/M metagenome (GOLD analysis project Ga0207797, IMG submission 187275) | Marine sediment microbial community from Cabo Rojo, Puerto Rico - PR CR 10% Liquid 1 (SPAdes) | ecosystem: Environmental > Aquatic > Marine > Coastal > Sediment | place: Cabo Rojo, Puerto...
TGCTTTGGCATTTTTGAAGGACGGATTACCATCGGCCCTTACAGGTGCTTGGCGGCCATCTTGGCCAGGCGCAGGAGCTGGTGGGAAAAGCCCGACTCGTTGTCGTACCAGGCGATGACCTTGACCATGGAGCCGTCGATGACGCTGGTCAGCGGGCCATCCACCACACCGCCGTACATTGAGCTGACATAATCAATGGACACCAGCGGGACCTCGGTGTAGCCGAGGATGTCCTTGAGCGGTCCTTCAGCGGCTTGCTGAAAGGCCTTGTTGACCTCTTCGGCCGAGGTCGTGCCGGAAATGTCGACGGTCAAGTCGACCAGGGAGACATTGGGGGTGGGAACCCGAACGGCCATGCCATCGAGCTTGCCTTTGAGGTCCGGGATGACCTCGGTGACCGCCTTGGCCGCCCCGGTGGTCGTCGGGATCATGGACATGGCTGCCGCCCGGGCCCGGCGCAGATCCTTGTGCGATCCATCCAGGATTCGCTGGCTCATGGTGTAGGAGTGGGTGGTGGTCATGATGCCCCGCTGGACGCCGAAGCTCTCGTGGAGGACCTTGGTGGCTGGAGCGAGGCAGTTGGTCGTGCAGGAGGCGCAGGAGACGATCTGGTGCTCCGGCTTGAGATCCTCATGGTTCACCCCGACGACGATGGTCGCATCCGGGCCTTTGCCCGGAGCGCTGATGAGGACCTTGCTGGCGCCGCAATCCAGGTGCTTCTGGCAGCTGTCCCGGTCCCTGAACTTACCGGTGGTCTCCAGGACCATGTCCACTCCGAGGTCCTTCCAGAGCCATTCTCCGCCGCCCTGGCGGGTGACCTTGACCTGCCGGCCCTCGACGGAGAAGCCCTCCTGAGTGGCCTGGACCGTTCCGGAAAAGGTGCCGTGAACTGAGTCGTATTTCAAGAGATGGGCTAGGGTTTGGTTATCGGCCCTGGCGTTGACGGCCACGAGCTCAAGCTCGGCGTCCCGGGCCAAAAGCCTGGTCATGAATCGCCCTATTCTGCCAAACCCGTTGATTCCGATGCGTACGGCCATGGTTGAACTCCTTTGTGCTGGTGTTTCCTGAATGCCTCACGTGAGCGGGGGGGGCTGTATTGTCCATCATCTTTCCGGCCGAGCGCAAGCCCCTGGCCAGGTCCATAGAGCCAGGCTGGCCAAAGGGTCTGCCGGCCTTATCCATGGAGGCATCGCCGGGCTTGCGGCCGAACACAGGCTATCATAAGAATATGCGCAGTGGATTTCAACCCGGGGGAGGAAAATCGAATGTCCAAAAAGCTCCGGGCCGACCAGCGCCTGGTCGATCTGGGCCTGGCCGAGACCCGCGAACGGGCCAAGCGCTTGATACTGGCCGGGAAGGTTATCTTCGAGGGCAGTGGCTCAGCAGGCCGGGTCGTCAGAAAACCTGGAGAGCAGGTTCCTGAGACGGCTTCCCTGCGTCTCAAGGAGGAAGAGCGCTTTGTCAGCCGAGGGGGGTACAAGCTGCTGACGGCCATTGAACACTTCAGCCTGGATGTTCGGGGCATGACGGCCCTGGATGTCGGCGCTTCCACCGGCGGCTTTACCGACTGCCTGCTCCAGCTGGGAGCCAGCCGGGTCTATGCCGTGGATGTCGGCTACGGCCAGCTCCAGTGGCGCTTGCGCAACGATCCGCGGGTGATCCCTTTGGAGCGCGTCAACATGCGTTACGCAGGACCGGATCTTCTTCCCGAGCCTGTCGATCTGGTCGTTGTGGACTGCTCCTTCATCTCCCTGCGGCTCATCATGCCGGCCTGTCTCCAGTTCATGAAGCCCGGGAGCCTGCTGATCAGTCTGATCAAACCCCAGTTCGAGGTCGATCGGGGAGGTGCGGCCAAGGGCGTCGTCCGCTCCAAGGCCCTCCGGGAGGAAGCTGTTCAGAAGATCATTGGCTTCGCTGCCTCGGAGCTGCGCCTTGAGCCCCAGGGTTGGGTTCCGGCCGGGGTCCAGGGGCCGAAGGGCAATCAGGAGTACCTGGCGGTGTTCAGGTTTCAGAAGGCAGAGGACAGATGACAGAGGACGGAGGATAGAAAACAGAAAGCAGAGAACAGAGGACAGAAGACAAAGGATAAAGGGCTGAAACCAGACAAGAAATTGAGGATGAACAGAGTGTGGATAGGCAAGCAGTAGAGTGGAGAAGTGGGATCTCGTACTTTCCTTTCGTTCTCTATTTACTCCTCAAGCCCGTGATCGCCAGGACTTCCTATGGGTTTCTCTCGTCTGTCTTCCATCTCCTGATTCCTGCCCTCTGCCTTCTGTCCTCTGTTCTCTGCTTTAGCCAGCCTGCTCTGCACAAGGAGCAGCCCCAGAAAGGGCAAGCCGGCTGAGAGCCATTCCCGGCCGGGGAACACGGCCGAGTGGATTGCGGCTCCGGCCACCCCGGCCAGAAGGAGCCAGGAGCGGGCTCGGACCTTGCCGGGTCCTGCTATTGGGGCGTCGATGAAGCCCTGCGGCGCAAGGAGGGTCCGAAAGGCGCCTATGGCCAGCATGGTCATGAACAGGGCCGTCTCCCGGAGGGCCTGAAAGGCGTCCATGAGCGGTTTGAGCTGAACAATCCAGGCTGCTGCCCCGAGCAGGAGGAAGATGTCCGCACCCAGGGCCAGGGAGTTCTGCCGCCGCTTCAGGAGAGCTCCGGCTGCCAGGGCCAGACAGGCCAGGCCGCCGCCGATGAGAAAGCGCTCCGGGGTATTGATGCTTTGAACCGGCTCGAGGCCGGCAAAGAGGACAATGGGCCCGAAAGAGGCGTATCTTGGCAAAAGCCGCTGTCCGAGCCCTCTCAGCCCTGGCCGAAGCCGTGAACGGATGGAGTGCGGCACAGCATGCCCTACCAGACGAGCACCCCGGCGTAGCCGACCACGTGTTGGTAATCCCCGGTCAGATCGCCTGAGGTGGCGTACCTGACCAGCTCAGCCTGGTGGGCGCCCTCGGACCGGGCCAGGCTCAGCCCGACGGTCATGGGCAGGACACCGCACATGCTGATCCGGTTGTCTCGGACGGTCTGATACAGCCCATCCGGATCGATGCCCAAAATGGCTTGCAAGGCCTGGTCATCCTTCTTTTTCGCTTCCTCAGCAGGGATGAAGTGGCTCATGTCCGAGCTGACCACCACGGAAACCGGCTCGGTCTGGTCGGTTAGGACCGAGGCCATGGCGCGGCCGGCGTCCTTCAGGGTATCCGGATCGGTTTCGGATATGCAGATGGGCACGATGCGCGTCTGGGCATTCAAGGCCCAAAGGAAGGGCAGAATGACTTCCAGGGAATGCTCATACATATGCGCCGTGCGGTCCGAGCTGAACCCGGGATGGCCCTCGACGATCCGGCTGGCCAAGGCCTCGTCCACGTCCAGGGAGGCCCCGGGGAGATTCCAGCGTCCCTCGGTCCAAACGGCCATGGCCGCCCCCTGTCCGCTGTGGTTGGGCCCAAGGAGCACCACGGTCTGCTTGAGATTGGCTGCTGCCAGGGTTTCCCCGCAAACGCCGCCGGAGAAGACGTGGCCGGCGTGCGGCACCATGGCCAGGCGCACCTGCCTGGAGGGATCCACTGCTCCCCGGTTCAGATAGGACAGCACGCCCTGACGCCATTCCTCGAAGGAGCCAGGGTAGAATCGTCCTGCGACAATGGGATCGCGGTCCATAGACCCTCCTTATGACGCGGTTTGGTTCTCATGGGCCTGAGGGGAAAAAGGGCTGTCTCTATGGCCTGTGCCGTAATGGAACCTGCCTTCGGTGCCCCGCCTACTTGGCGCTTTTTCTTGCTAGGTTGTGCCTGCCCAGGCCTGACCGTTTTTCAGAGCGTCGTGCGGACTGGACGCGCTCTCTGCAGTTTACGGTAAAGCATTCGAAAGCGGGTGTCGAGGAGGCGGCTGGGAGAGGCTCAGCGTCTGAGCAGGGTGTCGGCTTTCCGATGAATGGCTCTGGCGGCGATGTCCGAGGCAGCCATTTGCCCGAAATGGCTGTTTGGGAATTTTTTGGCCAGGGACTCGAGGATCTGCTTCCAGGTATTCATATCTCCGGCCCTCCGGTAAATCTCCGCCAAGCGATAGCGGTGGGCCGGCCAGGCCTCTGAGTCGGCCGTGATTTGGTCCTCGTACTTCTTGGCCCATTCCAAAGCTTCCAATAGGCGGCCGGAGCGTTCAGTCACCTGGATGAGCATGTCCAAGCAGTCCAGGATCTTTTCCTGGTTTTGAGCCGTGTCTTCCCGGAGCAGGATGGACAAGGCGTTCTGGGCCTGGATGTAGACGGCCTCCAGCTGATCATTCCTCAGGGAGCTCCGGGCCAGGAAGTAGTAGGCAAAGGCCCTTTGCTGCCCGGAAAGGTTTTGATTGGTGGCCAGCTCCTTCCACAGGGGAGCTCCTTCCTCGGGGCGGTCCAGATTCTCATAGGCCAGGGCTTCGGCGTAGTGCAGCTGGGCCCTGAGATCCTCGGGGAGCTTGGCATCATCCGCTTTGCGGGAAAGGTCGAGGATCTTGGGCCAGCCTTGCCGGGACAGGTGGATGTTCAGGCTGAGCTTGAGGGCTGTGGCGAAATGCTCGTCCGGGCTGTCTGCGGTCAGGAACCGCGAGGCCAGCTTCAGAGCGGCATCTCCTTGCTCCATCTTCCACATGGCCATGGCCACGCTGAGCTGCGTCTGGGGATCCACCTGCTCCAGGGATGCGTGCAGGAAGTCGTACTCCCGCCAGAGGGAAAGGATTTTGGCGTGCTCCTGGTTGCGAACAGCCTCCTGGATCAAAAGGCTCAATGCCTTTCGGCCCACCCGTCTGGCCCGCTCGAGCAGCCCGCTGGCCGGATAGGTCTGCTCGAATCGCTCAACCTGCTCGAGGGTTTCGTTTGGGCGGTCCTTCCAGAGATACCACATGGCCAGCTTGAGCTGGGCCAGAGGGGCCAGAGGGCTGTCCGGGTGCTTGGACAGGATCTCCGTGTAGACCTCACGGGGGGAATAGCCCGAGCTGTCCTCGGAGTAGGAGGGCATGTCCTTGAGGCGCGGGTTGTCGTAGATGCCTTCTTCGGCCAGGCGCATTTTGGCTACCAGGGCGCCTTCCTGACCGGGAAAACGGGAGATGGCCTTGTGATACATGACCGTGGCCTCCCCCTCGTGCCCCTGCCGGAGATAGATGTCTCCAAGCCTGGTCAGGACGAAGTCCGCCTCAGGGGAGTCCGGACGGACGTTGTAATACCTCCAGAAGTACCTCTTGGCCGGCTCCAGTCGATCCGTCTGCAAGGCCACGAAGCCGGCCACGTTCAAGAACTCCGGGTTGCGCTTGTGGAACTGTGGCCAGTGCTTTTCCACGGCTTCGACCTCTTCCCAGGCCTTGTCGTAGAACTCCATTTCCGAGTAGGCCCTGATCCGGCCGAAATGGGCCTGTCTGCTTTCCGGGCTTTTCGGCCAGCGGTCGATGATGGATCGGAAGTGCTCCAGGGCCTGGTCGTACTGGGCTTCCTTGAGATGGTGCTCGCCCAACTGCAGTGAGGCTGTGGGAACCAAGCCATGATCAGGATGCTCCGAGGCCAGGACATTCAGATAGCCCCGGGCTTCCGGAATGTTCCCGCTTTTCAAGTTGATGGCAAAGAGCCGGTAGAGGGCCGTGGGCACCTCCGACCCGTTCGGGTTGAAGTTGATGGCCTCCTCAAAGGCGCCGATGAGCTCGTCGTAATGCGCCTTGAAGCTGCCTTGGTAGAGGCGATAGAGGCTCTCGGCCCGACGGTGCAAGGCCTCTTCCATGATGGCTTCCGGAACGTCGTCCATTTGGACGAGCTTGGTGAGGATCCGGGAGGATCGGGCGAACTGCTCATTCTGGAGCGCCTTCCGGCCGAGGGAGAGCAGGGACTGCGGATTCGGGCTTCGCGAGGCGTTCTGGGCCAAGGCTTGATCTGCCGGGCTGCTGCCGGCACCCTGGCTGGCATTGCCGGCCCTGGCGAGCTTGATGGATGAGGCCTTGGACTCTGTATCGGCCGGTCCGGCAGTCGCATTCTGGCTGGTCGGCCGTGGGCCTGCCTCGGCTCGAGCGGTCGTCTCAGCCGCCTTCTTCCGGCTCATCAAGCCGGGTCGGTCGGCAATGGGGGCTGCCTGAAGGGGTCCGACTGGGGATATCTTGGCTCGAAGGACGTGACTTTGGCTTGTCTGTGCGGGTTTGTCGGGCTTGGAGCCTGGTTCGCCAAGGGATGGTGGGGCTGGGCTTTCGGATGACGCGCCTTTCGGATTGGGGTTGGACGCTGGTGGATCGGCTGCTGCAGCTTCCTGAGACGCCGTGGTCTCCTCTTGCGGCTGCGCCTGTGGCTGGCTTGCTTCCGGCTCGGCGGCCTGGGTCGGGTTCCCTTCAGGCGGCCTTTTCTGAGGCTCAGGGTCTGTGCCGTCCGTGAGGTTCGATGGTGAGTCGGGCCATTCTTGGCCGTGAGCATCTGCAAAGAAGTCCACGACCAGCTTGTTTTCGGCCGGCAAAGTGAAATGGACGAATCCGAAGGTGCGGGTTGCGGTGGTGATGAGCAGGCTTCCATCCCGGCGAAGGACCTCCTCAATGAATCGCGAGCCGCTGAACTCAGGACGGTCTGCCTGTGGAGGCAAAGGGGGTGCGCCATCCTCGCAGGTGAGGACAAGCCGTTTCGGCCCGGTGCGCTCCAGGCTGTATTCGGGAATCCAGGAGTTGAAACGGAAGACGAGCCTGTCCTTGTCCGGATGCTGACCCCAATAGAAGCTTGCGGCCAGCGCAGGGCAGGAAAGGGCGATCAGGCACAGGGCCAAGCCGACGCCCCAAAGCGTCTGGAGGGTGATCTTGTCGGTACCGAACACGCTCAATGCCATGCAAATGCAAGGCCAAAAAAAGGGCGGACCAGGGCCTGCTCGAGCGGCTCAGCTTTGGTGCTTCTTGAGCTTTTCAATGAGGGTGGTCCGTTTGATGCCCAGCTTTTCGGCGGCCTTGTTCTTAACGCCTTCGGCCTCTTCCAGGGCCTCCTGCAGGAGGTTGTACTCCAGGCCGTCAAGGAAGTCCTTGAGGTTGAGCTCCAGGCGCCGGAGATCCTCCATGGACGGCCAGCGGAAAGGGAGCTCCTCCTGCGGGCCTTTGTCGGGCAGCGGGTAGTCGGCTTCAGAGAGGATTTTTTCCGGAAGGTCGTCCGGGCGGATCTCTTGCCCTTCACAGAGGATGCTCATGCGTTCCATGAAGTTCTCCAGCTCGCGGACGTTGCCCGGCCAGGAGTAGTTGCGCAGGAGGTCATTGGCCTCTGGGTTGATGCGCAAGTGCGGGCGATCTTTTTTTCGGCAGAAGTGCTCCAAAAAGTGCTCGGCCAGAAGGATAATGTCGTGCTTGCGCTCGCGAAGCGGAGGGAGGTGAATGGGCACGACGTTTAAGCGGTAGTAAAGATCCTCACGGAAGCGTCCCTGATCGACCTCTTGCTCCAGGTCGCGGTTCGTCGCCGCAATGATGCGAACGTCGACCTTATGGACCTGGTTGCCGCCGACCCGCTCGATCTCCTTCTCTTGGATGACCCGGAGGATCTTGACCTGGAGGACCAAATCCAGCTCGGAGATCTCGTCCAGGAACACGGTCCCGCCGTGGGCCATCTCGAACCGGCCGGCCCTGGAGCGTATGGCGTGGGTGAAGGCTCCCTTTTCGTGCCCGAAGAGCTCGGACTCCAGGAGGTCTCGGGGGATGGCTCCGCAGTTGATGGGCACGAAGGGTTGTCCGGCCCGCGGGCTCTGCTCGTGGAGGGCTCGGACGATGAGCTCCTTGCCGGTTCCCGACTCACCGGTAATCAGCACGGTGCTGTCCGTGGCTGCAACCTTCTTGACCACCCTGAGCGTATGGTTCAGCTCGGCGCTGTTGCCGATGATCGATTTCTTGGCCACCAGGCTGCCAGCCTCCCTGTTTCAGGGCCCGTGCTCGGACCATGGTTGCTGGGTTGAAAAGCGGAGTCAAAATTATGACAAAATACGGCAAATGGCAAGGGCAGAGAGGGCCAGGGAAGGCTCTTTGTGTCAGTTAGTTGCGCTGCCAGTCGGAGGCTGCGGTTCGGGATGATGCCGGGCCGAGGCTTTGATAGGCCTGCATCATGCGGCGATGCAAGCGTTCGGCTCGCAGGCAGAAGGTCTCCAGCTTGGCGTGGATGAGCTGAGGAAAGGGCGAGCCGTCGCTTTCGATGGCCAGAAAGGGCAGGGTGTCGATCTCGGTCAGCACGGCGCGCAGGGCCCGGTTGTCAGGCTCTGTCCGCAGCTTGTCCCGACTGGTCATGGCTTCGTTAAGAATGGCCTCGGACAGCCGATTGGGCATGCACCCGAAAGGCCCGATGGCGATGACTCCGCAGGAATGCCTGGCTATTTCGGTCAGGGCTCCGCCGATGGTCAAGACGGCTTCACCCTGCAGGTTCCTGGACAGAAAGGGCTCGGCATTGTCGATGAGCTCAGCCACGTCCAGGGGCTCGGGGCGAACGAGGCCGGATTCGGCCAGGATGTCCTTAATGCGCCGTTCGTAACGGTCTTGAAAGGTATTGCGCAGCTTGAACTTGAGCTTTTCCCAGAGGCTCATGTCCGCATCGTTTAAGCCCTGGTCGACCATGTAGTTGCAGTACTGGACCCATTCGGCGATCGGAGCGCAGACTGTGGCGAAGCCCTTCTCGGCCAGGAGCTCGGTGACATACTGCCGCGAGAGCCCATCCCGCCGAACGAAGATCTCGCCGGTCAAGGTAATGGTCGGAACCGTTCGTGGATTACGTTGCAGGGGAATAGCGGACAAGCTGGCTGCGGTCCGCTTCAGGCGGCTCTCCAGATCGGGGAAGTCCCCGTGCTCCAGGACCTGCAGGAGGTCCTCCCACTCGCGGTAGAAGACGGAGAAGGCCTGGCGCCTGTCTGCGGCATTGGCCAAAAGCATGGAGCGGATATCCTCCATGACATCGGCGATCACGATGGCCCACCAGCCCCGCCGCTCGAACTCCGAACCCAGCCCCACATAGGAGTTCTCTGCCGACAACGTCAGCAGGGCCACATTGGGAAGGCGCAGCCTGGCGATGAGATCCTCCATGAAGATGGAGTACTGGCCGAATCGGCATGGCCCCGTGCCAGTGGCAAAGAAGTAGACCAGGACCTCATTCGGGTCCTTTCCATTATGAACATAATCCAGCAGGGTGCCGGTGGTCAGGATCAAGGGCAGGCATTCCTTGCAGGAGGTATGGGCCCGCCCGAGCTTGAGCACGGACTCGTCTGCGGGCTTGTGGGACACCGCCCGAAAGCCGAGGCTTCGGAGAATGGCCGCAAAGGCTTGGGAGTTCAGCTTGCCCATGGAAGGGAGCATGACCCGAACCCGTGGATCGCTCAAGGGTAGAAGCCGTCCGGAAGAGGTTTGGACCTGCAAGGCTCCATTGTCCTGGACCACCTTGGCCGGGGCAAAGGCTTCGGGCTCCTCTGGGAGCTGCTTTCGGGCCTGGAGCTGCCGGTAGGACCGAACGATATCGATAAAGGCTTCGACCCGTGTTTCCAGCCCGGCATCAGCCGTATGGCTGTCCAACTCCAGGGTCAAAGAGGGCTTGCGGCCCATTATGGAGCGGAAGTAGGTTACGATGAAGGAGTCCGGGCCGCAGGAGAAGTTGGTTACGTAGGTCCCGAAGAGCTGCGGATGCTTCTTGACCAGCCGGGCGGCCTTGAGAAGGAGCTTGCCCATGCCCCAGTACATGTGGCGTTTGGAATGCTCCTGCTCGAAATCAAGGAAATCCAGGGGGATGACCATGATGCCCCGGGAGGCGAACTTATGGGGAATGCCCATATGGGCCTCTTCCACGAGGCCGTTGTACGGCCTGGCGAAAACGACCACGGCAAAGCGATCTGGATCCGCTTCCAGCTCGGCCAGGGCTTTCCGTCCGTGGGACTTCATATCCTCGAAGCAGGCATTCTGCTGATCAAGGGCCGCACGCAGGGCCCTTCGGCATTCCCGGCGCGAGGCTCCCAGGCTGCGCCCTGTTTCCAGGAGCGGCTCGGCAGCAGTATCCAGCCCGGCTGAAAGATCCATGAGCGGGCTCAGGACCTGGACGCCTTGATCAGCCAGGGCGGCCAGCTCGGATCGGAAGGTGGTCTGCAGGTAGTAGGTTTCCCCTTGCACCAGCGGGCAGACCTGGGATTGGCGGCTGTCGGCATCGTCAATCCCCGGTACGGCTTTGAAATGCGGCAGGAAGACGGCCTCGAGGTCGGCGCCCTGGTCAAGGAGGGTCTTAAAGAAGCCGTGAGCCAGCTCAGCCGGATAGCAGAAGGCGGCGTTCCGCTGCTCGATGCCCTCGCGGCTCGGAGCTTCCGGGAGCACAACCTCGTAGCCCAGCTCACTGAAGAAGGTGGCGTACAAGGGGAAGTAGGTGTTGACCAGGAAGCTCCGATTCAAGCCAATCTTGCCCCGGTAGCCCGGGTCGCCGCGCTGCGGCGGGGCGGGAGCATGGGTTTCAAAGATGAGGCGTTGTCGGATCCTGACCAGGTCGAGGCTCCTGGTGTCGAAGCGGACGTCGTGCCTCAGGTTGTAGTACCGGTTGCAGGCGCCGCCAAAGGGATACTTCTTGCCCTCGATCTCGATCATGGCGATCTCGCAGCCGCGATCACAGCCGTCACTCCCTCCCCGGCAGATGAAGGTCTTGCCGTAGGTGGCCTCACGCTCGGCCAGGGTCTTCAAGTCGAAGCGCTGCTCTGAAAGCAGGCCGGACTGCAGGCGACGCTCGATCTCCAGAGCGGCTCCGTAAGCCCCCATCAAGCCGGGCTCAGGTGGCACCACGATCGGCTTGCCCACCAAGGAGGCCATGGCCAAGGGCACGGCATGGTTGTAGCAGACTCCACCCTGCATGAAGACCTTTTCCCCCACGGGACGGTTGCCTTTGACCCGGTTGGAGTAGTTCATGCATATGGAGTAAACCAGCCCGGCGACAATGTCTTCATGGGCAATGCCTTCGTGGATAGCATTCTTGATGTCCGAGGCGATGAAGGCGGCGCATTGGTCGTTGAAGTTGGGCGGGTGCTGGCCCTTGAGGGCCACATCCGCAATGTCTTCCATGCCCAGGCCAAGGGTCTCCAGGGCGGACTCCTCGAGGAACGAGCCGGTGCCGGCCGAGCAGGCTTCGTTCATGGCGTAGTCCGAGGGCACCTGGTTGGTGATGAAGGTATACTTGGCGTCCTGCCCGCCGATCTCGAAGATGGTGTCCACTTTCGGATCGAAATGGACAGCGGCCGTGGCGTGGGCGATGATTTCGTTGATGACGCCGTGGCTCAGGGCGTGCAGCCCGGCGATCTGCCGTCCGGAGCCGCAGATGCCCAGGCCGCAGATGTCGATGTTCCCGTCCGGGACCTCTGCTGTGACCTGGTCCAGGATGGCCCGGTAGCACCGCCTCGAAGCCTGGACCGGATCGCCGCTGGTCCGCAGATAGACCGAGGCCAGGATGGCCCGGTCGCTGCGTCGCATCAGAACGGCCTTGGTCGTGGTTGAACCGACGTCGAGACCGAGAATGCAGCGGTCGCCGGCCTGGACGCGACCGAACTCCAGGTTCTTGAACTCGACCAGCGGCTGCGAGTCCTTCAAGGGGGGAAGGCTGTCAAATGTGGCCTCCTCGCTTCGCAGGAGATGTTCCCGGCCGGGATAGGGGGCCGTCTGGTGATCAAGCCCCCAGAGCGCGGCCCCGAGGGCCTCGAAGAAGGGGGCCTCATCCGGGATGACCAGGCCGGGGATGTCCTGTCTCAGATACTCGGTCATGATGCTGTTCCGGGTCGTTCCACCGGTGATCATGACGTTCCGCCGCTCGACCTTTTTCAGCAGCTCGGTAATTTTGGTGGCCATCATCCGGCAGAGACCGGCGGTGACCTTGGATTTGCGCACACCCTTGTTCAGGGCGTGCGTGCAATCGGACTTGCAGAAGACCGAGCATCGGCCGGAGACCTGGTAGGGCTCCTCCAGGGCGGCCCATTCAGCGACCTCCTCCAGGGATATGTCCATGCGGCGGAGTTGCTGAAGGAAGAACTCACCGGTCCCGGAAGCGCACTTGTTGCCGGTGATGACATTGGCGATGCGGCCATTGGAGTCCAGAACGTAGACCATGAAGGTCTCGCCGCCGGCGGAGACAACGGCCGGGCAGTCGATGCCGGCCGGCTTGACAAAGGGGTAGGCGTATTCCACGGCCTCCGGCTCGGAGATGCAGGTCAGGTTGACGAATCGCCTGAACTTTCTGCCGGTGGCTGTGATGCGATCGATTGAGGACAGGTCCAGATCATCCAGGGCTGATAAGAAGGCCTGCTTTGGGTTGCCTTCATGGGGGTACACGGCCTGGCGAATGATGCGCGGGCGGGCCGATGTCCGCTCTGGCTTGGAGCCATCAGGCTCGCCTTCAACAAGGGCCAGGGTTATTGAGGACGCCCCCAGGCAGACACCGAGCGAACGAATCGTTTCCCCCATCTCAGCTCCTCTTTCCAGATGCGACTGCGGTAGGCAATCACTTCTGCTGAAACAGGCTTTCCGTATACTGCAGGTTGAAAAAAATATCAACCAGGTCGGCTGGTTATACCAAAAAGATACCCGATAGGGCTGACCGCCCCTGCCTGGTGCATCGAACGATCCGGATTGGTTCGCTTCCGGCGCGGATCGGGCAGGGAAGCGGCCAGGCTCACCGGGGTAGAGCGGGAGCTGCTCGGACCATGGTGCCCGAGGGGTGATTCCTGCAGCTGCCAAGGGCTTGGCATGCGGCGTGGTTCAGCTGCATGCCCGGGCTCGAGAGCAGCCGGGGTCAAGCCTGGCCGCAGCAGACGTGGTCAGAGCTGAGTGTCGACTCCAGTGCCGAGGCTGCGGCATGACACCGTAAGCCGGACGCGCCTGGCCTGCTTAGCCGGCTTGAATGGCCTCGTTGCCGAGCCGGCTGGCATCCAGATTGACCGGAATGATCTTTTCAGGGAGGTGTCGTTGAAGCGATTGCTGCAGCTCCTCCAGGTCGTAGAAGGATCCCTCCAGCCCGCTCAAGCCGCCGAGCAGAACCATGTTGGCGCTCTGAGCCGTGCCGGCCTGGCTGGCCAAGGACTTGCAAGCCAGGAAGTAGCTTCTGTCAGTGCAGTTGCTGCAGGCCGTCTGGATGCGTTCCAGCTCAGGGTAGGCATCGTTGCCCAGGCTGACGCCGACCGGCATGGTTGGCTCGGTATTGCTGACGATCAGCCCACCGGGCTTGAGGTAGGGCAGGGCCCGCAGTGTTTCCAGGGGCTCGAAGCCGAGCAGGATATCCGCCTCGGCCGGCCCGATTTTCGGGCTGAGGTAGCCGCCGAGCAGGACCGTCGATTCGACGATTCCTCCGCGCTGAGCCATGCCGTGGATCTCTCCGGAGGTGACCGGAATCTCTTTGTCCAAGGCCAGCAGGGCCAGGAGATTGGTGGCCGTCAGGGTGCCCTGTCCGCCGACCCCGGCCAGGAAGATACGGGACTTGACCATGCTAGCTCCTTTTCCTCGGCTTGATATGCTCGCTGACCTGGACGCAGACCATGCAGCCGGTACATTGCTGCTCGTCAATGCCGATCCGGTCGTTCTCAACGTAAAAGGCCGGGCAGGCCAACTCATCCAGACAGGCGCGGACGTCAGGGTGCTGCTCCTGGACCTCGGCCGTCTGCGGGCGCTTGCTGCCAAGGATACGCTTGGCGAACAGCACGCAAGGCTCCTCGGCGATGAGGACCCGGACGCCCTGGCCCGCTTTGAACGTCTCCAGGGCTTCAATCAGCGCTTTCTGATTCATGGCCCGGACCTTTTTGACCTGATCGACGCCGCATCCCCTGACAACCTGCTCGATGTCCACCTTGGACTCGTTGCTGCCCTTGACCGTTTCCTCGACTCCGGGGTGGGGCTGATGGCCCGTCATGGCCGTGGTTTTGTTGTCCAAAATGACCAGGATCAGATCGTGCTTGTTGTAGACCGCGTTGATCAAGCCGGTGACCCCGGAATGGAAGAAGGTCGAATCACCGATGTAGGCGACGACCGGACGGCCCGTGGCTCTGGACATTCCGGTGCCGCCGGAGACCGATGAACCCATGCAGAAGAGAAAGTCGGCCGCGCGCAACGGCGGCAGAAAGCCGAGGGTGTAGCAGCCGATGTCGGAAGAGTAGACGGCTTGGTCACCGAAGATCTTGCGCACGGCATAGTAAACGGAACGATGCGAGCAGCCGGCGCACAGGTTCGGGGGTCTGGCCGGGAGATTCGCTTCGGTTGCGCAGGGCTGCCGTTCAGGGCAGTCGCGCTCCGTCAAGCGGGCAAGGCTCTGGCGGACCAGCTCGGTGGAGTATTCCCCGAGGCGGGTCAGGTATCTGTCTTTGCCGCGGATGTCCGTGCCCAGGCCATGCTTCTGGGCCAGGACCCGCAGCTCGTTCTCCAGAATGGGCTCCAGCTCTTCAAGGACCAGGACCCGCTGGCAGTGCTGAAGAAAAGCCAGCAGCCTCTCTTCAGGCAGGGGATAGGTCAGGCCGAGCTCCAGGATGGAGCAGTCAGTCGGATTGCCAAGCTCCTCCAGGGCATCATGCAGATAGCCCCTGGCGATGCCGGAGACGACGATGCCGTAAGGTCCTTCGCCACGAAGGGTGTTCCAGTGCGAGGTCTCAACTTCGGTGCCGATGGCGGCCAGATTGTCCAGCAGGATCGGGTGCCGCTTTCTGGCCACGGCCGGCAATGGGACGAAGCGTCCAGGATCCTTGCTGAAGCTCCCTGTGGGTTGGGCCGGTTTCAGCGGACCGAAGCTGACCGGACCGCGCAGATGATTGACCCTGGTGGTGGTCCGCAGCATGACCGGCTGCTCCCACCTGGCCGAGCATTCCAAGGCCTCGCGGGTCATGTCTTTGGCTTCCTGGGCCGTGGCCGGCTCGAAGCAGGGCAACCCGGCCAGCCTGGCGAAGTAGCGGTTGTCCTGTTCATTCTGGCTGGAGTGGCAGCCGGGGTCGCCGGCGCTCAGAATGACCAGTCCTCCTGGAGTCCCGATATAGGCCAGGCTCATCAGCGGGTCGGCTGCCACGTTCAGGCCGACGTGCTTCATGGTCACCAGGGTGGGGACGCCGCCCAAAGCTGCTCCGCCGCCGACCTCCAGGGCGACCTTCTCGTTGACCGAGTACTCGAAGGAGAACTGTCCTTCGGTGGAGAGCTGAAAGAAGGTGTCCGGCGCTTCGGACGACGGTGTTCCAGGGTAGCAGCTGACGAAGCCGACACCGGCTTCCAGCGCACCGCGGACGATAGCCTCGTTGCCCAGCAGGAGCCGGACCGTTCCGGGAGCGTCTGAGAGAAGCGTATGCGTCATGATCAGTCCTTCCTGTTTTCCGGATTGCGCGCGGTACGTGACGTCCGGCAGGGATCCGGCGGCTGTCTTCTGTCCATTATGGGCTCATAAACCCTCATGCCTGGCCCTCCAGGCACAACGAAGCATGAAAAAAAGGCGCCGCCCGGCCGCCCAGCGCCAAAGGCATCAGCACGTGAGAGCGTTTTTTTTCATAACAACACGGGCGGGGGATGAGTGCAGGATACTAGCTGTTGCCGGCGGCAAGCATGTCCTGAAGCATGCCGATCTTATACTCGATGAAGTTGCCGCGTTTGCTGGTCAGCTCGGCCATGGAATGGAGCTCTTCATAGGCGGTCAGAGCCCGTTGCCATTGTCCGGCTGCCTCGGCGGTGACCGCGACCTCATACAAAAGGGTGCGTTCGTACTCAGCAGGTGCATCAGACTGCAGCGACTCCAAGAGCTGCAGGCTTTGCTCCGGCTGGCCGGCAAAGCGAAGGGCCTTGGCCTGCCCCAATCCGGCCACGGTCCGAAGGTTCGGGTCCGAGCTGCCCTCGGCCGCTTGCTGCCAGTAGGTGGCCGCGGCTTCATAGGAGTCCTGCTCCATGCTCTGTTTGGCAAGCTCCAGGCGGACAGCCTGCTTGACCGCTTCGGGGGCCTCGGGCAGAAAGCCCTCCAGGGCGGTGATCAGCTGCTGTCCCTGGTTTTGAGTCAGAATTGAGCTCATGGTCGATTTGGCGTTCTGCAGCCGTGTCTGCTTGAAGTACTTGTAGCCGGTCACGCCTGCGGCAATGAGGACCACGCTGCCCAGGACCAGGCCGATGAGCTTCACGTTG
>Ga0207797_1001643_pt1 | contig 16072 bp, 17 predicted proteins | sample PRCRCaboRojoPR_6_FD_187275 | JGI IMG/M metagenome (GOLD analysis project Ga0207797, IMG submission 187275) | Marine sediment microbial community from Cabo Rojo, Puerto Rico - PR CR 10% Liquid 1 (SPAdes) | ecosystem: Environmental > Aquatic > Marine > Coastal > Sediment | place: Cabo Rojo, Puerto...
AGCACAGGAGAAATAACGCCAATGTTAATAAACGTTCTCCTGTCCACACACCAGGGTGTCCCCGGCAACAAACATTTTTAACCCCTGTTGCTTTGTGAAAGCCGTGAACCCGAAAGGCCCAGCCTGTTGTCCATCGGCGCCGCGCGGCAAAAGCGGCATCCGCGTTGCGACGGGGCGGCAGGAAAACCACATCCGGGACATCGCCCGCCAGCTGAAAAACGATCCATTGATGGTGCTCCCCGAATGCCGGGGTGACTGCCGGCGCTGCCAGTTCAAGGGTGTCCGCAAAAAGCTGGAGAAGCTCCAGGACGCCGACAAGGACACCCTGAAAAAATATGCCTCGAAAAAAGATTTTTTCTCGAAGGACCTGGCGGCTGCCGTCGCTGCGACGATGCTGCTCGCCGACGCGGACGACATCCCCTACCTGGCAGCCAAGGACATCGGCGGCAGCACCTATGTCTACGCGAAGCGCGGCGAGGCGGACGAGGAAAAACTGCTGGCGGTGCAAAACTATGACGACCCGCATCTGCGCCTGCTCACCGTGATGGACCAGGCGGCGAAAAACGACCTGTATCTATACTCCATGGAGGACGGCATGGTCTGCATCGAGGACGACCCATCGCCGCCCGACCATTTTGTATCCTTCGTCCTGCAGCGCCTCGGTCTCACCCGGACCGGCTGCAAACACGACAGCGAGCCATCGCTGGTCATCGACTGGCATCCCGCCGATGTCACCCTGCACATCTGCGAGCGCTGCGCCTCGGACAGGAACACCATCGCCGAGCTCACCCGGTATTTTTTTGCGCCGGACATCGAAACGATTTTTTCGGTGGACGTCGAGGGCGGCGTGGTGGAATGCGGCCATCAGTGCGACACATGCCCCGTCGACATGGTTGACAGCGAGCTGGACGACGAGCTCTACATGGCGGGCCAGATGAGCGACATCGCGTTCATCGAAAACTGGCGGAAAACCGTCCGCTGGAACATCGAAGCGCTCGACGAGCCCGTGTTCGTGCTCGACGGCGTCTGCCTGGGCACCAGCGTTGATGCGGCCATCGAGCATCTCTCGCCACAGAAATGGGAGGAGCAGGCGCTCCGGTTTCTGCTCAAACGGGCAACCAGGCCGCTCGTCCTTGACGACGCGACCCCCAACGCTGTCATCGCCGCGTTCTGGGATGGCCATGCCGAAACGGTGGTGCAGCAGATCGCGGGCGACGAGGGAGTCCGCATTTTGCGCCAGCACGGCAGCAAGTACACCCCGGCCGAGATACTTGAGCGGGTGCACGAGGCGGCGCGGCGGCAGCAGGCGCTGGCGGCGCTGCCCTCCTATGACGACCTGCCGGCGCTGGCGTCGTTTGCCGACGATGTCGCCCGAACCTATCGGAGCGGCGGCGTCGCGGAGGCGATGAAGGTCATCCAGCGGAAGGACATGGACTTCAAGCACAAGGCGGTCGCCTACGCGTTTTTGATGGCGATGGACAAGGCCACGGGCGAGGGATGGAAATACAGCGATGCGGAGCGGGAGTTCGGCGAGCATCTCGCCGGCCATGCCAGGCAGCTGTTATCCAGCGAGGGCGATGCATATGGCGACGCGCTGCAGGCATTGCTGCGGGCGACCGGTTCGACGGAAACCATCGGGTGACCATGCCCGCCGAGCGGTCATGCGGCGCCGTGATTTTCCATAATGATAGCTATCTGCTCCTCCGATATGGCTGGGGGCACTGGGGGTTCGTGAAGGGCCATGTCGAGCCCGGCGAGGACGAACGGATGACGGTGCTCCGGGAGGCCGAGGAGGAGACGGGGCTGACCCCCGGGCAGCTCTCCTTCGTGGAGGGATTCCGGGAGACCATCAGCTATTTTTACAAAAAAAATGGCAGCACCATCTACAAGGAGGTCGTCTATTTTCTGGCAGAGAGCACGTCACGGGAGATAACGCTGTCACATGAGCACACCGACCATGCCTGGCTCACCTACGAGGATGCACGGGAACGGCTGACCTATGACAACGCCAAAACGGTGCTCAGGCGAGCCGAGCGGTATCGCACCAAATAACTTATAGCCCATCGGCGATGTCTTTTTCATGCGCCTCATCGAATGGCGGGGCAAACAATTGCTCCGGCAGCATGGCATCCCGACCCCCCGCGGCAGCCTGGCTGCATCACCCGGCGACGTCGACGGGATATCGCTGCCGTTGCCCTGGATGCTGAAGGCACAGGTGCCCATCGGCGGGCGCGGCAAAGCAGGGGGGGTCGTCCGCGCCGACAGCCGCGGGGAAGCGCGGGAGAGCATGGCACATCTGCTCGACAGCACCCTGCATGGCTTTCCCGTCCGGGAGGTGCTCGTCGAGGAACACCTGGCCCATGACGATGAACGGTATCTGGCCGTCACCGTCGACCGCGGGCATGGCATGCCCCTGCTGCTCTACGGCCGGCAGGGCGGCGTCGACGTCGAACGCCAGGGCGAGGTGCTCCGGCTGCCGGTGCATCCGCTGGCCGGGCTGCAGCCCTACCAGCTCAGGCAGCTCGGCGACCATGCCGATGTGGCCCGGCATCTCTACCGGCTGTTCCGGTCATGTGACTGCCGGCTGGCCGAGATAAACCCGCTCGCCATCGTGGACGGCGATCCGGTTGCGCTCGACGCGAAAATCGAGATCGATGACAGCGCTCTCTTCCGGCACGACGAGCTCCCCCGGGATGACCCTGCGCTCACCGACCTGGAGCGGGAGGCACGCGACGCCGGCCTGGCCTTCGTACAGCTTGAGGGCAACATCGGGGTCATCGCCAACGGCGCCGGGCTCACCATGGCGACGCTTGACGCGCTGGAGCGCTACGGCGGCCGTGGCATGTTTCTGGACCTGTCGGGGACGGACAGCGCCGCCAGGGTGAAACAGGCGTTTGAGATACTGTGCAGGGCATCTCCGGACGTTGTCTTTGTCAACCTGTTCGGCGGTATCACGAAATGTGACACGGTGGCCCAAGGTATCCTTGACGCGCTCGACGAGACGGGGGTGGACGTGCCCGTGGTGGCCCGCATCCGCGGCACCAACGAGGAACGGGCGGCTGAGATGCTCGCGGGCAGGGCCGTCATGGTGCCGTCGTTTCAGGAGGCTGCGCAGACGGCTGCGGAGCTGGGGAGGCATCCATGAGCATCCTCGTCAACGGGGAAACCAGGGTCCTGGTGCAGGGGGCGACTGGCTATCAGGGCCGCATTCATGTCCGGGCGATGCAGGATTTTGGCAGCACGGTCGTTGCCGGTGTCACCCCTGGCAGGGGCGGGGAAAGGGTGCACGGGGTGCCCGTGTACGACGCGGTGCGGGAGAGCATGGTGCATGAGCCGGATGCGTCGCTGGTCGTGGTGCCCGCCCCCCGTGTCCGCGACGCGGTTTTTGAGGTGCTTGATGCGGGCGTCGGGCTCGTCGTCGTTGTCACGGACGGCGTCCCGCTGCATGACGCGGTGGACATGGTGCAGTATGCCCGGTGCTGCGATGCCACGCTCATCGGCCCCAACTGTCCCGGCGTGGCATGCCCGGGCAGCGCGAAGGTGGGTATCATCCCCAACTGGCTGTTTTCCCGGGGCTCCATCGGTGTCGTGTCGCGCTCGGGCACGCTAACCTATGAGGTGGTGTATGCGCTGAGCGAGGCCGGACTGGGCCAGTCATCGGTGGTGGGGCTGGGCGGCGACCCGGTCGTCGGCACCACGTTTACGGAGGCGCTCACCTGGTTTGACGATGACCCGGAGACGGTGGCGGTGGTGCTGGTCGGCGAGATCGGCGGGACGATGGAGCAACAGGCCGCCTCCTTTGTCGCCGGGGAGATGGAGACGCCGGTGTATGGCTATGTCGCGGGACGTGCTGCACCATCGGGCCGGCGGATGGGACATGCCGGCGCTATCGTGTCCGACGGGAGCGAGCATGCGGCGGCGAAGATAGCGGCGCTGGAGGCTGCAGGGGTGACGATGGCGGCGTTTCCGCATGACCTGCCAGGGTTGATACGGCGCGACGGGCTGCCGGGGAGCACCGTGGATTGATGGTGGATAATGGGCGGCGATGACGGAAAAGCTTTTAGGAGCATGGGGCTTACAGGTGCGAGGGGCCCGTAGGGTAGCTTGGCATCCTTCAGGCTTTGGGAGCCTGTGACTCGAGTTCAAATCTCGACGGGCCCATTTCTTTTTTTGCTTTCCGTGGCCTGTGGCTGGTGCGGGTATAGCGGCGGGATAACGTTTTTATACCTGCCTGACTTAACAATTGTTGGTGATAGCGATGAAGGTCTATCTCTGTGGAGAAAAGGGCTGTTGCCCCAGCGTGGAGGTCACGGATGCCGGTGTGACCATCGGCGAGCACGACAACACCTGTACGCTGACGCGGGAGCAATTCAACAGCCTGAAACACAAAATCAAGGCCGGCGAACTGTAGGCCGGTGCTTTTCCCTTTTTATTTTTTGGCCACCGCAACCGTTTTATACTTCCGGCTAAATAACAATTGTTAAAAATGGACGTACAAGTGGAGCAGCTCAAAGAAGAGCACAACGCCGTCATCCTCGCCCACAACTACCAGCGGCCCGGCGTGCAGGACGCGGCCGATTACGTCGGCGACTCCCTCGGGCTGGCCACACGGGCAACAGAGACAGATGCGGACGTCATCGTGTTCTGCGGCGTCGACTTCATGGCCGAAACCGCCGCGATACTCAACCCGAACAAAACCATCATCCATCCTAACGAAAACGCGAAATGCCCGATGGCAGCAACCATCGACCGCGAGGGGCTGCAGGCGCTCAAAGACAAACATCCAGCGGCAGCCGTCGTATCATACGTGAACACCACCGCCGAGGTCAAGGCAGCCAGCGACATCTGCTGCACCTCCTCCAACGCGGTCAAGGTCATCAAGAGCCTTCCCGGGCGCGACGTCATCTTCGTACCCGACGAAAACCTCGGCGAATACGTCCGGCGCTTCCTGCCCGAAAAGCGTCTCATCCTGTGGCCCGGCATCTGCCCCACGCATGATACAATACGGGCGGATGACATCACGGTGCTGCAGCACGAGCATCCCCACGCTGAAACCATGGTGCACCCCGAATGCCGGCCGGAGGTAATAGACCTCGCCGACCATGTGCTCTCAACGGGCGGGATGATCCGCCATGCCCGGGAGAGCGACGCCACCAAGTTCATCGTCGGCACCGAAAAAGAGCTCTGCCACCGCCTGTCCACGGAAAGCCCGGACAAGCATTTTTACCCCGTCGAAAAGGCGAGATGCCCGAACATGAAAAAGATAACGATGGAAAAAGTTTTAAAAAGCATGGCGACGTTATCCCCCACGGTTTCCCTGTCCGAGCACATAATGACGGAGGCACGCCGACCTCTTCGGCGGATGATGGACATGGGACGAGGCGATTGAGATGAAACGCATATATCTCGACCATGCGGCAACAACACCGGTGGACCCCGACGTGCTGGACGCCATGCTCCCCTATTTCACCGAAACATATGGCAACGCGTCCTCACTGCACAGCGAGGGCACCGAAGCGAAAGAAGCGCTGGAGCAAAGCCGGGAGCAGGTCGCCGGGCTCGTCGGCGCCGACAGCGGCGAAATCGTCTTCACGGGAAGCGGCACCGAAAGCGACAACCTCGCCGTCATGGGCACCGCGATGCGGCATGGCAGCGGCCACATCATCACCAGCCAGATAGAGCACCCGGCGGTGCTGCGCACCTGCGAACATCTGGAAAAACAGGGCTTCGACATATCCTATCTGCCCGTCGACGAACACGGCATGGTGAACCCGGCCGACGTCGGCGCGGCGATACAGGAAGACACCATCCTCGTCAGCGTGATGCACGCCAACAACGAGATCGGCACCATCGAACCCATCAGGGAGATAGCACAGGTCGCCCACCAGCATGACGTGCCGGTGCACACCGACGCGGTGCAGACAGTCGGCAAGATACCGGTCGACGTGGACGACCTCGATGTCGACATGCTGTCCCTGTCAGCCCACAAGATATACGGGCCAAAGGGGGTCGGCGCGCTCTACATCCGCAAAGGCAGCAGCACGCCGGAGCCCCTGTTCCATGGCGGCGGCCACGAGCACGGGCTGCGCTCCTCCACCGAAAACATCCCGGGTATCGCCGGCCTCGGCACGGCATGCCGGCTCGCCGGCGAGCGCATGGAAAAAGACCATGAGCGCATGCGAACGCTCCGCGACCTGCTGATACGGGAGGTGCTCGACATCGAGGAATCATATCTCAACGGGCATCCCACCAGGCGGCTGCCGAACAACGCGCATTTTCGCTTTACCGCCGTCGAGGGCGAGTCCCTGCTGCTGAGCCTTGACGAGGAGGGCATCGCGGCCTCGACCGGCTCTGCATGCTCCTCGAAAAAGCTGCAGGCCTCGCACGTCCTGCTGGCCATCGGGCTGGACGAGGTCGAAGCGCACGGCTCGCTCCGGCTCACACTCGGCAAAGATACCACCCGCGACGACATCGATTACGTGCTCGAGGTGCTGCCCCCGATAATAGAGCGGCTGCGGCAGATGTCACCGCTCTGGGAGGAAACGACATGAGCATATACACCGACAGGGTGATGGAGCACTTCCGCAACCCCCGAAACATGGGGGAAATCGAAGACGCCGATGGCGTCGGCAAGGTCGGCAACCCGGTCTGCGGGGACGTGATGACCATCTACATCAATGTCGAGGACGAAAGGCTCAAGGACATCAAGTTCAAGACGTTCGGGTGCGCGGCCGCCATCGCCACGAGCAGCATGATAACCGAGCTGGCGAAGGGCATGACGCTCGACGAGGCGATGGAGGTGAGCAACGAGGACGTCGCCGACGCGCTCGAGGGGCTCCCCCAGGTCAAGATGCACTGCTCGAACCTGGCGGCGGAGGGCCTGCACAAGGCCATCGAGGACTACCGGGCACGCCGGGAAAAGGGTTAAATGCCAGCCATGGTTGAAACCACATGAAACGGCTCATGGTGATGCTGGCAATCGTCCTGCTGATACCCGCATTGCCCGCTGTCGAGGCGGACAGCAGCAATGACTCCTCCATCGATATAACGGAGCCATCGGGCGGCATCTACATCCAGGGCGACCGGATACTGCCCTCGTTTACCCCTTTCTGGACCGCCTTCATCGGCACGTCATCCATAGACGTAGAGACGGAGGCAAGCTCCAACATCCTGACCGTCTATTTCACCCTCTACGACGTGCAGGCCAAAGAGACCGTGGACAAACGGCTCGACGTCACCGCCGGCGACGGGTTTTCATGCACGTTCAGCAACGTCCCCCGGGGCATCTACCTCGTCGCAGCGGTGGCCCTGGCAGCCGACATCGAGGAGCCCGTGGCATCCGACTGGCACACACCGATATTCGTGCTGCCAATGTGAGCGCAAACACTTTTTATAAAGCCGTGCATTGTCCGACATGGCCATCCGAAACCGCCATCCCGTCAAACAGAAAAAAGCAGCCGACGTCCTCCGGCACATCAAAACAACGCTGGGCTGCGACGTCACCGTCGACAGCCTCATCGAGGTCGCCGAGATAGACGGCCGGCAGATGCTCATCATCGACGGCAGCATCGACCTCTTCTACATCGACGACGAGCCCATGCTGACATTGCCGGGCATCCACCGGCACGAGCCATCGAAGCGGTACGTCACGGTCGACCACGGCGCCGTCAAATTCGTGCTCAACGGCGCCGACATCATGGCGCCGGGCATCACCAACGCCGATCCCGCCATCCAGGAAAACGACCTCGTCTGGATACGCAACCCCGAGGGCACCGGCATCGCCGTCGGCCGCGCGCTCGTCGACGGCCCAGCGATGGTCGAACGGGACAGCGGCAAAGCCGTCGAAAACCGCCATTACATCGGCGACGAGCTCTGGGAGCGCAACGAAACGCTGACGGCCTGAACAACAGCGGCGGCATGCCTCCTACAGATAATGCAACAAACTTATAAGCCGTGTTTCTTTCCGGTGGTAGGATGAGCAGCGACTACGACCCGATAGCCTGGGAGGACAAATGGCAGCAGCGCTGGCAGGACATGGAGCTCTACCGTTTCGACCGCGACGACGACAACGTGTACTCCATCGACAACCCGCCCCGCTATGCGTCGGGCGCGCTGCACATAGGCCACGCGGTGCACTACACCCACATTGATTTTGTGGCGCGGTACAAGCGCATGCGGGGCTACAACGTTTTCTTTCCATTGTGCTTCGACGTCAACGGCATCCCGATAGAGGAGCGCGTGGAAAAACGGCTGGGTATCACCAGGAAGGACATCGACCGGCATGAGTTCATCGAGCTGTGCCGGGAGTTCGCCGAGGAAAACATCGACGAGATGAAACGGCAGTTCGTCATGCTCGGCGAGTCCATGGACCCCAGCATTTACTATCAGACCGACGCCGAATACTATCGGCGCATCACCCAGCTTTCGTTTCTCGACCTCTATGAAAAAGGACACATCTACCGGGGCGAGTTCCCTGTCAACTGGTGCCCCCGCTGCATGACCGCGATGGCCGACGCAGAGATAGAGCGCGCGGAGCGGGAGACCACGCTCAACACGGTCAAGTTTTATTTCGCCGAGGGGCAGCCCGAGCAGATAGAAAAATATCACGGCATCGACCGCGACGAGCGAGGCCAGTACCTCGAAATAGCGACGACCCGCCCCGAGATGTTCCCCACCTGTCATCTCGTCGCCGTCCACCCCGACGACGAGCGGGCGCCCTGGCTCGTCGACCAAAAGGTCATGGTGCCCCTGTACGACAAAACGGTGCCCATCGTCATGGAGGAAAACGTCGACCCCACCTTTGGCACGGGCTTGCTCATGATATGCACCATCGGCGACAAGGACGACCTCGAAATGGCGTTCAAATATGACCTGCCGATGGACATCTGCATCGACGAAGCCGGCTGCATGAACGAGCTCGCCGGTCCCTACCAGGGCATGCCCGTCGAAAAAGCCCGGCAGGCGGTCATCGATGCGTTGCGCGACAGCGACATGCTCCTCGAGCAGCAGCCAGCGGAGCAGAGCGTCGGCGTCTGCTGGCGCTGCAAGACCCCGGTGGAGTTCACCCAGGCCGAGCAGTGGTTCCTCAAGCTCCTGCCGTTCAAAAAGGACGTGCTACAGGCCGCCGACGAGATGGACTGGTACCCCGAGTACATGAAACTCCGCCTCGAGGACTGGGTGAACTCGCTGCAGTGGGACTGGGTTATCTCCCGGCAGCGCTATTTCGCGACGCCCATCCCGCTCTGGGAGTGCGAGGACTGCGACGAGGTCGTCGTCGCATCCAGGCAGCAATGCTATGTCGACCCCACCATCGACGAGCCGCCGGTGAGCGAATGCCCGGCATGCGGCGGCCCGCTCCATGGCAGCCAGGACGTGTTCGACACCTGGATGGACTCCTCCATCAGCCCGCTGTACAACGCCTTCTGGATGCGGAATGATGACCTGCATGACATGCTGTATCCGATGTCGCTGCGGCCGCAGGCCCACGACATCATCCGGACCTGGGCGTTTTACACGATACTGCGCTGCCTGCTGATAACCGGTGAACGGCCGTTCAACGAGATCATGATGGGGGGTTTCATTCTCTCGCCGGACGGACGGCCGATGCACACCAGCCTGGGCAACGTCATCGACCCGCTCGAAATTTTGGAGGAGCAGGGCGCCGACCCGCTGCGGTATTACGCGGCCAAGTGCAAGCTTGGCGAGGACAACCCCTTCCGGCCGAAGGACCTGGTGCGGGGCAAACGGCTGATGAAAAAGCTGTGGAGCGCGATGCAGTTCACGGGCAGCGCGCTGGAGCGATACGACCCCGGCGACTATGAGCCGGCGTCGCTGTGCGACGTCGACCGCTGGATGCTCTCCCGGTTCAGCCAGACGGTGCAGCAATGCACCGGCTCCATGGACGGCTTTGACTACGCCGACGCGATACGGACGGCCGAACATTTTCTCTGGCACGAGTTCGCCGACCACTACATCGAGATGGTGAAACACCGCGTCTACGACACAAACGACACCGATGCATTGCACGTGCTCTCCACCGTCGGCCTGGGTATAACCAAGCTCCTGGCGCCGTTTCTGCCCCATATCACCGAGGAGATATACCACCGGCATTTCAGGGAGCATGACGGCGCGGACAGCGTTCATGTCTCTGCATGGCCGGAGCCCGTCCTGCGGGACGAGGAAGCCGAACGGCGCGGCGAGCATGTCAAAGACGTGATATCGCGGCTGCGGGACTGGAAAAGCAGCCAGGGCATCGCGCTGAACGACTCCTGGGAAACACGTATTCAGATATCAGGCGAACCGTCAGAGATTAGAGCTCTAGAAAAAAGCGGAAACATAATAAAAAATACGTTAAATATCGTAACTCTGGATTTTAAGCCAGGCATGCCTGAAATGGAAGAGATACCTACCAAAGTTAAACCAGCGTATGAAAAAATGGGTCCTGAGTTTGGATCGAAAATGCCCGAGGTCGTTAACGTCCTCGAACAACATATTAACGAGACCTACAGGCAATGGAAAGAAAAGGGACGAATAGATATCTCGGACTATCCAATAGCCAGCCAAACTGAAATTAAAACAATCCCAAACGACTATCTGGACTTCGAAACTGAAACTCGCATCAAAGGCAAAACAGCAGATTTAATAAACATGGACGACATCATCATCTCCATCGAGGAATAGCATGAAGGAAAAATACAAGAAGCTCCTGTGGAAAATCATGGCCGTCCTGGTGATGCTGTTCATGGTGCTCGCCGGTTTTTCCGTCATATTCGCCAGCTAGGCGGTCTCTTTCACCTGGACATCGGTCTTCGTGCCCTTTTTCCTGAGCGTTATCTCTCTCCCCTGACCGGTGACGGTCACGCCCTTCGCCCTGTCGATGGCGACGTGTGACACCTCGATGCTGGGGATGGCGGGGCGGCCGGCAACCGAGAGCGTGACGGGGCCGTCTATGCTGGCGACGACGCGCTGTCCCTCTATCACGACCTCGACGGCAGCGGCTGCGGATATCTCGACCTGCACGATGGCGCTCTGCACCGGCCGGCAGACCATCCCCCGCTTGGGCGTCACATGGATGCGCGTTGCGGAGAAGGAGCTCTCCCATTCAAGCATGTGCAGCGACGAGAGCATGTTGGCGAACCCCCGTATGCGCTTCTGCAGACCGGAAACATGATGTATCTGATTCCGCATGGCGATGCGCCGTTTGATGTCATCGATATCCGCCGTTCTGGCCTCGAGACCGCCGATGGCCTTCTGCAGGTCGTCCATCTCCGCCCGCAGGTCATCCCGGAGCGCGCGGAGCGCCGGCTCGGGGAGATGACGACGGGAAAAATGCTTCCGGAGGATGGCGCGGACCCTGTCGACCACGGAGCGGACGGTCGGCTCGCCGGACACCAGCGGGCCGTATCGCTCCACCATGTCCATGTCAACTTCCTGGTCCAGCCGCTCGAGGGCCATGACGCTGGCGAGCAGGTCGTCGAGACGCAGCCCGGCACCCGCGGCGAGCCATTCACCTGCCACCTCATATAAATCGCAGCAGACCATGTACAGGTCGTCGTTTTCGTCCCCGGTCGATGCGTCGCTATACATCGTGGTCTGCCCGTTTTTTCTCCAGGGCCGCCTGCACAAAGCCGTAAAACAGCGGTGACGGATCCAGCGGGCGGGAGGTAAACTCGGGATGGAACTGGGAGGCGATGAAAAAAGGATGGCCTGGCAGCTCGGCTATCTCCATCCGCCGACGGCTGGGAGACACACCGGAAAAGCACAGTCCCGCCCGCTCGAGGTCCTCGATGTCATCAGGGTTGACCTCGTAGCGATGGCGATGACGCTCGGTTATCTCGGTGGCGTCGTAGAGCCGATGAGCGAGCGTGCCCTCCCTGATCTTGATGGGCTGCGCGCCGAGGCGCATCGTCCCGCCCATGTTTTCGACATCGTGCTGCTCGGGCAGGATGGTGATGATTGCATGGCCGGTGTCTGGATCGATTTCGATGCTGTTGCAGTCCATATCCAGGACATGTTGACCGTATTCGACGATCGCGAGCTGAAACCCGAAGCAGATGCCCAGATAGGGCACGTCCTGCTCGCGGGCATACCGGATAGCCTGGATTTTGCCGTCGGCACCTCGCATGCCGAAGCCGCCGGGCACCAAGATGCCGTGCAAATGGTCGAGCGATACCTCGCCGGCCTCGAGCCGCTCTGCATCAATCCATTCGATGCATACCGTCGCATCAAGCGGGGCGCCGGCATGGCTGAACGCCTCCTCGATGCTGATGTAGGAGTCGCTCAGCGAGGTATACTTGCCGACGATGCCGATGGTGACCTCATGGCTGGCATGCTTGACCTGCTCCACGAAGCGCTTCCATCGGTCGAGGCCATCCCGGCGCCCCAGGCCGAAGCGCTGCAGCAGGAAATCCGTCAATCCCTGGTCGTCGAGCATGAGCGGGACCTCGTAGATGCATTCCGCATCCGGCGCCGATATGACGCCTTCGACGGGGACGTCGCAGAACAGCGATATCTTTTTCCGGGTTTTTTCCTCGAGGGGCTCCTCTGACCGGCCGATGATGATATCCGGGTCGATGCCGATGGCTCTGAGCTCCTTGACGGAATGCTGCGTCGGCTTTGTCTTCTGCTCGCCGACGACGTTGAGCACGGGCACCAGCGTCGTATGCAGGAACACGACATCGTCGGGCTGCTCCTGGTGGAGCTGCCGCACCGCCTCGAGGAATGGCATGGACTCGATGTCGCCGACCGTCCCCCCGATTTCCACGAGGCATAGGTCAGCGTTGCTTTCCCGCGCAACGTCTTTTATCCACTCGCGTATCTCATCGGTGATATGCGGGACGATCTGCACCGTCTTGCCGAGGTAGTCACCCCGCCGCTCTTTTTCGATGACGCGCTTGTAGACCCGGCCGGTGGTAATGTTGTTTTCGCTGGACAGGTTGACATCCAAAAATCGCTCATAGTTGCCCAGGTCGAGGTCCACCTCGCTGCCGTCGTCGAGCACGAACACCTCGCCGTGCTGAAACGGGTTCATCGTCCCCGCGTCGCAGTTCAGATAGGGATCGATCTTTATCGCCGTGACATCGTAGCCCTGCATCTTGAACAGCATGCCGATCGACGAGGTGGTGATGCCTTTGCCGAGACCGGACAAAACGCCACCAGTGGTGATAACATATTTCCCGCTGGGCATATCATCAAATGTGTTCTCCGTTAATATCCTTATCGGTGCAGCGAGGGTCGGCCAGCAAAAACAGCGACGACAGCAGCGCCAGGGCGAGACCAAACAAGAGTCCCGTGACGGTGCGGAGCACGTTGACGCTCTCGTATCCTGTCAGCAGCTGCAAAAACCCATCCACGGGGAGCGGTGCCAGCAGCATCCCAAACATCGCGAGCATTGCAATCCGGCTTCGCACAAACGGCAGCATCGACCGAAACGTCCCCGAGAGCGTGGCAGCCGGCACCGCAGTGAGCGCCAGAGCGAAGCCGCCAGTCATCCCCAGCAGCACGCCGACATCCCGGGCGCAGACCGGCATCTGGTTGCCGTTGAGCATGTAGGAGCGCCAGTGTTTCTGATGGCAGACCACGTCTCCACCGTAGTATGCCAGGCGGGGCAGCGCCGGCATCTCGTCCCATCGCTCCAAATGATCGAGCTGCCAGGCATACCCGTCCAGGTGTTCGACGGTGCCGGGCTCCACGAGATACGGCGCCGTGAAAACCGCCACCGTGAAAACGGCGACCAGGATGAGAAAGCCGAATGGCAGGCGGTTGCAATGCACGATGCAGCATCACACGATACCTATAAAAAAACAATGGACGCGGGAACGTTAAATAACGGTGCGGCGTTCACAGGCGATGAAGACCATGAAATACGGAGAAAAAGCCATCGCCGAGGCGGAGCTCGAAACATGGGAGAATCCCGCACCGGAGGAAGACTACGAGGTGTCCCTCGAATTCCCGGAGTTCACCTGCCTGTGCCCCCGCTCCGGCTACCCCGACTTTGCGACCATCCACATCACCTACGTGCCCGACCGGGTCATCGTCGAGCTGCAATCGCTGAAGCTCTACCTCAACAAATACCGCGGCAGATACATGACACACGAGGAAGCAACAAACGCCATCCACCGGGACCTGCAGGCCGCGATACAGCCACGCTCCCTCGAGGTCGTCGGCGAGTTCAACATCCGCGGCGGCATCAAAACAACGGTGCGCTGCAGCGATCAGGACGACAGATCCCAGTAGGGCTCCAGCACCCGGCGGAGATCATCGACGACATTGCCCGGGTCGCGGCCGTCCTCCGCCTCGTCCTCACAGTGCAGCGGCGTGCCATGCAGCATGCCCAGCTCGATGGCCACGCCCTTTTTGAGCACGTCGAGCTTGTAGCCGCCCTCCAGCGTACAGACAATATTGCTTTGCAGATCAAGCAGCTGGCCGAGCAGCTCGCCATAGAAATCAATGGTCAGGAACAGGCCGCCGAGCGCGTCGGTATGATGCGAGTCGAAGCCCGCGCAGACGATAACAAAGTCGGGGTCGAACTGCCTGGCAACGGGCAGCATGACCTCGTGCATGATCTCACGGACGCCCTCGTCGCCGACGCGATGCGGAAGCGGCGCGTTCACCGTGTACCCTTTGCCCGCACCAACACCGATTTCGTCGACAGCGCCGGTGCCCGGAAAATGCGGAAACAGATGTATCGACTGGTAGAGCACGTCGCTGCGGTCATAAAAAATATCGGCGACGCCGTTGCCATGATGCACGTCATGGTCAAACACGAGCACACGCTTTCCCATCCGGGCGAGATGGTCAGCCGCCAGCGCCGCGTTGTTAAACAGGCAAAACCCCATAGAGCGGGACGACGTCGCATGATGTCCAGGGGGGCGAACCAGCGCAAAGGCGTTGTCCACCTCGCCGTCAACGACAGCGTCGCAGGCCGTCACCAGCCCGCCGGCAGCCAGCCGAGCGACCTCATATGAATCCTCGGAAAGATAGGTGTCCGGGTCGAGCCATCCCACCGTGGTTTTGATACGGGACACCATCGCCTCCGAATGAACCCTGAGCAGCGCCTCCTCGCCCACCGGCTCGGGCGTGATATGATCCAGTTCCCCGTAAAACGGCAGCTCCTCGATGTATTCCAGGACCGACAGCAGGCGCTCCGCTCGCTCCGGATGAGCCGGGTTGTCATGAAGGGAGAAGCGCTCGTCGTGCACGATGGCGGTCATCCTGTTTGCCATAGAGCGGCTGTTTATAACTTTTGTTTATCCTTCCGGATGACAGATATAAGAGAGAAAAAGAAGAAAGGAAAAAAGGGGAAAGCGGGGTGTTTTATGCGAGGGCGTCCCAGATGCCGCTGTCCGTCACATACACGAACATGCCCATGCCGCAGGTCACGGCGAACCCGGGCGGCGGTGACGACTGCACCACAAAGGACTGAAAGGTACCCGCCTGGGCATCCCAATAGGCCACGATATCGCAGTCAGGAATCGCATCACCCAGACTGCTGGCATTGCTCACGCCGTCATGACACCAGCCCACCGTGTTCCAGCCCGGCTCCAATGCCACCGACACATCCGACAAGGGCATCCCGGTCACCGAAAACGTCCCCGAGCTGTTCACATAGACAAAGTAGCCGACACCGTCCTCGATAGCGAAACCCGAGCCCGGTGACACGTCCACCAAAAACGACTCGAAGGTGTCCGTGGCGGCGTTCCACCGCGCCACGATCTCGCAGCCCGAAATGTTCTCACCGAGCGAACTCGCGGTGTAACCGTTGGCAACGGGCACCGTGATCAGGTTCCAGCCCGCCTCCAACGGGATGTCAACCGTCAGTTCGTCGGGCTCCTGCATCCAGGTCGTCGTCGCCGTCTGATTGTTGCTGTCATCCTCATCGCCGGGCAGCATCGTCGACACCTGCACCGTGAAATTACCCATCGGCGCAGTCCACGACGGTGTAAACTCGACAAACGCCGCGGTATACGCATCCACATCGACATATTCCATGTCGGTGTACACGATGTCGCCCACGTCACGCGCCAATGTTGACTCGATGCTGACATCGTCGATATACCAGCCCGGATGCGGT
>Ga0207797_1001644_pt1 | contig 16071 bp, 8 predicted proteins | sample PRCRCaboRojoPR_6_FD_187275 | JGI IMG/M metagenome (GOLD analysis project Ga0207797, IMG submission 187275) | Marine sediment microbial community from Cabo Rojo, Puerto Rico - PR CR 10% Liquid 1 (SPAdes) | ecosystem: Environmental > Aquatic > Marine > Coastal > Sediment | place: Cabo Rojo, Puerto...
CAGCCCCCATTGCGTCGGTACGCCATCAGCCGGTTGCGTGAAGCGCCCTCCGGCCGCGGGGCTGGGGACCAATCTTTCGATCTGGACGCGCTCGAACGGCGGTATCGCCGCCACTACCTGGGGGGTCTTGCTCGTCGGGCAGGGGGGCTGCGCGGGCTGGGGGCCAAGGCATCGACTGCTGAGATTCGGCGTGACTGGCCCCACGTCCGGCGTGCCTGGATCTCGGCGGTGGCTCACGCGGACGTCGGGATTCTGAGGGACAGTCTCAATGGTCTCTCGCGTTTTCTATCGCTCCAGGGATGGCTTCAGGAGGGGGTGGCGCTTCTGGAGGCAGCCGTGCACGCTCTGTCTGATCGGGGTGAGGCGCCTCAGGATGGCGAGTGCCTGACGGTCGTGATACGGTTCCTGGTCGAACAGGCGCGCCTTCTGAATGCTCAAAGCCTTCCGCGACGGGCAGGCTCGATCGCTGAGTCCGTCGTCGAGCTGGCCCGGACCAGACGCCCTGACGTCTCATCCTCGGATGCCTGGCCCGCGGTGGAGGCGGCGGCTAATCGCGAGTGGGGGAGGGCGCTTCACGGTCAGGGGAGGCTACAAGCGGCCAGAGAGCGCCTAGCGGACGCCCTCGCCTTGACCCGCGACGGACCTCCCGAGGGTCGGGCGTCCATTTTGACCTCTCTGGGGGCTGTTGAACGGGACCGTAAGAAGCTGGACCGGGCCCAGGAGCTTCTGGACCAGGCGCTGGCTTCATGCTCCGAGCGTGAGGATAGCTGGGGGCGGAGCCAGGTTCTAAACGAGTTGGCCCTCGTCGCGGAGACTCGCTCCGACCTCACCGCCGCTGCGGCATACGCTCAGGAAACCCTCAGCCTCTCTCAGACTATGGGGCGTCGCCACCTGGAGAGCGCCGCCCACGCCAGCCTCGGCCGCATCGCTCTGGCGGGGGAAGACTACGGGTCGGCGACGGATCATTGCGAGCAGGCGCTTTCCATTGCCCGGGCGTGCGGCGATTCGCGGGCGGAGGCCCGGGCGCTGCTGGCGCTCGCTCGAATCCACCTGGAGGAAGGGAAGCGGGAAGAAGCCTGGCGACGGAGCCTACTGGCTGTGGAACAGGCTCGCGTTTCGGAGGACCCGCTGATTGAGGCGCGAGCATTGCTCGTCTCCGGCCACGCCTTCACGGAGCTGAGAATGACGGACCAGGCCTTTGAGGCTTACGAACGGGCGCGGCAGCTCCAGGAAAGGCTTGGTCAGTCGGGGGAGGTGATCGAGTCCCTCACCGGCCTGGCCCGCGCGACCCTGGCCCGGGGCGATGCTGCGGAGGCGCAGGCTGTCGTCGAGGAGATTCTGTCCCGCCTGGAGGGGGGCGACCTCGTCGGCGTCCGGGATCCGGTGCGCGTCTATCTGGCGTGCTATCAGGTTCTGGAGGCGAACGGCGATCCCCGCGCCCGGGAGGTGCTGGGTGCGGCGTCGGGGCTCTACGGGGAGGCGCCGGCCGATCTCTCGCGTTCGCGAAATTCCTAGGGCGCCCGCACGACCAGGGGTAGGAGGACGCGGGACAGCACCCGGCCGCTCTCGAAGGTGTCGGTGGCCGGCGACGGCTCGACGTTTCCTGCGCCGTCGATCGAGTAGACTTGAAGCTCGTGGGTCCCGGGAGCGAGCTCATCGACGTCAACGGTGCAGGAGAAGCCCTCCGATGAATCGTCGAAGGTCCCGTCGTCCGGCGTGACCAGCCTCCAGTCTCCCTCGTCTATGCGGTAATAGGTGGCGGCGATGGTGCTCCCGTCCGACGCTGCCTGGCCCCGATAGACGAGCGTCTCTGCTTGCGCCTCCGCGCTCTCCACTCCCGTCTGCGTCAGCGTCGTGTCCAGAATCCGGTCTACTGGATTGACCGCCGAGATCGTCGCCAGCGTCTCGGTGTGGACGTTCCCCGCCGAATCTGTGACGCGGAGCTCGACGTCGAGCTCGCCGGTCGGGAGCGGGTCCGTCGTGAACCGAATCGTCTCTTCGTAGCTGTCGAAGGCTCCGTCTATGGCGTGAGCTGGCTTCCAATCGTCCCCGTCCACGCGGTACTCGACCGTCTCCAGCGTGTTGATCGTGACGCTGGGAAGAGATGGCGAGGGATAGGGCACTTCTTGAAGGGCGGCGGTGAACGTGTAGACGCTGGTTTGAGTCGTGTCGGTCACGGCGTCGATGACGTCGAGGGCGATGGTCGTGTCGACAGGATCGAGGATCCCATCCCCGTCTGAGTCTCGCCAGCCGACCTGACCTCGCGCATACGGATCAAGCGCGCCGGCGGCAAAGGGCTCGACGTGGGCTCGCATGATGCTCGGCTGATCCGATTTGCAGTCGCCAAAGTCGCTATTCTGATTCTCGACGGCGAGGTACCCGGCGCGATCGGTGCACGACCTCTCCGCCCCCTCGTATTGGTCCATCGCGCGGAAGATGTGGCCGACCTCGTGGGCGGCGACGGCGTCCATATTGGCGATGCCGTAGCCGGCGTTTCCGTACGTCATAACGGTGAACGGCCCCCCGGTGTAGGCATAGGCAAAACGGCCGTCGGCGAACAGGTCGTCTTCGTCCTCGGAGCTATCGACCACGAAGACGGTGAAGGCCCAATCGGTGTCGTACGTCTCGCGGAGGGCGTTGTTATACGCGTACACCTGCTCGAAATAGGTCGAGCCGGTGTACCCTTTCTTCTCCATCACCTCGCTGATCCACAGGTGCTCGTCCAGGTGGGGGTGGTTGATCGGCTCATAGCTGGTCTCGACGGGCTCGCCAGCGCTATCATCGTAGACGAAGCTCAGATTCGCCCGCGGCTCCCGGGCCGCCCACCAATCGAGCGCTGCGGCGATCTCGCCCGTCGCCGCTCGTCGCTCCGCCGCCGTCCAGTCCTCCGTGGACGGGTCGCGGGTCCCGTCGCTCTCGGGGAAGACCACCCCGACGGCCACGCGGCCGATGAAGAACTCGCTGGTTTGCCGGGCCCCGGGCGTCGGAGCGCTGTCCAGGGCGCTGGCCGCGATCCCTCCGGTTGTCGGGGCTGCCAACGCATCTCCGACCAGCTTTGCCTGGAGGCCCTCAAGGGATCGGGTCTCCAGCTTGCTAGAATCCAGGGTTACCAGGTGGTTCCACGTGCTGACAGCGCGTCGCGCGGCCGTGTCGAGGGATGCCAGGCCTATCTCGTCCACCTCGTCGCGGTATACGGCCCGGATCCCGGCGCCAGCGGAGAGTCCGAGCCCGCCCTCCACGATGAGGGCGGACGGGGGGAAGGTGTGGACCACCCGACCGCCGCTGGCGCGAGCGCGCGCCGCGACCGCTTCCAGATCGGCGTCGCTCTCGAGCAACACGAGCATCTGTCCCGTTGAAGCGAGAGCGGTATTGACTAGCCCCAGCCCGGTTTGGGCCAGCGCTCCAGCGAGGACGGTCACTGCCAGCGCTGTGGCGATGGCGACTCGCAGGCCGAGGCTGAACAGGCTCGATCTCCCCCGGTCCGGGAGCTTCTCGATCGCTTCCCCGACCGGACTCCGGGCGGGCTCGTGGTGGGGGGCAGATCCAGGCCAGGAAGTGGCGTCTGGCGATCCTCCGGGAGTGATTGCGGGTCTACTAGGCCTCATCTATCTCTATGAACGCCCTTTGATCGGTTGAGAACGCCGGTCGAGTCGCCGGCTACGGAACGACGCCATGACGATATCAGGCGCGCGTTTCGCTCTCCGTTTCGCCCTGCGTGTCAAACGGCGTGTCAAAGAGGGGGAAATGGTGCGACGTGGCCCGTCAGTTGCCCTCCCGTCGGGGGGCGGAGACGCTCAGGCAGCCAGGGGAATCCCATCCGAGCAGACTTCCGAACGGTCGGCCCCGCATGCATCCCAAGCGTCGGGGGCCCGGGGCAAGAAGCTTCAGAGAGGGAATGTCTCGACCCCTTCGGGCGTCGAGATGCTGTTTTCCTTCGTATGCGATGGCGCGGCTGGTTCGTGCTGGGGCGTGGGAGGTCTATTCAGCCTGGGGCGGTCCGGAGTCTACGGTGAACCTGGCCCGGGTGCTGGCCTGTTGGAGGTGAAACAGCCGTTCGTCGGCGTCGCCGTAGGCCTTCCAGGCCCGGGCTGCCCGTCGGTTGAGGGCCTCGATCTCCGCCTGGGAGAAGTGGTGCGGAAGCTCGGCTCGCAGGAACCGCAGAAAGAGGGGATGGTACGCGTATTCGGCCTCTCGGTTGGGGCCCGCTGGCGCTGTGCGGCGCAGGAACAGGTTGCGTCGCCGTAGCTCGGTCAGCCACGCCGCCGCTCGGCCGTGCCGCTCGTTGCCCGACAAGAGGGCCCGGCACACGGTGGGCGTCAGTCGGTTCAGGATGGCGGTCCGGAGCAAGAAATCGCCCAGCTCCACCGGTTGCGGAGCCAGCGCCTCCTCGCGCAGGTAGGCGAAGAGCGCCTCCCAGACGTCGTCCAGATTGGCCGCGAACCGACTGCGGGCGTTGGCGGCCAGCCAAAGCGGCGCCGCCCACCCCTCGGTCAAGGCCGTCAGCTCCTCCATCTCCTCATTGCTGAGACTCGGCCCCCGTGCCCTCTCGAAGAACCGCTCCGTCTCCTCCTCCGACATGCGAAGCTCCCGGCGTCGAACCTCGGCCAGATCGCCTCGAATGCGCATCCGGCCCAGCGGAAGGTCGGGATCTACCCGGGTCAGAAGGTAGAGGTGGACGGTCCTGGGCAGGTGATTCAGCAGGAAATGGAGGGCATCCTGGCTTTCGGAGCTGGTCAGCAGCCCGGCGTCGTCGAGTATGATCGCCACCGAGACGCCTTCGAGCGACGTCATGCCCTTGATCAGGAGACTCGTCGCGTGCCGCGGGTCGCCTCGCAGGGCCGCCAGGCCGTAGATCTCCCGCAGCGCATTTCCGAGAGCCGGGTGCTGGCGCGTCAGGCAGGTGGTGAGCCCTTCGATCAGGGTGAAGGGCGCGTTATCTGCCTCGCTCAGTCGATACCAGGCGAACAGCGTTTCCGGGGTCTCCTCCCGTTCCGACCGGCGCCTGACCCACTGGGCGGCCAGGGTGGTCTTACCATAGCCCGGGGGCGCCGACATGAGCGTCAGCGGGACGTGAAGCCCTTCATCCAGCAGATCGAACAACCGCGGTCGGGCGATCGTCTCCGGTGCGGGCTTCGGGAGGGTCAGGCGCGAGGTCAACGTGAGGGAGGAGATCGAGGTCGGTGAGATCTCATTCTGGAGGATGCGCTGATAGAGATCCTGCGTCTCCTCCACCGGCTCGACGTCCAACTCCTGATTCAGGATCTCCCGGCAGCGGCGGTACTGGCGCAGGGCCTGCGTCCGGCGGCCGGTGTCCCAGTAGAGCCGCATGAGCAGGCGGTGCGTATCCTCCTGAATGGGGTCACTCTCCAGGAGGCGCTGGCAGACGTCGATCGCCTCGTCGCGCTCTCCCCATGCGATGAAGCTCTGGATCAGGCTACTGAGCGCTCGAAGGAGGAGCTGGAAGAGCCGCTCGCGTTCGAACAGCACCCACTCGTCGAAGCCGGGTGCCTGGGAGACCGAGAACCCGGCCAGGAACTTCCCCCGGTAGAGGTCGATCGTCTCCCGGATGCGACGGACGCCCACCGAGGACGGAGAGAACTCGGTTCGCAGGTGGCGGAAGGCTGTTCCCAGGACCGCTTCGAACTCCCGGGTGTCGACCCAGCATGGGGCCGATGCCGGCATCCATATCCACGAGTCCTCCGTCGACACGTAATCGGCGGGAGAGAGAGCCAGCTCGTCGAGGGCCTCTCGGATGTGCCACAGCGCACGGCGCAGATTGTATCGCGCGCGCTCCTGGGAGGTCTCGCCCCACAGGAGGGTGGACAGATGGTCGCGGGAGAAGCGCTTCCCGGGGTTGGAGGCGAGGTAGACGAGCAGGGCTTGCTCTTTCCCCGCCAGCGGCGCGGTCAGGGCGTGATCCCTGTAGGAAATCCTCGGTTCGCCGAGGAGCCGAAGGGTCAGCGGGCTTTCATCGATCTCTTCCATTGCGGGGCGATTATAGGGTGAGTGAGTGGGCTCGGCAACTCGCCGCGGGGGGGTACGGACGGAACGCGGACTGACATCCGGTCCGGGGGGAAGGCGTTCCCCGGCTTGCGCTGCGATTTGGGGGCGTGGCGTTGGGCTAGCTGGCCCGGCCCCCCGGGTGGAACCAGTAGCCCATGCCCCAGCGGTTGAGGATGTACTGGGGTTGGCCCGGGTCTTGCTCCAGTTTCTTGCGCAGGTAGCGGACGTAGAGGGCCAGGGAGTCGGTGGCGCCGGCGTACTCAGCTCCCCATACGTTCTCCAGGAGCTCGGTATGCGGGACGACGCGTCCCTTATTCTCCACCAGGCACTCCAGGAGCCGGTACTCGGTCGGGGTAAGCGTCACCAGCTCTCCCTCCCTAAACACCTGGTTTCGCTCCAGATCGATCCTCAGGTAGCCGTCGTCGTAGACCTCGCCTTCCGACTCGGATCCCCGGTCGGCACGGCGCAGCACGGCGTGGATTCGCGCGTGAAGCTCCTTCAGGCTGAAGGGCTTCGTCAGGTAGTCGTCTGCGCCGAGCCGGAATCCCTTCAGCAAGTCGGTCTCCTCCGCCTTGGCGGTGATCATAATGATGGGGATGTCCGACAGCTCCCGCAGACGCTCGCACGTCTGCCATCCGTCCATCCCGGGCATCATCACGTCGAGCAATACCAGCGCGGGGTGCTTCTCAAAGGCCAACCTGAGGGCCTCCCGTCCCCGCGTGGCCGACAGGACGTCGAACCCTCTGGTCTCCAGGTGTGTCGCCAGCATTCTTATCAGCGCTTCGTCATCTTCGACGATCAGGATCTTCGTCCCCACGTACTTCCTCCTCCGGCAATGTAAACGTGAATCGACTACCTTTTCCGACGGCGCTCTCTACCCAGATCTGACCTCCCATCGCGTCGATGAGCTTCTTGGCGATGTAGAGACCGAGACCCCGGCCGTAAATAGACTGAGAATCGCTACCGTTGACGCGATAAAATCGGTCGAACACCTTCGATTGGTGCTCAGCGGGGATTCCCGGCCCCCGGTCCTCGACGCTCACCCGGGCAAACCCGTTCTCGCCCCCCTCCACGACGATCGTGACGTCGCTTTTCGAAGGTGAGTATTTGAGCGCGTTTTCGATCAGGTTTCTCAGGACCGTGCTCACGGCGTTCTCATCGGCCCAGACCCACGGGGACATCTCCGGCGTACGGATGACCAGCCTGTCCTCGTCTGAATCCCACTCTTCGACGGAGCGCTCCGCCAGGAGAGAGAGGGGCAACGGCCGAGGTTGGAGCGAAATCTCCCCTTTCTCCAGCTGGAAGACGTCGAGTATCCGGTCGGCAAAGTCCGACAGACGCTGGCTCTGGGAGGCCAGGGTATTGACGTACTCCTGGTACTGGTCCGTCTGGGCCGCCTCGGACTCCTCCTTCAACATCTGGACGACCGTGCTGATGTTCGCGATAGGGGTGCGCAGCTCGTGTGAGACGCCGGCGACGAACTCGCCCTGAAGCCGCTCGAACTGGTCCCGCTCTGTGATGTCGTGGAAGATGACGACGGCACCGTCCGTCTGCCCGTCCGATCCGGCCAACGGGGCTGCGCTCAGAGAGACTATCTTCTCGGTTCCCAGCCGATCGCGGATGGCCCGTCGTTCGTCGTGTACGGCGTTCTCCCCCTCGAGAACCTCGCTAACGGGGCAATCCACATCGCAGGACGTGTCTGTGCAATGGAGGATCTCGCCACAGGGCTGACCCACGGCATCGTCGGCGCTCCATTCGGTCAGGGCCTCCGCTGCGGGGTTGAAGGTCAGGATGCGCCGGTTTGCGTCGGTCGTGAACAGCCCCTCAGCGACGCTCTGGACGATCAGCCTGGCTCGCTGTCTCTCCTTCACCACCTCCTGGAACAATCGGGTGTTCTCCAGGGCGATGGCGGCATGGTCCATAAGGGCGCTCAGGACGCGCCTGTCGGCCTCGTCAAAAGCCCGGGGCTGGGTGCTCTCCAGGACGACGAGGCCGAGGACCCGCTCGTCCTGTCGCACGGGCACCGAAAGCCGGGAGGAGGGGGAGGTGAGGAGCGTTGGTTCCCGCGATTCATCGAAGAGGGCTGCCAGGAACTGCTCCGTGTCAGTGAGGTTCGACAGAAAACTGTGCGCCGCCCCCACACCCAGCTTCGCCCCTCGAATCTGGAAGGTTTCGAGCACGCTGTCTGAAATCGAGCCAGCGAACCCGGCCTCGGCGTTTGTGATTTCAAGCGCGCACGTCAGCACGTATCTGAGGATCTGTCTGGCGTCGAGGGCGGCGTTGAGTTGCTGGGCGGTGCGTTGGATGGCTGCCATCTGTTCGGCGCGGCGCGCCAGGGCGTGATCGGTACGGGCGTAGAGCCCTGCCTGCTCCAGGGCTTTCTCGCTCTTGGCGACCAGGCCATCCAGCGCGTCCAGGTCGTGCTGGCCGAACCAGCCGGTCTGGCTGTTTACCAGGACCAGCAGAGCCATCAGCCGTCCGTTGTCGTGATAGAGGGGCCGGGCGAGCAATGACCGAAGCTCATTGGACCGGGAGGTGGGCCGCCGCGCGAAGCGAGGGTCTTGCTGGAGATCGTTGAGGATCGTGGGTTTCTCCAGATCGAGGAGCCACTCAGCGATGTTCTGACGTCGTCCAGTTCCGTGGATCGAGCAGCCCAATGACACCTCTCCATTGCAGGGAATCATCTGCCATTCGGCATCCACCGGGTTGCGGAGCAGCACCCCTACCTCCTCCGCTCGCCCGATCTGCTGGGCCTGTTGAAGGACGAACGAGACGACCTCTTCCAGAGCCGTCGCGCTGGTCAGCAGCTTCTCCCAGTCGCTCACCTCGCTCTCGAGCGCCTCCCGGCGGCGCACGGACGTGATCAGATCCGCCATGACGTAGGCGAAGCCGTTGAGCAGCAGGATGAGACCGAGGATGCCGAGCGATGCTGCCGAAACCCCCGTCGTCCGGAGGCGCTCGTAAAGGAGGGGCAGGAACGCGACGCTCTGAAAGCCAGCGGTCATCAGACCGATCCCCAATCCGTGGCGGTACGCTGCCAGCGCGACGGGTATCAGGCAGAAGTAGCGGGATAGCAACTGGAGAGATAGGGGAAGATCGGAATGCGCGACATAGTAGACCGTGAAGAGCACGAGCAGCGTGGGCGCTGCGCCCAGGAAGGTGCTCCAGACGGAAGGCCGTCTCTTCTCCACCGCTATTCTCGTACGCATACGGGTTTCTATACGACGTATCCCAGCCCGACCAGCAGGACCAGGTTGAAGGCTACGTTGCACGCCAGGCAGGGAATTACGCTGCGCCACCATTCTCGGAGGGCGACGTTCAACAGCGCCACCAGCGCGACGTAGGGAAGAACCCACAGCCCGGCGGGCTCGTCGACGACTGAGGATCTGGTGACCAGGTACGGGAGCACGTTGAGCACCATCAACGGCGCGGCGGTCGCCCAGAAGCCCCTACCCAAACGCTCCCGGAGGAGGCGGAAGCCGAGCCCGCGGAAGAGCAGTTCCTCTCCCAGACCTCTCAGGCCTGCCCAGTAGGATACCTGCCAGACCACCGTCGCCCAGTCGGGTCGAGGCCCGTGTTCCAGCCCGGCGAAGTGTCCGGTCAGCATCAGATGAACGCCCACTGCAGCCCCGGCGACCCCGCCCAGCAATACGCTGCCGGTCCACTTCTCCGTGGTGAGTCCCAGCTGCTCGATGGCGGCCCGACGGCGGCCGTGGGCCCACACGAGAAGGCCCCAGCTCGACAGCATCACGAGACTTCCCACGATGGTCCAGGCGTCGTCTTGCGCTCCTCCCGGAGGAGAATAGAGCAACCCGCCGACCGCAGCTGTCCCGACCAGGATGAGGGTGGCGAGCCCAGCGTAGGCGACCCTGCGCTTCTCGGACTCCTCGGGTCGCAGCGCGGTCCAGACCGAGAAGCCGATGAACAGACACGAGGAGAGCGCCGTGTGGCAGACGTCTTTCCAGGGTTGGGACGGGCAGAGGAAGGAGACGACGAACGAGGAAAGGGCCGAGAGGATCACCAATGCCTGGAGGGCTCTCCACAGCCTTATGGTCTCCCGTCTCATCTCCTTTGTCCGTTCCCGCCAGTCCTCACGGACGACGTAGTCCAACAACTGCATGACGCTCTCCGCTCCCTATTCCCTCGTTACGGTTCCTGCTATGCCTCTTCTCTTTCGGTTCCTATCACGGCCTCAGCCCTGGCCCGGGCGGGGGCCGCCCCTAGGCCACGACCTCCAGCGTCTGATTGATCTGCTGCACCAACTCGCGGGGGGCGAAGGGCTTGACCACGTACCCTTCCACGGCGCTGGGGTCGAGCCCTTTCTTCTCGCTCCAGCGCGGGCTCAGCACCGAGATGACGATGATCGGGATGTTCTTCGTCTCCGCGTTGGCCTTGAGCTGGCGGTAGACATCCCATCCCGACACGTCCGGCATCATCAGATCGAGGAGTATCAAGTCGGGCTTCACCCGGCGGACGACGTCGAGAGCGGTCCGGCCTCCCAGGGATCCGACGGTCTCGAAATCGTGCTGCGCCAGCGCGTACTCGATGAGATCGAGCATGTCCACCTCATCCTCGACGCAGACCACTGTCTTGCGGGCCTCTCCTTCCGGTATGAGGAGCCCGCGAAGCGTGGGGAGTAGCTTCTCGCGCACTTCCCAGACGCAGACGGAGGCCGCCGCTCCGGCCGAGCGGACGGCGTCGAGATATGCGTCTTCCTCGTCCATGGTCAACGCGATGATGTGCGCCGCTGGTGCGGCAGCTTTCAACGTGCGAATGAAATCGATGCTGTCGCCCTTCTTCAGAGCGATGTCGACCAGGATCACGTCCGGCGACAGCGACCGGGCCTTTGCCGCCGCCTCACCCTGGCGCGTGCCCACAATCTCGGCCTCGGGCAGCATTACCTCGAGCAGCTCCCGCAACGGGTCGCGGATCACGTCCTCTTCCACGACCAGGATCGACGTCTGAATTGAGGACCAGCTACCCACGGGTCAACCCTCCTTTCGTCGGTTCATCGTGATGTCTGCTGGCGCGAATCTTGATCCCGCGGAACAGCGCTGCGCCTCCGAATCGCGGGACCTCACTTGTACTATGAGATTGCCGGAATGTAAAAGGAATTCCCATCATTCTCAAAGATGCCTCGATCTGCGTGTCCCTGTCAGCTGGCGCCGTTTCCATTCCTGCCGGCCATGGGAAGCCATACGGTGAAGCTGCTTCCCTCCTGCGGCTTGCTCCTCACCGTGATTCGTCCCTCGTGCAGCTCGACGATCTCCTTGACGATGGCGAGTCCCAGGCCCGTGCCCGGGATCTGCATGCTGCGCGGCTGCTCCCCGCGGAAGAAGCGATCGAAGATGTGATCCAGCTCCTCCTCCGGGATTCCGATCCCGTCGTCGGAGACCGTCAGTGTCGCCCAGGTATCGCCGGCTGTCTCTTTCTTCCCGGTCGAAACCGTCACCTTTCCTCGTGCCAACGTGTACCGGATGGCGTTTGAAATGAGGTTATCCAGGACTTGTTTCATTCTCTGCGGGTCCGCCAGGGCGATCACCTCCGCATCCGCCGGGTGGTGAATCAAGGTTACGTCCTCCTCGGCGGCCAGCGTCCGGTGAGCTGCTATCTCCTCCCGGACCAGCTGGTTCAAGGAGGTCGGTTCCGGAACCACGTCGACGTGTCCGGCGTCCGCCCGGGATATCTCCAGGATGTCCTCGACCAGCTGGACCTGGTGGTCCGCCTCCTGCGCCAGCGGTTCCAGGTACTCCTGCCATCGCTCCGGCTCCCTCTCCATGAGGTCGACGAAGGCTTTGATGCAGGCGACCGGGGTACGGAGCTCGTGGGAGACGTTCGACACGAAGCGGGCCTTCATCCGGGCGAGGGCCTTCAGATGGGAGATGTCGCGGATGGCGACCACCGCGGCTCCATTCTTTCCCGTCTGGTCGATGGGTGCGGCGGTCAGCTCGAGATCGAGCCGGTTCAGCTCCAGTACCTCCTCGGGGTGCTCCTTCGACCGCCGCGCCAGGCTGCGCACGCGCCGGCGGAGCCGCCTGGCCTCCTCCGTCAGCAGGCCCTGGGTCAGCCAGCGGCGGGCAATCGGGTTCGCCTGGAGGATGCTACCGCGCGAGTCCGCCAACACGATGCCGTCGGCCGTGGTCTCCAGGATCGCCTCCAGGCGGGCGTACTGGGCCTCGAGGGCGGCCGTGCGCTCCTGGACCCGCTTCTCCAGCGTCTCGGCGTGGTTCTGGACCTTCCGATATAGCCAGGCGTTCTGCACCGCGACCGCGGTCTGGTTCGCGAGCGTCGTGAGGGTGACCTGCTCGTCGGAGGAGTAGAGGCTGCCCGAGCGCTTGCGGCCCAGGATCAGCATGCCGATCAGCTCGCCGCGAACGAGGAGAGGGACGAGCAGCTCCGCGTCGAGTCTGTCCAGAACCTCTCGCTCCTGAACCCACAAGCCCTTGAAGTCCGGCGCGACGTCGAGGTCGTGCCTCGTCAGGGGCTCGCGATGGTGGACCATCCACCTGGCGATCGGGTTCTCCGCCTGGAGGACGGGCTCCCCGGCGACGTTTGCCGGGCCCTTCCGGGCTGCCAGCCAGAAGTCGCCGCTTTCCGCCCGCCGGAGCACGACGTACGCTTCCTCGATGTGCATCGTACCGGTCAGCCTGTCGAGGAGGAGGGACGTGAGGGTGTCGATGTCGAGGATGGAGACGGCCAGGCGGCTGAGCTCCTGGAGCATCTGTTGTGCGTCGTACTTCTCGCGGAAGAACCAGCGGTCCACCCAGAGCTGCGCCTTCTCCTGGAGGGGCCTCACGGCGACGGCGGCGACGGCGGCGACGACGAGGGAGAGGAGGAAGAACTGATAGCCAACGACGATGCGCAGCAATCGCTCGGCCACAAACACGAACAGAAAGTAGAGCGTGCCGATGGCCGCGGTGGAGAGGGAGTAGGGGAGACCCTTCCGGATTACGCCGGCGATGTCGAGGAGCCGGTAGCGGAAGATGGCGTAGGCGATGAGGATCGCGTTGGCGATGTTCGTCAGCAACTCGATCGGGTAGGCGCGCCACGCCGGGTTGAGGTTCGCCACGGTCCCCGCCACGACGAGGGTCAGCCCGAGCAGCAGGTAGCTGATTCGGTTTCGCTCCAGCTCGGTCCTGGTGCGGGTGTAGGCGCGCAGGAGGAGGAAGCCGGCGTATCCGAGAAGGACGTAGGCCGGCCCTCCGATGACGGGCAACAGGGGGCCGAAGTGGGGCACGAAGAGGTCGGCCGTCTCGTCCCAGTGGACCCGCTGGATGAAGGCGGGGATGTCGATGGCCACCGTGACGAGGGTGGCGACCAGGTAAGCCCCCCCGGCGCGGGCGATGCAGCGCCTCTGGGAGCGGTGGAGGAACGCGCGGGTGAAGAGGAGGTAGACGAGGGATTGGGCGGCCACGATGGCGATCATGACGCGGTACCAGAACCGGGCCTGCGCAGGACCGTTGCTCAGGCTGACCATCAGGGACGCCACCTGCCAGAGGACCATGGTGAGCAGGTAGAGCGAGAAGAAGCGGTTCACCCGGATTCTCAGGCCGCGCTCCACCGTGATGATGGTCAGCGCCAGGTAGGATATCAGTCCAATGATCGCCGTGGCCAGGTGAATACTCATCGCCTATCTCAGCAGACCAAGTGCTCGGCCAAGGATTCGCCCGCCCCGCGGGCCGGATGGAGGCCAGGGGCGGGGGGCCGGGCAATTCCCTGGGAAGGACTCCGAGTCCATTGATTCCTGGTTACCACTTTCATCGCGTCCTCTCTGATGCCGCGCTCATTCACGTAGAAAAGCCCCCGCACTGTGCAGCAGGGGTCCTCCTCTGGGATGAATACCCCTATTTGGACTAACGCTAGTCCGGCGCTATCGATACGGCTGGTTGTCCGATCCTGGTCTACTCCTGGCGCATGTAGCGGAGGAAGACGTCGATTACCTTATCCGAGGGGTTCATGTGGGGCGGCTTCAGCTGGGCGAGGTCCGCTCCCGCCGCCTGGCGCTCGAAGAAATAGCGGGCGAACGACCCCCGGGGCAGGAGGGAGACGCGCAGCGGGTCCATGTCGAGCATCTCCTCCAGCTCGGCGTAGGGCTGGTGAATCTCCCGGAGCCGGGCGCGGATACGCTCGCGGAGCGGTTCCGGGTCAACGTCGGCCGTCGGCTCGACGTAGATGTGGAGAACGGGCTCCTGAGAGGCGTACTCCTTGCGGGCCATCCAGTCGGCGTATTCGACGTCCGCCTCCTCGATCGCCTGCCAGACGTCCTTCTCGGTCAGGCGGGTGAAGGCGGCCAGGTCGATGATCCCGTCGGCCCGGGAATAGAAGGTCATCTGGGGCAGATCGATCCCGATTTCGTCATCTCCGAGGGAGACGATCTCGACCAGGTCGCCCACGCGGTAGCGGGTGAAGACCCCGCCCCAGAAGTTGGTGATGACGAGCTCGTATATCTCGCCCGGCTCCACTTCGTCGAGCAGGTAGAGCTCGGGCTCGTAGGTGGGGTCCCGCTTGCTCTTGATGTGCTCCGCCTCCGGGATGAACTCGAGGAAGTCGACGTCGGGGAAGAAGGTGAGCCCCTGCGCGTTCCACGTCTGGACGCCGAGGATTCCGGTCGCCTCGGTCGCGCCGTAGGCCTCGATGGGGGTCTTTCCCCAGTGCTCCTCGATCTGGGCGCGGAAGAGGGCGGTGTCGGTGCTACCGGTCCCCAGGCACTTCACGTCCCAGAGGTCCCGGGGCAGGAGGTAGTTGCGTCCGTCGAGCCGGCTGCGGATCATGGCGCGGACCAGCCGCCCCATGACGCGCGGGTCGAGGAGGAAGGTGGAGAGCTGGAGGCCGCCAGCGCCTTCGGTGAACTGCTCGCCGATCTTGACGAGCACGCTGGCGACGCCGTTGAAGGCGTCGAGCCCCGAGCGGAGGGCGAGGCGGAACCCCTCCTGGATGCGCTCCTGGAACGCCATCGACTCCGCCTCGTCGAGCGGGGGGAGGAAGGTGAAGTCGAACTCCCGGTCGAAGCCGCGGGCCGTGGCCCCCGACATATAGGGGAAGGGGGCGAGGGCGTAGAGCATGGTGTCCCCCTCCTCGAAGACGAACTCGCCGCGCCGGGAGGCAGAGGCGAAGATGATGGTCGTCATGCTGCACTCGCCCAGTTTCTTCGCCGCCTGTTCGGTGTAGGGGACCCATTTGAAGTCCGGGCCCGAGCGTCCGGACGTATGGAGCCACCAGAGGGGCTCCCGGGGCAGGACGTCCTCCCGCTTCTGGGAGAGGTAGGGGTAGTAGTCCTCGTAGACGGTCATGGGGACCGCGTCGCGGAACTCCTCGACGGTAGCGGGGACGGTCCCGCCCAGGATTTCCTTCCCGATGTCGCTGCTGCCGAGGAGGTCGATCTGCTCCAGGAGCAGCCGCTCCTGGATGTCCATGAAGGCTTCGATGCTGAGATCGATGAAGCCGCAGTGGCGCGTCCAGATCTCGTCCACGCGCCCGTTTTGGAATAGCTCGAGTGTGGTCGTCATGTCAGGTTCCTCTTGGCTTCGGTTGCCCCTCGATTCGGGTCTTGCTGCTGGTCCCTTTCTTTGCTTTGAGCACCAGCCCGTACGGGTACCAGGTGTGACGCGGCATGAACTCGCGTCGCACCTCGATGGCGGTGAAGCCGGCGTCGACGAGGACGTCGCGCCACTCGGCGGCGGTGTAGATGTTCGAGGTCGTCGCCGCCTCCGCCTGGGCCCGGGCGGTCTGGCCCTGCGCCTTGAAGTATAGGAAGGTGATGCCGTGCATCAGGGCCCGCACGCCGGGCGCTTGCCAGTGCCGACGGGCCCCCACGGTGACCAGGACCAGGCGTCCGGTGTCGGCGAGCACCCGGTGGACCTGGCCCAGGGCCCGGGGCACGTCCATGTGGTGCATCCCGAGGCCGCAGGTCACCACGTCGAAGCTCCGGCTGGCGAGCGGCATGGCCATCGCGGAGGCACAGACGAAGGGGACACGCGCGCCGTCCCCGGTGCGGCGGAGCTGGGCCTGGCCGTGGGCCAGCATGCGCCAGGTGATGTCGAGGCCGAGGAGGCGGGTGCGGCTCCCGCC
>Ga0207797_1001645_pt1 | contig 16067 bp, 3 predicted proteins | sample PRCRCaboRojoPR_6_FD_187275 | JGI IMG/M metagenome (GOLD analysis project Ga0207797, IMG submission 187275) | Marine sediment microbial community from Cabo Rojo, Puerto Rico - PR CR 10% Liquid 1 (SPAdes) | ecosystem: Environmental > Aquatic > Marine > Coastal > Sediment | place: Cabo Rojo, Puerto...
AGATCGTTTGATGGGGCGTTTTATGCGGGGCTTGTGGCTCCGGGTAATCAGCGTCGTCACGCTGGTCATCAAGCCGCCGGCTGCGATGCCAAGCGAGGCACGCGTGATGAGGAGGAGTGGAAGGGCAGAAACCAGGTAGCCAGCCACGCCAGAGACGCCGAAGATGACCAGCGAGATCACGCTCTGGACGCACCGCGAGCGAGGGGTAGAAGACCTCCGAGCTCTTTCAGAACTGGGAGGTCTGAGCCTTCTCAACGTGAATCGCGCCGACGGTATGGTGTTTGCCACAGCCAGGTGGCTCTATCTTGCGGCCAAGGTCGCGGCGCACAAGCCGTAGCCCCCAGCATATACCAGCTCGTGGTCGAGGAACTCGAAATCAGCGTCACCGTCCACCCCCTCAATTGGACGGAGGCCGTAGCCACCGGCGTATGCCAGCTCGTGGTCGGCGAAGTCGAGCGCCGCACTGCTGGTCACCCCGGTCACCTCACGCAGCCCGTACCCGCCGGCGCGGGCCAACTCGTGGTCGACGAAGTCGAAGGCCTCGCCACTGACCACACCGACACGGATTCTATACCCACCGGCGTGGGCCAGCTCATGGTCGAGGACGTCAAAGGCCTCGCCCCTGACAACCCTATCCCTGTCACGCAGTCCATACCCGCCGGCACGCTCTAGCTCACGGTCGAGGAAGTCGAAGGCGGCCCCCCTCACGCTGGCTACAACGTCGGCTCCGGCATCGAGCGGTACGCATCGTGTTGGTTGAGCCTCGACGTCCGAGAATCTCAATGGAAGAGGGCTCAACGCTAATGCTAGCAACAGCACGCCCGTCGCCATCCAGAGTTTCCTTATGGTTACAGTATGGTATAACATCGCTCACCTCCTGATTATCAATCCCTCCATACAGAAAGGGATTACGTTACGAACGATAAGGTACCATACGGATCGTTTGTGAAGCGTTTGATAGAGCGTTTCATACATGGAAGCCCTCGAACCTGGTGAGCCAACCTGGAGGGCCTGGGGATCCGAATAACCCAGAAACCTTCGTGAGCGCAGACGCAGCAAGCTTCACAGCGATATGTCGGCCAAATCAGAGGATCATAGAGCGTCAGCAACTGTTGGCACATACCTGGAACCTAAACGGGCTGGTCGGAGGCCCGGAGCTGCGGCTGGTTCGAGGAAGGGCACAGACCATCGCCCCTCCACGGGATGGGGACGTGGGGACAAAGGCCCGCAGGGCCCGATGGGACGACAGTGCGAGGGCATAGTACTGGTGCCGCCCTCGCTGTCGTGGGCGGCACCAGTCTGTCTACTCAGGCAGGCCGGGAGACGTCAGGCGTCTCCCGGCTATTCGGCCTCAGCGTAATATAATCGGCAAGAAGATGGTCGGCGACGGCGCCGTCGGCTCGCCGGTCGCGAGGACGAAGGGAGAGAGGCTATCGACCCGAGCGCGGATGCGGTTGCCCTGCGTATCCAGCTCGGCGGTCCGATCCTGCCACTCGCCCTCCCAGTGGAAGATACGCAACTGGGATTCGTCTCCGAAGTCACCCTCCCGATAGTTGATGACGACGTCGATGCCCTGCGACGATCCAACGCTGGCGGTCGTCGAGACATCGTAGGTCACGTGAGGCTGGCCCTGAGCCTCTTTGCTGAAGACATCGGGCCCAGGGTAGATCTGGAGCTGGGTCTGGCCCGATTCGTTCACGAGACCGAAGTTGACCTGGACGCCGTTGCCGAGGTCGAGGCCAACGTCCTGACCCTGAGGCGTCGTTACGGGGGATGCGGGCAGGAAACGGGCGTCGATCATGCTCAGGTTCAAGACATCGTCGAGGTCCGGGACGAGGTCTCGCGCCACCGGCCCGCTCTGCCCGGCCAGAAGGTCGGCGACCTGCTCCGCCGCCCGGCTCACGTCCTCGCCGGTCAGCTGGCGGTCCGGCCTCAGCTCATGCAGGCGTCTGAGGAGCTCCCGGGCCGTCGCGTTCACGCCGTCCTGGGTCTCCGCACCGAGCAAGCCCTCGAGTCCCTGTCGCAGCGACTCTACGCTGGCGGGGAACCGCTGGCCCTGGCCGACCACGCGATACGTCGCGAGGGCAGAGAGGCTGGAACGGCCCTCTCCCTGCTTCGTTTCGAACTGGAGCCGGTATAGACCGGGCCCCACATCCGAGGGTATCGTCGCGCTGATGAGAGACTGCTCTTCGTCGACTCCCGTCACCTGGAGAGGGACGACCGTGCCATCGTAGACCATATTGACCCCGGTGACGAGGCTGATGCTGCCTCCGCTGGTGCCTATGGTCACCGTCTTGGAGCTTCCACTGGAACCGCCAACGGGCGTTATCGACCCGGGCGTGGGCGAGCCGGTGTCGACCCGGACCGGCGATAGGGGAACGCCCATTACCGTGACGTCGATGGTCACGACGCCCACCTCCGCGGTCTGATTGAACGTTTGCGTGTAGCTGCCGTCAAGCTGATCCTGGACGCTGCCCGCCGGCACCAGCGCCGAGTCGTCGGGCGTTATCTTGACGGTGTCGGCGTATCCGGGACCAATGTAGTTGCCCTGACTGCCGCGAGGCGTCACGGTAACGGTGTGACTCCCGTCGCCGCGCGAGGTGATGACGACGGTGGAGTTACCGGCGTCGACCTGGGGAGAGATTCCCACGGTCTGGATCGTCTCGCGGCTGATGGGACTGCAGTCCTCCGCCAGGGCCTCGGCGTGCATGGTGAAGGAGTAGGGCCCGGGCGTGCCGGTTTCAGTGAAGTTGGCGGCATAGGAACCGCTGCTGCTTTCCCCCAGCGAGAAGGGTGTTCCTTCGCGACGGGGGATGGGGTTCCGACCCAGTTTGTTCTGCAAAGCGATGATCATCCGCTCCCGCAGGCTCAGGTCCTCGCCGTCGATCTGTTGCGGGACGCCGGCCAAATCCGCCGAGGAGACGGCACCACTGGCGAGAAGGTCCCCAATGCCGACCACAGGCTTCTCCGGTACGACGGTGACAGAGGCGTTCCCGACAGGGTTGCCGCCCTGCTGGCTGATGCTCATGCTGAGGTCGACCGAATCACCCGGGTTGAAGCCGTCGGCATCTGGCTTCGGCGGCTGGGCCGATTCGGCGTTGACTGTGGACTCGGCGATGGCCGAGGCCGAGAACTCGACGGTCTGGCTCCCCGAATTGCTCACCTCCATCTTCCAGGTGCCGCCGTGCTCCTGGTTGGCGCTCCCGGTCAGGGGGAGATGCAGGGTCAGAATCTCGTAGGCGGCGGCCGTCTCGCGCGCGACCCGGTCGCCGAAGCTGCTGGCGTTGGCCGGGGTGATACGAGTACCGCCGGGTCCCACGAGCGAGAGATCGAGATCGGCACCGGGGTTGTCCCAGGTTAGGACGAAGGAGACCACGGAGGCCTGCGAACTTAGATCGACATCCACGACCTCCGTTCCGCCACCGACGATGTCCTTCACGGGATCGACCACAACCTCGGAGTCGATCGCGCCGGCGACGGCGTTGACGAAGAATTTGTCGAGCCCGGTCGGCTCCTGGGTCACGTGGTAGAAACCGTTGTCGCCCGTGTTGGCCAGGGTCTCCAGCAGGTCGATGTCGAGCCCGGCGTAGCCCTCAGCTCCCTTGGAACCGAAGCCGACAGAGAAGATCTTGACGTCCTTGTTCGTGAAGTCCTGGAGGAACGAGGACGCGGTGGGATCGCCGCCGTCGGTCTTCTCCCCGTCGGAGAAGAAGATGATGACGCGGCGGCGGTCATTGCCCGTCGGAATCATCCCAAGACCAGTATCGAGCCCGTCCCTGATATCCGTCTGTCCGCCAGCGCTGAGGCCGTCGACCTGGTTCTTGGCGCTGTTGACGGTCCCTTCGCTGAGATTGGTGACCTCGCCGCTCCCATCATCGAAGAGAATATTCGCCGAGGCGTTGAAGCTCACCTCGCCCAGGCGGTCACCGGCCCCCTTGCGCATCAAGTCGAGGAAGAGTTTCGCCGAGTCCTTGAGCACGGCCAGCTTGGTCTGGCTACCCGCAGAGACGGGGATGTTGCCAGACATGCTGCCGCTGCGGTCCATGACGAGGACGACGTCGGTGATGCGAGCCGCCTGGAGCGGGGCAACGTTGGTCTCTTTGTGCTCGAGGATCTCCTCCTCCGAGTCGAGCTCCACGAGGATGAAAGGGTCGGTGTCCACGAAATCCGAGAAGCTGACGCCCGACGTGCCCAGCAGCGTGTCAGCGTCACCCTGAGCGATGGTGATGGTGCTGGTCTGATTCCCCGTGGCGCCCGGAGATAGCGGACCAAGGGAGGAAAGGCTCGGGTTGGTGTTGGAATCGACCAACTTCACGTCGCTGCCATCGAGGAAGAAGTCGTCAGACAGCCAGATCTTGTACTCGAAGGTTCCGGGACTGCTGCCGGCGTCCGTGGCTAGCTGGCCGACGTTGCTGTATTTCCAGGTTACGTCGAAGGCGTTGCCGAAGGCGGGAATGCCAGCCTTGTCGTCGCTGAAGGCGACCAAATCAGGCCGATCCGGGTAGGGCATGCCGACCAGGGAATAGTCCTGACTTCCAGATCGGACGTCGAAGCCGGTGACCCGGGCTGTCCAGTGGCCGATCTTGCCGGGGTCGTCGGAAGGCACGTCAACGAAGACCTGCTCCACGTTATTGAGATGGTCGCGCCCCCTCGTAGCAATCCACCCACCACTGGTACCAGCCTGGATATTCTGCGGGATGTAATCGCTGGCCGTGGACGGTGTCGGCGAAGGCGTATGAGCAAGCTGGACGTTGATGTTGGTCCCCGGCGTCTGATTCTGAGGCGGGATGGGGTTGCCACCGCCGTCGACGATGGTATGGCCGAGCTGCCAGGGGTAATAGATGGTACCATCCGGGGCCTCCAGCACCAGATCCAAGTCGTTGACCAGGCGCTGGGAGCTGGCAGGATTCTGTGCGGCAGACTCGACATCATCCCAGGCCAACGTCACTTTGACGTTACCAGGGCTGTCCACCACGAAGTCGTACTCGTCGGTCTCGGCCTGGGTGGCCGCGTCCTGGACGATGCGGTTAGGCACAGGGTTGCCAGACTCCATCCGCGAGTTCTGAACCAGGTTGACGGCAGCCTGGGCGTCCGCCATTCCCCAACCGGTGGCATAATCTGGACCGGTGGGGGCGCCAACGAACCCGTTGCTGTCAATACCGTCGCTGGCGTTGCTGTCGCGGTCGATTTCGTTGCTGGCGAGGCTGGGGCGGACGCCAAGATCGAGAACTCCGTCGCCATCCAAGTCCTCCCCTGCGTCGAGAGAGCCGTTACCATTGACGTCCTCCACAGGCCGGACGATGTCATTGGCCGTCTGTATCAACACAGCACGGAGCGTGGAGGGAAGCGGGGGATTGTCATCAATGTTCGTTCCCAAAGGATCGGCATATGTGTTCTGCCAGGCCTCCAGCGTCAGCGCGACGATGCCTGAGACGGCAGGTGCAGCCATCGAGGTCCCCCACATCGTGCGATACCCGTCCGTCTGATAGCCGTTCCAGCGGGTGACGACCTGGACGGTAGCGCCATTATTCAGGCCACTGCCCGACGCGGTCATCTGGGGCTGATCGGAGTTATTGAGGGCGTTCTGGAACGTGACCTCCAGGGGCGTGCCGGGCATCGGACCGCCGCCAACGTTGACGTTATTGGCGCCGATGCTTGAGAGGCTCGTCAGGGCGTTCTGTACGGTGGTGACCGTCGCATTGTAGCTGAGGGGAGGCGTGGTCTGACCGCCGAAGGAGAGCGTGTAGGAGCCCGCGCTTGGGGTTCCTCCTACGAACTGGACGCGCTGTCGCTCGTTTAACCTCACGCCGGCAGATTGTATGCCGCTCCCCGGAGCAATGACGTCAGGTTTGAGACGGCCGTCATAGGCCGGTCCCAGACTGCTGAAGTTGGATAGGCGGCTGGGGCCCGCGGCCCAGCTCCCGACGACGATGGTGTTCTTCATCTGATTGAGCAGGGAGTAGTGACCGATCACGTTGCCATACTGCGGGCTGTTGTCACCGTTGTTCGCGGCGGCGAAGATCACGGGGCGACGGGGAACGCCCGTCCCTCCCGAGGTCGTGCCTCCGCGGATGATCTGATCTGTCTGACGATTGTTATTGTTATAGGCTCCGTCCACACCCAGAATGTGAGAATGATTGGTCAGGTCGAGCAAGTTGTTCTGGATGTGATTAAGCAGCGCGGAGGCGTTCGTGGGATCGCCGCCGTCGATAATCGCGGCGTTCGGTGCCATACCGCGCCACTGGAAGGCGGTGCCGCCGTTCGCGTTACCAGCCGAGTTGTTCTTATCACTCCGAACACCGCTCCCGGCCACCGTGCCCGCCACGTGGGTGCCGTGAGGCGCACCACCGGGCTGATCAGCGACCACGTTCAGATCCTGGTGTGTAGCATCCACGCCGTTATCGTGGACGCCCACGGTGATGCCGCTGCCGGTCAGGCCATTGTAGGTAATCGAAGCCGGCGCCCCAGGTGTGATGGTCGCGTTCTGGACGCTGTTTACGTTGAGAACGTTGCGGGTGACGTCGTTGACGATGAGCTTGGGCACGGGACCAGCCTCGATCCACTCCACCTCTTCTCGTTCAGCCAGGCTCGTGACCTGCGAAGGATTGAGGGTGGCCCGATAGAGTTGGTCGCTCGAAGCCGCGAACGAGATGACCTCTGAAGAGAGAATGCCCGTCGCCGTGCCAGGCGTCACGTCTTGGGCAAAGAGGACAGAAAGGTCCAGGCTCCCATCGGCGTTCAGCACGTAGTTCTGCTCAGGCTCGTCCTCGGGCTGGACGGTGAAGTGCGCATAATCCCCCAGCAGGACGTGGGGGTCGATCTTGTCCTCGGGCTCCAGAGGGGTGATGGCGCGGATAAGGGGGGCGACGTCGGGTTGGGAGGGATCGGCTCCCTTCTCGATGAGCCCGTAGCTGTTTCGACCTCCGAGGAAGGTCTGGCGCACAAAACCCTGTCGCTCCAGCACCGCCGTATCCTGGCAGACGGGCGTCTGGGTCAGGGAGATCAGACCATGCAGGCCCTCTCGCGAAGTTCCCGATAGACTGCCGAAGAACTCGCTCTGCAACGAGCTACTGGGCCAGATGTCACCGCTCCGGAGGCGGATGCGCTCATTCTGGAAGTCCTGGTTGAGCGCCGCGTCGAAGGGGACGGTCAACTCGACGGTGCCCCGGGCGTCGTTGGTTCCGCTGAGGTCCTCGATGGCAAGCCGCCAGCCGACGCCACGGGCTACGTCCGCCGAGGTCACGTCGTAGGTCAGGACGAAAGGGGATGAGCCCGAAACCTGCGCATACGAGTCGGTGGGGTCCGCCAGCGAGGGACGCCGCCTTCCAGTGAGGGTCGCGGTCAGATCGGAAGTGGCGCCCTCCCAGACGATGCGCGCCTCGACGGTGCCGGGAGTGAGAACGTTGAAGAGGCGGAAGGGGACGTCGTGGGGCTCGTCGATCTCAAAGGAGAAGGACTCGGTCTTCAAACCGCTGACGAGATTGACGGCCTGAGAGGCTGTGTTGTTGTCCTCATTGGTCTCGGCAAACTCATCGAACTCGTCAACGATTACTCCTAGATAGGCGGAACCGGAAGAGACCGAACTGGGAACATGAGCACCCGAGTAGAGCGGCACCGAGACAATAGATCCGCTCGTCACGGTGATGGATTCCCTCCCCCCGATCAAGAGCGTGTCTGCGGTAGTGATCTCTGAATCAGAAGAGACATAGTAGCCTACCGTAACTGAACTGGCGTCTGCGGTACCATCGTTGCGGATGGTGAGCTCGATCTGATCGCCGATGGGGTCACCAATGATGACCTCCGAGCCGCCCGTGTAGGCGAAGTTCTCGACGGCGAGATCAACGGTGGCGGTCTGGCGCGACGTCTCCGCCACGACGCGATTGGTGGATGGTGCAAGACCTAGCAGCGGACTGACTAATAGCGCCAGGGCTGTGATCAACGTAACGAGAGAGCGTTTGGGATTCATACTGGTGGTGACCTCCTTACCAGTGAACTAGATGGAGAGTAAAGGGTTGGAGTCCTCGCGCAGCGCAAGCGAGGAAGAGCATTCTCTTGTGCACAGGACCTGTTGATGCACAATCTAGCACCAACAGGATATAAACAAGATTAACATATGAAGATAATACCATAAAGGAGGGGGTTACTACCGATGGGCCGGGTTGGAGAACCATTTGGACTGGGTTTGAACTGTTAGGAACTTGTGAGGAAGCTCGACTTCGCGACGGTCGAACCGGGCATCACGAATTCGCGTCCTGTACGTCGGCAAAGGTGTAGCCGAGGCCATAGACGTTGAGAACGTAGATGGGCCTGCGTGGGTCGGGCTCGATCTTCTGTCTAAGGTTGTGGACGTGCCAGCGGATGACATCATCAGCCCTGGCCGGATCATGGGGCGGATGACCGTGCGAAGCCTCAAAGAGCTCTTCAGGTGAAGCTACCCGGTGTGCGTTCTCCATCAGGTAGCGGAGGAGCTTGAACTCGGTGGGCGTTAGGGGAATCGGCTCCGCGTCGAGGGTGACGTCGCCCTTCTGCCTGTGAAGGGCAAGTCCGCGCCATCTCAGAACCGAGGGCGCTTCTCCGGCATGCGTGCGGCTCTGCCGTCGCTCTAAAGCCTGCTGGATCGCCTCCTGCAGCCGGGCCTCGCCCACAGGTTTGATCAGGTATGCGTCGACGCTGAGGTTGAGGGCGGCTTTAACAGCGTCGAAGGATTCGCTCTCTGCCAGAATGATCACCGAGGTCTGGGGCCAGCGCCACTTGACCGCTCGGGCGACCCGGAGGCCGCTGAACCGATCGTCCAGCTCCAGAGCAGTGACAACCAGGTCAAAGGGACTGTCGCGCAGTTTGTCCAGGGCATCGGAGGCGCTACCGAAGGTGACGCTGACACACCGGCCAACCTGCAGCGCTTGCCGAAGAGATGCCCTGTCCTCCGAGTCGCTCCCGACGACCAACACCTTTGGCTTTCGCATCATCGGCTTACCTCCCTCTCGTCACGTCAAAACAAGCCACTACGTCCAGCCCAAGGAGGTGGCTCAGTCAGGTCCCTACTCGTGCTCTGACCAGGGGCAGCCCGCAAAAGCGAAACAGCCCATCCCTGCCTAGACGTACCCATCACGTGAGACCCGACGACGACCGCCGCAGTCGGATTCCATCGTGCGCACATATGGTAACGAATGGGCGTTTCGAGAGCGTTTAATAAGCGTTTGAGGCGAGGCGTGAGAGGGTAAGCGGGGGTTTATGAAATGCAAAGACGGCCCTCCGCCCAGAATCGGGTGGAGGGCCGTCTTATCGTTCGGCCAGGGGCGCGCCCCCGGACCGGCTACCGTATGGTCTCGAGACGCGCTACGGTGAGCTGTTTTTCATCATCAGCGGCAGGTACTGGAAGTACGCTGACTGGACGGTAATGGTCACCGTGTCGGTGTCGGTGGCGCCGTCGTCGTCCGTGACCGTCAGGACGATGGAGTGCGTGCCGACATCGAGGGTCACGGTCGGCTGCTCGCCGGTGGCGATATCGGTGCCGTCCTCGGTCCACGAGTAGCTGACGATCTCGCCGTCGGGATCGCTGCTGACGGACCCATCCAGCGTGACCTCCTCGTCCCCGCTGCCGTCCTCGTCGATCACCGTCTGGTCCGGACCGGCGTCGGCTACGGGCGCCTCGTTATCAGGCGCGTTGACGGTGATGGTGACGGAGTCGGTATCGGTGAGGCTGTCGCCATCCGTGACCGTCAGGACGATGGTGTGGGTGCCGACATCGAGGGTCACCGTCGGCTGCTCGCCGGTGGCGACCTCGGTGCCGTCCTCGCTCCACGAGTAGCTGACGATGGTGCCGTCGGGGTCGTTGCTGCCGGACCCGTCCAGCGTGACCACCTCGTCCCCGCTGTCATCGTCGTCGACCATCGTCTGGTCCGGACCGGCGTCGGCTACGGGCGCCTCGTTATCAGGCGCGTTGACCGTGATGGTGACGGAGTCGGTATCGGTGAGGCTGTCGCCATCCGTGACCGTCAGGGTGATGGTGTGGGTGCCGACATCCAGGGTCACCGTGGGCGAGACGCCCGTGGCGATCTGACCGCCGCTGTCGCCCCACATATAGCTGATGATCGTGCCATCATCATCCGTGCTGTCCGACCCGTCCAGCGTTACCACCTCGTCTCCGCTGTCGTCATCGTCGGTCACCGCCTGATCCGGACCCGCGTCCGCCGTGGGCGGCGCTTGGACTGTGACCGTCACGGAGTCCGTATCGGTCAGGCTGTCGCTATCCGTGACCGTCAGGGTGATGGGATGCGTGCCAACTGCCAGGGTCACCGTGGGCGAGACGCCCGTGGCGATCTGACCGCCGCTGTCGCTCCACATATAGCTGACAATTGTGCCGTCGTCATCCGTGCTGCCCGACCCGTCCAGCGTTACCACCTCGTCGCCGCTGCCGTCGGTGTCGACCACCGTCTGGTCCGGACCGGCGTCGGCCGTCGGCGGCGCCTGCACTGTGATGGTGACGGAGTCGGTGTCGATCTTGCTACCATCGTCCTCGACCGTCAACGTAATGGGATGCGTGCCGACTGCCAGAGTCACCGTGGGCGAGACGCCCGTGGCGATCTGACCGCCGCTGTCGCTCCACATATAGCTGACGATGGTGCCGTCGGAATCACTGCTGCCCGACTCGTCCAGCGTGACCACCTCGTCGCCGCTGCCGTCGGTGTCGACCACCGTCTGATCCGGACCGGCCTCGGCCGTCGGCGGCTCGTTGTAAGGCGTCACACAGATGGCAGACACTTTGGCGTTGTCGACCCCTGGATCGAGATAGAAGCTAATATCGGCCGCACCATCGCTGACCGTGGTGGTAAAGGTCTCGGTGATAGCCGTGAGCGGCGCGTCGGTCTCCGAGATGATGTCGTACGCGGAGAGGACGGTGGATCCCTCAAGGTCGACGCTGAAGACCCGGTCCCCAGGCGCGCCCTCGCCACCGTTGGGGTTGACGCCGTGGTAAAGCTCGGCGAACATCAGATCGACGATATACGTGCCGTCGGTAACGGGGATGGTGTAGGTGAAGGGATCGCCATAGCGCTCGGTCTGGAAGAGGGGGTCGTCGACGGTGTTGCTGATGGGATCGGTCACACTATAGGTGCCACCTGTCGGCGCCGTGAAGTAGGTGTCGGACATGAAGAAGAGGCCGTTGGATGCGGTGTAGTCGCCGCCTCCGGCGTTGACGCAGACGGCCTCCTGCGGCTCCGGCACGTACTCGACCACGAAGCTGTTCGAGGTCAAGCCGAAGTCGCCGCTGGCGTTCTCCTCGACGGCGATGAATTGGTTGAGGTTCGCATCAGGCCCGGCGTTGGGGCTGGCCTCGATGAAGAGCGTCACCGGGACGGAGGCGTTGCCGCTGCCGTCGAAGGTGCCGCTGTAGAGCGACTTGGCGAGGGCCTCGTTGGCCTCGAAGGGGTCGATGTCGTAGCCTCCGGGCGTGTTCTCGTCAAGGTAGAGGCGGGCAACCGGTTGGAGGATTGAGAAGTCGGCGCCCGGCGTGCCGGTGATCAGCACGGTCTGGTTAGCATCGCCAAGGGTAGTGGGTACCACGACTCCCTGCATATCGATGGTCGGCGCCGGTGCCTCGTTCGCCGTGACCGTTGCGGCGGAGCCGCCGAGGCTGCCGTCGTCGTAGAGGTTGCTGCTGAGGGCGACGTCACCGGCAAACTCGACGTCAGCCAGCGCACCGATGATCTCGAAGCCGGAGATGGCCCCAGCGTCGCCGGTGTCGGTCGCGTTCTTGATGCTAGTCGGGTCGAGATCGGTCGAGAAGGAGAAGGTCTCGCCCGGGTTGAAGTCGTTGAACTGGAGCGTGAGGACGTCGTAGCCGTCGTCAGCGTTCGTGCCGTTATGGAACACGCTGTAGGGATCTGAGCACGGATCGCTGGGTGTGACAAACCCAGTGGCCGTGCTGCCGCTGTCGGCCGTGAGACATTTGCCGTCAGCGTCGCCAGCGGTACCCTGGGGATCGAAGACGACGTCGGGCATCCAGGCTGTGCTCAGATCCAGCGTCACGGTGAAGATATCGACCGCACCGGTGTTCTCGATCTGGAAGGCGCCGCCAGTGTAGGTGCTGGCAAAGACGCCGCCGCCAGGGTTGACCTGGATAAGCGCAGCCGGTTGCGGCTCCTGGACCGTCACGTTGACCACGTCGGTGGCTTCCGTGTTGGTGTAGACGACGTGGGTCGTGCTCGCGACCTGTCCCGTGATGACGTGAGTACCGGTGACGACGTCCGTGAAGACGTAACTGCCGTCCAGCGGGAGCCCGCCGACGTAGGGATTGTCGTCCAACGTCAGATGGACGTGGTCGCCCGGGTTCGTATTCGTCGTGCTCCAGGTGACTGTGATCTCGTCACCGACGATGACCTCGCCGTCGGCCGGCTGCTCGATGGTGATGACCGGGCCTTCCGCCGGGGCTGGCGGTGCGACCTGGATGATCTCAATGCCCTTGATCGCCGGATTCTCGGTGACGTGTATGAAGTCGAGGTCGAGGTTGTCGCCATCGGAGACGGTGGTCGTCGTGGAGATCATCGTGCCGTTGTAGAGACCACCCGTCAGGTCGTACGGATCGATGTCATTGAACTCGGTCGGGATCGTGCCCTCGACGGACACGTCGAAGACGCGCTGACCGCTACTGTCGATGCCGTCGAAGATCTCGGCCAAGTAGAGGCGTACCTCAACCTCGGTGCCTTCGGTGACCGGGAAGTCCCACTGCATCTCCGCACCGTCCCCGCTATCGTCCCAGCGCTCGACCTGGAAAAGGGACATCGGCGCGGCCGGGGGCACGCTGGTATCCAAGGTGATCGTGTTGTCCACACCATAGGCGTGCGGATCTATCTCCCCGGAGTTGACGTAGGGCGAGGGGGTCCCGGTCTGCGCCGTGCCGTCGGCATTTGCCGTGACCTGGTCCTCGCTCCAATCGGGGCTAGAACCATCGGCCGCCGCGGTCTGTGGTCCGCCGTTGTTGACGCGGAACAGAACCTCAGCCGGCACGTAGTCCGGGTCGTACTCCACGACCTCTACGTTGGACGCGGGGCTCGTATCACCGTCCGGCTCGACGACCACGGCGGTCATGTAGTTCAGACCGTAGGTCGTCGACGTGGTCGGATCTGAATTGGTGAGTGTCACCGGAATGGTCCCGGCGCCGTTCGTATCGAGGGTCGTCGTGTACTCGTTGACGGCCACGACGCTATTTCCTTCGTACGGCTCTGGATCAACAACTCCCCCGCTTGGCTCGAACAAGGCTGCCTCGGCGACGAGAAGCGCCACCTCGGCGTCCGGCGGGCCGTTGATGGAGATGGTCTGACTCGGGTCGTTGGTCGTCACCGAGGTCGACAGGCCAACCACGTTGATGGCAGGCGCTGCCGGGAGCTGATCGGTGACGGTCACCTGACCACCGCCGTCGCTGAGGGGCTGGCGATAGAGGTCAGACGTAATCGATGCTAGATCGCTGAACTCGACGTTCACGGCCGAGCCAGTCAGCTCGAGGCCTGAGACGCTGCCGGACTCACCAGGCCCCGGCGCGGAGGATCCCTGAATGCTCGTGGGATCGACGTCGACGGAGAAGGTAAAGGTTTCGCCCGGGTTGAAGTCAGTGAAATTGAGCGTCACAACGTAATAGCCGTTCTCATGCGGCACGCGGAAAGGATCAGCGCAGTTATCAGTGGGCGTCACGTACCCAGTGACGCTTGGATCACTATCGGCGACAAGACACTTGTTTGTCGTGTCCCCGGCGCTAGAACCATCCGCCGGATCGAAGACCATATTGGGCAACATAGCCGAACTCAAATCAATCGTTGCCGTCAGGATATCCTGGCTGGGCGACTCATTGGTGATCTCGAAGGAACCGGAACTATAGGTGCTGGCGTCGAGACCGCCGCCCAGCGTGACGCCCGTAAAGGCCTCGGCGTCCGTGGGGACGTAGTCGATATTGATGAAGTCCCAAGTAGCATCGAAGGGTTCGCCGGGGCCGGTGGAGGTGGAGATGATGCCCACGGCCATGCCCTTGTCGTCGTTGGGATCGAGCCAATAGGCCGGGATATCGACCGGGGCTCCTAGGTCGAAGATAGTGGCACCACCGTCTACAGAGACGCGAGGCTGCGCCGTCTGGTTCTGCGGGTCAACCTCGAGATAGAGGTCGACCGCGCTGGCCTCCGTGATTACGTCACCGTCCCAATCCGAGTTGCTATACTGGGTATTTGCTGCAACATCCGTCTCCTCTATCAGAACTTCGACACCGCCGTCCCCCCCGTTGGCGTTCATAACGACCTTGAGGTAGTTCGCCTGACCGCCGTCGCCGATGAACATGCCGAAGGACTGGTAGTTTTGCGGCTTCTCGCCGTCGAAGAAGGGCGACTCCAGGTTGGTGTGGATGATGAAGGGCCGGGTGTTGGTATCGACGTCGATGCCGAACTGGAAGCCGTTCTCCTGGCTGTTGTCACCCTGAAAGGCATCACCGGCGGTTACCGCCTCTACCGTCATCTTGCCAGAGGCGCCACCGGCGGCGAGCTGGGTCGGATCGTAGAGGTCGAGATAGTCCGTGCCGTTGGTCATCAAGCCGGTGAACCCGAGGCCGAAGAAGCCGGTCCCGGGGTCCTCGTTGAAGAACAGGTAGTCGATGGGAAGCTGGGTCGCCGTGCCGTTATTCGGATCGATGGCGAAGGCGTCCACACCGTCGAGGATCCCGTCATTATCGTCGTCGGGATCGTTCAGGTCCGAGGTGCCGTCGTCGTCGGCGTCGGGCGGCTGGCTGGCGGCGGAGCAGGGGTCAGTGCCGTTGTCGATCTCGTCCTCGTTGTCATAGCCGTCGCCGTCCTCGTCGAGAGTCGAGTCGTCGTCTCCCGTACAGGTCGCGAAGTCGACGGGCTCGAAGACGGTGATGTCGTCGGAGCCATAGGTGGCAGCCCAGACGGTGCCAGGGAAGACGTCGCCGTCGCCCTGGGTCTTGACGTCGAGAGGTGTGCTGCCGAAGCCGCTGAAGAGCGCCGTCTCGGTGAGCACGCTGTCGCCAGCAACATTCAACTGATAACGGTAGATGTTGCCGTCGAAGCTGGCAGCCAGCAGGTCGCCCTGCATCTTACCACCGAAGTTCGACGCGGTGTATTCGGCCAGACCGTTGGTCGAGGCGCCCACCGTTTCCAGCGCCTTGCTCAATATATTGTAGTTGCACTCTTCGGTATTGGTGGAGAAATCAGTGGGGCTGAGGTCGGGGGGCAGAATCTCCGTCAGGGTGTACTGTGCCGTTTCCGTCCAGCTTCCGCCGCTCTCCTCGTAGATGTAGATTCCGGCTTTCTCCGGGAAGGCACGGATGGGTGCAGGATGACCGCCGTAGTAACCGGTAGCATCGATGTAGTGGAGACTGTCGCTGTGTCCGCTGCTGCCATCCTCGTTGAACTCGCTGGTGCAGTAATCGCCAGCGCCCGGATCGTACGTCGTGCTGCCGTCCCCCTGGTAACCTTCAAGCGTACCGCTGCTATCGTAGATCAGAGGCAGGCCGCCCCAGCCCCCGTTCGGCCCATTGTCGTAGGTGTAGAGCTGGCCAAAGGTGGTGTAGAGGACATCGTACGGGTTGCGGAACCCAGGGGCGTGGATCTGCACCGGGCCACTCGGATCGGGCACGGCCATGTTGCTGCCGTTGTTCCCGCCGAAGGGGTCACCGGGATCGACTTCCTGGTTGTATCGTGGATGCCCCGACGGATACGGGAAGTCCGAATCAGCGTTGGTTATATTCGACCGCTGCGGATCGTCGAGGGTCTGCAGATCGTAGATGAACTGCGTGCCCGTGCGCTGGTCGGTCCAGATTGGCATCGACTCAATGGCGTCGAGATCCACCGAGAGAATCGCACCGCTGAAGAAGTACTCCGGCGTTCCGGCGAAGTTGCTGCCGGGGGCGCCCTTGTTCGTGTGACCGCCCTGGGCGACGTAAAGGACATTATTCGCCGCATCGAGATCGAGGCCGTTGGTCGAGTGGTTCTCCTCGGAGCGAGGGAGACCACGGACGATGTCGACCCGGTCCCAGGACGTGCCGTTCCAGGTGAGGCGGGTGATAATCCCGG
>Ga0207797_1001646_pt1 | contig 16063 bp, 13 predicted proteins | sample PRCRCaboRojoPR_6_FD_187275 | JGI IMG/M metagenome (GOLD analysis project Ga0207797, IMG submission 187275) | Marine sediment microbial community from Cabo Rojo, Puerto Rico - PR CR 10% Liquid 1 (SPAdes) | ecosystem: Environmental > Aquatic > Marine > Coastal > Sediment | place: Cabo Rojo, Puerto...
ACCAGGATGGCCGCCGTGGGCGGGGGGGGGAGCGAGTCCACGGAGATTCCCTTCCGCCGGTATCCGGAGCGGGTGGTGCCCTCGGAGCAGATCCGGGAGCTGGACATCCCCACCTTCATCCGGCGGCAGATGGACTAGGAAGACAACCCAGCAGTCCGCATCAGGAGGTGCATGAGCCGTTTCTCGCTGAAGGGCCTTTCGGGGCTCGCGGGACTGGCCCTGGTCCTTGCCCTGGTCGCCGTGGCGGCCAGAGCCCTGGGATCCGGACGGCCGGAGGTAGGGCTTCTGGCCCCGGTCCGGGCCGCTCCCGCGGAGCAGCTGGACACGGTCAGGCTGGCTCCGGGACAGACCTTCGGGCAGGTCCTTCAGAGGGCGTCGGTGGGCTGGTCCGACCAGAACGCCCTGCTCCTGGCGTTTCGTGAGCAGGCGAACCCCAGGAGGATGCGGGACGGCACCCTCATCACCCTCCGGTGGCTGAGACACGGGGATCGGGGACTCCGGGGCGTGGACGTGAGCCTGAATCCGGACACCACGGTCCGTCTCTTCCGGGACGGGGTGGACTGGTCGTCGGCCCTGAAGAACACGCCGGTCCGGAGAGACACCCTCTTCGTGGCCGGCACGGTTCGAAACCTCCTGTGGAACGCCATCATCGAGGATCCGGACCTGGCGGGCTTCCCGGCATCGGATCGGGCCCTCATCATCCACTGGATGGACCAGGTGTTCCAGTGGCAGATCGACTTCTCCCGCCAGGTCCGGGAAGGGGACGAGTACCGGTTCGTCCTGGAGCTGGAGATTCGCCCGGACAGCACCCTCCGCTCCGGGCACCTGGTGGCCGCGGAGTATGTGAACCAGGGCACGCCCTACCGGGCGGTCTGGTTCGACCCCAACGGAGACGGCTCCGGGACCTTCTACGACGAGGACGGCAAGTCCGTGCGCCGGGCCTTCCTCATGAAGCCCCTGGAGTTCCGGCGCATCTCCTCCGGCGTGAACCCGAACCGGCTCCACCCGGTCCACGGGTACCGGCGACCCCACAACGGGGTGGACTACGCCGCTCGCACGGGTACTCCCGTCATGGCCACCGCCGACGGGGCCGTGGTGTACGCCGGCTGGAAGGGGGAGTTCGGCAACCTGGTGGAGATCCGCCACCCCAACGGCTGGCTCACCCGCTACGGGCATCTCAACGGTTTCGGTCCCGGGATCCGGGGCGGGGCCCGGGTACGACAGGGCCAGACCATCGGCTACGTGGGGATGACGGGCACCGCCACCGGCCCTCACCTCCACTACGAGATGAGAAGGGGGAACGGGCGGGTCCTGAACCCCCTGGCCGTGCGTCTTCCTCCGGGAGACCCGGTGCCGGCCAGGAGTTGGGGCCGTTGGGTGCAGGAGTCCCGGCAGCGCCTGAGCCTCCTGGCCTCCATGCCGGGGCCACCCATCCAGGTCCTGGCCGAGGCTCCCGACGCCGACGATCCGGAGCAGGGGAGCGCCCAGGGAGGGGATTGACCCCCGCTCCGGAATGCTTGAAGGTGAAGGGGCCCCGGAGATGGCGGGGCCCTTTTTCACGGCTCCCCGGGTGAGGCGAGAGCCCGGGATCGGCCTTCCCCCGGGGGGCGCCACCGTCCCCTTCCGACACCGTCGAACGAAAGAGATCGCAGGAGCTTCATGGCCCGTCTGTTCAGGAAGAAGAGCGAGAAGAAGAAGTCCTTCTGGAACAAGGTGGTGGATCTGGCCCTCACCGACGTCCGGGTGGCGGTGGGGGGGATGGACACCGACACCCTGGAGTCCCTGGAGGAGCGTCTCCTGGCGGCGGACTTCGGCGTGGCCGCCACCATGCGCCTGGTGGACCAGGTGGAAGAGCTGGCCCGCCGGGGGAAGGTTCGGGGCTCCGGAGGTCTCCGGGAGGCGTTGAAGGACGAGCTCAGGGAGATCCTCCGGCCCTCCCGGGAGGCCTTTCTGGAGGCCGCCGATGAGGGACCCACGGTCTACCTGATCTGCGGGGTGAACGGGGTGGGCAAGACCACCTCCATCGCCAAGCTGGCCCACCGTCTCCGGGAGGAGGGCCAATCCGTGCTCCTGGCGGCGGCGGACACGTACCGGGCCGGGGCCATCGAGCAGCTCTCCGTCTGGGCCGACCGGGTGGGGGCCGGCTTCGTGGGGGGTCAGAAGGGTGGGGATCCGGCGGCGGTGGCCTTCGACGCCATCGAGGCGGCCCAGGCCAGGGGCACGGACGTGATCCTGGTGGACACGGCCGGCCGGCTCCATACCCACAGGAACCTCATGGAGGAGCTCCAGAAGGTGGACCGGGTGGTCCGGAAGAAGCTGGAGGGGGCTCCCCACGAGACCCTCATCGTCCTGGACGCCACCGTGGGGCAGAACGCCAAGTCCCAGGTGGAAGCCTTCCTCAAGGCCCTGCCCCTGACGGGGATCCTCCTGGCCAAGCTGGACAGCACGGCCCGGGGAGGCATCGTGGTGGGGCTGCAGGAGGAGTTCGGGATGCCGGTGAAACTGGTGGGGACCGGAGAGAAGCTGGACGACCTGGAGATCTTCGATCCCGATGCGTTCATCGAGGGAGTATTCGAGGAGGGCTGAGCCCTCCTGACCATGGTACCCGGCCCGGCGGAGTTCTCCCGGCTGAACAAGCCCGTCCAGTTCCTGAAGGGCGTGGGCCCCCGGCGCGCCGAAGCCTTTGGTCGGATGGGGATCACCACGGCCCGGGATCTGCTCCTCCACGTCCCTCGCCGCTACGACGACGCCTCCACCGTCCATCCCATCGCCGATCTGGAGGTGGGGATGGACGCCACGGCCGTGGGTCGGGTGCGAAGCAAGGGGGTCCTGCCCACCCGAAGGGGGCTCCGGATCTTCCAGGCCGTCCTCCAGGACGAGTCGGGAATGATCACCTGCGCCTGGCCGGGTCAGCCCTGGCTGGACCGGAAGATCCGCCAGGGGGATCAGCTCCTGGTCACGGGTCCCGTGACGTTCTTCCACGGCCGGCAACTCAGGCCCCGGGAGTTCACCCTCCTGGGCAGAGAAGGGCAGGGGGGAGAGGATGCCTCCGGGACCATCTTCGTCTCCTATCCCGCCAGCGAGGAGGTCCCCCAGTGGGTCCTCCGCCGGGTCTTCGCCCAGAACCTGGACTGGCTTCTGGAGGCGGTTGTGGAGGAGGAGTACCTCCCTGCGGAGGAGCGGGAGGCCCTGGGGCTCCTGCCTCTGCCCCGGGCCCTGGAAGCCCTCCACCGCCCCCGGTCCCTGGAAGAGGTGGAGGAGGGTCGCCGCCGTCTGGCCTTCGACGAGCTCTTCTTCCTCCAGCTCGTCCAGGCCCAGGCCCGGTACCAGCAGAGGGAGGCGGAGCCGGGAATCGCCTTCGTCCGGACGAACGAGCTCATCCGGCCCCTGCACGAGTCCCTGCCCTTCCAGCTTACCGGAGCCCAGGCCCGGGTCCTCCGGGAAATCTACGCCGACATGGCGGAGGATCGCCGGATGAGCCGGCTCCTCCAGGGGGACGTGGGCTCGGGCAAGACCGTGGTAGCCCTCTTCGCCATGCTCCTGGCCCTGGAGAGCGGATACCAGGCGGCCCTCATGGCTCCCACGGAGATCCTGGCCGAGCAGCACGCCCGGAAGCTGGGAGAGCTCCTGGACACCCTGGACATCCCGGTGCTCCTCCTGAGCGGCCGGATGCCGGCCCGGGAGCGCCGGGAGGCCCTGGCGGCCCTGGCCCGGGGCACGGGCCGGGTGGCCGTGGGGACCCACGCCCTCATCCAGGAGGGGGTGGAGTTCCAGAGGCTGGGCCTGGTGGTTGTGGACGAGCAGCATCGGTTCGGGGTCCGGCAGCGCATGGCCCTGGGGGAGCAGGCCAGCCGACCCGACGTCCTGGTCATGTCCGCCACCCCTATTCCCCGATCCATGGCCATGGCCCTTTACGGAGACCTGGACCTGAGCCTGTTGGACGAGCTCCCGCCGGGACGCAGGCCCGTGACGACCCTCCTGAAATCGCCGGCCCAGCGGGACCAGGTCTACGAGCTCCTGGACCAGGAGATGGAGAAGGGCCGCCAGGCCTACCTGGTCTATCCCCTGGTGGAGGAGTCGGAGAAGGTGGACCTCCGCTCCGCCACCGAGGAGTTCACCCGCCTGTCCCGTGAGGTGTTTCCCCACCGGAGCCTGGGGCTTCTCCACGGCCAGCTTTCCAGCCAGGAGAAGGAGGCCGTGATGCGGGCGTTCCTGTCCAGGGACCTCCAGCTCCTGGTGGCCACAACCGTGGTTGAGGTGGGCGTGGACGTGCCCAACGCCACGGTCATGGTCATCGAGCACGCCGAGCGCTTCGGCCTCTCCCAGCTCCACCAGCTCCGGGGGAGGGTGGGTCGGGGTGGGGACCGGAGCTACTGCGTGGTGGTGGCGGAGCCCGGGGAGATGTCCAGGGAGCGACTCCAGGTGTTCCGGCAGACCACCGACGGGTTCGAGATCGCCCGGGCGGACCTGGAGATCCGGGGCCAGGGCGACCTCTTCGGCGCCCAGCAGCACGGCCGGGATCCCATCCTCAAGTTCGCTGACCTGGCCAGAGACGAGAGGATTCTTCGCAGGGCCCAGGACCGGGCCCGGGAGCGCATCGCCGGGGACCCGGATCTATCCTCACCGGAGAACCGGACGATCCGGGCCCTTCTCCGGGCCCGGCACCAGGAGAAGCTCCGGCTGTTCGGGGTGGGATGATTGACACCTCCCGCCTCCGGGGCCAACCTTCGACCCCTTCAGCGACACAACGCAGGGCAGCGCAACGGAACGGAACCGACCGGGGGATTGGGGAACATGTCCATGGTGGAAGTCAAGGAGCTGGCGAAGCACCAGGGGGCACAGGTGACCGTGGCGGGCTGGGTGGAACAGCTCCGGGTCCACGGGAAGGTGGCCTTCGTGGTGGTCCGGGACGGAACGGGGCTGGTGCAGGGGGTCGTGGTGAAGAAGGAGGTGGGAGAGTCCATGTGGGAAACGGTCTCCGGCCTGACCCAGGAGGCCACCGTGGGCCTCACCGGGGAGGTCCGGGCCGACGACCGCGCCCCCGGGGGCTACGAGATGGGGGTGGCGGAGCTGGAGCTCCTGGCCCCCAGCCAGGAGTATCCCATCCAGCCCAAGGAGCACGGGGTGGAGTTCCTCCTGGACCACCGGCATCTCTGGCTCCGGTCGTCCCAGCAGCGGGCGGCCCTCCGGGTCCGGGCCGAGGTGGAGCAGGCCATTCACGACTTCCTCTACCAGAGGGATTTCACCCGCATCGACACCCCCATCCTCACCGGCGCCATCGGCGAGACCGCCGGAACCCTCTTCGAGACGGACTACTTCGGGGAGCCGGCCTTCCTGGCCCAGACGGGCCAGCTCTACGTGGAGGCCGCCTGCCCCGCCTTCCGGAACGTCTACTGCTTCGGCCCCACCTTCCGGGCGGAGAAGTCCAAGACCCGGCGTCACCTCACCGAGTTCTGGATGATCGAGCCGGAGATGGCCTTCGTGGACTCCGACGGCAACATGACCTTCCAGGAGGAGTTCGTCTCCTACCTGGTCCAGCGGGCCGTGGAGCGCTGCCGACCGGAGCTGGAGTACCTGGAGCGGGACATCCAGGCCCTGGAGAGGGTGGAGCCCCCCTTCCCCCGGATCAGCTACGGCGAGGCGGTGGAGCGACTGGAGGAGAAGGGGAGCGAGACCCGCTGGGGAGAGGACATCACCGGGGCCGACGAGACCCTTCTGAGCGAAGACCACGAGCTTCCCTTCTTCGTCTACAACTATCCGAAAAAGGTGAAGGCCTTCTACATGAAGGAGAACCCGGACGATCCGGAGACCGTCCTCTGTGACGACCTCCTGGCCCCCGAGGGTTTCGGGGAGCTCATCGGCGGGAGCCAGCGGGAGGACGACCTGGACCGCCTCCAGGCCCGGATCCGGGAGGAGGCGCTGCCGGAGGAGGCCTACACCTGGTACCTGGACCTCCGGCGCTACGGTACCTTCCCCCACTCGGGCTTTGGGTTGGGGTTGGAGCGAACCGTGGCCTGGATCACCGGGAGGCGACACATCCGGGAGCTCATCCCCTTCCCACGGCTCATCAACCGCCTCTATCCGTAGGCGGAGCCGTACCATGCCGCCCGGACCCCGGAGAGGGGGCCGAACCAGGCCTCCCCTCCCGTCTTTCCCTGGCCTCGAGAGGACGGTGGCGCCATGCCCAAGCTCGTCCTGGACCTGAACGACCGGCGTCCGGCCTGGGCCCTCCCCCCCTGGGTGGCGGAGGAGATCCGGGAGGCCCTCCCCTCCTCCTGGACCCTCCAGGTCATGGACACGGAGGCCGACGGGTCCGGGGACGGCGTGGCCACCCTGAGCCCGGCCCTCCTGGAGGCCGTCCGGGAGGCGGAGATCTACCTGGGGTACGGAGTTCCGGGAGTCCTGCTCCAGGAGGGGAAGGAGCTCGGCTGGGTCCACACGGCCACCGCGGGTGTGGGGGCCTTCCTCACACCGGAGATGAGGGAAAGCCCCGTCCTCTTCACCAACGCCAAGGGCATTCACGGACCTCCCATGGCCGATACGGTCCTGGGGATGATCCTCTACTTCGCCCGGGGGCTGGATTTCGCCGTGGCCGGCCAGCAAGCCCGGCGCTGGGACACCACCCCCTTCTACCGGGCAGACCATCCCCTGGTGGAGCTCTCCCGGGCCACGGTGGGGATCTTCGGATTCGGAGGAGTGGGACGGGAAGTGGCCCGGCGGGTCCGGGTCCTGGGAGCCAGGGTGCTGGCCTTCGACGCCTGGCCCGGGGAACCCGGACCGGCGGGAGGGGAAGGGTCCGGAGAGGAAGTCCAGGGGGACAGCCGTCGGGAGGCCCCCCAGGTGGGCCCCGGCCGGGAGCTCCTGGAGGACCCGGGCATCGAGCCCCTCCACGGCCGGGAGGGGTTTCACCGCCTCCTGGAGGCCAGCGACTTCCTGGTCCTCACGGCCCCCGAGACCCCGGAGACCCGGGGGACCCTGGACGGCGCCGCCCTCCACCGCATGAAGTCCACCGCCACCCTGATCAACGTCTCCAGGGGGGCCCTGGTGGAGGAGACGGCCCTGGTGGAAGCCCTCCGGGAGGGGAGTCTCCGGGGGGCGGGGTTGGACGTCTTCTGGAAGGAGCCCCTCCCGGGGGACCACCCCCTCTGGGAGCTGCCCAACGTCCTCATGACTCCCCACGTATCCGCCGTGTCCCGGCATTTCTGGCGCCGGCAGACGGACCTCATGGTGGAGAACATCCGGCGCTACCTGGCCGGGCGGCCCCTGAAGAACCTGGTGGACAAGGACGCCGGGTTCTGAGAGCCGGGGGAGCGTTGCCCGGCGCCGGAGGGGGCCGTGGGGGGGCGTCCTCCGGGAGGGACGGCCCCAGGGCCTTCAGGAACGCCGGGCCTTCAGCTCCTCCCAGAGCTCGTCCAGGGTCTCCAGGGAGGCTTCCCCCAGGACGATGCCCCGCTCCCGGGCCAGCTCCTCCAGAGCCTCGAAGCGGACCTGGAACTTCCGGTTCGCCCGGGAGAGCACCGTGTCGGGGTGGGCTCCTGCCAGCCGGGTGAGGTTCACCACGGAGAACAGGAGGTCTCCCAGCTCTTCCTCCACCGATTCCTGTGCTCCCTGGGCCAGGGCTTCCCGGACCTCCGTGAGCTCCTCCACCACCTTGTCCCAGGCCCCGGCGGGCTCGTCCCAGTCGAATCCCACGCCGCTCACCCTCTCCTGGATCCTGTGAGCCCTGAGAAGGGGGTCCAGGCCCCGGGCCAGCCCCTCCAACGTCTTCCGGTCCGGGCCCCGCTCCCGGGCCTTCAAGGCCTCCCAGTCCTCCTTCTCCCCCAGGCCGAAGAGATGGGGGTGCCGGCGGATCATCTTCTCCTCCAGGCGGGCCGTGACGCTCTCCCGGCTGAAGAGACCCTCTTCCTCTCCCACCACCACCTGAAAGGCCAGGTTCAGGAGCAGGTCTCCCAGCTCTCCCTCCAGCTCGTCCGGGTCTCCGGACCGTATGGCGTCCACCACTTCGTGGCTCTCCTCCAGGAGATGGGGGATGAGGGACTCGGGGGTCTGGGCCGCGTCCCAGGGACAGTGCTCCCGGAGGAAGGCCACCAGGGCCAGGGCCCGATCCATGACCCCCGGCGTGTTCTCCGGATTCCAGTTGCCCCGTTCCCCCTCCCCGTGCTTCCCCTTCCTCTCACCGTCCCCTTCGTCCATGGTGCTCCACTCCCGGAAATGCTTGAGAAACCTCGCCTCCTCCGTCCTCGACCGGGCCCCGGTCAGGACCGGCCCGGCCTTGCTGCCCGGGTCTTTTTTCGCATCTTTCCCCCACCATGTCAACGGACCGGACCAGCCGGGCCTGGGTGGAGGTCTCCGCCGGAGCCCTGCGACGGAATCTACGGACCATCCGGGAGCGGGTGGGTCAGGACGTGGCCATGATCCCCATGGTCAAGGCCGACGCCTACGGTCTGGGACTGGGGCCCGCCGTCTCGGCCCTGGAGCTGGAGGACCCCTGGGGCTACGGGGTGGCCGCCGTGGCGGAAGGATTGGCCGTCCGGGAGCTGGGAATCGACAAACCCGTGGTGGTCTTCAGCCCGGTGCCCCCGGACGCCTACCGGGCCGCCGTCCGTGCGGGCCTGGCCGTGAGCATCTCGGACCCGGGGGCTCTGGAGCGGCTGGCCGGAGCCGCCCGGGAGGCGGGACGGCCGGGGCGCTTCCACCTGGAGGTGGACACGGGGATGGGCAGGGCGGGTTTCGACTGGCGGACGGTGGATAGCTGGGCTCCCCGGCTGGCGGCGTTCCTGGAGGAAGGACTCCGCTGGGAAGGGTGTTTCACCCACTTCCACTCCGCCGACGCCCCGGACGAGGCGTCCACGGCCCGGCAGTGGGAGCGGCTGTTGACCACCCTGGAGGCCCTTCCGTCGCCGGAATCGCCCTTCCTCCTCCACGCATGCAACAGCGCCGGCTCCCTCCGGCGGCCCGACTTCGCCGCCGACGCGGTCCGGCCCGGCATCTTCCTCTACGGGGGCGCGGCGGGAGAGGAGCTTCCCCCCCCGGCCCCGGTGGCCCGGGTTCGGGCCCGGGTCACCTTCCTCCGGGACGCGCCCCCGGGAACCACCGTGGGCTACGGAGCCACGTACGCCGCTGCCTCCCGGGAGCGATGGGCCACCGTGGGCATCGGGTACGGCGACGGTCTGCCCCGGCTCCTGAGCAACCGGGGGCACGGGATCGTGCGAGGTCGGCGGGTGCCCATCATCGGCAGGATCTCCATGGACGTCACGGTGGTAGACGTAACCCGGGTGCCCGGCGTGGAGGTGGGAGACGTGGTGACTCTGGTGGGGCGGGACGAGGGAGAGGAGATCACCCTGGAGGAGGTGGCCGGGCACGCCGGCACCATCAGCTACGAGATCCTCACGGGCCTGACCCCCCGCCTGCCCAGGATCTGGAGGGACGATGACGGGTATTGAAAAGATTGTGGCCAGGGCCGGAGAGGCCCGGGAGCGAGCCTATGCTCCCTATTCCGGATTCCGGGTGGGAGCCGTGGTGGAGGCCGACGACGGGTCCCTCTTCGCCGGAAGCAACGTGGAGAATGCGTCCCTGGGTCTAACCCTGTGCGCCGAACGGGTGGCCGTAGCGGCCGCCGTCACCGCCGGCCACCGGGCCTTTCGCCGGCTGGTGCTGGTCTCCGACGGCAACCGGGCCGTGAGTCCTTGTGGCGCCTGTCGGTCGGTGATCTGGGAGTTCGCTCCGGATCTTCCCATCCTGTCGGTGGCCGGTGAAAACCGACAGGAGTGGCGCATGGACGAGCTCTTGCCGGCTCCGTTCCGACTTCCGGAGCCGAAGCCCCCGGGAGATTCCTGATCCTTCAACAGCGGGCAATGGGCGTGAGACGAGCAGCGTGTGTGGGGCTTGTGGCCCTGGGAACCTGGGCCATGACGGCCTGCCAGGAGGAGTTGCCCACGGCGGAGGGAGGGGACTTCCTTCCCGTCACCGCCATCTCCGGGGAGGTCCAACTCTCCTACGAGGAGTTCGGAAGCGATCTCCGGGTCCTGGGAGGCTACGGAACCGCCGCGGAGCTGGGAGCCACCTTCCTGGCCCAGGGCTACCAGGAGAACCTGGAGGCCCGGACCCTCCTCCGCTTCTCCTCCTATCCGGAGGTCCTGTCCGTCAGGGATTCCACGGGAACGACCCGGCCCGACTCCTCCCTGACGTTCGTGGGTGGGAAGGTGGTGGCGTTTCTCGACACCGTGGCCAGCGTCTACGAGGGGCCTGTCACCGTGGCCGGGAATGCCCTCACCGAGGAGTGGCATCCCCGGTCCGCCACCTGGGAATTCGCCGTGGACACGGTGGCTGACCACAGGCCCTGGGAGACGGCAGGAGCCGGGAACGCCGACTTTCTGGGCACGGCGGTGTGGGATCCGGAGGAAGCCGACTCCTTGGTTCTGGAGGTGGACTCGGCCGCAGTGGCCCGGTGGGCCGATACCACGGACCTGAGTCGGGGTCTCCGGCTGGATGCCGTGACGGAAGGGACGTTCCTGAGAGTCACCACCGTCCGGCTCATGCTCACCACCCGCCCCTCCTCCAACCCGGACACCCTGGTGGACGCGTCGGTGGCGGTCCAGGGAGCCACCTTCGTCTACCAGCCGGTCCTGGAGAGCCCGGAGTCGGGGCTTCGGGTCGGGGGGGCGCCGGCCTGGCGCTCCGTCTTCCGGATCGACCTCCCCGAGACCGTGGAGGGCTCCGAGGAGCTCTGCCAGGACGTTGCCTGTCCCTTCTCCCTGGAGCCGGAGATGGTGAACGCCGCCTTCCTCGTGCTCCGAACCACCGAGCCGGAGCCGGGATTCCAGCCCACAGACACCCTTCGGGTGGACGTGAGGACCGTGCTGGAACCGTCCCTGCTCCCGAAATCACCCCTGGGGCCCACCCTGGCGGGCTTCCAGGGTCTGCGCCTCCCGGCCACGTACTTTCAGGAAGGGGCCGACACCCGTGTGCAGGTGCCCCTCACGGGCTACATCCAGAATCTCATTCGGGGGGAGACGAGCTCCGGAGGACCGGTGTCCAACACCCTGGCCCTCCTGTCCTCTTTCGAGCCCGTCTCCCTCCAGTTCGGCAGCTTCCAGGGCCCGGGGATGGAACACCCACCGGAGCTCCGCCTTGTCCTGACCCTGGGAGAGGGGGTGCAGATCCGATGATCTCCTCCCGTCTCCGTACCCTCGTCCCGGTCCTGGCCACCGTCGTCACCCTGTTCCTGTCCCCACTCCCGGGGCCCCTGGCGGGCCAATCTCTCCTGAGCACCCAGGGCCTGGGTTTCCCCCTGGAGCCCCTGGACGCCCGGTCCCGGGCTCTGGGAAGCATGGGGCTCGGCCTCAGCGGCGCGGCCCTCCTTCCCACGGATCCCGCCGCCGCCGCCGGGCTGCGGATCCCCACGGTGAACATCTCGGTCCAGCCCCTCTGGGGGGAAGGCGACCTGGAAGGAGAGGGCCTGGAAAGCCGGAGTACCCGTTTTCCCCTCATGGGCCTGGCCTATCCCGTGAGCGAGCTCCGGGGGATGGTCACGCTGACTTTCGGCGGCTTCATGGACCAGCGATGGGAGGTGGAGGAGGAGCGGACCCTCTCCCTGGGTGACACCACCACACAGGTGACGGACATCTTCAAGTCCGACGGTGGGGTGTCCGCCGTCCGGATCGGGTGGTCCCAGCGGCTCCGGGACAACCTCTCGGTGGGGGTGAACGTGGGAACCCATACCGGCTCGGTGAGGCGGACCTTCATCCGCAGCTTCGACTCCCTGGCCGTCAGGGAAGGGATCCAGCCCTTTCGGGACGGAGGGAAGTGGCAGTTCAGCGGGCTCACCGGGTCCGTGGGGGTGAACTGGAACCCCTCCACCCTTCTCCGGGTGGCCGGGAGTGTGACCTGGTCCGGAGACCTGGACGCCGAGCCCGGGGACGACACGAAGGGGGAGGCGGCGACCTTCGCCCTGCCCCTCCAACTCCGGGTGGGTGCCTCCGGGCTCCTGACTCCCAGACTCATTCTCCACCTGAGTGCTTCCCGGTCCGACTGGGGCGAGAACGACAACGGGCTGCAGGGCCAGGCCGTGGAAGGGCCCGTCTGGGGGTTCGGGGGGGGCGTGGAATGGGAAGGGCCCACCTGGGGAGCCCGGAACTTCCCCCTGAGGCTGGGCTACCGGTACACCGAGCTCCCGTTCCTCTTCCAGGGAGCGGAGCCTTCGGAGACGGCCTTCACCGCCGGACTCGGGTTGAACCTCACCCGGGCCGAGAACTTGATTCTCGCCGGCATGGACCTGGGCGTGGAGCGGGGAGAACGGGACGCCGGCATCCTCTCGGAGACGTTCTGGAGGGGTACGGTCACCTTCCGGGTGGCGGGCTGGTAGGGGGGAGCTCTTGCGCGTCCTCTTCCGGACCTTCGGCTGCAAGGCCAACCAGTACGACACGGAGCGCATGAGGCAGGAGCTGGAAGCCCTGGGCGTCGAACCAGCGGACGCCGCCAGGGAGGCCTCCCTCTGCATCGTGAACACGTGCACCGTGACGAACCGGGCCGACGCCCAGTCCCGGCGGTTCGTCCGCCGGGTGCGCCGTGAGAATCCGAGGGTGCGGGTCGTGGTGGTGGGGTGTTCCTCCGCACTGAACCCGGGGAGGTACCGGGAGATGGAGGGGGTCGTGGGGGTGGTGGGGGGGCACGATCCCGTGGAGGTGGCACGGACAGCCCTTCAGGGCCTGAACGGGGACGGAAGCCGGCTCGTTCCCCTGGAGATGAAGGAAACCCTGGACCGGAGGGACGGGGAGCCGGTGGGAGGTGAGCTCCTCCGCCGGCGTTCCGGATCCACCCGGGGATGGCTGAAGATCCAGGATGGCTGCGACCGGAGGTGCTCCTTCTGCGCCACCCGCCTGGCCCGGGGTCCCAGCCGGTCCCGGCCCCTGGGGGAGGTGGTGGAAGAGGCTCGTCTCCTGGCCCGGAAGCACCCGGAGCTGGTCCTCACGGGGATTCACATCGGCCACTACGGACGGGACCTGGAGGAACCGTCCACCCTTTCTCGCCTCGCTGCCCGGCTCCTGGACGAGGTCCCCCACGTCCGCCTCCGGCTGGGGAGCGTGGAGGCCACCGAGGTGGACGATCTCCTTCTGGACCTCCTGGAGACCTCCCGGGGGAGGCTGGCCCCCCACCTTCACCTGCCCCTGCAGAGCGGCTCCGACCGGGTCCTCCGCTCCATGCGGCGATGGCACACCCGGGAAGCCTATCGGGCCCGGGTCCTCTCCATGGCCGGGCGCATCCAGCCCCTGGGCCTTGGGGCCGACATCATCACCGGCTTTCCCGGGGAGGGGGAGGAGGACCATGCCCGGACCCGGGCCCTGGTGGAGGAACTGCCCTTCACCTACCTGCACGTCTTTCCCTTCTCTCCGCGGGACGACACTCCGGCGGCCACCCTGCCGGACCCGGTTCCCCAGCGGGTGGCCGGGGAGCGGAGCCTTGAGCTCCGGGAGCTGGCCCGAAAGAAGGGCGAGAGCTATCGGCGGCGCCGGGCAGGGGAGCCGGCCCACGTGGTGCTGGAGGGGGAGAAGGCCACGGCCCTCACCGGGGACTACCTCCGGGTGGAGGTCCGCAACCCTCCGGATTCTTCACCGGGGATCGTCCCGGGGCGCCTCCGGGACCATGGGGGACATCTGTATATTGACTTGTCCCGGTCCCCGACACTGAATGGAGGGGAAGATGGGGCCGTGAGCTTTGGGAGGACGCCATGACGGCCAGGAAACGAGCGTACGTGGAGACGTACGGATGCCAGATGAACATCAGCGACGGCGAGCTGATGGGTGGCGTGCTCACGTCCCACGGCTACGAGATGGTGGACCGGCCGGAGGAGGCGGACGTGGTCCTGGTGAACACCTGTGCCGTCCGGGAGCACGCGGAGCAGCGGGTCCTGGGCCGGGTGGCCCAGCTCAACGGTCTGAAGGAGAGCCGTCCCGGCATGGTCCTGGGCGTGACGGGCTGCATGGCCCAACGCATGGGGAAGGATCTCCTTCGCAAGGCCCCCTGGGTGGATCTGGTCCTGGGCCCCGACGGGTACCGGTCCCTGCCGGACGCCCTCCGGCGGCTGGACCCGGAGGCGGAGTCGACGAAGGGGGGGGGCGGCCGGACAGGGCTCACCGTCCTGACCCTGGACCCCCGGGAGAGCTACGAAGGTCTGGAGCCCCGGCGTGGATCCTCGGTCTCGGCCTGGGTCTCCATCCAGCGGGGATGCGACCACCGCTGCACCTTCTGCATCGTTCCCCACGTCCGGGGGCCGGAGAAGAACCGGGATCCCCAGGCCGTGCTGGAGGAGGTCCGGTCCGTGGCCCGGGAGGGGATCACGGAGGTGACCCTCCTGGGCCAGACGGTGAACTCGTACCGCTCCGGGGAGTGGAGCTTCCCCCGCCTCCTCCGGGCCGTGGCCCGGACTCCGGGGATCCGCCGGGTGCGGTTCACGTCTCCCCATCCCAACGACGTCACCCCGGAGCTGGTGGAGGTCATGGCCGGGGAGGAAGCGGTGTGCGAGCAGCTCCACCTCCCCCTCCAGGCCGGAAGCGACCGGACCCTGAAGCGCATGCTCCGGCGGCACACCGTGGCCCAGTTCCTGGAGAAGGTGGCCATGCTCCGGGAGGCCATGCCGGACATGGCCCTCTCCACCGACCTCATCGTCGCCTTCCCCGGGGAGACGGAGGAGGAGTTCCAGGACACCCTGGACGTGGTCCGGGAGGTCCGGTTCGACGAGGCTTTTACGTATCGCTATTCTCCCAGGGAAGGCACCCCGGCCACCCGGCTGCCCCGGGAGGATCTCGTCCCGCCCCGGGAGGGCCAGGAGCGGCTGGAGCGTCTCATCCGCCTCACCCGCAGGATCCAGGGAGAGATCAACCGGGGAGAGGTGGGCCGGGTGGAGGAGGTCCTGGTGGAGAAGAGAGGAAAGGAGCCGGACCACATGCTGGGTCGCACACGGAGAGGCAAAGTGGCGGCGTTTCCCGGAGGCCAGGAGCTGCTGGGTCGGTACCTGGAGGTGAAGCTCACCCGGACCACAGGGGCCACCTTCGGCGCCGTGCCCTACCTGGAGCCGGCGGCAGCGGAGGTGCCATGAGTCGGGTTCTGGGCATCGGCGCGGTGATCGTCGTGGTCCTCCTGGCCATGGGCTTCGCCGGGGCGAACGCCGGAAGCCGGGTGACCCTGGACCTGGGCATCGCGACCTTCTACCGGGTCCCCGTCACCCTGGTGGCCTTCGGAGGCCTCTTCGTGGGCATGGTGGTCATGTTCATCGCCGGGATCCACACGGACCTGAAGGTCCGCCGGATCCTCCGGGATCGCCTGGCCCAGGAATCCCAGGAGGAGCAGAGCCGGATCGACAGGAACCAGCGGGATCTCTTCGCCGACCAGGAGGTGGAGTCCACGCCGGAGGAGAAACGGACGGAGCAGGAGCCTTCCTCCTGGGCGCCGTTGGGGACGGATTCGGGGCAGGACAGCTCCTCCGGAGAGCCCCGGTCCCGGTGAGGTGTCGGCCACATCGACGTATCGACCATGAGGTATCGACCATGACGTATCGACCATGAGGTGTCTCGCATAGCCCGAGCCCCACCGGTGGTGGGGCTGGCCCTGGCGGCCGCAGCCGGGGCCTCGGCTCTCCACCTGGGCGTTCCCCTCCCCTGGACGCTCCTCCCCCTCCTCTTCCTGCTGCGTCCCCATCCTCCATCCCCTCGCCCGGCCCTCCTCCTGGCCTTTCTGGCCGGGGGCCTCCTGACCCACATGGACCTCCGGGAACGGGCCCGGGACTGCCGCTATCACCTCCCGGAAGGTCAGCCCCTCCACCTGGAGGGCCGCCTGCAGGGACGGGTGGTGGGGGGGCGGGGGGAGATTTTGCCCGGGGGAAGGGGAGGCGGAAGAGCGTGCGGGGAGCGGCTCCGGTTCGTGATCCCGGAGGATGCCGGGAGGCATCGTGGGCTCGGGGACGGCCCGGAGGATCTGCTCCGTCCCGGCCGGGAGTTGATCCTTCACGGCTCCTGGAGACGGGGACGGGTGGATCCGGGTCTTCCCCCCCTGTACGTCGGCTACCTCC
>Ga0207797_1001647_pt1 | contig 16062 bp, 15 predicted proteins | sample PRCRCaboRojoPR_6_FD_187275 | JGI IMG/M metagenome (GOLD analysis project Ga0207797, IMG submission 187275) | Marine sediment microbial community from Cabo Rojo, Puerto Rico - PR CR 10% Liquid 1 (SPAdes) | ecosystem: Environmental > Aquatic > Marine > Coastal > Sediment | place: Cabo Rojo, Puerto...
CGTCGGCTACCACGGCGAGGGCGAGTTCGTCCGGATCCCGCGGGACGCGTGGGGCGTCGGCATGGCCGAGAAGGACATCGTGACCGACCTGTGTCCGGGCGGGCGCGCGCGACTGCGTCGTCTGCTCAGATTGCTCGACGCGGGCCGCGTCGACCCGACGATGATGACTACCCACACGTTCGCCTTCGAGAACCTCGACGAAGCGTTCGAGTTGATGGAGAGCAAGGAGGACAACATCATCAAGCCGCTCATCGACTTCGAGTGACGAGCGGGAGCTTCTAACCCCCTCCGCCCCGTAGAACCCGTATGGAACACGTCGACTACGCGTACACGAGGGGGATGAGCGACGAGGAGGTCGAGCGGCGCCTGGAGACGACCGAGACAGGCGTGCTGGCGCTGTGTGACGACGGGGAGGGGCGTGCGATCCCGCTCGCACACTACTACGACGGCGACCACCTGTACTTCAGACTGGGCAAGACCGACCACAGCGAGAAGTGGGCCGCCATCGACCAGACGGAACGGGTCACCTACGTCGTCTACGACGCCGAACCGACCGACGACCCGGACGAGCTGTCCTCCTGGAGCGTCCACGTCACCGGACAGCTCCGGGAACTGCCCGCGGACGACCACGGGCGCTTCGACACCGCCGAGATCAATCGCCGGTTCGCGCCGATCCGGGTGTTCGACGAAGCGATCGACGAGATCGACATCGCCATCGTCGAACTCACGGTCGAGACGATGACCGGCCGGACGACCGACGGCGCCTGAGATGGGGTAGTTCCTTTAGGAGGGCTGTGGTAGCAACGGGTAGTGTCATCGCAGCCACACTCCACCCCTGCCGACGAGGTCGCCGGTGGCCTCGGCGTCGACACCGAGGGTCTCTCGGCGGCCGAGGCCGAACAGCGACTCGCCGAATACGGCGAGAACGACGTCGTCGGGGAGGGGACGCGCTCGCCGGTCGACATCTTCATCACACAGTTCGACAGCGTGCTCATCTGGGTGCTGATCGCCGCTGCCGTCCTCTCGCTGTGGTCTGGCCACGCCATCGACGCCATCCTCATCACGGTCATCGTCGTCGCCAACGGCATCTTCGGGTTCGTCCAGGACTACCGCGCCGAGCAGAGCCTGGAGGCGCTGCGGGAGATGTCGGCGCCGACGGCGACGGTGATCCGTGACGGGAGCGAACAGGAAGTCGAAGCCACGCAACTGGTGCCCGGCGACGTCATGCTCCTGTCGGGCGGTGACGTGGTGCCGGCCGACGCCCGCCTGCTGGAGGCGAACGACCTGCAGGTCGACGAGGCCGCGCTGACCGGCGAGAGCGAACCGGTCTCGAAGGACGCGGCGGCCGTCGCCGCCGACACGCCCCTGGCAGAACGGACGAGCATGCTCTACCGCGGGACGAACGTCACACGCGGGCGGTGCCGGGCGGTCGTGACCGCGACCGGGATGGAGACGGAGGTGGGCGCCATCGCGACCGAACTGGCGACCACCGCCGAGACCGAAACGCCGCTGCAGCGCAACCTCGACACGCTCGGTCGGCGACTCGGGATCGGCGTGCTCGTCCTCTCGGCGCTGGTCGTGCCGATACTGTTCTGGCGGGGCACCAGCGCCGTTCAGGCCGCGCTGACCGCCGTCTCGCTCGCCGTCGCCGCCGTGCCCGAAGGGCTCCCGGCCGTCGTGACGCTGACGCTCGCCATCGGCGTGCGCGCGATGGCCGACGAGAACGCGCTCGTCCGCCGGCTCCCGGCCGTCGAGGCGCTCGGAGCCGTCGACGTCATCTGCACGGACAAGACGGGGACGCTGACCCGCGGCGAGATGACCGTGACGCGGCTCTGGGTCAACGACAGCGTCGTCGAACTGGACGACGAACCCGAGGGCGACCGGATCGACCGCGCGCTGCGGATCGGTGCGCTCTGCAACGACGCCACCGCCGACGAGGGCGACCCCACCGAGCGCGCCCTCGTGAACGCCGCCGAGCAAGCGGGCATCGACGTCGAACAACTGCGAGCCGACACACCCCGCACCGACGAGGTGGCCTTCTCCTCCGAGCGCAAGTGGATGGGTACCGCCCACGACGACGTGGGCTACGTCAAGGGCGCGCCCGAAGTCGTCCTCGAGAACGCCGACCGGGTGCTCACCGCTGACGGCCCGGAACCGCTGGACGAGGAGCGACGGGAGCACATTTCGAACCAGGTCGCGGCGTTCGCCGACGACGCGCTTCGCGTGCTCGCGGTGGCGTACACCGACGACCCCGACACGCTCGATTCGGGGCTGGTGTTCGTCGCGCTGGTGGGGATGATCGACCCGCCGCGGGAGGAGGTGGCCGAGGCGATCGCCGCCACCAAGCAGGCCGGCATCGACGTGAAGATGATCACCGGCGACAACGTCCGCACCGCGAAAGCCATCGGCACAGACCTGGGACTGGGCGAGCGGGTGCTCGCCGGTCGGGACATCGAGGAGATGGACGACGCGACGCTCGAAGAGCGCGTCGCCGACGTGGACGTCTTCGCGCGCACGTCCCCCCAGCACAAGGTGCGGATCCTGCGGGCGCTGCAGGGGCGCGACCACGTCGTGGCGATGACCGGCGACGGCGTCAACGACGCGCCCGCGCTGAAAAACGCCGACGTGGGCGTGGCGATGGGCGTCCGCGGCACCGACGTGGCCAAGCAGTCCTCGGACATGATCCTGCTGGACGACAACTACGCCACCATCGAGCGGGCCATCGAGCGCGGCCGGGCCATCTTCGACAACATCTGGAAGTTCGTCGCCTACCTGCTGAGCGCGAACGTCGCCGAGGTGTTGCTGGTCTTCATCGCGTCGCTGTACGGCTATCTCATCCTGCCGGCGGTGCAGTTGCTGTGGATCAATCTGTTGACCGACGGCCTGCCGGCGCTGGCGCTGGGCGCCGACCCCCGCAGCGAGGACGTGATGGAACGCCCACCGCGTGACCCCGGCGAAGGGATCATCGGTCAGCAGATGCTCGGCCTCATCGGCGGCACCGGACTCGTCACGACGGTCGTGATGCTGGGGCTGATGTTCTGGACGCTGAACGGCGCGGCCAGCGTGACGAGCTATGCGCTGACGATGGTGTTCACGGGCTTCGTCCTGCTCGAGTTCGGGAAACTGTACGCGATCCGCTGGCTCCGGGAGACCGCGACGTTCTCGAACCCGTGGCTCGCCGGCGCCGTCGGTACCTCGCTGCTGTTGCAGTTGGCGGTGCTGTACACACCGCTGAATCGGTACTTCGGAACGGTACCGCTGGACGTCGGCGACTGGGGGATCCTCGGCGCCGTGTTCGCGATCTGTCTGCCGGCGTATCTGGCCATCGCCGTCGGCGTCAAGCGATTGTGACCGGTACCCGTGTTTATGTCATCACACGACGTAGATAGCGTATGACCGACGAGAGCCAACTCGAACTCGACGCCGACGAGCGCGACGCGTTCCTCGGCCGGGGCGGCACCGGTGTCATCTCGTTTGCAACCGACGAGGAGACGCCACCACATTCCGTCCCCATCTCGTACGGCTACGACACCGAGAACACGACGTTTTACTTCCGACTGGCCGTCGGCGAGGAACGGACGAAGGCTCCGTTCGTCGACCGGCCGGTCACATTCGTCGTCTACGGTGAGGAGGGCGACCGCTGGGAGAGCGTCGTCGCCACCGGACGGCTCGAACCGACCGACACGGAGGGGATCGAGACCGAGACGCTCGACGGCCTCGACCACGTTCACATCCCCCTCGTCGAGATCTTCGACGTGCCCGTGCGGACGGTGTCGTTCGATTTCTTCCGGCTGGTGCCCGACACGCTGACCGGCCGGAAGGAGTCCGCCGGCGGGGTCTGATAGTGACTGCTGTGAGTCATTCCGGTATCGAGCGCACGACGTCGTGCGGTCGAACCGGTACACAGTCACAGCAATCACTATAAGCGACCGCGCTGGCGTCACGAACCGAACGGGATTCTCCTGCGGTATTATATCAGTATCCACCGTAGTGTTAGCTGAAGTGAACGTTCCCGCTGCTAACTATGAGTTCGACAGCCATCCGCCGTCTGTTCGTCGTCCTGCTGGTCGTATCGTTCCTCGCCGTCGGCTCGGCGAGTGCACAGTCCGTCCGCGGTGGCGGTACTGTCACCGTCCCGGCCGGTACCGTTCACGAAGGCGACCTGACCGTCATCAGCGGCACGGTCGTCATCGACGGCACGGTCGACGGTTCCATCGAGGGCGTCGCCGGTTCCATCGTCGTCACGGGCACTGTCACCGGCAACGTCGAGGCCGCCGCCGGGTCGGTGACGGTTCGCGGCACCGTCGAGGGCGACCTCGACTCCGCCACCGGGTCGGTGTCCGTCCTCGAAGGCGCCCGGATCGGTGGCAACATCGAAGCCGGGTCGGGCAGCCTGTCCGTCGACGGGGCAGTCGACGGGAACATCAGGGCCGGCGTCGGCACGCTCACCATCGGCGACACGGCCCGCATCGGCGGTGACCTGACCTACTCCGCAGACACGGTCTCGATCGCCGACGGCGCGGACATCGGCGGGACGGTCGAGCGCGTGGACTCGCTGACCGTCGACGTCGGGTTGCCCTTCGTCGGACTGGTCGGACTCGGCGCCATCTTCGCTGGCGGCGTCTTCGCCTTCTTCGGCTTCCTGGTGAACTTCCTGCTGGGCGCGGCGTTGCTCGTCGCCGCGCCGCGGTTCGCCGGTCGGGTGACCGAAACAGGGCGGTCGGAGGCCGTCGAGAGCGGCGTCTACGGCCTCGCGGCGTTCGTCGGCATCCCGGTGGCGCTGGTCGTGGTCGCGATCACCATCGTCGGCATCCCGCTGTCGATCGCGGGGCTGTTCGCGTACCTGCTCTTGCTGTGGGTCGCCTTCGTCTACGGGGCGTTGATCACCGGGACGTGGCTGCTCTCGCTGGCGGACTACGAGTCGCGGTGGGGCGGACTGGCGGTCGGGCTCGTCGCGCCGGCCGTCCTGGGACTGGTCTCGCTCGGCGGGCTGCTCTCGTTCCTCTATCTCCTGTTGGGACTGGGAGCGTTCGTTCGCGCGGTGATCGCCGTCCGCCGGGGCCGGCAGCGACGGCCGACCGAGAGCGACCGGGCCGGCGGTGACGACGAGGAGACCGGTGAAGGGCCACAGCCGGCCTGATCACCCCGAATCGGCCCACGGCCACTCGTCGAGCGCCGTCAGCGCCGCCGCCATCGCCAGCGACCCGCCGACCACGACGACCGCGCTGACAGACAGCAGATCGCGGGCTGCATCGGGCGACTGTGCGGCCAGTGACGTGAAGAGATCCAGGTCGAGGGCGACGATGACGAGCGCGCCGACCAGGTCGAAGACGAGGTCGAAGACGGTGTCGTCCCAGCCGTAGTAGACGAGCACCGGGTCGATGTCGAAGCGCCGGCCGAGCGCGCGCGCCACCAGTTCGATGAGTTCCCAGAAGACGCCGCCGGCGAACGTGAGCGCGACCGCCAGGACGGCGACGACGACGCGAGCGTGTTCGGTCGTCGCGAGCAGCGTGCCGTAACACAGCGCGGCGACCAGCGCCGCCGACACGGTGTGCGTGACGTGGTCCCACCACCAGACCGACTCGTAGATGCCGAGCATCCCGATCATGTGCAGCAGGCCGGCGACGCCGAGCCACACGGAGAGGGCGGGACCGGTCGTGACGGTCGCCGCAGTCTCGACGGCAGCGGGCGACAGCACCACGGCGACGACGACGACGCCGTTGACCAGGGCTGCGCCGTCGCGTCGGCGGGCGGCGACGGCGACAGTCCCGAGGACGGCGACGAGAAGTACCGTAACGACGGCGTGGAGGGGCATCGACAGCACGGGTGTGTTGTACTGGCTCACGCGCCGGGCAAGATTCTTTGGTTGGCGTCCGAGGTAACGAAGCACTGGTCACGTCCCGGCCGATCCATAGCTATCGGGAGAGACAGGTCAGTGATTGAACAGCGAGCATTCGCGCGAACGAAGTAAGCGCGATTCACTGAACGCGAGGCGAAGCCGAGCGTTCAGCCTTTGTAGCGTAGATTTTTGCGCCGAGCGGTTCCCCGCAGCGAGCGAAGCGAGCGAGGAAACCCGAGGCGGAAAAAGGTACTTTCGCACGCTTAGTCTCCTGGGTGAGTCACTGAACTATCAGTGAAACCGTCTCGTAACTGAAGCCAGGACACCCGTGACGTCAGCGGTAGCGCGCCGGGACGTACGGGTGTACCCGCTCGGGCAGAAGCGCGACGGCATGCTGTGCGGCGGTAGCGAGGATCCGCCGGAGGGCGACGTAGACGCCGGCGACGGCGACGGCACCGGCGACGACCCACTGGAGCGGCCCGTCGACAGCGACGAACAGCGGGACGGCGAGCGTCACCGACAGCAGGAAGTCCTCCGGCGCGCCGTCGTAGCGGATCCAGCGCCGGGGCGCGACCCAGCGGCCGTTGTAGTGGTCGTAGACCGCACGGTCGGAGGTCGCCTCCCACGGTCTGAGTTCCAGCCCACCCCCGAAGACGTCGGTGACGCTGTGGACGGCTGCCGCCACCGCGACGAGGGCGAGAGCGACGGTTCCCGCCGTCGCGACGACGACCGCCAGCGGCACGGCTACGGCCGCCAGCAGCGAGTAGTAGACCGGGTAGTGCAGCGTCTTCCGGTGCCCGACGTACATGTCCAGGTCGGGCAGGATGCCACCGATCAGCCCCGCGGCGAGTGCGATGCCGGCGAATTCGGGCGCGACGAGCGCTACCGGGAGCGCCAGCACCATCCCGGACAGCGCGTGCGTCGGGAGCATCATCGTGTCCTTACCGAGGCAACAGAAGCTTTTCAGTGTATCGGTCACGGAAATCCGGGGCGCCGGTCAGCCCGCGAGCGAGGTACCCTCCTCGGTCTCCGTCCGTGACCGGCCGGGCACCCGTCGGACGAAATCCAGCGCGAAGACGGCCCCGAGCAGCGGCGGCAGAACGGAACCGACGACCATCCCGGTGGTCATCTCGACGCCGGTCTGGAAGTCGACCAGCGTGATCGCCGAGATGCCGGGGGCGAGTAACGCAGCGAACACCAGCAAGACGCCGGCACAGAGGTCGCTCCACTGCCGATCCCGCCACAGCCAGACCGCGGTGACTGCGAGCGCGGGGACAACGATCCCGAGGTCGACGACGTAGGTGACGACGCCGGTCTCCCCGAACTGTTCGACGACCGGCGGGGTCGTCCCCGCGAGGAGTGCGGGCACGATCTCTGACAGCCACAGCGCCGCGAGTCCCAGCGCGGTCACGAACAGGAACCCGGCGTAGACGCGACGCGGTCGACCCGTCAGCGCCCCGTGGAACCGGTCCGGGTCGGCCGCCAGCAGGCCGGCGACGAACGTGTACAGCGAGAGGGTTACGAGGACGACGTACCCCAGGAAGAAGGCGTTGAACGCCCGGTTCACGCTGAGACTCGCCCACATGTAGGTCATGTACGCGAGCGCGCCGAGCCAGACGACCCGACCCCGGCGGGATCCCCGCAGCGTCGTCCAGAGGCCGATTGCGAGTACCGGCACGGCGACGAGCAGGATCACCGCGTCCTCGGCGCGGATCCGGGAGAGTAGTGCCGCGGGGTCGGTGTAGTGTCCCGGCCTGAAGAGTCCGAGCAGACTTGATGCGGCCGACAGCGCGAGAATTGCGAGCGTCGAGCGAACGTGCCAGCGGCGGAGGATGGGGGTCTGGGACATCGGTGGTCACCATATAGAACGACGTGGAACCGGAGCTTAATCTTATTCGTGCTGTCACCGAAGTAACATGCTGCGGTTATTAGACGGCGGCGCGTGTACTGTGAGACGAGATGCAGGCCACCACCTACCTCCGGGAGCGACAGTGGCCGATACTGCTCGGCTACGGGCTGTTCGTCTCCGTGCTGGCCGCGGGCTACTACTACAACCTCACCTTCGTCCAGCTCGGCCTCATCGACCTGGGGACGCGACTGGTCGGGCTGACTCGTTTTCAGGTCTCCGTCGGCATGGCCGGCCTCGCGCTGGTCGCCGTCGTCGTCGCGCTGGCGACCGGCGTCGCGCTGGACAGATACGGCGTGAGCAGAGACCTCCACGCGAAGCTCCGCCTGCTGTGGGGCATCGTCGTCGTCCAGTTGGCGCTGACGCTGACCGCACCGTTTCTCCAGACGGCGACACAGTTCGGCGCGTGGATCGTCCTCTGTGCCGCCGCCATCGGCGCGGGAATGCCGACGACGTTCAGTCTCGTCGTCGATTTCGTCCCCGTCGCAGACCGCGGGCCGGTCGCCGCCGCCGCGACCGCCGTTGCGTACTTCCTCGCGAACGTCTACCCGACGCAGTGGCAGATCGAATCGTTCAGCCTCATCATGAGCGGGGCGATGGCGCCCGCCGTGCTCGTGCTGGGGTATCTCGCCTTCGGACGGCCCACCTTTCTCGACCGGCTCGCGCGAAATCACGAGCGCCCCGAGTTCGGTATCGGGCGGTTCTGTCGCCCCACACCGGTTCGCACGCGAAGCTACGCCTTCCTCTCGGCGGTCGCGCTCCTCTTCGGCGTCTACTTCATCGACAGCCTCGGCTTCCTGCGGATCATCGAGACGCCAGCCTACATCTACACGTCCTGGCAGTCGCCCGACTTCGGCGTCCACCTGCTGATCGGCGGCGTCCACGTCGTCACCGCTGCGATGGCCGGCGTCCTCTACACGAACTTCCGGCGGCGCTGGCTCTTCCTGCTCGTCTTCGGTCTGTTCGGCTTTACGCATCTGATGTACGTCTTCGACATCCGCGCGGGCATCGGCGACGCGCCGTTGCTCATGCCGCTGTTTTACTCGGGTGCGGTGAGTTTCTACACCGTCCTGAACTTCGCCATCTGGCCGGACATGTCGACGCCCGAGACGATCGGTCGCCACGCCGCCATCGGCGTCGGCATCGCGGGCTTTCTCGCCACCTTCCTCTCGACGGCCGTCGTCCTCTACATCAAAACCGAGGAGGTTGGGCTGGTCAGTCACCTCACCGTCGTCGACGCGCTCTCGCTGCTCTTTTTCTTCCTCGTGCTGGTGACGGCCTACGCCCATCGGATGGTCGGGCTCGCGGGCGAACGGGGTGAGCCGTCGTGAGACCCGAGGCCGTCCCGCTGCTGGTCGTCGCGCTGTTGCTGATCACCGCACAGCCGGGCGTCGAGTCCATCTCGACGGTCGTCGACGGCGACCAGCGCATCGAGACGGGCGCCGACGCCGTGGTCGTCCTCGACGGGAACGCGACGGTCGCGGCGGGGACGACGGTCGACGCCTCGCTGTACGTCCTCGGCGGCACGGTTCGGATCGACGGGACGGTCGACGGACGGGTGACGCAGATGGCCGGGGACGTCACCGCTTCGTCGTCCGGACGCGTCACCGGCAGCTACGACGTCTACGGCGGCACGCAGACCGTCGCCGACGGCGCCGACGTGCCGGTCGAGGTGGTCGCCGAACCGTTCACGCAGGAACGCTCACCCGCCGAAGCCGCCGGTCTGTTCGTCATGCAGGCGCTGGGACTGGTCGTCGCCGGTTTCATCGTCGGCCGGCGCTACGACGCACTGCTATCGAACGTGAGCGACTCGATCCGCCACCACCCCGTCGTCAGCGTCACGGTCGGCCTGCTTGCGACGGTAACGTTGCTCGCACTCTTCGTCTTCATGGCCTTTACCATCGTGTTGATTCCCGTCACCGTCCTCGGTCTGGTCGGGGGGATGCTCGTCTACCTCTACGCCTACACCTGCGTCGGCTACCTCATCGGGCGACGGCTTCGCCCCGACCAGCCCGGTCTCGCCACGGCTGTCGGATCGGTGCTCTTTCTGGCCGCGAGCGACCTGCTCGGACTCGTCCCGGTCGTCGGCGGTCTCGTCCCGCTGCTGGTGCTCCTGACCGCCGCGGGCGCGGTGGCCATCACCTACTTCGGCCTGCGGGAGTTCCACCCGCCGACGCTGGCCGCGGTCGGTGACTGAAACGCTGCAGCGATGGCGAGGCAGCGACGGCGGACGCGGCGTCGGCGGTGTTGGCCTGTCGCCGGGGCCGAAGCAGACCCACCGCTAGGCCGCGTCCTCGCCGGCGTCGGCGGTCACGTACCCTTCGGGTTCGACGGTCGCACGCCAGTACGGTCGGTCGCCGTCGGCACCGCGCCACGCGACCGCTGCCTGTGTCGGGATCTCGATGCCCTCGTAGGACTCGTAGGCGTCGTAGGTGCCGACCCACGGCGCGACGTCGTCGGTCTCCTGTCGGTACCGCTGGGCGGTGACGCGGTCGATGCGGTCGTCGGCGCCGACGTGAAAGACGACCGATGCGCTCACGTCGTCGTCGGCAAGCGTCGCCCGTGCGGACGAGTCGTCGATCGAGTCCCACGTCACCCCACCGCCGGGCAGCAGCGCCGTCGGATACCAGACCGCTTCGGCGAGATACCGGACGAGTTCGCCCTCGTTCAAGCCGGGGGACGGCCCCACGGCCGCCAGCGGGAGCGTCGACCGGAGGCGCGCCTCGAGTCGTCCCTCCCCGTCGTGGTAGGCGTCGAAGACGCGCACCGGCAGCAGCGGCGCCAGGTCGATCGTCGCGTCCCAGACGAAGCCCGGCGGGCGCGTCGTGAACCACTGCGTCGCGGTCAGCGGGTGCCAAGCCGACCCCAGACGGAACTCGCCGCGTTGACGGAGGCGACCCCGTTCGATCGGGCGTTGCCCCGCCGGGAGGGCCCGCTCGACGTGGCGCTGGATGGGCGCCGGGAGTGCCGCAAGATCCGTCGGGTCGAATCGGGGAACCGGCCGTTGTGCAGCCGAGATGAGTTCGCCGGCCTGCGTCCGGATGCGGTCGTCGAACCGCCGGCGACCGACTCGCGTGGCGGCAGCGAGTCCGCCGGCGAGTCCCAGCGCCAGCACGACCGCACGACGACCCCACCCAGAGCGGAAAGTGAGCATGGGACACGTACGTGGAGTTGACGCAAAAATCCGCCCCCGAGACCGTCGGTACAATTATTTCGGTCAGCCGAGCACAGCCACCTATGGACGGTCGGTCGCGTCTCGAACGACATCCACTGGCCACCTTCGCCGCGCTGGCCTACGCCATCTCCTGGAGTTGCTGGCTCGGCTGGAGTGCGGTCTCGGGGCCAGCGCTCGCACAGACGCTTCTGTTTATTGCGGGCGGGTTGGGGCCGTTCGCCGCCGCGCTCGTCCTCGCGTCGCGTCGCGGAGACGTCCGCGGGTGGCTGGCGAGCATCTTCCGCGGTCGGGTCGGTGCGCGGTACTACCTGATCGCGCTCGTCGTACCAGTCGGCGTGGTCGCGCTCGCGGCGGCGCTGCACGCGACGGTACTCGACGCCGACCTGACGCTCTCGGTTCTGCCGCCGGTCGCCGACTACCCTATCTATCTCGGGTTCGTTGCGCTGTTCGGGGGCGGACTGGAAGAGCCCGGCTGGCGTGGCTATCTCCTGCCGGAGGCGCAGAAGCGGTACAGCCCGCTGGTCGCCGCACTGGGGATCGGCGTCGTCTGGGCGGGCTGGCACCTCCCGCTGTTCGTGCTACCTGGCGCCGTCCAGAACGACATCGTCCCCTGGCTGTACCTGCCAAACGTCGTCGGCCTGTCGGTGCTTTTGACGTGGCTGGCAAACGCGGCCGACGGAAGCGTCGTCCCGGCGATACTCCTCCACGGCGGCGCCAACGCCATCGCGAACTACTACCCCATCGGCGGAGCCGTCGGCGCACTCTCTGCGACCGGCTACGGGGTGCTCACCGTCGTCGTCATCCTGTTCGCGGCAGGTGTGGTCTGGCGAAGCGGGCCATCGCTTGGACGCTCACTCGACTCGCGACGGATCCGCGCGGATGACTGAGCCGTCGCAGTTCGCCGTGTGCCCCGATCGGCAGTGTGCTACCGAGATTTATAGTGTAGACGTTGCACAAGAAACAACCATCCATCGGGAGCGGGTACAGCGAGACGACCGTCGACACGTCGAGCACAGTCGGTGAGCCGACAGTCAACAGCCGGGCCAGCATTTGTCAGTCGCTTCGGCAGGCCAGTTTCGGAGGGCGTAGCTACCCATAACTTATGCATCGGTATCGGTCGGTTATGCCGATATAGTATTGTGCTGCTAGCCCAAAACCGTTATCTACCTCCCCAAATTACAACCACCTGCACAGGATTTCACGATGTTCACAATACCGTTGGGAACGAAGACAGACAATGTTCGGAATTGAGTCCCTCGGCGGCAACGCACAGGCAGCAGTCCTCGTGGGTGCCGTCCTCGTCGAAGCGCTCGTACTGTACGTCGGGTACGGCTGGCTGGAGAGGCGGTTTGGTCCGGTGATCAAACGCGTCCTCCAGGGCCGCTGTGCCGTCCTCGATATGCTACTACGGCGCTGCTCGTCGACGAATGACGGAGGTGCAAAATGATGGAGGTGCTCGGCATGAGCGTGACGTTGCTGGTCACGTTCGTCGGATTCGGTGTCCTGATCGGCATCCTGTTCGGGTTCTTCGGCATGGGCGGGTCCTTCCTCGTGACACCCGCACTGCTGGTCATGGGGTACAAGACAGACGTCGCGGTCGCGTCCGGCCTGGCCTTCGTCTTCGGGACGTCGGTCATCGCGACGCTCAAACACCGCGACCTCGGGCAGGTGGACTACAAACTCGGCGTGTTGATGATCGCCGGGACGACGGCCGGCATCGAGGTCGGGAAACTCGGCCTGGAGTACCTCCAGCACATCGGCGTCGCCGACACGGTCGTCAGCATCGCGTACGTCCTGCTGCTGGGCGGTATCGGGGCCTTCGTCACGCGCGAGGCACTGAAAGGCGACGACGGCGGCGGTATCGACCACGACGCGGCGGACGCGGACGTCGACGACGCCGAGATCCCCGAGATCGCACAGAAGATCCAGTCCTACCGGATCCCACCGATGATGAGCCTGAAGGGAGGATTTAAGGCCTCGCTGTGGATGATCCTGCTCGTCGCGTTCGCGACGGGGCTGTTGTCGGGCTTCCTGGGCGTCGGTGGCGGGTTCATCCGCATGCCTGCGCTGTTCTACCTCATCGGCGTCCCCGTCCCCGTGGCCGTCGGCACTGACCTGTTCGAGATCGTCTTCTCCGGCGGTATCGGGAGTTTCCTCTACGCGCAGTCGGGTGCCGTCGACCTGAGCATCGTCCTCCCGCTGCTGGCCGGGAGTGCGGCCGGCGCTCGTGTCGGCGCAACCGCGACGAGTCTCGTCAACGAAGACGACATCAAGGTCTACTTCGGCGTCATGCTGGTGCTGGGCGCCGTCGCCGTCGCAGTTCGGAAGATCGGTGGCGTCGTCGAGCTGCCGGTGCTCGACACCGTGAGCCTGCTCATCATCCTGGGCGCGGCGTTGCTCGTCAGCGGCGCCGTCTCTCTCAGTGCTATCCGTGAACTCCGCGAAGCCGACCGCGACAGGTCGGTTGCGGCCGACGTCTGAGCGGGGCGGGCGAGACAATTCGGGAGACAGTTCCCGATAATCTTGTTTTATTCTCGCAATTTATTCCACCATAGTCGAGACTACTGCGTCGGTTCGAGTGTGTGCTCTGGGAGTTTATAAATTTAGTATTGCACAAGTTGCGCAAGATATAATACCACCGACGCACAAGCACAGGGCGTACAATGGATCCGGAAGACTTCCCGACACCCGATGTCGAGGTCGACGAACTCGAACCGACCGAACTGAAAGCGCGCATCGACGCTGGCGAGCCGGTGACGATCCTCGACACGAGAATGGAGAGCGACTTCGAGGAGTGGCGCATCGACGGCGACTCGGTGACGACGGCGAACGTCCCCTACTTCCACTTCCTCGACGACGACATCGACGGCGACGTCATGGCACAGATCCCGGACGGCGACCCGCTGGTCGTCCTCTGTGCGAAAGGCGGCGCGAGCGAGTACGTGGCCGGGACGCTGGCCGAGAGCGGGCGCGACGTCGTCCACCTCGCCGACGGGATGAACGGCTGGGCGCGGATCTACGAGCGCGAACCGGTCACGCGATACGACGGCCCTGGCGACCTCTATCAGTACCAGCGCCCGTCCAGTGGCTGTCTGGGCTATCTCCTCGTCTCCGACGGCGAGGCCGCGGTCATCGACCCGCTCCGGGCGTTCACCGACCGCTATCTCGACGACGCGGCCGCGTTCGACGCGGAGCTTGCCTACGCCTTCGACACGCACATCCACGCCGACCACATCAGCGGCGTGCGCGACCTCCACGGCAGCGGCGTCACGGGCGTGATCCCGGAGGAAGCACGCCCACGCGGGGTCACCTACGCAGACGACCTCGTGACGGCGGAAGACGGCGAGACCTACACCGTCGGTGACGCGACCATCGAGGTCGTCTACACGCCCGGACACACCAGCGGCATGACCTCCTATCTCGCCGGCGAGAGCCTGCTGGCGACCGGTGACGGCCTCTTCACCGAGAGCGTCGCCCGCCCCGACCTCGAAGAGGGCGACGAGGGCGCACCGGACGCCGCCCGGCAGCTCTACGAGACGCTCCAGACCAGGGTCTTGCCACTCGACGACGACGTGCTGATCGGCGGCGCCCACTTCAGCGACGCCGCCGTGCCGGCCGCAGACGGCACCTACACCGCCCCGATCGGCGAACTCGAAGCGGAGATGGACGCGCTGACGATGGACGAAGACGAGTTCGTCGACGTGATCCTCTCGGATATGCCGCCCCGACCGGCCAACTACGAGGACATCATCGCGACGAACCTCGGACAGCAAACCGCCGACGACGACCGGGCCTTCGAACTCGAACTCGGCCCGAACAACTGCGCGGCGAGTCAGGACGCCCTGACCGGCGACTGATCGGGTTCCCTTTCTACACGCTCCCACACCCCTGATCGGGTCACAGAGACCCGATTCACCGCTTTGCTGTCGCGCCGAGCAGGTGCTGAAAAATCCCGTCGCCGAGCGGCGCTCTATCGCACCCGCAGCGGCGGGACGAGCAGGACGTTCGAGTCCGCACGGGCGATCAGTTCTTCGGAGACGCTGCCCAGCAGGAGCCGCCGCATCGGGCTCCGGCCGCGTGCGCCGATCAGAATCGTGGTCGGATCGACCTCGTCTTCAACCGACAGGATCTCTTCGACCGCCTCGCCCTCCCGGACGACCACGGTCGTGTCGATCCCCTTCGTTTCGAGTCTGTCTGCCAACTCAGCCAACCGCTCGCGAGCGTCCTCGACCGTGTCCTCGTCACTGCCCGACCGGCGCTCCGGGGGTGTGACGTGTACCAGCGTCGCCTCCTGCGTGGCCGTCGAGAGGTGCTGAAACTGGTCGAAGGCGCGCTCGGCGTTCTCGGAGAAGTCAGTCGCGTACAGCACGCGCTCGAAGAGGTGTTCGTTGGCGACCTCGTGGTCGTCGTCGGCCTCGACGATGCGCTGGAGCAACAGCGGCCGCACCGTCGTCCGCGCCATGTTCCGCGCGGTGCCCCCGATCAGCCGCTGTTCCAAGGGGCTCTGCCCCCGCGACCCGACGATGATCAGGTCGGCGTCGACCCGGTCGGCGAGGCCGTTGATACGGCGGTGTGGCGTCCCCCGCATCACGTGCGTGTTGACGCTGAATCCCTCCCTCTCCAGCAACCGCTGCTGGCGTGCCAGCCCCTTCTTCGTCTGTTTCCCGACGATGGTGCCCGGCATCCCGGCCGTCACGTTCGGACTCGTCACCGTGATCAGGTCGAACTCGTCGATGCCGTAGCGTTCGAGACACTCCAGGCACGTCCGTGAACTGAGTGCCGCTTCGATCGCGTCTGACAGGTCGGTCGCAAATACGGCTCGCATACATACGTTTGGGTCAACAGCGTATTTAGTCTTGCGCGTATTGTACAATTCTAAAAAGAGGTTCGCAAAAGCGACCGTCACGACGCTCGTCGTGTTCGGGCGAGGTCTGGGCTGACGAGGCGACGCGGTGTTACAGGTCGGTCGCCCAGTCGAGCGAGCGGTCGACGGCGTCGCCCCAGCGACGGTACTTCCGTTCGGCTTTCTCGGCGGGCAGTTCCGGCACGAACTCCCGGTCGACCTGCCAGTTCGACCGGAGTTCGTCGATGCTGTCCCAGTAGCCGACGGCCAGCCCCGCCGCGTACGCAGAGCCCAGCGCC
>Ga0207797_1001648_pt1 | contig 16060 bp, 13 predicted proteins | sample PRCRCaboRojoPR_6_FD_187275 | JGI IMG/M metagenome (GOLD analysis project Ga0207797, IMG submission 187275) | Marine sediment microbial community from Cabo Rojo, Puerto Rico - PR CR 10% Liquid 1 (SPAdes) | ecosystem: Environmental > Aquatic > Marine > Coastal > Sediment | place: Cabo Rojo, Puerto...
CTCGTCCGTGTCGTCCCAGTCGGCGTCGCCGGCGTCGAACTCCGTTTTGAAGTTCCGGACCGAGTCGGATCCGGCCTGTCCGCTGGTCGATTCGTCGTCTGCCGACTCTGCTGTTGTCTCAGCGCCCTCCGCCACAGTCTCGTCAGCCGCTGCTGTCGCGCCGTCGATCACTGATCCCTCGCTGTCGGCGGGCGTGGTCGCCTCGTCGCCCGTCTCTTCGGTTTCGTGGTCGTCGGATGTCCCCGTCGCAGCCGTCGACTGCTGGCCGGACTGATCGCTAGGGAACTCGACCGACTCCGGGCGACTGACGAGGGCAGGATCCAGCGGTTCGGCCGCGGCCTCCAGCCGGCGGAGCGCCTCCGGTAACGCGATGGCGTAGACGACGTCACCAGGTTCGAGGAGGGACGACGGGGCGGGGAGCGTCGCGGGTGCGTCGTCCTCCCCTTTGACGGCGACGACGGCGACGTCGAGCGCCCCGACCGGCAGGCCGTGGAGCGGGCTTCCCGCTTTGACGGTGACCGAACTGAACGTCTCGTCGGCCGCGCGAAGTAACGATGCGAACTCCCGGTCGGGCCGGTCGGTGACCGGGAGTGTGACCAGCCGGTACTCCGTCTCCGGGTCGATCTTCGACGTGTCCGCGGCGTCGATGGCGATGGTCACCGTCTCGTCGGCCACGCCGCGCAACTCCGCGGTGAGCACGCGCCGCATTGGGTTCGTCTCCCAGACCTGCACCAGGTCGCCGGAACTGGCCGCGAAGGCGGGGTCGGCGCGGATCGCGACGGCGTTGGTCGCCGGCGGCAGCGTGGGCCCGATCCCCGCCGCGCGACTCCCCAGCGCGAGGTACTCGACGGTACCGTCGTCGCTCAGTTCGACGTCGACGTGGCCGACGGCGTAGTCGGTCTTGAGCCGGTGGACGAGTCGCTCCCGGAGATCCGCGACCGTCAGCCGGCGCGGGAAGAGGAAGGTGCGCCCGGCCAGGGCCGCCTTCGTCTCCGCCGGCATCGGGTCGTAGCCGGTTACGTCGTCGATGTCCTGCGGGAGTTCGACGGCGACGACGCGACCGACCGACTGGACGAGGCGGCCGACGTCCTCGTCGACGTCGCTGAAGCCGCCGCCCAGGACGACGTCGGTGCCGAACTGGTCGCCGATCCGTCGACCGAGCGCCGCGCCGCCGCCGGCGATGGCGAAGGCGGCGATGTTGAACAGCGCCTGCTCGGCCGCTGTCGGCGCCGTCGACCCGTCGATGACCTGGCCGAGTGCGGTCGACGTGTTGAGGTAGATGGCGACGCCGCTCAGTCCCACGAGCAACGAGAGGCCGCGCGGGACGAGTTCGCGGACGTACCAGCGGTAGACGACTGCGGTCAGGGCCGACAGCGTCGCGGCCAGGATCGTGAGCCCCCCCATCTGCGCGACGAGCGTCGTCGCACGCTCCGTGAGCGTCTCGGCGGGCATCAGTCGTCACCTCCCTGCTGTGCCGTCGTGCCAGTCAGCGCAGCAGCGAACGAACTGAGGTCGCCACGGTCACCGACAGCGATCAGTTCGTCGCCGTTCTCCAGTACTGTGGTTCCACCGGGGGCGACCGTCCAGCCGTCGCTCTTCCGGACGGCAAGCACCGCGACGCCGTAGGCGTCTCGTAGGTTCGCCGTCCCGAGTGTGCGTCCGGCTAGCGCGTTTGCCGCCTGGACAGTGATACGACGGAACTGCCTGTCCGCGCGCCGGAGCATGGAAACGACTTCGTACTCCCGACGGGTGCCCCGGGACTCGACGACCACCTTCGCACCGTCCGTTCGAAGCAGCGGTTGGACGTCTGTTCGGGTGACGGCGACGGTCAATCGTCCCTCGCCGCCGGTCGTCGTCGGTGCACGAACCGGTTTCGCAATCTCCTCGTCCTCATCCACATCCACTTCCGGTTCCTCGATGGGACGTCCTTCGGCGACGGGCCTGTCTTCACCCGTGCCCGTCTTCGCACTGACGACGGTACCCCGAACCTGTGCGTCCGGCGTGATGACGGTCACCTCGTCCCCGCGGGCCAGTCCGGTCGGGATCAGCCCCGTGACCGAGACGGCGTGACGGCCGTCACTGATCCGCTTCGAAAGGCCGGAAAACGGCGGCGCGGCGACGACGGTGGCCCGTCCGCGTTCGTCTATCGTGACCGAGACGTCTCCGAGATCGAACTCGGTTTTGAGGCGCCCGGCAAGCCGCGACTCCAGTTCGTCCAGTCGGAGGTCGGCGGGAAACGTGAACTCGGCGTTTCGCAGTTCTGTCCGTAATTCATCGGACAGCGGCGGATACCCCTCCATGTCGGCGACTTCGCCGACGATGCGGATCCGCACCTCGTCACCACCGCTGATGAGGTCGGCCAGGTCCGTCGAGAGCGTCCGCGCCCCGATGGTCGACAGCGAGAGGCGCTTCGGGAGGGTCGCCCCCATCTCGTCGCCCTTGCTGTGTGCGTACAGCGCCAGCATCCCCACGATGACGATGGCCGTGATGACGCGTGGCGCGTTGACGCTGCTGGTGATGGACTCGTCGGCGAGCGCGAGCAACCCCCCGTTGATACCGGCGAGGGCCATCGCCAGCACGGTGACACCGAACCCGGGCAGGGTCACGTCGGTGACGTACTTGAAGACGAATCCGAGTGTCCAGGCGATGAGCGCGGGAATGACGCCGACGAGAAGTCCAAGATAGATCCCGAGCAGTATCTCGACCGGCAGCGCCGCCATACCTTGGCACACGTAGCCCCCTTTTAAATGGCTGTCGCCCCGTTCGGGCCACGGACATGGATGGTCAACTCTTTGCCTCGCGACTGCAAGCACTGGAACATGGCCTCGGAGGGGATGACGCGGCGGCAGGTGCTCGGGGCGCGGGCAGCGATACTGCTGGCCATCGTCGCTGCGCTCCTCTCGCTGGCGACCGGGATCGCCAACATCAGCGTCCAGCAGACGACCGGGCCGCTCGCACCGTACATCCCGGAGACGATCCAGCAGACGGCTGGCTTTACCGGCGCCCTCACCGGCTTTCTGATGCTGATGAGTGCCTGGGCGCTCCGCCGTGGCTACCGCGTCGGGTGGTACGCGACCGTCGCCCTGTTGCCGATCACGGGGATGCAGGGGCTGATACAGGGGAGTGTCTTCTCGCTCCCGCTGGTGGCACTGTCGGTACTATCGCTGCCGACGGTGCTGCTGAACTACCGGCGGTTCGACAGGAATCTCGCGCTGTCGAGCGGCCAGCTCGCCGCCACCGCCGCACTCGTCGGGACGCTCGTCTACGGAACGACTGGCACGTTCGCGCTCCGCGAGGAGTTTGCGCAGGTCTCGACGCTCACTGACGCGCTGTATTTCACTATCGTCACTGCGAGCACCGTCGGCTTCGGCGACGTCACGGCGCAGACGGCACAGGGACGGCTGTTCGTCATCTCGCTCGTCATCCTCGGGACGGCGAGTTTCGCACTGGCCCTTGGGTCGGTGCTCGGCCCGGCGATTCAGGCACGCTTTTCGCGCGCACTCGGAACCATGACAACGCAAGAACTCGACCTTCTGGAGAACCACGTCGTCGTGCTCGGCTACGGCGACTTGACCGAACCGCTCGTCGAAGAACTCAACGAGAGGGGCACGCGATTCGTCGTCGTCACACCCGACAGTTCGAAGGCGACGATGCTACGCGAACACGACATCAACGTCGTCGTCGCCGACCCCAGCGACGACGAACCGCTACACGAGGTCGGAATCGAACACGCCCGCGCGGTCATCGCGGCGACGAACGACGACGCCGAAGACGCCTTCGCCGTCCTCACGGCGCGGGAACTCAACCCCGAGGTACGGATCGTCGCCGCCGCGACGATCCGGGAGAACGTCGAGAAACTCCGCCGTGCCGGCGCGGATACGGTGTTGAGCCCCGCGGCTATCGGCGGACAGCTCCTCGTCCGGTCGGCGCTCGGGGAGTCCGACGTCGAGTCTGTCGCCGACCGGCTCATGGAGGAGAACAAAGAGGAGTAGCGAGAGTTTGACCGACGGGCAGACTCTCGGCATAGCGAGCGGCGCATCGCGTGGCGGAACCACCGCAAACAGCGTGGCGAACAGGTGGCGCGAGCGCGCTCCGTTGGGCGCAGTCCACGAAGCGGTGCGCCACACATCCGCTTCCCGCTCCGTGGCAGCGGTCAGGTCACGGGGCAGGGTGGTTCGGTATCGAATAAAAGGCTCGGGCTCAGTTCCGGTCGACGATCGCGACGTCAGTCCCGATCTCGTCGCTGTCGATGCGCTCGAACGTCGGCGGTGAGATGAACCGCGAGGCAGCGCTGCGGTCGCGGCTGGCACCGAGCAGGACGAGGTCGTACTCGCTGCCGTGGCGGGCGAGGAACTTTTCGATCGGGGTCTGTGAGACACGCGTCTCGATGTTGCCGTCGAAGGTTTCGACCAGGTCCGCGAGCTGTTCCTCGGCGTTTCGGCGTTCTTTGCTCGAACTGATACAGGTGCCGACGCTGACCTGTCCGGTCTGGCCGGCCAGCCGGGTGGCGAAATCGACCATGTTGTGGGCGGTGCCACTCGTTCCGCGCACGGGGGCGAGGATCCGCCGCCAGCGGGTGCGCCCACCCGACGACCGGTGGGCGATGACGTCGATGTCGCTGCTGAACAGTTCCCTGATGAACTGCGTCACGGTGCCGCGGCTGGTCTCGTAAGGGGTCGCGATGAGGTCGCAGTTCGCCTCGTGGGCGGTCTGGATGACCGTCTTGGCGGCCGACCGGTCGCCGTTGACGGCCACGACCACCTCGCAGGGAACGCCGATCCGCGTTTCGATGGTGCTGGCCTGTTCTTCGAGCGTCGAGACCGACTCCGAGACGGTGTCTTTGCCACCCAGCGAGTCGAGCGCGTCGCGGCCGGCGCTGTCCATTCCCTGGGGCGAGGATCCACTGGTGCCGATGAGTCTGGTGTCGTCGTGTTCGCGCAGCAGCGACCGCTCGGCCTGCGCGACCTGTTCGTCGTCCACGACGTCGAGGAGGACGACCTTGCCGGCGCGGTGGGCGCCCGCGAGACACGCACCGAGCATCGACGTCTCTCTGGCCGAGTCGCCGCGCATCGGGACGAGCACGTGGTCGTCACCGCTGGTGGATTCGTAGAGGTACTCGGCGCGCTGCTCGTAGACCCAGCGTCGCCAGCCGGCGAAGGCGGCGGCGACGATGGCGCTGCTGAACGCGATGCTCAGCACGTAGTACTCCGGATTGTTGATCTGGGAGTAGACGAACAACGTCAGCAGTGCCGTCGAAAACGCCGCGGGTTCCTCGATGTCGAGCACCCAGGTCACGGCCCCCGTGAGGAAGATGCTCAGCGCGGCACCGACGGCGTGGATCTGTCCCGACGTCTGTGGATAGAACACCTGCACGGCGAACTCGACGGCGAGCAAGCCACAGACCGCGCCGGCGGTCAGGCCGCCGACGAACCGCATCGGGGAGGCGTACTTCCCCTCCGGGTTCGCAAACAGGGTATACGCACCCGAAGCCAGCGGCGGATAGAGCAGAAAGGAGAGGACGCCGAGCACGTTGGTCAGCGCCGTCACTAACCCGATGACAAGCGGTACGACGAGCAGTATCGAGAGGTGGATGAGGTTGCTGGTCTGTTCGAGCCAGCGCCGCATGTCCCGCAGTTCCCGCCACTGGAAGCGGCGGATCCGCTGGCGCACCACTTGCCAGACCTCGCGCATAGGCCGGTGTACTGAATCCGGCGTAAAAAACCTCTCCCCGGATCGTCGTTCGCTACAGTTGCGTCACGGCGTCGAGCGTCAACTCGATCGCGCGTTCGACGTTGTTTTTGGCCTTCTCGGGTAGTTCGTCGGCGTCCGTCTCGCCTTTCTGCGTGCCTTCGACGAGGTTGCCGTCGACGGTACAGATAGCGCCCGCGCGCATCCCGTTCCGGCGGGCGATCGTAAAGAGCGCGGCTGCCTCCATCTCGACGCAGAGCAGGCCGGCGTCCTCCCACTCGGCGACGTACTCCTCGGTCTCGGCGTAGAAGGCGTCGTCAGTCACGACGGGGCCGACGTGGACTCGGCCCGCGGCCTGCTCGGCCGCGCGCTCCTCGTTCGCCTCCGCGGCGTCGACCAGGGCGGTCAACACCTCGTAGTCGGGGACGGCGGGGACGGTCGCGCTCTCGTAGCGTTTGGTCGTCCCGTCGTCTTTGGCCGCACCAGTCGCGACGACCATGTCGCCGATCTCGATGCCACGCTGGAGCGCGCCGGTCGTGCCGACGCGGATCAACGTCTGGACGCCGACGTTGTGCAGTTCCTCGGCGGCGATGGCCGCCGACGGCGCGCCGATACCGGTCGAGCAGATGGTGAGGTCGCGACCCTCGTAGGTCGCGTTGACGATCTTGTACTCGCGGTTCTCGGCGACGGTCGTGGCGTCCTCACAGTGTGTGGCGATGCGGTCGACACGGCCGGGGTCGCCGGGAACGAGCGCGACGTCGTTGAGGTCACCCTCCTCGACGAGCAGGTGTGGTTGCTTTCCCATGGGTCGTCTTCGGACGGGGGGATTAAATTCGTGTCAGTATGCCCCGAGCAGGAACAGGAAGACGTTGTTCATCGCGGGGCCGAGGCCGACCGCGGTGACGAACGCAAAGAGGAGGTTCCCCCGCGTGGGTTCCTCGCGGACGTAGTCGGCGAAGGTGACCACGATGACGACGGCGACGAGCAGTTTGACGACGAGGAAGAGCCACCCGCTGCCGATGTACTGAGCGGTCGGCAGCGTGCCGGCGAACTCGATGATCCGGGCGGGGATCACCGAGCGCTCGCTGACGCCGAGGATGTCGACGCCGATGGTCGTCGTGATGCCGTCGAGCAGGTGGGCGAAGAGTGCGACGGCACCGACGTAGCGTGCTTCGGCGATGATGTAGGTGCGCCACGCGCCGATGAGGAGGTAGACCACGAACGTCAGCACCATCGTCGCGATGATCCCGATGATCGGAATGAACCGCTCGGTCGGCGTCACGTCGGAACCCACCGCCGGGTCGAGACCCTGCCAGGCGAGCAGACCGACCAGCGCCAGCGTCACGCCGATACCGACCACGCCGAGATACCGCGCGACGACGTCCTTGGATCTGGTTCTGGACTGCCCGCCCATCCCGAGGATCGAGGCGACGACCCAGACCCCGCCCATGCCGAGAAACGTCGTCAGGTAGACCGCCGGCGCGGAGAAAAACGGCCTGATCAGCGGCGGGTAGATCTGCGAGTTGTAGAATTCGCCGATCTGGTAGAAGACGTGTAGCGCGGCCCCGCTCATCATCCACGGGACGAAGGCGAGAACCGTTATCTGTGTCACCGGTGGCCGGATCGCGTTCAGCAACGCCACGAGGAGAACGGTTCCGACCAGCAGTACCAACGCGTACTCCAGCGACAGCGTCTGGAACCCCTCGAACGGCACCGGGATTTGCATGTGCGGCAAGCCACACGGCATCTCAAAAACCTTTCCGGTCGATAGACACCGCCTCTTTTAGTCGTCCCCGTCGTGAGAGAGCGTATGAACGATGTTCCGGCACGCATCGAGCACACCGTCCTCGGCCCGACGACGACGTGGGCCGACGTGACTGCCGTTCTCGACACTGCGCTCCGCGAGGGGATGCGCGCCTGCATTCCGCCCTGCTACGTGGCCGACGCCGCCGAGTACGCCCCGAACGTCGACGTCGCGACGGTCGTCGGCTTTCCACACGGCCAGCACACGACCGCGACGAAGTGCCAGGAGGCACGCGAGGCGTGGGACGAGGGGGCCGACGAACTGGACGTGGTCGCGAACATCGGCCGGATCGTCGCCGGGGAGGACGAGGCCGTCACCGAGGACATCGCCGAGGTGGTCGCCACCGTCCCGGTGCCGGTGAAAGTCATCGTCGAAGCGCCGCTACTGGACGAGTCACAGCTCCGGCGCGCCTGCCAGGCCGCCGCCGACGCCGACGCGGCGTTCGTCAAGACCGCCACGGGCTTTTCCGAGGGCGGCGCGACCGTCGCGGACGTCGAGGTGATGAGCGAGTACCTGCCCGTCAAGGCCAGCGGCGGCGTCGGGTCGTGGGTCGAGGCGAAGGCCATGTTCGACGCCGGCGCCGAACGGATCGGTGCCTCCAGCGGGGACGTCATCGTCGACGAGTACCGCGATGCCGAGGCCGAAGACTGATCAGGGCGCGGCCGCCGTCTCGTTGCCGTCGGTTCGTTCGATGACGTACTGGGTGTCGACCTGGCGGGCGAGCAGGCTGTCGACGGGCGCGTAGTTGTCGGTCAGAAGCGGCGCGTCGCCGACGGTGACGTGGCCCTGATAGAAGTCGATCTCTCCGGAGAGGTCGATGCCGATGTCCCGCTCGCGGTTCCGCCGGGCGAAGTCCGCCTCGGTCAGATTTTCCGCGGAGTTGGTGGCGACGAGTTCGATGTTCTGCAGGCTCCCGGAGGGGCTGGTCGGGAAACTGTAGACCTGCGGGAACGCCCGTTCCATCGTCTTGTACTGGGCGCGGTAGAACGCCGAGCGCGGGCCCGTGCGCGCAGAGATGACGTTCGCGACGACCACGCCGTCGTCGTCCATCCGCTCGGAGACCAGTTCCATGAACTCGACCGTCGTGAGATGGATCGGCGCGCGGTCGGCGCGGTAGGCGTCGAGGATCACGACGTCGTAGGTCGCGTTGGTCGATTCGAGGTACTCCCGACCGTCCATGTTGTAGATGTTCAGCTGCTCCGATTCACTGACGTCGAAGTAGCGCTTCGCGTTGCGGATGACCGCGGGGTCGAGTTCCACGACGTCGATGGTCGCGTTGTACTCCTTCGCGAAGCGTTTGGGGCCGGAGAACCCTCCGCCGCCGACGAACAGCACCCGGTCGACGTCGTCGGCGGCGAGCATCGAGAGGTGGAAGTAGCGGGTGTACTCGAAGACGTAGCGGTCGGGGTCGTTCTTGTCCATCGCGCTGTGGGGCACGCCGTCGAGGTACATCGTCCGGGTTCCGTCGTCGTCGACGATGCGGAGTTCCTGGTACTGGGTCTGTGTCTCGTAGACGACGTCGCTACCGACGCTGATCCCGACGCCGGCGACGGCGTAGGCGCCGAGGAGACAGATGGTGACGATAGCCAGCGCCGTCCAGGTCGCCTGCGCGCGACGCGGGACGAGGATCGCCGCCGTCCCGAGCAGGAGCAGTCCGTAGGCGAACTCGATGCCGACGACGCCCAGCGTCGGCACGAGGAGGAAGGTGGTGGCGAAGGCGCCGATGATGCTGCCGGCGGTGCCGAGCGCGTAGACGCGGCCGGAGGCGTCACCGACGCTCTTCGACTCGACCAGTTCTGCCCCGTAGGGGCTGATGAACCCGAGCAACACCGTCGGTGGCCCGAAGAGGATGGTGATGGGGACGATGGGTGCGAGACGCGGCGGGATCGCGAGGTCGTCCGTCGCTTGCAGCAACGGGTCGCCGAAGACGAGCAGGAGGCCGACGTACAGCGCCGCGCCGATGAAGACGGCAGCCAGCGCTCCCTCGGAGGCGTTCCGGGCGGCGCGGCGGCCGGCGATCCAGTAGCCGAGTGCGAGCGCGGCGAGGAAGACGCCGATGATGCTGCCCCAGGTGTAGACGCTGGAGCCGAAACTGGGGGCGAGCTGGCGGCCGGCGACGATCTCCAGCCCCATGCTGGCGACGCCGGAGACGAAGACGGCGAACTCCACGCGCGTCGGGACGTAGGCTGTCGCGGAGTCGGGCAGAGAGGGCACGTGTCTGTCAGCTATCGGCTACGGAGACATAACGAAACCGGTCGCAGTTCCGTCCCGGAACGTCGTGCTTTTTGCCACGCATCCGTAGAGGACGACAATGGCCCGCTACCACATCGAGACCTACGGCTGTACGTCCAACCGGGGCGAGAGCCGCGCGATCGAGCGGGCACTCCGCGACGGCGGCCACCACCCCGCAGACGGCCCCGAATCGGCCGACGTCGCCATCCTCAACACCTGTACAGTCGTCGAGAAAACCGAGCGCAACATGCTGGCCCGGGCACGGGAACTCGACGCGGAGACGCCCGCCGACCTGGTGATCACGGGCTGTATGGCGCTCGCCCAGGGCGAGCAGTTCCGCGAGGCCGACATCGACGCCGAGGTACTCCACTGGGACGACGTGCCCGAGCACGTCCGCAACGGCGAGTGCCCGACGGTCACGCCCGACACCGAACCCGTCGTCGACGGCGTCGTCGGCATCCTCCCCATCGCCCGCGGCTGTATGAGCGACTGCTCCTACTGCATCACGAAGCGCGCCACGGGACGCATCGAGTCCCCGCCGGTCGAAGAGAACGTGGCGAAGGCCCGCGCGCTCGTCCACGCCGGCGCGAAGGAGATCCGGATCACCGGCCAGGACACCGGCGTCTATGGCTGGGATCGCAATCAGGGCGAGAGCCTGCTGCCGGAACTGCTGGAGCGTATCTGCACCGAAATCGACGGCGACTTTCGCGTCCGGGTGGGGATGGCGAACCCGAAGGGCGTCCACGGCGTCCGCGAGGAACTGGCGCAGGTGTTCGCCGACCACGACGAACTCTACAACTTCCTGCACGCGCCAGTGCAGTCCGGCAGCGACGGGATCCTCGCGGACATGCGTCGCCAGCACTCGGTCTCGGAGTACGTCGAGGTCGTCGAGACGTTCGACGAGTACCTCGATTACTGGACGCTCTCGACCGACTTCATCGTCGGCTTCCCGACCGAGGAGCCGGCGGATCACGAGCAGAGTCTCGCGCTCCTGCGGGAGACCCGGCCCGAGAAGATCAACGTCACGCGCTTCTCGAAGCGCCCCGGCACGGACGCCGCCGACATGAAGGGTCTGGGCGGGCAGACGAAGAAGGATCGCTCGAAGGAGATGAGCGAACTGAAGATGGACGTCGTCGGCGCGGCCTACGAGGCGATGGTCGGCCAGACCAGCGAGGTGCTGCTCGTCGAGGACGGTACCGGCGAGTCGCTGGTGGGCTACGACTCCGCGTACCGGCAGGTCGCGATCCCCGGCGCGGAGCACCACGCCGACCTCGGGGACGTCGTCGACGCCGAGATCACCGGGCACAACACCGTCTACGCGCTGGGCGAACTGGTTTGATACTGTTGGCTGTACCTTTTTCGAGAGACTCGGCATCTGGGGCGCCGAGATTCGTGAGTGACGTACAGCCAGCAGTATGTGTCAGTCGCGCTGGTCGGGCAGACAGAACGTCGCTGTCGTCCCGTCCGCGCCCGACTCGAAGGTCACGTCGCTGCCGAGCAGTTCTGCGCCCCAGGTGACGACCCAGAGGCCGAAGCCGCTGCCGTGTTTGAGATCCGTCTCCGTGCCGGCACGGAGCGTCTCCAGTTCCGCCTTCGGGATGCCGGGGCCGCCGTCGGCTACCGTCACGCACACGCCCTCGCCGCGACGCCGTTCGACGGTGATCGACACCGTCGGCGCCTCTCCGCCGTGGCGAACACCGTTCTCGACGAGGTTCTCGACGACCGTCGTGAGCACGGTCGGACTGGTCTCGACGACGACGCCCTCGTCGCCGTCGACGGTCACCGTCGCCGCCGGGTACTTGTCGCGATAGCGGGCTGCAACCGCAGTACACCGCTCGGAGACGTCGACCAGGCTCGACTCGCTGGCGACTGTCTGGAGCGTCTCTGCGACGCTCCGTGCCTTTTCGCTGGTCTCGATGAGTTCGTCCGCCTTGTCGCCGGCCGTTTCGAGTGCGCGCTCGACCGTCACCTCGTCGTCGGCGTCCCGCGCGACGGCGACGTTGCCTTTCACGACGGTCATGTCGTTGCGGAGGTTGTGCCGGAGGACGCGATTGAGCACCGAGAGGCGCTGCTCCCGCCGCACCTCCTCGGTGATGTCCTGGAAGACGAGCGTGTAGCCGACGAGGGTGTCGCCGGAGTCGGTCAGTGGCGCGGGCCGCAGCCGGTAGCTCCGCCGCTGGCCGTTCTGCTGGAGAGTGAGCCGCTGGTCGTCGTCGAGCGAGACGGCAGCTCCGAGCACGTCCTCGACTGGTCGCGTCACGGGGTCGCCGTCGACGATATCCGCTCGTGCTCTGTCGTTCAAATCGACCACGCGACCCTGTTCGTCGACGATCAGCACGGGACTGCGCAGGTCGTCCAGCGCGGATCGTTCGGCGGCCCGTCTGGTCGCCGGATGGAACTCGAACATATCGCTCCAGACGAAGGCGTAGGCGTCGAGCAGCACGTGGGGCAGGAAGAGCGCAGCGGTCAGGTTCAGTTCGGGCACGGGGCCGAACCCGAACAGCCACGCGAAGATACCGAGCGCCGGCGGAATCGGGCTCAGGGCGACCGCGATCGCCTCCGTTCGATAGAGCGGCCCGTAGTCCAGAAACGTCTCGCCGAGCAGCAGGCTCCCGATGGTAGCCCCGCCGGTTCCACCCAGGATCGTCACGAACAGGAGTGGCTGGTTCGTGTACGTTGCGCCGACGACCCCGGCGGCCACGTCCGGACTGAAGTCCGTCCAGAACAGCCCGTGGCTGGCGTTGAACGGGAGCAGCACTGTCGCGAACAGCGGGAATACAAACAGCGCACGGAAGTACCGGCTCTCGACCAGACTGCTCCGACCGGTGTACTCCAGCGCGAAGCCCAGAAACGGCACGCCGATCCAGTGGAGCGCGACGAGTGCGAGGACTTCTAGCCCGTACCGCACGGTGCCGTCTGTGACCACAAGCGCGCCCGCGTACGCGAAACAGAACACCGACTGCCAGACGAGCGTGACGAGAAACCATCGTGCACCCGGTCTCTCTCGCACCCGCCAGAGTTGCCGGACGAGCCACAGGCTTCCCACACCAGCCAGCAACGACAGAAGGAACGGCCAGGCCAGCAGTCGGCTCACGGTGAGTATTCAAGGCCACAACCCACATTAAACATGGTGCTCCGCCGCTCGGGACCGCCGGTGCTGGCGGTCACACTCGACCGCTGCCACCCGATCACTCCTCTCTCTCACGGAGCGGGCCGCCGACCAGCCGTTCGACCTCGGTGTCGTCTTTCCACTCGTCGGCTTCCTTCGGGTCGACGTGGACGAACACGTCGTCTACTTCCGGCAAGTCCCGGATCGCTTCCATCACTTCGGTCTCGATGTCGTGGGCCTCCAGCAGCGTGCGGTCGCCCTCGACTTCGATGTGGAGGCTCACGTCGATCTCGGGGCCGACGTAGTGGGCGATGACGTCGTGTGCCCCCTCCACGTCGGGGTGTGCCAGTGCCCGGCGGACGATCTCCGCTCGCAGGTCGTCCGGCGGGGCGGCGCCGACCAGATAGTCGACGTTGTCCCGTACCACCTCGACACCGGTGTAGAGGATCCCGACGGCGACCAGCCCGGCTGCCAGCGGATCGAGGACGGGATAGCCCAGTGCGGCACCGCCGACGCCGGCCAGCGCCGCGCCGGCGGTCAGGATGTCGTTGCGGTTGTCCAGCGCGGTGGCGATCAGTGCCGGCGAGTTGTTGCGCGTCCCGATTCGCAGGCAGTACCGGTAGAGCAGGAACTTGACGACGCCCGAGGCGACGAGCACAGCGGCCGCGCTCGGGCCGCGGGTGACCGCGACCGGCCCCGACAGCAGCGCGCTGCCGGACTGCCAGAGGACGACGCCGCCCGCGGCGAAGATCCCGAGCGCGACGAACAGCGAGACGAACGGTTCGATCCGCTCGTGGCCGTGGGGGTGTTCGAAGTCGGGCGGGCGCGTCGTCAGGTAGAGACCGCCGACGATGACCAGGCTGTAGGCGGTGTCGGCGAGGCTGTTGACCGCTTCGGAGCCGACGGCCAGGCTCCCGGTTTCGAGATAGACGACCCCCTTCGCGAGAAAGAGCGCGGCGTTGACTCCGAGGACGAGCAGCCCGACCCGCCGGAGCGACGTGCGCCGCGACATTCTGATCGACGTTGGCGCTCCCTGGCTTAAGACACTTCGCTACTCGCTCTCGACGACGACCGCCTCGTCGTCGCCGGCCGCCCTGACGCCGCCCTGCTCGGCGAAGGCATCGTGCAGGCGGTCGTAAGTCTCCGCGACTGCCTCGACGATGACCTTCGTGTCGCTGACGACGGGCATGAAGTTCGTGTCGCCGCCCCACCGCGGGACGATGTGCGCGTGCAGGTGGTCGTCGATCGACCCGCCGGCGGCGCCGCCGCCGAGGTTGTAGCCGACGTTGTAGCCGTCCGGGCCGAGCGCGGCGTCCATCGCGTCGATCGTCCGCTGGACGAGCCGCTCCTTGGCCAGCAGGCTCTCGTCGTCTAGGCTCCGGTAGTCGCCGGTGTGTTCGTGGGGGATCACCATCGCGTGGCCCGGATTGTACGGGTAGTTGTTCAGCAGGACGTACGCCTCGTCGCCACGAGCGACCAGATTGTTCGCCCGGTCGTCGCGCTGGCCGGGCAGCTCACAGAAGACACACTCGTCGACGGACTCGTTTCTGTCCGGTCGTTCGACCCAGTCGATCCGCCACGGCGCGAACACCTGCTCCATGTCAGCACGTGTCGACTCCACGGTACTATACACTGTCTGTCCGCGACGCGACGCTGAAAAATTGGTATTTAAAAGAACCGGCCGTCCACACTCGAAGTGACGAAATATTGGCTGAGATCGTTAATTAAACTATCTCCAACGCTCTCGTCCTGTTTCGACGTTGATCGGGCCGCAGTCCGGCGATAAAACGGTTCGAACGGACACAACCGTCGACCCTTTTTATGCTCTCGCTCGTCGATGGACGAGACGAGATGGCAACCTCAGACGACACCCTCGATGACATGACAGAGGAGTGTGACCGCTGCGGGTCGACGACTCCCCACGCTGTCACCGTCGAGATCCTCACCGAAAGTCCCCACCCCGAGAACGCCGAGTTTTCGCGTGAGCCCTACCGCGTCGCCGAGTGCGCAGTCTGTGGCACCGTCGAGCGGACGCGGATGAACAACGCATAACTACTTTTTTCGTCGTCGGGTGTCGCAGCGCGGCAGAGCCGCGCGCGCACCCTCCTCGAAAAAACATAGTGAAAAAAGCCGCTCGCGCGCGGTAGCGCGCTCGCGGGTGCTGTGCCTGCGCCCATCGCAACCGCGACCGCTCCGCGGCCGGCCTGCCCTTCCCCGACTCGCGCGACGAGACGCGGAGCGTCTCGCACGCGCTCGCGGCCACCGCAGACTGCTGTTGTGCCTGATCCCGCTACCGCGACCGCGTCGTCACTTCACAGCCGTCTTCGGTCACGATGACGGTGTGTTCTTTCTGGCTGACGAGACAGCCGTCGTCCTCTTTGAGAACGGGGTAGCCGTGGACGATGTCCTGGCGTTTCAGCCGGCGGAGCGCCATCTCCGCCCGGTCGGTGTCCAGCCAGCGGGTGGCAAAGGGCAGCGTCTTGAACTCCTCGGTGATCTGGTCGAGCGCCTGGCGGGCCTGCCGATTGCGTACCGACGCCTCGCGTTCGAGGGCGAAGATCTCCTCCTCGTTACCCTCCTGTACCTTGCCGCCGCCGTCCGTCGCGAAGGGTTCGATGGCGACGACCTGGCCGGCTTCGAGTTCGACGCCCTGTGCAACCTCGCGGTTCGGGATGTTCGGCGCGGTGTGTTGCTCCCAGTGACCGAGACCGTGTCCGGTGAGGTTCACCACGGGGTTGTAGCCGTAGCCCTCGATCACTTCTTCGACCGCCGCACCGATTTCGCCGGTACTGACGCCGGCCTCGACGGTTTCGAGCGCAGCGTCGAGCGCCTCGGCGGAGGCGTCTTTGAGGTCGGGGTTCCCAGAGAGGTCGACCGTGATGGCGGTGTCGGCGAGCCAGCCGTCGACGTGGACGCCGATGTCCAGATTCACCATGTCCTCGCCGAACGTGGCGTCGTCGTCGACGCTGGGTGTCGCGTGGGCGGCTTCCTCGTCGATGGAGATGTTCACCGGAAAGGCCGGCTTCCCGCCGAGGTCGCGGATCCGGTCTTCGGCCCACTCGGCCACTTCGAGGTGGCTCGTGCCGATCGCTACCATCTCTGCGGCCTCGTCCCGGACTTCGGCGAGGATCTCGCCCGCCTCGCGGTGTTTCTCGTACTGCTCGCTCGTGAGGTCGACGTCGCTCATACTCGCCCTTTGACGGTCGGGGAGAAAGTGTTTGCCGTTA
>Ga0207797_1001649_pt1 | contig 16059 bp, 16 predicted proteins | sample PRCRCaboRojoPR_6_FD_187275 | JGI IMG/M metagenome (GOLD analysis project Ga0207797, IMG submission 187275) | Marine sediment microbial community from Cabo Rojo, Puerto Rico - PR CR 10% Liquid 1 (SPAdes) | ecosystem: Environmental > Aquatic > Marine > Coastal > Sediment | place: Cabo Rojo, Puerto...
CCCTCGCCGCCCGCTATTCCTGCGACCGAAGGGAGCAGTGAATAGCGGTACAAGAGGATTTGAGCCCTGCCAGTCCCAGCCCGGGAGCGCAGCGAAGCGAGCCGGTCACTGAAAGGCCGATCCTGGAGACGGACAAGATACGTACCAGGATCGCAGTGGCCAGATGCACTAAATCTACGCCTGGTCGAGAAGCGACAGGGCCCGCTCAACGTAGCTGTTAGCCTTCCAGCTCCGGGCTTCGCTGATCTCTCCGAGAATTTCAAGTGCTGCCTCCGACTCCAATCGACCCTGCCGGACGAATACCGAGAGCAGCGTCGGCGTGGTGACGAGCCGCGTGTCGGCCAGCGATGCGTGGACCAGGCCGAGGGAGTTGAACTCGTCACACAGGAACAGTGAAGCATCCACGTCGTTCGCCAGGCTCACCGCGGCGTTCTCGCCGTCGTCCAGCGGAAACTGCGCGTCGAGCGACACCGAGTGGATCCGGAATCGGTCCTGCCGGTCAAGGACTGCCGTGGCGGCCCGACCGTGCTCGTCGTCGTAGGAGGTAACCTCGCGGAGTTCGTCTAGGACGAGGGCCGGAACCAGTACCTCGTGGTGGTCAAGACAAAGCGCAAGTGGGTCGGGATCCCCGCCAGCAGCGATGCCCAGGCTCACGAGGCCTGACGTGTCTGCCACGAGCACCGCCATCTATAGCTCGGCGAGTTCCTCGACGTATCCTTCGTCGAGTTGCTGTTTCAGCGCCCGGAGATTGGCCGCCTCCTCGGCCCCGACGAGCGCTTTGAGGTCGTCGAACCCGAGGTCGTCGTCGTAGTACGCGGCCGCGATCTCCTGTGTGATGGCGTCGTCGTGGGTCGCGTCCTGGAGGTACTCGCGGAGCGCGGTCACCAGGATGTCCGTCCGATCCTCGCCGAGGACCGCGGCGAGCGCGTCGGCGCGGGCGATCAGCCGGTCCGGTGCCCGGAACTGGACCCGCTTTCGGTCGGAACTCATCGTGTGTACGTTGTGAGCCATCGGACTTAGACGTTCGCATGTGTCGCCTGTGAGCCTGATGCGCTACGGAGCCTCAGTCGGCCGCGGGCTCGCTCTGCCGGGTTCGGTCCACGCCCAACGTGTCTGCCGTCGAGGTCGCCGTGACCAGTCGCAAGTACTGCCCCAGATTCGTGAGGAGTTTGTTCTCCGCCTTCCGGAGGTGTTCCTCGTAGGTCGAGCGGGCGAGTGCCGTCTGGTCGGCCAGGTCCCGGAGGGACGTCTGACGCGGTTGTTCGTAGTAGCCACGTTCCAGCGCCAGCCGAAGGGCCGCCCGCTGGCGCTCCGTCACGTCCTCGAACAGCTGGTCGACGGGCGCCTGCAGGCCGTGGGCGGTCTGCTGGGCCGTCATCGACGTCTTCGAGAGCACCTCGACGTCGCGATCGGCTTCCAGTTCTCCCAGGAGCGCCCGGACGTCGCCTTCGTCGAACGCGGTCACCGTGTAGTGCTCCCAGCCCTGCCGGTGGATCGTCGGCGGCCGGTACAGGCAGTTGTGCGCTTCGAATCGCTCGATGATTGAGTCCTCCAGGGAACAGAGACAGGACTGGGTGACGACGTGGAGACCGGACTCGTCCACCGACTCGTGGAGGACCGTCCCCAGGCGGTCGATCTCCTCGAGGAGGCCCTCCGTCGGCGAGCCCGGCGCGGTGATCTCGATCACCTGGCAATCGCTCAGGTACCACTCCCTGATCGTCAGGTCGGGGTGTCGCTCCGAGATTTTCCGGTAGGGACACTCGTGTTTGAGCCGGAACGAGGCCTCGTACATACTCATGGCGGCGCATTTGGGACCATATGGATTAACGGTGCCGGTCATGACCGGCAGTGAATATATTTGGATGGGTCGTTTACCGACGACCATCGATGTCGCCGATCAGTTCCGATACCTGCGGGGAGCGGTGGCAGGCCGACGGCGCTCGTCTCGGCCTCGATGAGCGTCACGCCGAGGCGGACCGCGGCAGGGACGACGCGAGTGATCCATGAGTGGCTCGAGCGACCTCGAACAGGGCATCCGCGAGCACCTCGGCCAGTTCTCGCTCCACGTCCTGCTGGTGTTCGCGACCGGGCTGACGATCGGGTCCGAACGGGCCGTCGTGCCCGTGCTCGGCCGCGACGTCCTCGGCGTCACGTCGCTGTTCGTCATCGGCTCGTTCGTCGTCTCCTTCGGGTTCGTCAAGGCCATCCTCAACCTCTACGCCGGCAAGTGGGGCACCGAATACGGCCGCAAGCCGGTGCTCGTCCTCGGGTGGGCGACTGCCCTCCCCCTCCCGGTGATCCTCATCTTCGCACCCAGCTGGGGCTGGATCACCGTCGGGAACGTCCTGCTGGGGATCAACCAGGCGTTGACATGGAGCATGGCCATCAACGCCAAGATCGACCTTGCAGGCCCCGACCAGCGTGGGCTTGCGGTCGGCATTGACGAGGCGTTCGGCTACACCGGCGTCGCCGCCGGCGCCTGGATCACGGGCGTCATCGCCGGCCAGTGGAGCCTCCGGCCCGAGCCGTTCTACTTCCTGGCCGTCGTCGTCGTGCTGGCGTTCCTCATCGCGATCTTCCTGATCGAGGAGACCGTCAAGTACGCCCAGGCAGAGATCGACGACGAGGACCACCACGACGCGAACCTGCCGTTCGTCGACGTGGTGAAGCGGGCGACCTACGGGGATCGGACGCTGTTCGCCGCGGCACAGGCGGGGCACATCGAGAAGTTCGTCGACACGCTGTTCTGGCTCGCCGTCCCGCTGTATCTCACCAGCGAGGGGCTCGGCATCGCCGCCGTGGGGTTCGTCGTCGGCGTCCACAGCGCGATGTACTTCCTGCAGATCGCGACCGGCGGGCTCGCGGATCGGATCGGTCGCCGGCCGCCCGTCCTTGCCGGGATGTTCCTCGCGGGTGGGGGCGTCCTCGGGATGGTCCTCGTGAGCGGGTATCTCCCGTGGGTCGCGCTCTCGGCTGCGTCCGGGCTCGGGATGGCGTTGCTCTACCCGAACCTGATGACCGTCCCCGGCGACGCCGCCCACCCCACCTGGCGTGCGGCGGGGATGGGCGTCTACCGCATGTGGCGGGATTCCGGCTACGGCGTCGGCGCGATCCTGATCGGCCTCGCGATGGAATTCGTGACCGTCGAAGCCGCGTTCTACCTGACCGGACTCCTGATGATCGTCTCGGGCGCCATCGTCTACCTGTTGATGGAGGAGACCCATCCTGAATTCGGAACGCACGAGCCGCCGGCCCCGGCGACGGAGCAACCGACCGGGGCCGCTCCCCAGGACTGACCCGTTCCCACGTTTGTCGATTGCAGGGTGGGTCTGCCGCTTGCTGGACAGTCCCGACGACCCGCTCGGCCACGGATCAACGCTCGTACCCGGGTAGCGCCGCCACGATCTGCCCCAGGTCGGCCGCCTGCGCCCGCAGTTGTCCGACGCCAGGCTTCGACAGCCGGTCGTCGTTCGCCACGACCGCGACGCGCTGGGTGCCCACGGGCAGGAAGGCCAGGTCGAGCCGCTCGGCGGTGGCCCGCAGGCCGACGCCGACGTCGGCGCGGCCGTCGGCCACGCGACGCGCCGGGCTCTCGATCCCGGCAGTCTCGATCCCGCCGAGGCTCGCGGGGTCCAGCCCGGCCTCGGCGGCGGCATCGTCGACGGCCGCCCGCAGCCCGAGGTCGTGGTTGACCGTGGCGACCGTCCGGTCGGGTGCGGCCAGCAGCGACAGCGGCTCGCCGTCGGCGTCGGCGTCCGGCGGGAGGACGACGCCCCACTCCCGGCGCCAGTCGGCGACGATCTCGCCGTCGGCGTCGGCGCCGGCGAGGACGCCCACGTCGGCGATGCCGTCCCGGAGCGAGCGCTGGCCGGCCCGGCTGCCGTCCGGGAGGAAGCGGTTGCGGTCGACGCCGTCGAGCAGGCGGACGAGGGCGGGGTCGCTCTCGCCGACGGCGAGGAGGGCGGGCGGCTGGGCGTCCGGCGAGAACAGCTCGACGGTCACCTCGCTGCCGGCGGCGAGTCGGCGGGTGTCGGCGGGCATGTCGACGACGCCGTCGGCCGCCGCCAGCGTCGTCGTCGCGCCGCTGCCCTTGTCGACGGGGTAGACGACCGTCTCGCCGGCCCCGTCCTCGACGAGGCCGACCGGCAGGGCCCGCCGGCGCCCCTCGTCGAACCGCTCGTCGACGGCGAGTCGGCCGGTGGCCGTCATCGAGCGCTCCGTCTCGACGCCCGCCGCGCGGCGGAGCCGCGGCGCGACGAGCAGCCGGAAGACCGAGAGCGCGGAGGCTGGATAGCCGGGCAGTCCCACGTAGGCCGTCCCGTCGACGCGGCCGATTATCGTCGGCTTGCCCGGCTTGAGGGCGACGCCGTGGACGAGCAGGTCGCCGACGTCGTCGACGACGCGGTACAGCAGGTCGGCCCCGCTGGCGCTGGTCGACCCCGCAGTGAGGATCAGGTCACACTCCTCGGCGGCCCGGGTCACCGCGTCCGCCATCGCCTCGCGGTCGTCCGGGACCCGCGTGTACCGGACCGCCTCGCCGCCCGCCTCGGCGACGCCGGTGGCGATCGCCTCGGTGTTCACGTCGTAGATCTGCCCCCGTTCGGGGTCCAGATCGTCGCCGGGCTGGACGAGTTCCGCCCCGGTCGCGACGACGGCCACCCGCGGCCGGCGCCGGACCTCGACCGCCTCCCGGCCCAGGGCCGCCAGCAGGCCGACGGTCCGGGGCGTCAGGCGGACGCCGGCGCCGAGGGCCCGGTCGCCGGCCGCCACGTCCGCGCCCGCGGCCATGACGTTCCCGCCCGGGGGGACCGCCCGGCGGATCTCGACGGCGTCGTCTCGCTCGGTGGTGTCCTCGACCATGACGACGGCGGTCGCGCCCGCCGGGATGACCGCGCCCGTCGCGATCTCGACGGCCTCACCCGCCCCGACGCCAACGTCTGGCCGCTCGCCGGCCTCGACGCCGCCGGCAACCTCGAGCGTGACGGGACTGGCTTCGCCGGCGCCCGCGACGTCTCCCGCGCGCACGGCGTAGCCGTCGACGCTGGCGCGGTCGAACCCCGGCACGTCCAGGTCGGCGTCCACCCGCTCCGCGAGCACCCGGCCACTCGCCTCCTGGAGGGCTACCCGTTCGGTCCCGCCGCCGACGGCCAGGTCCCCGAGGACCGTCCGGGCCCGGTCGAGGCTGACCAGGTCGCGCATCTCCTTGCGGTCGGTCATGGGCCCGCTTCGGGACCGCCGGGCAAAAGCCCCTTCGGCGCGGCCTCAGGGCCACCAGTCCCAGCGCTCGACGGCCACCTCGGTGCCGGCCTCGTAGCCCTCGACGTCCTCGGGGACGACGACCCAGCCGTCCGAGAGGGTCGCACTCGAGAGGACGCCCGCGCCCGAGGTGCGGACGGGCTCGGCCCGGCCGTCGGCGACTGACACGCGGGCGAACGAGCGGGCGCCCGGCTCGCTGTGGATCTTTCGCTCGAGGGTCGCCGCCGTCGTCGGGATCGGGTCGGGCGTGAAACCACCGGCCCGCCCGATCGCCGGCCGGAGGAGCTGCGTGGCGACGACGAGACAGGAGACCGGGTAGCCCGGGAGCAGCAACACGGGCGTCCCCTCGACGGTGCCGAAGCCGGCGGGGTGGCCCGGCTTGACGGCGATCCCGTGGACCGCGACCGACCCGCGCTCGCCGACGACCCCGGGGAGGAGGTCCCGCTCGCCGACGGAGGTGCCCCCCGTCGTCACGATCAGGTCGTGGTCGCGGTCCCGGTCGATGGCCGCCCCGAGCGCCTCGACGTCGTCCGTGACGACGTCCCGGTAGGTGGCCTCGCCGCCCCACCGCTCGACGAGCCGGGAGACGACGAGCCCGTTGGTCTCGACGATCTGGCCGGGGCCCGGCTCGGCGCCGGCCGGGACGAGCTCCTCGCCCGTCGGGACGACGCTCACGCGGGTCGGCTCGGCGACCGCGACCGTCTCGTGGCCCGCGCTCCGGAGGAGGCCGAGGTCCGCCGGCGTGAGCCGGTGGCCGGCGTCGTAGAGGTGCTGACCGTCGGACACGTCCTCGCCGACCGGGGCGACGTTTTCGCCCGCCGCCACCGCCGTCTCCACCTCGAGGGCGCCGTCCACCTGCCGGGTGTCCTCGACCATGACGACGGCGTCGGCACCCTCGGGTAGCGCGCTGCCGGTGTGGACGTGGACGGCGGTCCGGGCGTCGACGCGGTCGTCGGCCACGTCGAGCGTCGCGGGGGCCCGGCCGGCCCGCTGGGTGTCCGCCGCGCGCACCGCGAAGCCGTCCATGGCCGCCCGCTCGTAGTGGGGGACGGCCCGCCGGGCCGAGACGGCCGTCGCGAGGGGGCGACCCGCGGCGTCGGCGACGGGGACCGTCTCCGTCCGCCCGTGAGGGGCGACGAGCTCGAGGAGGCGCTCGCGGGCCGCCGCCAGCCGGGTGACGTCGTCGAAGCCCGAGTGGTCGTGCATACCCACCCCTGGGACCCGGCGGACGAAAAGCTGGCCCTGCCGGCGGGCCGTGCCACCGTGGAACAGGTTTTAGAGGATGCGGACCCGACCCTCTTCCAATCGATGCTCGCCGACGACTTCGGCCGACCGGTCAGCGGGGTCCGGGTCTCCCTCACCGACCGGTGTAACTTCGACTGCGTCTACTGCCACAACGAGGGGCTCGGGGACACGCGCGGGCCGATGGACGCCCGCGACCACGAGATGGACGCCGACGACGTGGTCCGCTTCCTCGAGGTCGCCCGCGAGTTCGACGTCGAGGCGGTGAAGTTCACCGGCGGCGAGCCGATGCTCCGACAGGACTTAGAGGAGATCATCCGCCGGACGCCCGACGCGATGGAGGTCTCGATGACCACCAACGGGACCTTCCTCGACGGCCGCGCGGCCGACCTCCGGGACGCCGGCCTCGAGCGCGTCAACGTCTCCCAGGACGCCCTCGACCGGGAGGACTTCGCCCGGATCACCAAGAGCGGCGCCTACGAGCAGGTCGTCCAGGGCGTGGAGGCGGCCCTCGACGCCGGCCTCGACCCGGTGAAGCTCAACATGGTCGTCTTCGAGGGCACTGCCGGCTACGTGCCCCAGATGGTCGACCACGTCGCCGACAACGACGGCCTCCAGCTCCAGCTCATCGAGTACATGCCCGAACTCGTCGGCAACCCCGACTGGGCCGTCGACATCGACCGCGTCCACGGCTGGCTGGCCGATCAGGCCGACCGGATCGAGCGCCGCGAGATGCACGGCCGGCGGCGCTACTACGTCGCCGGCGAGGGCGACTCCGAGGGCATGGTCGAGATCGTCGACCCCGTCGAGAACCGCGAGTTCTGTGCCAACTGCGAGCGCGTCCGGGTCACCCACGACGGCAAGCTCAAGGGCTGTCTCAACCGCAACGACGACCTCCGGCCGATGGGCGAGATGACCAAGCCGGAGATCCGCGAGACCTTCCGCGAGACCGTCGCCAACCGCGTGCCCTACTACGGCGAGTACATGGTGAAAGAAGACGGCGAGTGGGTGGTCAACGAGGAGTACCTCGACGCCGAGCCGGCGCTGGCCGACGACTGATCAGGCCAGGGCCTCGCGGAGCTTCTCGACGGGGTGGGGCGGCCGCTCGCCCCGGTCGCCGAGCTGGGTCCGGCAGGACCCGCCCGGCGCGACGACCGTCTCGGCGTCGCTCTCGGCGATCTTTCCCTCGAGGATGTCGCCGATGGCCTGGGAGAGCTCGTAGTGCTCGGCCTCGTAGCCGAAGGAGCCGGCCATGCCACAGCAGCCCGTGTCGAGGTGGTCGACGTCGTAGCCCGCCTCGCGCAGTGCCAGTGCCGCGTGGTGGTCGCGGTTGAGCGCCTTCTGGTTGCAGTGGCCGTGGTAGGCCAGCGACTCCCGGGGCGCGTCGAGGTCCACGTCCTCGAGGCGCCGGTGGGTCGCGAGGTACTCACAGACGCCGTAGGCGTTCGCGCCGACGGCATCGACCGCGTCGCCCGACAGCAGGTCGCCGTACTCGTCCTGGAACATGACCGCGTCGGAGGGCTCGACGAAGCAGACCGACCAGCCGTCCTCGACGTAGGGCGCGAGGGCCTCGACGTTCGTCTCGGCGCGTTCGCGGGCGACGTCGAGCAGGCCCAGCGAGAAGGCCGCCCGGCCGCTGGGTGCCAGGTCGTCCTCGAGGACCTCGACGTGGACGCCCGCGGCCTCGAGGACCGCGACGGCGGCCTTGCCCGGTTCCGGGTAGCTGTAGTTCGTGAACGTGTCCGGGAACAGCACCACGCGATCGGTCGCCTCGGCCTCGGGAACCCGCGATCCCCGCGCCTCGAACCAGTCGACCAGCGTCTCCCGCCGGAATTCCGGCAAGCTACGCTCGGGGGCGACGCCCAGCAGCCGTTCCGCGACCAGGTCGGCGCCGGGGAGTGCCTGGGCCCAGTTCGAGAGGGGCGCGAGCGCGCTCCCGAGGGCGCTCACGCGGTCGACGTTGGCGAAGAGGCGGTCCCGGAGCGTCAGGCCCTCTTCCTGATGGTAGCGGTGTTTCACCTCGGCCTTCAGCTTCGCCAGGTCGACGCCGGTGGGACAGTCGCTCTTACAGCCCTTGCAGCCGACACAGAGGTCCAGCACCTCCCGCTGGAACCGCTCGGAGGTGAGTTCGTCCTCGGGAAGCTCGCCGCTGATGGCCGCCCGGAGGAGGTTCGCGCGGCCGCGCGTCGCCTGGATCTCCTCGCGGGAGGCCCGGTAGGTCGGACACATCGTGTTCGAGCCCGTCTGGCGGCAGGTGCCACAGCCGTTGCAGAGCTCGACGAGGTGGGAGAAGCCGCCCTCGTCGGCGAAGTCGAGGGTCGACTGGGGCTCGATGGACTGGTAGCCCGCCCCGTAGCGCAGGTGTTCGCGCATGTCCGCGCCGACGCCGCGGGCCGAGTCCGGGCCGACGTCCTCGGGGCCGTCCCGGTAGACGACGTTGCCGGGGTGACACAGCCACTCGGGGTCGAAGGCCGTCTTGACCTCCTTGAAGGCCGCCCAGAGGTCGGGGCCGTACATCTTCGGGTTGAACTCCGTCCGGGCCATGCCGTCGCCGTGCTCGCCGGAGAAGGCGCCGTGGTGTTCGAGGACGAGGTCGGTCACGTCCTCGGTGATCGAGCGCATCTTCTGGACGTCGTCGTCGGTCTTGAGGTTGAGGATGGGCCGGATGTGGAGCGTGCCGCTGCCGGCGTGGGCGAAGTAGGCCGCGGAGGTGTCGTGGGCCTCGAGGACCGCCTCGAACTCGCCGACGTACTCCGCGAGGTCGGCCGGCGGGACGGTGGCGTCCTCGATGAACGGGTAGGGCTTGGGGTCGCCCTCGAGGCTCATCAGCAGCGGGATGGCCGCCTTCCGGAGCGCCCAGATGTCGGCCTGGGCGGCCTCGTCGTAGGCCTCGAGGACGTCGAAGGCGTCGCCCTCGGCGACGAAGTGGGCGGTCGTCTCGGCGACGGCCGCCTCGAAGTCCTCGTGGAGTTCGCTGTCGAACTCGAGCAGGAGCGACGCGGCCGCCTCCTCCGGGATGGGCTCGACGTACTGGTTGTAGCCGTCGGAGGCGGCGGCCAGCCGGTAGACCTCCTCGTCCATCAGCTCGACGGCGCTGACGTCGAACTCGAGAGCCTCCGGGACGGCCTTCATCGCGTCGACGAGGTCCGAGAAGTGGTACAGCGCCAGGGCCGTCTCCTCGGGGACGGTCACGAGCCCGAGGGTCGCCTCGACGACCACGCCGAGGCTGCCCTCCGCGCCCACGAACAGCTTGGCGAGGTTGATGACCCGCTCGCCGTCTTCGTTCTCGTAGATCACCCGGTCCAGGTTGTAGCCGCTGACGCGGCGCTTGAGGTCCGGATAACGCGCCTCAATCTCGTCGGCGTTGTCCTCGACGAGCGCGCGGACGGTCCGGTAGATGGCGGCCTCGCGGCCCTCGCCGGAGACGAGCCGGTCCCACTCCTCGCCGTCGAGGACGACCTCGCCCGCCTCGAGGACGGTCCCGTCCGCGAGGACCGCCGTCACCGCCTCCGCGTAGGCGTCGGTGATGCCGTAGCGGACCGAGTGGGCGCCCGTCGAGTTGTTGCCGATGGCGCCGCCGACCGTCGAGCGGTTCGAGGACGCGGGGTCGGGGGCGAACTTGAGACCGTCCTCGGCTAGCCTGGCGTCGAGGTCGTCGAGGACGACGCCCGGCTGGACGGTCGCGGTCCGGGCGTCGGGGTCGACCTCGCGGATCGCGTCCATGTGGCGGGAGCAGTCGAGGACGACACAGCCCGGGCCGACGGCCTGGCCGGCGAGCGAGGAGCCCGCGCCCCGGGGGAGGATCGGCGTGTCGTGCTCGGCGGCGACCCGGACCGCCGCCCGGACGTCGTGGACGTCCGTCGGGAAGACGACCCCGGCCGGCCGGGCCTGGTAGATGCTGCCGTCGGTGGCGTAGAGGAGCTGGGCGTACTCGTCGAAGCGCACGTCGCCCTCGACGGCGTCCCCGAGCGCCGCGGCGAGCTCGACGTACTCCTCGACGGGCGACCCTGGCTCCCGCGCGAGGGACTGCCGGGCCGGTTTCGCCACGGCGTCCCCGTCCGTGCCAACCATGTTCCATCTCCGGGGGTGGTCGCACAAAAAGCCGCTCATCGCCGGCGGTAGGCTATTCCCCTCGGCGGCCGAACTGGCGACGTATGGCGTCCCCCGAGGCGGTCACGGTCCGCGGCGAGACGACGGTGACCGTCAGCGACGAGCCGGCGGCTCGCGAGCGCTTCGGCTGGGACACCCGCTCGTTCACGATCCGGTGTCACTCCGGGCGCGTCCTCGAGGGGCGCTGGTCGGGTGTGCCGGTCCTGTCGCTGACCGACGCCGCGGCGGTCGCGCCCGAGACGACCCACCTGGCCGTGACCGGCCGCGACGACCACCGCGCCCTCGTGGACGTTCGGGCCGCCGCGGGGGCGCTGCTGGCCTTCGAGTGCGAGGCACTCGAACTCGTCCGCGGTCCCGGCGGGGAGGCGACCTGTGACCCGGCCCGGCTCCCGCGATTCCTGGCGGCCGTCGAGTCCCCCCGGACCGTCCAGAACGTCGAGGCCATCGAGGCGCGACGGCTCGCCGGCGACGAGGACCCGGCGGCCGAGGAGACCGTCTGACTCAGCGGTCGCCGGGGCCGACCCGCGGCATGCCCCGGGTGGCCGTCGCCTTGAACGAGGCGACGACGGGCGTCCCGACGGCGAGGTCGAGGCGGTCGACGCTGGCGTCGGTCACGATCGCCGTCAGGTCGGCCGGCGCGCCCACGTCGACGGTCACCAGGCCGATGGCCTCCTCGAGGTCGACGCCGGTGACGGTGCCCTCGAGCCGGTTGCGGGCGCTCGTCGTGTCCGGCGCCGGCGAGGCCGCCGGCGACTGCAGCGTCACCGCGTCCGCGCGCACGATCAGCCGGACGTCCTCGACGTCGGTCGGGACCAGGCCGCGGACGGTCCCGGCGGCGGTCTCGACGGTCGCCAGCCGGCCGTCGCGGTCGACGACCCGGCCCGTGAGGACGGTCTCGGCGGTCTCCGCGACGCCGCTGAACTCCAGGCGGAGCCGCTCGTAGCGCCGCTCGAGCTGTCGCGCCCGCGGCGTGAGCCGGCTGCCCCCGCCCGCCACGCCGCCGCGGCGCCGCTCGACGAGTTCGCCGAAGCCCGATTCCAGCTCGACGATCCGCTGCTGGGCCCGGGAGTACGAGCGCCCGAGCGCCGAGGCGGCCCGGTTGAGCGACCCCTCCTCGTCGATGGCGCGCAACAGGGCCATGTCCCGGCCGGTGAGGGTCACGCCGCCGCGGCGCAGTGAGACCTCGAACTCCGGCAGCGTCTCCATACCTGCCGTAGGCCGGGGGTCCCAAAAGACGTTGCCGTCGGCCGCCCGTGCCGTTCGACTGCCGTCGGCGTGGGCCGCGCTGATTTATACGCGTCGAGCCATAGGCTACTGCCATGGAACTCGAGCTCCGCTTTTTCGCCACCTTTCGCGAGGCCGTCGGGCAGAAGACCCTCCACCGGGAGTACGACGACGGGGCCACCGCCGGCGACGTCCTCCGGGAGATCCAGGCGGACTTCCCCGACATGGAGCTGTTCGACGACGGCGAGTTGCGGGACTACGTCACCGCCATGAAGAACGGCCAGCCCATCGAGCACATCGACGGCCTGGAGACGGCCCTGGCCGACGGCGACACGCTCAGCGTGTTCCCGCCCGTCGCCGGCGGCTAGTCAGCAACAGTAGATGAACGGGTACAGGAGCCCGACCCGGTCGCCGTCCGCGAGTTGCGTGTCGAGGCCGTCGAGGTGCTCGTTGAAGGTCCCGTTGACGGTCACCCGCGCGTAGACCCGCGTCTGCTCGCCCTCCGGGTTCTTCGCGTAGTTGTTGCCGGGCAACTCCTCCATCTCCGGGGCCCAGCCCCGCGTCGTGGCCTCCGCCTCCGTCTCCGCGATGAGCAACTCGCGCACGTCGTAGTCCGCGAAGAAGGCGTCCAGGAACGCCCTGAGCGTGTCTCCCTCGAAGGAGTACGTGAGCTGTCCGGTCCCGACGGCCGTCCGGACGTGCCCGGTACACCGAACGTCGACCGTGGTTTGGCGATCGGCCCCGCGCTCGCCGACCTCGCGTGCGTCCGCGTCCATGGGAACATGTACGGCCCGCCGACGGAAAGCCCCAGAGGCGAATATGTTCGGCTCGTTGGGGCTGGCCGGGCAGGTTTATCCCGCGAGCGCCACGAGGGCCCGTATGGACGAGATCGAGTTGACCATTCCCGAGGCGATCCTCGAGTCCCTCCCCGAGGACGGCGAGGACACGAAACGCGACATGGGACAGGCCGTCGCCGGGTGGGAGGCCCAGCTCAACGCGACGCTCGCCGAGGACGACGACGTGGGCGACGTCGTCGACCTGCTCGAACGCTTCGAGGACCGGTGGGAGGCCTACGACGAGTTCGTCGTCGAACTCCGGGCCTGGGGGCAGTCGCCCATCTACGCCATGGCCTGGCGGAACCTCCTCGCGTCGATCATCGGCCAGGTCTACGAGCACGAGGGCCTGGCCGACCGCATCGAGCGGGAGCGAAACGCCCGCATCGTCGAGGACGGCATCGGCCGGCGGTGACCATCCCGCGACAGGCTTTAGCCCCGGTCGCCCCCAGTGCCAGGCGATGGTCGAACGGGAGCGCAGTTACCGCGGCATCTCCGCGAGGGCCGCCGCCGGCTACCTCGAACGGCTCGGCGGCGAGCGGGTCGAGCAGCACGTCCTCGAGGGCGAGGGCTGGCGGGCCAGCCTTTCCGAGGACACGGTCACGGTCGGCCCCTCGCTCGAGTTGACCGAGGTGACCGTCCGCTTCGAGGGCGAGCCCGGCGTCCTCGACGGGCTGATCGAGGACTTCTCGCGGAAGGCGATTCGGGCGGGTGGATGACGACGGCCCACCCGATCGAGGGGCAGATCGTCCTGCTCGCGGGCGCCCGGGCGAGCGTCACGCTGGAACGGCTCTCCGCGCTCCTCCCCCGCGCCCAGCGTGCCGTCCGGGAACGCCACGGGGAGTACGCGCGTCAGTTCGAGCGGATCGACGGCCGGGACGGGATCGCCTACTACCTGGCCGACCCGGACCACTGGGCGACCGTCGGGGAGCGACTGGGGTTCTCGGACCGCGAGGCCGACGCCGTGGCCCGCACCCACGCCGCCCAGTTCCGCCGGGACGGCCGGCGATCGGGCCGGCTCGCGGAGTTCGAGTCGGCGCTGGAGCTCCGGGAGGTCGTCGCCGTCGACCGCGAAAAAACGGCGGACTCGGGGTGACTCAGTCGCTCGAGGCGGCCGCGCCGCCGGCACTGACGCCGGTGCCCGGGCCGACGTCGATGCCCAGCTCGTCGAGCTTCTCGTCGGGGACGACGCCGTCGACCCAGCCACGGACGTCGTAGTACTCCGCCTTCATCTCGTCGAGTTCGGCGAGCGCGCCCTCCGAGCCACCCTTGCCGGGGACGGCGTCGGGGTGGCCCTCGACGAACCGGCCGGGCAGGTCGTCGTCCTCGCCGTCGAAGCCGACGAGGTTGTTGTAGTAGCGCTCGAGGTTGTAGATGCGCTCGCCGGCCTCGGCGAGGTCCTCCTCGCTGACGTCCAGTCCCGTCATGCCGTTGTACTGGAGGACGTACTCCTCGATGCCCTCCGCGAAGGCGTTGAACTTGCAGATGTCGAAGGAGTCACTGATCGCGTGGAGGTCCTGGAAGGTGACACAGAGCTCGCCCTTGCCCTCCCACTCGCGCGGGTCGACCTCCTCGGGGATGCCGAGCAGTTCGGCGGCCGGGGTGTAGCCACGGAGGTGACAGGCCCCGCGGTTCGAGGTGGCAAAGCCGATGGCCATGCCCTTGAGCGCCCGCGGATCGTAGGCGGCGATCGCCTGCTGCTTGACCGTCATCGCCATGCCGGCGTCGCCGAAGGCCTCCGCGGCGCGGCTCGGCCCCTCGGCGAGGGTGTCCGCGAGGTCGCCGTCGCGGTTGGCCACCCGGTCGATCATGTCGATCATCGCCTCGGCGTCGCCCCACGCGATCCCCTCGTCGATGAGACCCTTGTCGGCGGCCTCCATGGCCGTCGAGAGGGCGTTGCCCATCTCGATGGTGTCGACCGCCATGTCGTTGCAGCGGTCGATCATCACCGCGATCTTGTCCCGGTCGTCGTTCATCGCGTGGGGGCCCAGCGCCCACGCCGACTCGTACTCGTAGGACTCCATCCGGACGTTCATGTCCTCGCCCTTGTGGTGGACGTCGACCTCGACTTCCTTCTTGCAGGCGACCGGACAGGAGTGACAGGTCGGCTCGTCGACGAGGATGTTCTCGCGGACGTTCTCGCCGCTGACGTTCTCGGCGTCGATGTTGGGCTCGGCGGGGTCGTCCTCGGCCTCCGAGTGCGTCGAGGTGTAGTGGGAGTTCTTCGTCGGCAGCCCGTCGAGCTCCTCGGTGACGTTCATCAGCACGTTCGTGCCGTAGACCGAGAGGCCCCCCTCGTTCGGGCCGGTGACGTCGGACTCCTGGATGAGCTGCATCGCCTGCTTGTGGCCCTCCTGGAAGGTCTCCGGGTCGGCCGGTTTCGGCATCTTCGTCGAGGACTTGACGACGACCGCCTTGAGGTTCTTCGACCCCATGACGGCGCCCGTTCCGCCCCGGCCGGAGGCGCGGTCGTCCTCGTTCATGATGCAGGCGTAGCGGACCTGGTTCTCGCCACCCGGGCCGGTCGCCATCATCGAGAGGTTCTTGCCGTACTCGCCGTCGACTTCCGACTCGAGCGTGTCGCGGGTCTCGTGGACGCCCTTGCCCCAGAGGTGGGAGGCGTCACGGAGCTCGACCTCGCCGTCCTCGACGAGGGCGTAGACGGGCTCGTCGGCCTGCCCCTCGAAGAGGAGGCCGTCGAAGCCGGCCCACTTGAGGCGCGCGCCCGACCAGCCGCCGTGGTGGGAGTCAGTCACCGTGTTCGTCAGGGGCGACTTCGTGCAGACGGCGATCCGCCCGCTCATGGTCACCTGCGTGCCCGTCAGGGGGCCGGTCATGAACGCCAGCAGGTTGTCCGGGCCCAGCGGGTCCACGTCGGGCCCCTGGTCGAAGACGTACTTGACGCCGAGCCCGCGCGCGCCGATGTACTTTTTCGCGTCCTCGTCGTCGATGCTCTCGTAGGCCACGTCGCCCTCGCCGAGGTCGATGCGACCGATCCGGTCCTGGAATCCGCCGAGATCTGTCATGCGAGTCTCTACCACAATACACCGGCCAGCGAACACTTAATCATTCGGGGTCCGCGTGTCGCTCAGTCACCCGCGTTGGCGGCCTCGAAGGGCCGGGGCGGCAGCCGAAGCTCGTCGAGGTCCGGCAGGTGCTTGACGTTGTAGACGACCCGGAGCTCGTCCGTCTCCGGCTCGCCCACGCAGGAGAGCCTGATCCCCCGCTCGAGCATCTCCTCGGGGAGGATGTGGTTGACGGGGACGGACAGTTCGCCGTCGCTGACGGCGACCGCGCAGTTCGCACACGCCCCGCCGCGGCAGGCGAACGGCCAGACGTAGCCGCGGTGCTCGGCGGCCTCGAGGAGCGTCTCGTCGGCCTCGACGCCGAAGTG
>Ga0207797_1001650_pt1 | contig 16055 bp, 13 predicted proteins | sample PRCRCaboRojoPR_6_FD_187275 | JGI IMG/M metagenome (GOLD analysis project Ga0207797, IMG submission 187275) | Marine sediment microbial community from Cabo Rojo, Puerto Rico - PR CR 10% Liquid 1 (SPAdes) | ecosystem: Environmental > Aquatic > Marine > Coastal > Sediment | place: Cabo Rojo, Puerto...
AGCCGGGCTTCTGGCAGGCGACAATCGAGGAGGTCGAGGCCCAGGGAGAGCGCTACGGTGAGAGCCAGCACGGCGGGGACGGCCCTGTTTTAATCGAGTACGTTTCGGCCAATCCGACCGGCCCATTGCACATAGGTCACGGCCGGGGAGCAGCTGTGGGCGACAGCTTGGCCAGGATACTTCGCTTTTCCGGATATGCTGTCACCACTGAGTATTATCTTAACGATGCCGGCAGGCAAATGCAGCTCCTCGGCCGGTCCATCTGGGTACGCTACCAACAGGAGGCTGGCCTGGAGGCTGCTTTGCCCGAGGATTGCTATCAGGGAGCATACATTCGGGATCTGGCCGGCGAGCTCCAGGACGAGCACGGTTCGAGCCTCCTGGAGATGCCGGAGGACAAGGCCGAAAGGATCTGCCGGGAGTATGGCTTGCGCCGGATCCTCCAGGGCATCCGGAAGGATTTGGCTGAGTTCCGGGTGGATCACGAGGTTTGGCGGCCAGAGAGTGAGCTGGTTCAGAATGGCTACGTGGAGCGGACCCTCGAGTCCCTGGCCCAATCCGAGCTGGCCTATGAGTCCGGCGGGGCCCTGTGGTTCCGCAGCAGCAGCTTCGGCGACGACAAGGATAGGGTGCTGCGCAAGTCTGACGGCGAGCTGACCTACTTCGCCTCGGACATCGCTTATCACGCGGAAAAGCTCTCACGCGGCTTCTCGATGCTCATCGATGTCTGGGGTGCCGACCATCATGGGTACGTGCCCAGGATGAAGGCGGCCGTGCAGGCTTTGAACCGAACACCGGACGTGCTCAGGGTTATTCTCATTCAGCTGGTCAACCTGGTCCGGGGCGGAGAGTACGTCTCCATGTCGACCCGCTCCGGTTCGTTTGAGACCCTGGCTGATGTCTGCCGCGAGGTCGGGGTCGATGCGGCCCGATTCATTTTTTTGAGCCGCAAGAGCGACAGCCCTCTCGACTTTGATCTCGACCTGCTCAAAACGCAGAGCATGGACAACCCGGTCTACTATGTCCAGTATGCCCATGCGCGCATTCGATCCATGCTCCGAAAGGCCACAGAGCGGGGCATTGAGCTCGGCCCCGGGTCAGGGGAGGAGCTGTCCGCGCTGAATACCCGGGAGGACCTCGAGCTCCTGAAAGCGCTTGACGGCTTCCCCGATGTCGTCGCCTCGGCAGCCGCAACCCTCAGCCCTCATCATATCAGCTACTATCTCCAGGAGCTGGCGGGAATGCTCCATCGCTACTACAACAAGCATCAGGTCCTTGGAACGGAGCCGGAATGCCAGCAGGCCAGGATCAGGCTGATGCAGGGCGTCGCTCAAATCCTCAAGAACGGGCTGGGCCTGCTGGGTGTGAACGCACCGGAGCGAATGTAGGGAGCAGCATGGCCAAGAAGAAGCAAAAAACCTCGACCTCGGCCAAGAAGAAACGCATTACCGTCAGCTTTACCTGGAGCGGGCTGTTTTCCACGGCCGTGCTTGTCGTCCTGTCGATTATCTGGGCCTTTATTCTGGGGATTCTTGTCGGCCGGGGATACAGCCCGGAAACACTCTTCCCGAAGCTGGCCAGCCTCTTGCCGGCCGCCGAGTCAGCCACAGAGAAAACGCCGGAGTCCTCACACTCCGGCGAGGTCCTCAAGCCCGAAGAGCTCGGCTTCTATGAGACCCTGGGGCACAATGACGGTGGCCGGCCAGCCGGGTCGAGCACGGACTCCTCCAGGGATGCCGGCAGCACCGGGCAGGAGCCCAAAAGCGCTGGTTCGTCGGTCTCCTCAGCAACCACCCGGCAGGAGAACGCGGCGCCGGGCTACCGGTATGTCTATCAGGTGGCGGCCTTCAAGTCGGCCGAGAAGGCCTTCGCGCTTCAGGACCGTTTACGGGCCAAGGGCATACGCTCGGAGGTCTCCGCAGTGCATATTGAAGAGCGCAAATGGTACCGCATCGTCGCATCCTTTGAGGGCCGGCCGGCCGATACGGAGGGCTTCAAGACGGAGCTCAAGCGGCTCGGCTTGCACCAGCCCCTTTTGCGCAGTAAAAAACGCCTCGGCGGCGAATGAAACCGCGATTGAAGGGCTTTGGGGTCATGCCGTTGCTGTCAGCCCGGCGAAGCGGGGCTCGGCGGCTCGAGATTCATTGGGAGGTAAGACCATGACATTCGTTCCCCGTGAAGCGTTTTTCACCAAGGGCATAGGCAGACACAAGAACAAGCTGCAATCCTTCGAGCTCGCCCTGCGCGACGCCGGCATTGAGAAGCAGAACCTGGTCTATGTATCCAGCATCTTCCCCCCGAAATGCCAGATCATCTCCCTGGATGAGGGCATCAAGAGGCTCATGGCGGGGCAGATCACCTACTGCGTCATGGCCCGGAACGCAACCAACGAGAAGGGCCGCCTCGTCGGATCAGCCGTGGGCATGGCCTTTCCGGCGGATGAGAGCCACTACGGGTACATCTCAGAGCACACCACCTTTGGGGCGGATGAGCAGGAGATCGGGGACTTCGCCGAGGATCTGGCCTCGACCATGCTGGCCACGACCCTGGGGATCGACTTCGATCCGGAGAAGGACTACGACGAGAGGAGAGAGATCTATCTCATGAGCGGAGCGATTATCGATTCCGCTTCAGCTCCCTGCGTGACCCGGGGCGTGGCCGGGCTCTGGACCACGACGCTCTCTGCGGCAGTCTTCGTCCCCTGACCGACGAGCTGGCCGATTCTTGCAGCCAAAAGCTCGTTTGTATGAAAAAAGCTCCAAGCTGTTGATTGTGCGCCGAGAGGGCGGGGCGCCTCGCTTGGTTCCATATGGTGCCGGGCCTTGAACCTCTAGGAGCCCTTCCTTTCATTCGAGCTGAGGATCCTTCATGGATCGCATGCTGAGCCGTTGCCTGTCTCTCTGGCCTGTGTCGTGATGGAACCTGCGCTCGGCGCCCAGGCCGAAACGTGATTTTTTCATGCTTGCTTGTGCCTACCCAGGCCTGACGGTTTGTAAGGAGAGACGAAAGCCATGTATACGTCCTATCTCGACCTGGAGGGGACAGCCGGACGAGAGATCACCGTTCTGCCGGTCCCTTATGAGGCGACGGCCAGCTTCGCCAGGGGCACGCGCGACGCTCCGGCGGCAATCCTCCGGGCCAGCCGGGAGATCGAGACCTGGGATCAGCGTTTAGGAGTTGATCTGGCTGACTTGGCCCATTTTCGATCCCTGCCGGTCTTTCACCCTCCGGCGTCCGGACCGGCCCGCGTTTTTGAGGATCTGCTCGGCTTCTTGGAGCAGAGCCTGAGCCCTTCTCGAGACTTTCTGCTCACCCTTGGCGGGGAGCACAGCGTGGCCCTGGCTCCAGCGACCTTTTACGCCAGAAATCATCCGGATCTGGTCGTGATCCAGCTGGACGCCCACGCTGACCTACGACAGAGCTTCGAGTCCACACCTTACTCCCATGCCTGCGTCATGGCCCGGATCAGGGAGCTCGGCGCGGCTCTTATACAGCTGGGCATCCGCAGCCTCAGCCGGGAGGAAGCCGAGCGCATCGCTTTGTCACCAACAGAGGATATCAGGACGGTCTTCGCCTGGGATCTTGGCCAGCCGGAGGACCTGGCCCGACAGATCGCCTCCTGGGTCGGATCGCGACCGGTCTATGTGACCTTCGACGCCGACGCCATGGACCCCTCGATTCTCCCTGGGACCGGAACCCCTGAGCCCGGCGGCCTGAGCTTCGAATGGCTCCGCAGCTTTGCCGAGGGCTTGTTCCCAGCGGTTCGGCTCGTCGGCATGGACTTCTGCGAGCTCGCGCCTCTGCCTGGAAGCGGAGTCCTCTCGGAGTCCGTGGCTGTGAAATGTATCAACACTGTTTTGACCTCCGCCCTGATCGGGCCGACATTGGAGTAAACCGAGAGAACGCTGTCTCCCTGCACGAACGCAGGCATTCGTGCTGCGCCAGCTTAACGCGAAGCAATGTGAACACCTTGTCGCACTTGTGTGCAGATACATCGGTCCCGCGGCGACGCGGCCGGTCCGGGTCGAGGAGCTCGTTCTTTCAGCTACAAAGGGGTGAGCCATGGATGATGAAAACATCCTGCGCAGCATTCAGACCATGACGGATCCGGAGAAAGAGGGGTTTACCCCCTTGGAGCCCCTGGATCCCGAATCTGTGGGCTCGTTCGAGGACATGCTGACGGCCATGTCCAGGACAGCCTTCGGAGGCAGGCGGCTGGGTGAGGCCCTGGATGTCCTGCAGGCTATGGTCGAGGATGAGGACTGCCACGTGGTGGCTACCTTTTCCGGGGCCATGACCGTGGCCAAGATGGGCAAGCTCCTCTGCACCATGCTGGACAAGGGTTGGATCGATACCGTCGTCTCCACGGGCGCCCTCATGGCCCACGGCTTCATTGAATCCATCGGCTTGAAGCATTACAAGTACGAGCCAGAAAGGATGAACGATGAAGCCTTGTGCAAGGCCGGGTTGAACAGGGTCTACGATACCCTTGAGCCGGAGCTCAATTTTCTGCAGGCTGAGGAGGTGGTGGCCGCAGTCATGGATGAGCTGAAGCAGGAAGACGCCTTGAGCTCCAGATTCCTGTGCGAGGCCATCGGGCGGCACCTGGACCGTCATTACCAGGGAGAAGGCATTCTCAAGAGCGCCTATCAGCAGGGCGTGCCGGTGTACATACCCGCTTTTACCGACTCAGAGCTGGCCCTGGACATTGCGACTTACCTGCTGCAGCATTTCCCTGAGGTCAGCGGCCGCGGGCTGGATCCGTATCGGCTCCCCTTTCAGTTCAATCCTTTTTTGGATCTTTTCGACTATACTCAGCGTGCGGTTCAGGCAAAAAAGCTCGGCATCTTTACTGTCGGTGGGGGAGTGCCTCGCAACTGGGCCCAGCAGGTCGGACCGTTCGTGGAGATGGCCAGGCAGCGTATTCAGGGATTGAGCTGGAAGGTCAAACGGTTTCAGTTCGGGGTGCGGATCTGCCCGGAGCCCGATCACTGGGGGGGGTTATCCGGCTGCACGTACCAGGAGGGTGTCTCCTGGGGCAAGTTTGTCCCGCCGGGCGAGGGCGGGCGTTACGCCGAGGTGTTCTGCGATGCAACCATCGCCTGGCCGATCCTGGTCAGAGGGCTTCTGGACCGGACTGGTAAACGGGCACAGGCCGAGTGAGGATGGCAATGGCGCAAGCCGAAGGGAGAATCTTCCCCTATGACGGACCGGAGAACATCAGGCCGGACTATCTGGAGACCTTTCCCTTCGAGGGCCGGGAGCAGTATATCAAGACGGAGACCTGGGAGTTCGTGGCCGTCTGCCCATTCAGCGGCCTGCCGGACATCGGCCATTTGATTATCGAGTATCACCCGGCCGGCGGCCGCTGCATAGAGCTCAAGTCCTTGAAGTACTACATCACCACCTTCCGCAACGTGGGCATCTACCAGGAGGAGGCTACCCGAAGGATCCATCAGGATCTGACTCGGGCCCTGGAGACCTCCCGGCTGAGGGTGACCACGATCTACAATGTCCGTGGGGGGTTTGTCACCACCGCCGTGGAGGGGAGTCTGGATGGCTCGAAGCCGGAGTAGCCCGATCGATCGAAGCGAAGGGATCTTTATCGTTCTGGTGGGCCTCTTCGTGGGCAGTCTGGTCATCGCGGCCGTTCTGGCGGCCAAGATCATCACCGTGGCCGGGATTGCCGTGCCCGCCGGGGTGATCGGCTACTGCGTCACCTTCCTCTGCACGGATGCCATCGGCGAGGTTTGGGGGCGGGAACGGGCCAGGAACGTGGTCTGGTCCGGATTTATCAGTCTGGGCTTTATCCTGCTGCTCATTCAGCTGGCTTTGCACTGGCCGGCCGCCCAATTCTGGAAAGACCAGGCCGCCTTCGAGCGCATCCTCGGCCTGACCCCTCGGATCATCCTGGGCTCGCTGATCGCCTATCTGGTCAGCCAGCTCTTCGACGTCTGGTGCTTCCATTTCTGGCGGCGGAGGACCAAGGGCCGATTCCTCTGGCTGAGGAACAATCTGTCCACGGCCGCATCCCAGCTCCTGGACTCCTGCATATTCATCTCCATCGCCTTTTGGGGGCACATGCCCGTGCTGGAGCTGATTCTCGGTCAATGGACCATCAAGCTCGGTATCGCTGTGCTGGATACAGCCGCTCTGTACCCCTTGGTCGGCTACATCAGAAAACGGACATCCGAGCTGGCCTACTCCTGACGGGCCGGGGCAGCGATGCAGGAAGTCGTCCTCGAAGTCGAGAGGCTCATTTGGAAGGGCCGGGCTTTGTCCCGGCTGCCCAGCGGTCAGGTGGCCATCATCGACCCTGGGGTCTTCCCCGGTGAAAGGGTCCAGGGGCTTGTCAGCAAGCGCCGCACGGACTATATGGAGGTTCGTTGGACCCGCATCGAGAGGCCTTCTCCCCGTCGCCGGCCGCATCCTTGCCAATATGCCGGGCTCTGCGGCGGCTGCCGTTTCGGCTCTTTGCCCAGCCGGGACCAGGTCAGCCTGAAGGCCGAGCTCCTGGCCGACGAGCTGGCCCGGGCCCTTGGTTGGGCCAAGGACGACCTGCGCAATCAGCACCTGCTGACAGTCACGCAGCAGAAGGCCTGGCGCTACCGCTATCGGGGACAGGTCCATGTGGCAAGCGGGTCCCCACATCTGAAGCAGCTCCGGAGCAAGGAGCAGATCAAGCTCGACGACTGTCTGCTCCTGGCACGCCCCCTGGCAGTCGGTCTGCCGGGGCTGTGCCGAAGCCTTCCGGATGGGCGGTATACGGTTGCGGCCAGCCCGGCTGACGGCGCTGTGTTGACCGAGGCGGGCCCCGGCCTTGTGGAGCTGCCGTTTCGGGATTACCCCTTCAGCCTGCTGGTGGAGCCCGCGGTCTTCTTTCAGGCCAACTGGGAGCTCAACCAGGACCTCATCGAGTTCGTCCGTTCTCGTTTACAGCCGTTTTATCGCCTCGCCGACCTGTTCGCCGGAGCGGGAAACTTTACCCTGCCGCTGGCCTCTGCGGGCTGCCCGGTTCTAGGTCTTGAAGTGGACGCCCGGGCCGTTCGCTCAGTTCGCCGGAGCTTGGCTGAGGCCGGCCTATCCAGAGCGGACATCCGCAGGGGGGATCTCAAACAGCGCGGCATTGCCGGGCTGCTGCGGCGGAAAAACGTCCAGGCCGCGGTGCTCGATCCCCCCAGATCAGGCGCCGGCAAGCGCCTGGCCGAGATCCTGGACTCCAGCGGGCTTCAGCGTCTGGTCTGGGTCAGCTGCGACATCGTCAACACCGGCCGCGACGTGAAGCCTCTTGTTCACAGCGGCCGTTGGACCATTCGGGAGATGGCCCTCTTCGACATGTTCCCCCAGACCTGGCATATGGAAGCTGTTTTGGTTTTGGACAGGCTCTGAAGGGGAGGCTGCGGCAGAGCAGAAAACAGCGTTTGCATCCCGAATCGGTCTTTGCCGTCAGGCCGAAATGAGCTGAACTGCTCAGTCGGCTCGTTTGGAGGATTCGCCGGATAGCCATAGCAGCGCCTTCCGGAAGGCCGAGACGAACCGTCGAGACCCCACTGCCAGAGAAACCGTTGTCCTTACTTACAGGAGGCCGACCATGGAAGACACAACGCGGAAGAGACCCTGGCTCGCCAGCTACGATCCCGAGGTCAAGGCTACGCTCAGCTACGAGTCCATCCCCCTGCCTGTTTACCTCGACCGGGCCGCCCAGAGCCATCCCGACCGAACGGCAGTGGTCTTTCAAAACCTGAAGCTGAGCTACTCCCGTCTCAAGGACAAGGCAGAAAGGCTGGCCGGCAATCTGCAGCGCTTCGGGGTGAAGAAGGGCGATCGTGTGGCCATCATGCTGCCCAACCTCCCGCAGACGATCATTGCCTACTGGGGCGTACTTAAGGCCGGAGCGATCGTAGTCATGACCAACCCTCTGTACATGGAAAAGGAGCTGATCCATCATTTCCAGGACTCCGGAAGCCGCGTCCTTATCGCCCTGGACCGCGTGTGGCCCAAGATCGAGCCCCTCAAGGACAGGCTCGGGCTGGAAACGGTCTTCACCACCAGTGTGGCCGACGGCCTGCGCTTTCCCTTGAGCACGCTCTATCCGATCAAGGCCAAGCGGGAGGGCACCTGGGTCAACGTGCCGCACGACGGCTCCAGCCTTTTGCCTTGGAAGGCCCTGCAGGGTCGCTCCGGTGAGCTCAGGCCTGTGGAGATGGATCCAGGACGGGACCTGGCTGTTCTGCAGTATACTGGAGGGACCACCGGAGTGGCCAAGGGGGTTATGCTGACGCATGACAACATGACCGCCAACGTGCAGCAAGCCAAGGCTGTTCTGTACAATATTGGCGACGAGCACGAGGTTTTTCTGGGTCTGCTGCCCTTCTTCCACGTCTACGGCTTGACCGTGTGCATGAACCTGGCCACGGCCTTGTCCGCCACGGTGGCGCCATACCCCCAGTTCGTCCCCCAAGAGGTCCTCAAGGCCATCGACAAGGTCAAGCCGACCATTTTCCCCTCGGCCCCGGCCGTGTTCAACTCCCTGCTTCAGCAAAAAAACATCCGCGACTTCGACCTGAGCTCCATCCGCTACAGCATTACAGGCTCCGCGCCCATGCCGGTGGAGCTGACCAAGCAGTTCAAGGACATCACCGGCGCGGAGATCATCGAGGGCTTCGGGCTGACCGAAGCCGCTCCGATTACCCATCTGAACCCCTTGCGCGGCAAACGCAAGGTCGGGTCCATCGGGCTCCCCTTCCCGGATACGGATGCGGCCATCGTGGACATGGAGCAGGGTACCGAGGAGCTCCCTGTCGGGGAGGAGGGCGAGCTGATCATCCGTGGACCCCAGGTTATGCGGGGTTACTGGCAGAGGCCGGGAGAGACCGCGTCCACCCTGCAGGATGGCTGGCTCTATACCGGCGATATCGCCAGAATGGACGAGGAAGGGTACTTCTTCATCGTCGACCGCAAGAAGGACATGATCATATCCGGGGGCTACAACATCTATCCGCGAGAGATCGACGAGGTCCTCTACGAGCACCCCAAGGTCGAAGACGCCGTGTGCGTCGGCATTCCCCACACCTCCAGGGGGGAGATCGTCAAGGCCTACATTGTAGCCAAGCCCGGAGAGACGCTGGACAAAAAAGAGATCCTCGGCTTTTGCCGCCAGAAGCTGGCCAGCTTCAAAGTGCCCAGGCAGGTCGAGTTTCGCGAGGAGCTGCCGAAAACCATCGTCGGCAAGATCCTCAGGCGCACGCTCCGGGATGAGGAGATGGGCAAAAAGAGCTCCGAATGAAGCGGGCGACGGCCTCAGCCCTGGTCTGATGGCAGCAGCCCGCGCAAGGCCTTTAGAATCCCTTCAGCGTCCAGGCCGGCCGATCGATGCAGCTCCTTGATGCCGCCGTGCTCGATGAAGGCATCCGGCAAGCCGAGGCGTCGAATGGTCAGGCCGGACAGGAGGTCCTCCCTGGACAGAAACTCGAGGACGGCTGAGCCGAAGCCACCGGCCAGGGCGTTCTCCTCGATCAGCAGCAGGGTGTCATAGCCGGGCAGGAGCTCGCGCAGCTGGGCCTCTGGCAGGGGAACAACGAACCGGGGGTTGAACAGCCCGATGCGGCAGCTCTGTTCGGCCTCCAAAGTCCGGACCGCTTCAAAGGCGGGCTCGAGACAGCTGCCCAGGGCTACGACCAGAATGCCCTGGCCAGGGGAGACCAGCTCGCCCTGGCCCATGTCCAGAGGAATCGGCTCCTCGATGAGGTCCAGCCCCGGACCAGCACCTCTGGGATAGCGCAAGGCGGCCGGCCCGGCGTGCTCCAGGGCAGTGACCAGGAGGCGCTGGAGCTCCGGTTCGTCCGCCGGGGCCATCAGGGTCATGTTGGGGATGTGCCGGAGGTAGCTCAGGTCAAAGGCGCCGTGGTGCGTGGCGCCATCCTCGCCCACCAGACCGCTGCGGTCCAGGCAAAAGGTTACCGGCAGGTTCTGGAGGCAGACATCGTGGACGATCTGATCGTAGGCCCTCTGGAGGAAGGTGGAGTAGATGCAAACCACCGGTCGGAAGCCCTGTTTGGCCAGCCCGGCGGCAAAGGTCACGGCGTGCTGCTCGCAGATGCCCACATCGAAGAACCGGTCTGGAAAGCGCTGCTTGAACTCGGCCAGCCCGGTCCCCTCGGGCATGGCTGCGGTGATGGCCACGATCCGGTTATCCCCTTCAGCCAGCCTGACCAGCGTATCTCCGAAGACCTTGCTGTAAGACGGCTGCCCGCTGCCGGACGTGGCGAGCCGCCGGCCGCTTTCCGGCTCGAAGCAGCCGATGCCGTGGAAAGAGGTCGGGTTCTTCTCGGCCGGGGGGTAGCCCTTGCCCTTGGTGGTCAGGGTGTGCACCAGAACCGGGCCGCGCAGGCCGCGGACCTGCTCGAGGACCTGGGTGAGCTGCTGCAGGTTGTGTCCATTGATCGGCCCCATGTAATTGAACTTGAAGGCCTCGAAGAGCATGCCGGGAGTGAAGAAGCTCTTCAGGGACTCTTCGCTGCGTCTGGCGTAGGTCACCAGCTCCTCACCGATCCTGGGAACCTGCTTGAGCCAAGTCTTGAGATCCTCCTTGAAGCGGATGAACCGCTGATCCGAGAGCTTTCGGCTGAAGAAGGAGGACAAGGCCCCGACGTTCCTGGAGATGGACATCTCGTTGTCGTTTAAAATGACCACCAGGTCCCGATCCAGATCGCCGGCTTGGTTGAGCCCTTCATAGGCCAGGCCGGCGGTCATGGACCCGTCGCCGATCACGGCCAGGACCTTGTGGTCTTGGCCGGCCAGGTCCCTGGCCACGGCCAAGCCCAGGGCGGCCGAGATGGAGGTGCTGGAGTGGCCGACGCCGAAATGGTCGAAGGCGGACTCGGCCGGACGGGGGAAGCCGCTGATGCCGCCGATCTGTCTGAGGGTCTTGAAGGCTTCGACCCCCCTGGTCAGGATTTTGTATGCATAGCTCTGGTGGCCTACGTCCCAGACGATTTTGTCTCGGGCCGGGTCGAAAACGTTCAAAAGGGCCAGGGTCAGCTCGACAACACCGAGGGATGGGGCCAGGTGGCCACCGGTGCAGGAGACCGTCTGGATGATCTGGCTGCGGAGCTCGCCGGCCAAGCCTTCCAGCTCCTCCACGGTTAGCTGCTGGAGGTCTTGCGGAGCTGTAATGCGTGGCAGTATGTTCTGTTCGGAATCGGGTTGCATGGTCTGCTCTCGTCCTGAAGGCTCGATTGGGTGTGTGTATTTTTTTCTATGAAAAATGTGCTATACATTATGAGCCATTGGCGGCCAAAGCGCCTCACTCGGTCCGTTCCATGACATAGCCGGCTAAGGCCCGGAGGAACTCTGCGGCCGGTCCGGCGTAAGGCTCGAGGCTGCCCAGGGCCTCGTCGACGAGCTTGTAGCCAAGGGCCCGGCTGTCCCTGATGCCCAGAAGCGAAGGGTAGGTGATCTTGCCCTGCTTCTCGTCGCTGCCGGTTGACTTGCCGAGATTGCGGCTGTCTCCGATGACGTCCAGGATGTCGTCGGCCACCTGGAAGGCTAGACCAAGGCTGGTGCCGAAAAAGACGGCCCGCTCACGATCGAGCTCTTCAGCTCCGGCCAGCATGGCGCCGCACACGCAAGCGGCCCGGAACATGGCTCCGGTCTTCAGGCCGTGCATGGTCTTCAAGGTCTCCAGATCGGACATTCGACGACCAGTCAGGTTCATGTCCATAACCTGGCCGCCGACCATGCCTTTGGGACCGGCCGCTTCAGCCACCTCGCGAATGGCCGGCAGGAGAACCTCCGCCTGGACAGCGCTACGGGCCATCAAGCTGAAGGCCTCGGTCAAAAGGGCGTCACCGGCCAGAATGGCCAAGTCCTCACCAAAGCGGATGTGGCTGGTGGGCTGCCCTCTGCGGTAATCATCGTCATCCATGGCCGGAAGGTCGTCGTGGATGAGCGAGTAGGTGTGGATGAGCTCCAGAGCCGAAGCAAAGGGCAAGATCTGCTCCGGCTGGGCCCTGAAGAGCTCTGCCCAGGTCAGGCAGAGGATGGGACGAAGCCGCTTGCCTCCGGCAAAGAGGCTGTAGCCCATAGCCTCGCGGAGCTCCGGGGGAGCCGCCTCATCCTCGAAAGCCCGGCTCAGGTACGATTCCACTTGCTGCCGGTAGGCCTCAAGCCTCGTCTTCATCTGACTGTTGTCCATATCCTCCGTGCTCCTCCGGATCGAAGTCCTGCAAGACACCTTTGGCGTAGATCTGGACCTTGTGCTGGGCCTCCTTGAGCTGCTCCCGGCAGCTTTTGGCCAGCTCGCAGCCCTCGCGAAAGAGCTCGACCCCGCGCTCCAGGGGCAGGTCATCCTGCTCGAGACTGGCCACAATCTCCTGGAGCCTCTGGAGCTGCTCCTCAAAGGTCTTCTCGGGCTTGTCCCTCTGGGCCATACGCTTGTTCCTCGTGTATTGTCCCGGAGAAGCCTCAGCCTTTCCGGGGATAGAGCATCGGCGGGGCAAGCTGCTCCCTTCAGCCCCTACCGCAGGGGCGGTCCGGGACAGCCTGCCTCAGGCCTTGGGAAAACAGGCAGCTCGGCATGGGGCTCGCCCGGCGAATCAGCCGGATTCCTCGCGCTCCGCGACCCTTGCCGAGAATGAGCCCTGACGGAGCCGAATACGCAAGAGGTCTCCCGGCTTGACTTGTCCTGGACTGCGCAGGAGCGAGCCGTCGCTTACGCGGCTGACCAAAGCGAAGCCCCGGTCCAGAGGGCGTTCTGGATCCAAGGCCTGCAGCTGTTTGTCCAGAGAGCCGATCTGCTCCTCCTTGCCCCTGGACAGGGCAGTGATCGCCAGGAGCAGGCGCTTGCCGGCGTGCTCGATGTCCGCCCGACGAAGCTCCCAGTACCCTGCCGGGGAGGCCGATATGATCCTTCGGAGCAGAGTCTCGAGAGCAGCTTCCTTTTCGGCCCTGAAGGTTCGGCCGGCCTGGTCCAGCCTGTGGGCCAGAAAATCGGCCCGTTCGCTGAAGCGCTGCAGCAGCTTGGCCGGCGAGAGCCAGCTCAAGGCCCGCTCGGTCTCCTTGAGCCGTCGCCTTTCGTCCCGTATTCTGGCCTCCCAGGCCTGGAGCAAGGATGTGCCCAGCTCGTCGACCTGCTGCACCAGGACGCTTCTCTCCGGCCAGAGCATCTGGGCGGCATGGCTGGGCGTGCTGGCCCGGACATCGGCAGCCAGATCGGCGATGGTCACATCGATCTCATGTCCGACTCCAGTGAGGATCGGCACCGGGCTGGCGGCCACGGCCCTGGCCACCGGCTCGGTGTTGAATGGCCAGAGATCCTCCAGAGAGCCGCCACCCCGGAGCAGGACGAGCACCTCGGCCCAACCTTCCAGGCAGGCTTCCTCCAGTGCCGAGGCCAGGGCCTGGCCGGCCTCCGGTCCCTGAACCAGGCTCGGATAAATGCGGAAGGTGGCCCCCCGGCCGCGGTCGGCGGCCAGGCGCAGAAAGTCCTTCAGGGCCGCCCCCGAAGGCGCCGTGATCAGACCGACGCGAGTGGGATGGGGCGGCAAGGGCCGTTTCCGCTCGGCCTCGAAGAGACCCTCCTGCGAGAGCTTGCGCTTCAAGGCCTCAAACTCGAGGTGCAGCCGGCCGACCCCTTCGCTTTGGACCAGCTCGGCCACAAGCTGATAGACGCCCCTGGGGCCGTAGACCGTCAGCCTTCCGGCGCAGACAACATCGAGGCCGGTGATCAGCTCGGGGGACGAAACGCTTCCCGGGCCTGTCTGGTTGGCCCGGAACCAAACTACGTTCAAGACGGATCGCTCGTCCTTGAGCGTGAAGTAAATATGACCGGACCCGGGCCGAGCGACAGTGCCCACCTGCCCTTTGATCCAGACAAAGGGGAACTCGCTTTCCAGGAGCTCCTTGACCCCCCGGGTGAGCTCGCTTACGGAAAAGATGCGCGGCATCGCCAAGGCCCTGTGCCCTTTGCTCAGTCGAGGCCCCAGCCTTTCAGGACGGCTTCCCGCCAAGCGGCGAAGGCATTGGCGAAATCGTCCAGCCGCAGGCTGCCCCGGTGTCCAGTGCGACGGTCCTTGGTTTCAACGATCCCTTCCTTGAGGCCTTTGTCCCCGAGAATGAGCTGCATGGGGAATCCAAGCAGATCGGCATCCTTGAACTTGACTCCGGGCCGTTCCTCTCGGTCGTCGAAAAGAACATCGTGCCCCATGGCCTCGAGCTCCGAGTGGATGGCCTCCGCACGGCTCATGACCGGCTCGCTCTTGGTGTTCAGGGCCAGGAGCATGACCTGGAAAGGCGCGATGGGCGGGGGAAAGACGATGCCGTCCCGATCGTGGCTCTGCTCGATGGCGGCGGCCACCACCCGGCTGACCCCTATGCCGTAGCAGCCCATGACCATGTCCTTCTCGTGGCCGGATTCATCCAGAACCGTAGCTCCCATGGCCCGGCTGTACTTCGTACCCAGCTTGAAGACGTGTCCGACCTCGATGCCCCGGGCGAAGCGAAGGGCGGCTCCGCATTTGGGGCACGGATCCTCCTCGGTCACGGTTATCAGATCAGTGAAGGCCGAGAGGTCCGCATCACGCTGCAGATCGACCTTCGTGAAGTGGGTGTCCTTGCGGTTCGCTCCGGTCACCCAGTCGGACCCCTGCTTGAGGCGCAGGTCGCCAACGATCCTGACCCCCTGCAGGCCAAGGGGGCCTGAAAAGCCCACCGGCGCTCCGGTGAGCTCCTCGATGGTCCGGGCATCGGCAAGCTCGAGGCTGTCCACGCCAAGAGCGTTCTTCAGCTTGACCTCGTTGAGCTCCCGGTCTCCCGGGACACAGGCGGCCACAGGCTCGGATCCTGCCAGGTAGATGAGGGTCTTGACGATCCGGTGAGCCGGCAGGCCGAGGTGCTCGGTAACCCCGGCGATGGTTACCGTCCCGGGGGTGGAGACCGCCTCGGGCTGGCCATTGCGCTGATCCTGGGCCTCGGGCTCCCAGGCCACCTCGGCCATCTCCAGGTTGGCTGCGTAGGCGCAGGAGTCGCAGCTGACGATGACATCCTCTCCGGTTTCGGCTAAGACCATGAACTCATGGGAGTAGCTTCCCCCAATGGCGCCGGAGTCGGCTTGGACGGCTCGGAACTGCAGGCCCAGCCTGGAGAAGATCTTGGTGTAGGCCTCGAACATGCTGTCGTAGCTAGCCTGGCCCCCGGCCTCGTCACGATCAAAGGAGTAGCCGTCCTTCATGATGAACTCGCGGCAACGCATGAGCCCGAAACGGGGGCGAATCTCATCGCGAAACTTGGTTTGAACCTGATAGAGGTTCAAGGGGAGCTGCCGGTAGGAGCGGACCTCCCGCCGGACGATGTCGGTAATGACCTCCTCGTGGGTCGGGCCAAGGCAGGAGTCTCGACTGTGCCTGTCCTTGAATCGGAGGAGCTCCTTGCCGTAGACATCCCAGCGTCCTGTTTCGCGCCAGAGGTCGCCCGGCTGGACCATGGGAAGGAAGACCTCGAGACAGCCGGCCTGATTCATCTCCTCGCGCACGATCTGAGCGGTCTTGTTCAAGGCTCGGACCCCGAGGGGGAGATAGGAGTATATTCCTGAGGTCAACCTCCGGATCATCCCGGCTCGCACGAGGAGCTTGTGGCTGACGACGTCGGCTTCAGTAGGATCTTCTTTGAGCGTGGGAACGTAGTAAGCGGACAGGCGCATAGTCGCTCCTTTGTCTTCGCAAGCTCCGGCTTCCCTTCCGGCCGGGCTCTGGCCGTCAGGTTACGCAGCACGGGCCGCCGCGTGCGCCGCTTAGGGTGTTTGCGGGTTGTACTCTGAAAAAATGCTACCCGGTGTTGACTCTTCAGTGTTGAGAGGGCGGGGCTCCGCACGTGATTCCATGCCAAGGAGCAGCAATGCGCAGCGTTTCTGCTCCTTGGCACAGCCTTCCAGGACATGGCTGAGCCGATGCGGCCGATGCTGGGGTCAGCTCTGGTGCCAGTCCTGCTGTGCCTCCACGAAGCGGTCGAGCTCTCGCAAAAACTCCGCTAAGAGCTGCTGACCGCCACGCACCTTTTTG
>Ga0207797_1001651_pt1 | contig 16046 bp, 17 predicted proteins | sample PRCRCaboRojoPR_6_FD_187275 | JGI IMG/M metagenome (GOLD analysis project Ga0207797, IMG submission 187275) | Marine sediment microbial community from Cabo Rojo, Puerto Rico - PR CR 10% Liquid 1 (SPAdes) | ecosystem: Environmental > Aquatic > Marine > Coastal > Sediment | place: Cabo Rojo, Puerto...
AATGGAATACGTATACGCAGCACTCATCCTGAACGAATCGGGCGAAGAGATCAACGAAGACAACCTGACCGGCGTCCTCGAGGCAGCCGGCGTCGACGTGGAAGAATCCCGCGTCAAGGCGCTGGTCGCCGCGCTCGAGGACGTCGACATCGACGAGGCCGTCGAGGAGGCAGCCGCAGTGCCCGCAGCGGCGGGCGGCGCCGGCGGCGCAGCCCCCGCAGCCGAAGAGGGCGGCGACGAAGAGGAAGCAGCCGAGGAAGAAGAGGAAGCAGCCGAGGAAGAAGAAGCAGGCGGCGACGACGACGAAGACGAAGGCGACGCCGGCGAAGGGCTCGGCGAACTCTTCGGGTAACACACGCACTCACTTCTTTCGAGGTCTCCGGGAGCCAGACCCATCTGTCGCGAGGCGGTCAGTCAGTAGTTCGTCTCCGATCGGGCACGCCGGGAGGGAGGTTGCGGGCTACGTACCACTCAAATTCCAGCCGCAGACAAGTAGATAAAGCCTTCTAGCAGCAGACTCAAGTGGGCGACTTGGAAATAGAGGGACGATGGAATCTGTTCAATTGAAACTATACTGCGAGGGATCTCCGGTACACGAGGCACGATACCGGCCGGACAGCGAACTGTCCCCGGTAGCTGCGGTCGCGAATGCAGTTGCTGCCGTCGAGGGAATCGATCCCGTGAAGTTGCCGCCGCTGTACGACCACGTCGACGTCGAAGCGGTGAACCAACTGATGGAACCGGACGGAAAGGGCGTCTGGCAGGAAACCACGGTTGGATTTGCCGTACGAAACTGGAACGTGATCGTTCGGGGTGACGGTCACATCAAGATCTTCGAGACAGACGCGTCGACAGAGCCGACACCTACCTTCGAGACCGATGCTGGACGATACGGCGAGAGCGCACACGACCAACAACCGACGACAGTAGACTGATTTTCTCCAAAGCTTCAAATGCAAGCACCCGGCCAGGCCGGGGTATGACCGTGGGTGGCGTCGGTGTCGCGTTCGTGCCCGCACAGAGCGGGCTGGCCCTGCTGTTTGTCACCTGCGGCATCGCACTTGGAACGGTCAGCGGCCTCGTGCCCGGACTCCACGCGAACAACTTCGCGCTGTTGCTCGCGGCGGTCGCACCATCGGTGCCGGGCCCGCCGGAGTACGTCGGCGCGGCCATGCTCGCGGCCGGCGTCGTCCACACATTTCTCGATGTTGTGCCCGCGCTGGCGCTCGGCGTGCCGGATCCGGCGATGGCAGCCACCGCGCTGCCCGGTCACCGGCTCGTCCTCCGGGGACGAGGCCGGGAGGCACTGCGGCTGTCGGCGCTCGGGAGCGTCCTCGCCGTCGCGTTCGCCGTGCCGCTGGCGCTGCCGGTGACGGCGGCGATGGAGCGGCTCTATCCGACGATCCGCGCGCACCTGTCGCTCGTGTTGGGCAGCGTCGCAGTCCTGCTCGTCCTCACGGAGCGGACGCACCTGTCCCGCGTCGGGGCGACGCTGGCACTCTGTGGGAGCGGGGCGCTCGGACTCGTCGCACTCGACATGCCGGCCCGTGGGCTCCTGCCGGCCGGCGAGATGCTCGCGCCGCTGTTCGCGGGATTGTTCGGGGCACCGGTGCTGGTAGAGGCACTCGGCGGCGAGGGCGTCCCACCGCAGGCCGACCCCGCGATCACCACTTCACGGCGGTTCGTCGGGGGCGTCGCACTGGTTGGGACGCTGGCCGGCGCCGTCGTCGGGTATCTGCCGGGCATCTCCAGCGCGATCGCCGCGACGGGCGCGCTGGTCGTCCTCCCCGCCCGCGGCCCGCGAGCCTTCCTCGTGGCGACCAGCGGCGTCAACACGGCCAACACGATTTTCGCGCTGTTCGCGCTCGTCGCGCTGGGAAACCCACGCACGGGCGTCCTCGTCGCACTGGAAGACGCTGGCGTCCCGGTCGTGTTGCCGCTCTTCCTGACGAGCATCGCCGTCGCCGCCGGCGCCGCCTTCGTCCTCGTCGTCCTCGTCGGCGACCGGTATCTGACGGCCGTCGGCAACGCCGACAACACCCGGCTCTCGCTGGGCGTGCTCGCGCTGCTGGCTGTGCTGGTCGTCGCAATCGCCGGCCCGCTCGGACTGCTGGTGTTCGCCGTCAGCGCCCTCGTCGGACTCATCCCTGCGCAGTTCGGGGCCAAGCGTGCGAATCTGATGGGGGTGTTGCTCGTCCCGCTGACGCTGGGGGTGTGACAACCGTCACTCGAACCGGAACGTCGCGCCGTCGTCGGTGTCCTGCACTTCGACCCCCAGCGCTTCGAGTTCGTCCCGGAGTTCGTCGGCGCGCTCGTAGTTGCCGGCATCGCGTTCCTGCTCGCGCACGGAGAGCACCAGTTCGACGAGGTCTTCGGCCACCGACACCTCGCCGCCACCGCTGTCGCCCAGCGCGAGGCCGAAGATGCCGCCGCCGAAGTCCTCGAGCGTTTCGACGGCCAGCCGCAGCCCGCGGTAGTCGTACGCGTCGTGGCCGTCGACGTGGGTGTTGACGGCAGAGACGAGTGCTTCGAGCGCGGCCAGCGCCCGCCGCGTGTTGAAGTCGTCGTTCATGCCCGCGGTGAAGTGCTCGTGCGTCGTCTCGACGGCGTCACGGAGGTCGTCGTCGGTGACTTTCGTCCGGGCGTCGACGCTGTCACAGGCCTCGACCGCGCGCTCGTAGCCGCGTTCGAGCCGTTCCCAGCGCTCGATGGCTTCGTTCATCGTCGCCTGGCTGTAGACCGCCTCGTTGTGATACGCCGTCGAGAGCAGGAACGTGCGGACGGCGTTCGGGCCGTATGCGTCGACCGCTCCGGCGACGGTCTCGAAGTTGCCCAGCGAGGACGACATCTTCTCTTCGTCGGCGGCGTCGAGCAGGCGAACGTGGAGCCAGTACCGGGCGAAGGGTTCGCCGGTCGCTGCCTCGCTCTGGGCGATCTCGTTTTCGTGATGCGGAAAGACGAGGTCCTGGCCGCCGACGTGGATATCGATGGTCTCGTCGAGGTGGGTCATCGACATCGCCGAGCACTCGATGTGCCAGCCAGGGCGCCCCTCGCCCCACGGCGAGTCCCACGTGTCGGCCGTCCGGCAGGCCTCGGCGGCGGGCGCGGCCCCGTCGTGCTGATGGTCGGTGATCTCCGCGGGGTCGACGCCGCCGGCCTTCCAGAGCGCGAAGTCGGCGGGGTTGCGCTTCTCGGCGCGTTCGTCGTCGCTGCCCTGCGCGTCGAGTTCGTCGACGTCCTGGTTCGAGAGTTTGCCGTAGTCGTCGAAGGCAGTCACGTCGAAGTAGACGGAGCCGTTGGCCTCGTAGGCGTAGCCCTTCTCGACGAGCGTCGCCACGAGGTCGACGATCTCGGGGACGTGTTCGGAGACACGCGGGTAGACCTCCGCGCGGCGGAGATGCAGCGAGCGCATGTCGGCGATGATCTCGGAGATGTACGACTCGGCGACGTCGGCCTCGCTGTCGCCGGCCTCGCCGACGCGGGCGACGATCTTCTCGTTGACGTCTGTGAAGTTCTCGACGTGGCGCACCTCGTAGCCGAGGTGTTCCAGCCAGCGGTGCATCACGTCGACGTGCACCCAGCCCCGCGCGTGACCGAGGTGTGCCGGATCCGACGTCGTCAGTCCACAGTAGTACAGCAGCACGGACTCGGGGTCGGCTGGCTCGAAGCGTTCCCGCTCGCCCGTCAGCGAGTTCGTCACGCGTAGCGTCATTGCCGGTACGTACGCGGGCCACCGTTTCAACGCTACGGTCGCGTGCCCGCGACGCGCTGCCGACCGGGCGCAGTTGCAGACCTAGCAACTGCAATTCCAGTTTTAAATACGCCGGGTGCTAGCCACCGGGTGTGAGTGAGGACTGCGACGACGAGAAGATACTCGCCCTTCTCGACGACGAGTACGCTCGCGCGATCCTCACAGCGACGAGTGCCGAACCCATGTCTGCACAAACACTGAGCGAGCGGTGCGACGCGTCGGTCACCACGATCTACCGACGCATCGACCGCCTGAAAGACTGTGACCTCGTGGAGGAACAGCTACAGCCCCAGCCGGACGGGAACCACTACAAGGTGTACGCCTCGCGGCTGGAGTCGTTCTCGGTCAGGTTCGAGGACGGCGAGATGCGCGCAGAGATTACACGCGCAGAGGCTGAAGAAGACGTTGCCGACCGCTTCACCAGGATGTGGCAAGACCTATGACCTCACTGCTGTACTGGGCCGAAGTGGCCGTCGCCGTCGCCTCCGTCGCGTTAGGGCTCGTGATCGGATACCAGGCCTATCGCGGCTTCCGGCGCAACGACAGCCGGTCGATGCAGTACCTCTCGCTGGGCCTGATCTTCCTGACGGCCGTGCCCTTCACCCTCTCGTTCGTCGGCACGCTCGCCATCAACTTCCAGCCGCAGTTCGCGTATCTCGAACGGTACCTGCTGGCGGCCAGCCGCGCCATCCAGCTGGCTGGACTCGTCTTCATTACCTATTCGCTGTACGAAAAGCCCTGAGACGGCCGCCGGGTTCGGCACTCAGGTACACGCCACCGACCGTGCGATATCGGTCATCGTCGCCTTCTGGAGGTCGCCGACGACCGTATAGACGTAGTCACCACACTCCCAGGCGACGAGTGACTGGACGCCCGTGGATCGGTACCGGCCTGTCCGGTTGCCGATCCTGACCGGCTCGCCCTCGGTGGTGCTGGTGTAGGACTGCTCCGTCGTCTTGGTGACGTAGATGGCAGATGTCCCGGCGCGGTAGCGCAACTGGACGGCGTCGAAGGTGACGCCGTCGACGCGGTCGGCGGTGACGAGGCTGTACCGGTCGGGTACTGCGGGGGCCGGAACCGACATCGTCGTGGCCGCCGCCAGCGCCGCCCTGGAATCGTAGCTCGTCACGTCGAAGGACTCCGAGCGGTTGACCGTCGCACCCGCTGGCGGGTCGAACGCGAAGCGCTCAGTGCCGAAGTCCGGCTCGAAGGTGACGTTCGAGAGTTCGAACACGTAGGTCGAACGGTTGCCGTCGAGCCGCGAGACCTGCGTCGCTCTTAGCGTCACGAAGTACTCGGTGTCGAGCCAGATCTGCTGTCGCAACACACCCTGCGAGCGGTCGCCGGCCGCCGTGTAGTTGAGGACGTGGGCCGTCCGCCCGGCGATGGATTCGGTACCCTCGTAGCTAACGACGAACTGGGCGTTCTCTCTGGTGGATCCGTCCTTCTCCGGGACGACGGGCAGGGGCTGGCCCCCGACGGGCGGGGCGTTGGTCGTCGTTTCACCCTCGGCGCGGGCGTCGGCGATCGCCTGCCTGATCCGCTGGGCGCCGCGTTCGAAGCGGTCAGTCCCCGAGGTGGAGATGCGGACGTACTCGTTCGTCGTCGCGTTGTACCGGATGACACTGGAGTTGGTGGACACGTAGAGGTTCCCGGCCTCCGACGGTGGCGCCAGCACCTTCGACCGGGTCTTACCGCCGTCGGGGTCGATCCAGATTTGGATGCGACGGTCGTCCTCCTCGCTTCGTTCGATGCTGACGGTGGCACTGTAGCCATCGAGTGTCCGATAGCTATCGGCTGCGTCGGCAGGGTCGGGCAGTGCCGAACTCCCGCCGGAGAGCGCGCTACAGCCAGCCAGTGCCAGCGCGGCGACGACGAGAACCGCGAGGAGTGCGCGACGACTGGAGAGCGATTGCCGGAACGAGGCGGCGTCGGTCATTCGACTCTGTTGGTATTTGTCTGAATCTGACTAATAGGTCTTGCGAGTCTGCGAAGTCGCGATTCGAACCGCGACGGCGGGGGAGGGAGCAACGTCAGCGGACGGAGGCGTGTGCAGTCGCGTTGTTTGTGGAGGGACGGGAAGGGCGTCAGCGGGGGAGACAGGGCTCAACAGTCGATAGCTGTCGCAATGTCGACGATCGTCTCCTTGGTCAGGTCACCGTGAGCGCTGTAGGTCGTTGCACGACAGTTCCAGGTGACCGACGCGCGACTTCCGAACTCGGTGTAGGTACCGGTTCGGTCGCCGACGGCGACCGACTCGCCGCCGCTCGGCGTCGATCCGCGGTCGTCGGTCGCGGTGACCGTGAGCGTCCGATTGCCATCGGTGTACTCCAGCGAGACGACGGTCGTTCGGTTGCTGTCGACGAGCGAGCCACGCTGGAACTCGAATCCGTCGGGGAGGGTGGGATCCGGCACCGCGTACTCGGTCGCCTCGGTCAGTGACTCGTAGGCGTCGAACTGTGAGACGTCGGGCGTCGAGGGCGTCCGTATCTCGACGTCGGCCGGCGGGTCGAACTCGAACGTTCCGGGCTCGAACTCGGGGTCGAGCGTGAGGTTCCGGTACCGGATGGTGGAGGTCATCTCGGCGAAGTCCATCGACATCTTCACCGGAAACAGCCGCTCGGTGTCGACCCACATCGTGATCGAGCCCGACAGCGACGGCCCCGCGGACTCGTTTGGCACCAGGGTCAGCTTGTGCGTCTCGGTGCCGTTCAGGTCGACCGTCCCGTTCGAGTAGATGTCGTAGCGCTCGACGAGTGAACTCACCTGGGGCACCATGTTCGTGTTGCCCATCTCGGGCACCTCGACTCGCGTGGCCGTGTTCTTGGCGGCGTTGTACGTCCACATGACCGAGCCGTTCGAGACGGTACGACTGCCAGCTCGGTCCTCGGGTGCGAGGATCTCCTGGCGGATCTCGCCGGTGCCGGTGCGCGCCCAGACCTCCGATTTCGACTCGAACGTCTGGTTATTGAACGTCGCCGACGTCGTCACGACGGCGTGGTAGCCGTCTATCTCCGACATCCGATTCTCGAACTGCTCGACGACCTGCTGCTCCTGCTCGTCAGTCAACTGCTGGCCTGCACAGCCGCTCAGGGCAAGGGCGGCGACGAGACAGACCACCAGTATCGACGACCGATTCGGGGACATTGCAATCAGTGCTTCTGCTCGTATCCACATAAACCGGTATCGGGAGTTGCAGGGCCAGCAACCCGGGCCAAACTTTTTATATGATAAGTGTCCGTGGCATGAAAAATAGGGGGCAGACGAAGTCCTAAAGAACGGCCGGTGCAACCGTGGGGTATGGAGACGGCGCTCGTCATCGCCGCGCACGGGTCACACCTGAATCCGGGGTCGAGTGCGCCCGCGTTCGCCCACGCCGACCGCATCCGCGCGACGGGGGCGTTCGACGAGGTGCGCGAGGCGTTCTGGAAGGAAGCGCCAGCCTTCCGCGAGGTGTTGCGGACACTGACCGCCGACGAAGTGTACGTCGTCCCGCTGTTCATCAGCGAGGGCTACTTCACCGAGGAGGTGATCCCCCGCGAACTGCGACTCGAAGAGTGGGACATCGACGCCTGGGACTCCGACGGGACGAGCGCGAACCACGCCACCTTCACCGCCAGCGACGTCGACGCGCGGATCCACTACTGCGGCCCAGTCGGCACGCACGACCACATGAGCGACGTCATCGTCCAGCGCGCCGCGTCGGTCACCGACGACCCCGACGTCGGCGAGGGAGTCGGCCTGGCCGTCGTCGGCCACGGGACGAAACGCAACGAGAACTCCGCGAAGGCCATCGAGTACCACGCCGACCGCATCCGCGGGCGCGGCCGCTTCGCAGAAGTCCAGGCGCTGTTCATGGACGAGGACCCAGAGATCGACGACGTGACCGACCACTTCGCGAGCGACGACGTCGTCGTCGTCCCACTCTTCATCGCCGACGGCTACCACACGCAGGAGGACATCCCGGAGGACATGGGACTGACCGACGACCCGCAGTCCGGCTGGGAGACCCCGGCCACCGTCGGCGGGAAACACATCTGGTACGCGGGCGCGGTCGGGACGGAACCGCTGCTCGCCGACGTGATCCTCGAACGAGCGAGCGACGCCGGCGCCAGCGTGCCGGCGGAGGGACTCGACGGCACACCACCCATGGAGGACGCCGCATGAACGACGAACAGTTCGCGGCGCTGCGGGCCGCTGCTGCGGACGGGATCGACACCGGCTGGCTCACCGCAACGAGCGACGGCGACGGCTTCGACCTAGAGGTGCCCGACGCGACGTATCACGGGCTGACAGAGCGCGAACTCCGCGAGGCCGCTCGCCGCCACCGCGAGTACGTCACCGAGTGGTACTTCTGGGCGGAGCTCGCGCCCGACGCCCCCGACCGGCGGGCCTTCCTCCAGTGGCTCGAAGCCGGCGACGACCAGACCGTCGCCGAACGCCGCGACAGACTCACAGACGGCGTCGTCAGGGAGTGGGGGCAACTGCGGATCCGCGTCCAGACCGTCGAGGTCGGCCGTCGCGCCTACGAGGTGCGTCACGTGGACGACGCCGACGAACGCGTCGAAGGGCTGGACGTCCACACCGACCCACTGGACGCACGCGACATCGCCAAATCGGACGACGACGGTCGCTACCGACCGCTCTCGACGGCACCGACGCTCCAGTCCGGATGGGTCTTCGTCGACCTGACGCCCGCGGAGGTCGTCCGCACGGTCGACACGTTCTACCCGGCGACTATCGCGAACTGGCACCGCGAGCGGGAGGGCGAACTGGACGTCTCGCACTGGCGGGAGACGATGGCACGCCAGACCGGCATCTACGGCGTCGTCGAGACGTGGGACAGAGGCGAGGGCCACGACCACGTCGAGTGGGTCGCCGAGGCCTGCTGTGCCGACTCCCAGTGTCTCAAGCGCCGCGAGTGGCAGTACGACGGCGACACCGACCTGGACGCAGACGGCGGCGACGGCGTCTTCCCCTGCCGGGAGCCCTGCTCGCTCGTCGTCTCCGCGGCCCGCCGCTGGACGCGCCTGGAGGGCGAACAGCCACAGACCTACGAGTTCGAACTCACCCCCAGCGAGAAAGAACAGGTCGAGGCTATCGTCGACGCCGTCGCCGACGGCCGCGTCGACGAGATCCGTGAAGGGGACTTCAGAGACGGTGCGAACCGGTGGCGGGCGCGCTACCTCCGGGCGAAGCGGATGCCCGACGGCGACCTCTGTGGCGTCGAGACCGAGCGAGACGACGAGGACTGACCGGGCAGCGATGTACACGCGCCATCACGCGGGGATCTCGGCGCTGGTCGGGGTCGCGCTGGCGGTGACCGTCTCGACGCCGCTTCCCGCGCCGCTGCTCGTCGTCGGCGCGACGCTGCTGGGCATCTTCGTCGACCTCGACCACTTCCTCATCGCCCGCGTTCGGACGGGGGACTGGGAGGCCCTGGTTCGGTGTCTCCGAAGTCCGCGCATTGCATTTCTCGACCAGGACGAAATCTTCCAGGCCGGTTCCGTGGGCGCGTGGCCGCGACTCGGCACGCACGTCCTCGTCACCGCGGCGGTCGCGGGGGCACTCGCGGTCGTCGCGCCCGCTCTCGCCGTCGCCGCTGGCGTCGTCCTCGCCGTCCACATCGGCTGTGACGTGGCCTGGGACGCCCGTCGCGGTGCAATCCCCTGATCCGGTCAGTCGATGCGCTCGCCGGTCGCCTCGTAGGTGTCCGCGAGCGCCGCGTAGTGTGCCGCGGTCGACTCGCCAGGTGCCGAATCGAGTTCGGTCTTCACCGCTGCGGGCGTGCCGACAGCCAGCGTCTGCGGCGGGATCTCGGTACCCTCCGTGACGACGCTGCCCGCGCCGACGACGGCACCTTCGCCGACGTGGGCGTCGTCGAGGACGACGGCGTTCATCCCCACGAGTGCGCCCTCGGCGACGGTACAGGCGTGGACGATGCCGCTGTGACCGACTGTGGTGTCCGCTTCCATGACAGCGTCCTCGTGGAGCACGGCGTTGTCCTGGACGTTCGCGCGCTCGCCGACGACGACCTGTCCGCTGTCGCCGCGGAGCGTGGTGTTCGGCCAGACGCTGGCCTCGGCTTCGACGACGACGTCGCCGATGACGACGGCCGCCTCGTCGACGTACGCCGACTCCGCTATCTCGGGTTCCATCCCGTCGACTGCTCTGATCATGGATCCCACTGCGAGGGCAGGCGTCTTGAAGCGGCCGATCGCTACGACTGCTCGACGACCGGTTCGAACTGGGTCTGCGTATCGATGGTGTACGTCTTGCGGGACTCCGTCGAGGAGAGTTCCATCTCGACGCGGACGCCGACCTCCGTCGCTGGCACCGTCCCCGGGTCGATGATGGTATCCAGATTCAGCGTCCCCTCCCCGAGTTCGCCGGTGTCGTCGAGCGCGATGCGCGTCCAGCGGTTCTCGACGTCCTCGAAGGTAATGTCCGGCCAGAGGCCGCCTGCGGGCGACGCCAGATAGATTTCGGCCGGCGGGTCGACGGACGTCTGGGGCGCGCGCAGGTCGAAGCGGAACGACTCAATTTTGGTGTCGTCGTGCGAGGCACTGATCCGAAACCCAAACGAGTCGGTCGGCGACCGCTGGACATCACGCTGGTCGAGGCTCACCGCGGCGATTCGTTGTTCTCCCTCCCGGAAGATGAGGTGTTTCTCGCGGCCGTCATCGTCGACACCGGTGTCGTCGAGTGGGAGCGTGACTGTGCTGCCGAGCAGGCTCGAACACCCGGCGGTGGCGAGGCCGGCCCCAGCCAGTCCCGTCGTCAGAAACGTTCGTCTGTTCATACTGGCGCTTGCACACCCACACAAGAAGGGCTGATGGAGGTACAAACAGGCGTTTGTCTGTCAGCTATCCGCACACCACTGACTCAGACCACGCTCAGTCCCACTGCACGCCGGGGTTGGTCACCGCGCCGTTCGCCGCAGAGCCGAAGTCGCGGTTGTACTTCGCCAGCACGCCGTTGTCGTATGGCGGTTCGGGGTCGTCGCGCTCTTCGAGACGGCGCTCGATTTCCTCGTCGGAGAGGTCGACCGCCAGCGTCCGGTCGGGGATGTCGACGGTGACGACGTCGCCGTCTTCCAGCGCGCCGATGGGGCCGCCGACGTAGGCCTCCGGGGCGACGTGACCGATCATCGGCCCCCGGGTCGCACCCGAGAAGCGACCGTCGGTCAGCAGCGCCACGTCGTCTTCGTGGCCCGCCCCGACGACGGCAGCGGTGACGCCGAGCATCTCGCGCATGCCGGGCCCACCTTTCGGCCCCTCGTTGCGGATCACGATGACGTCGCCGCTCTCGATCTCGCCGGTCTGGACGTACTCCATCGCGTCCTCCTCGTTCTCGAAGACGCGTGCGGGCCCTTCGTGGTGGAACTTGTCGTCGCCGGTCACCTTCAGGACGCTTCCGTGTGGCGCGAGGTTCCCGGTCAGGATCTTGATCGCGCCCTCCTCCTGTTTCGGGTCGTCGACGGTGTAGAGGAAGTCCGCCTCGATCTCGTCGTCCGGCGGGAGGATGCCCTCGTCTTCGAGGTGCTCGATCTCCTCGGCGAGAGTGTTGCCGGTGACGGTCATCGCGTCGCCGTGGAGGAGGTCGGCGTGGAGCAAGCGACGCAGGACGACCGGCACGCCGCCGAGTTCGTGGAGGTCGTTCATCACGCGCTGGCCGCCGGGCTGGAGGTCGGCGATCTTCGGCGTGCGTCGGGAGATCTCGTCGAACTCTTCGATTGAGAGGTCGATGCCCGCTTCCGCAGCGAGTGCGAGCAGGTGAAGCACGGCGTTGGTCGACCCGCCGATGGCGACCTGGAGCGCGATGGCGTTCTCGAACGATTCCTTGGTCAGGAAGTCGGAGGGTGTGCGCCGTTCCTGCACCACGTCGACGGCGAGTTCGCCGGCGCGGCGTGCCACCTCGTAGCGCTGTTCGTTCTCCGCGGGCGGGGAGGCGCTGCCCAGCGGCGAGAACCCGAGCGCCTCGCTGATCGAGGCCATCGTGTTGGCGGTGAACATCCCGCCACAGGAGCCGGCGCCGGGACAGGCGTGGCGTTCCATCTCGTCGAGTTCCGCCTCGCTCATTTCGCCCTGTGCGACCGCGCCGACGCCCTCGAAGACGTTCTGGATCGTGATCTCCCGACCTTCGTGCTCGCCGGGCATGATGGATCCGCCGTAGAGGAAGACGCTCGGGAGGTCGGTGCGGATGGAGGCCATCATCATCCCCGGCATATTCTTGTCGCACCCGCCGATGGTGACGAGGCCGTCCATGCGCTCGCCGAAGGCGACGAGTTCGACGGAGTCGGCGATCACCTCGCGGGAGATGAGCGACGCGCGCATCCCCTCGGTGCCCATCGAGATAGCATCGGAGATGGTGATGGTGCCGAACTCGATGGGCATGCCGCCGCTGTCGTCGATGCCGTCGTAGGCGGACTGTGCCACGTCGTCGAGGTGGACGTTGCAGGGGGTGATGTCGGCGGCGGGGTTGGCGATACCGACCATCGGCGAGGAGAGATCCTCGTCGTCGTAGCCCATCGCGCGGAACATCGCGCGGTGCGGGGCGCGTTCCGGGCCCTCTGTGACCTCGTTGCTCGGGAGGTCGGGGTCCTTCTCCGACTGCTCCCGATCTGGTGGTTCCTGCTGGCTCATGGCCGAAGTCTCGTCCCCGGCGGACTTAAGTCCGGTCTTCGGTCTCACCGGTGAAGGACGGTTGTCGGTTTCCGGTGGGGAGCGATTGATATGGCGGCGTGCCCGAAGCCCGGTATGGTCACGGTCGAGACGGGGGCGCGCCTGCACTTCGGCTTCCAGAATCTCGCGCTCGCTCACGAGCGCCTGTACGGCGGCGTCGGCGTCGCGCTGCGGTCGCCGCGGATCGCCGTCACCGCCGAGCCGGCGTCGACGGTCAGCTGCGACGACCCGGCGGTCGAGCCGTTCGTCGCAGACGCGGTCGCAGCGATGGGCGTCGACGGCGCTCGCGTCAGCGTCAGCGAGCGCTTCGACCGGCACGTCGGCTTCGGCAGCGGCACGCAGTTCGCACTGGCCACGCTGGTCGCCGTCGCCCGCGCACACGACGAGTACGCGGACGCGCGGACGGTCGCGCCCGAACTCGGTCGGGGCGGGCGCAGCGGCGTCGGCGTCGCTACCTTCGAGAACGGCGGCTTCGTCGTCGACGCCGGCCATCCCACCGAGCGCTTCACGTCGAGTCCCCCGGCCGAGGGGAGCTGGGACGTGCCGAGGCCGATGGTGCGCCACGACCTGCCCAGTTCCTGGCGGTTCGTGCTGGTGAGACCCGACGCCGCCACCGGCCAGAGCGGCGAAGCCGAGGATCAGAGCATGCGCTCGGTCGTCGAGCGGGCCGACCCCGGCATCGCCGACGACATCGCTCAGTTGCTGACGCGTCGGCTCCTGCCGGCCGTCGCCGAGCGCGACATCGCGGAGTTCGGCGCCGCGGTCGCGCGACTCGGGCGGCTCAACGGCGCGTGGTACGCCGACGAACAGGGGGGCGTCTACCGCCCGCCGGCTGGACAGCTGATCGACACACTCGGGGACAGCCCCGTCGTCTACGGCGCCGGCCAGTCCTCGTGGGGGCCGACCGTCTACGGGGTGACCAGGGCCGAGACGAGCGACGAGGCGACCGCCGCGGCCCGCAGGGCGCTCGACGACGCCGGGAGCACAGGGGCGGTCGAGGTGGCTGCCCCCCGCAACCGCGGCGCGACGCTGGAGGAGTCCTGACCCACCCGCGAGTTTAAACCGACGGACGGGTATGTGGGAGTATGGATCGCCTACCCTTCGGTATCAGTCGGCTCGACCAGATGATTCAGGGGGGTGCGCCGACCGGGAGCGTCGTCCTGCTCTCCGGCGAAGCGGGGGCGGGCGCACGCGAGTTCATGTACACCACCGCCGTGATGAACGGACTCGCGCGGCAGGCGGGCGACCTGTTCGACCTGCACTACGGCGACCTGCATCCGAACGCCCGGCCGCCGGACGACATCCACTACATCTCCTTTACCGCCGAGGAAGCCCAGCTGCGCGAAGAGATCGCCACGACGATGGACGACGAGATAGCCCGGGAGGGACTGGAGCCGGTGTCGTTCAAGTCGCTGTCCCGGCAGTTCTTCCACATCAGCCCCGTGCCGCGCAACTGGTACGCCGAGGAGACGCCGAGCATCAAGAACATGGCCAAGCGCCACGAAGACCGCGACAGCCTGCTGAGCGCGCTGGGGACGGAACTCAGCGCCCGGGCGCCCGGCAATCTGGTCGTCATCGACTCGCTGTCGGACCTGGTGACGACGCTGGGTGAGAACATCGAGTGGTCGGACATCGGCTATCTCGTCAAGGGGCTCCAGAAGGCCGCCCACGCCTGGGACGGGCTCATTCTGTTGCACGTCAACGACGAGACGCTCTCGGAGATCCGCCACGGCCAGTTGATGGACGCCTGCAGCGGGACGATGCGGTTCAGGTGGGAGAGCGGCGGGAGCACCCGGGCGCGGACGCTCGTCGTCAAGCAGTTCCGGGGCGTGCTCTCGCAGATCGAAGACGAGGACATCGTCCAGTTCGAGACGGAACTGGGCGACGCCGGCTTCGACATCAGCGACGTTCGCAAGATCCGGTGAGCGGTACGACCGGCTTACTGGCGTTCAGTACTGCCTATCGAATCCTGAAATCGGCGGCAAATGCTTAACTGTCCGGTGGGTATAGCCGATGGCAATGGCGAGCGAGTCGACGGAGGAGGAGACGGTGACGGTGAGTCTCCCGGCGGAGTTAGACGACTGGCTCGACGAGCGGGCGGCCGCGCTCGACACCGACCGGGAGACGGTACTCGTCCAGTTGCTCGCCGCCTATCGTGCGACCGCAGAACTGGACGGGGACGGTGGGGTCAGTACGAATGGACAGATACCGGTCGCGGAGACACAGACGATCGAGGAGACGGTCAAGCCTATTCTGGCAGAGACGCTCGACGACCGCGTCGAGTCGGTCGTCCAGTCCGAGGTGCAGTCGGCAGTCCAGGCCGTCGTCGACGGACGGATCGAAGCGGTCGAAGCCGACTACATGGAGAAAATCGAGGACGTCCGCCAGCGAGTCGTCCAACTCAAACGCGAACTGGAGGGGAAGGCGGCCACAGACCACGACCACCCGACGCTCGACCGGGTCGACGACCTGGCCGACCAGCTCGACGACATCAGAGCGACTGTCGACAGCCTGGAAGCCGACGTCGACCGTCGGCTCACCGAACAGGAAGTCCTGACGGAGGATCTGGCGGAGCGGCTGGACTCGGTGGAAGACCGGCTGCAGACGGTCGCGTGGGTCGTCAGCGACCTCCGGGAAGCCCACGAGAGCAACAGCGTCGAGGCGGTCGACCGTATCAAGCAGGCTGCGGCGAAGGCCAACATCGACAAGGCCAACTGCGAGAACTGCGGCGACACCGTGAACATCGGGCTGTTGACCGAGCCGAACTGCCCGCATTGCCAGGCGACGGTCACTAACGTCGAAGCGGCGAGTGGCTTTTTCGGCAAGCCCCGTCTCCTGACCGCCTCCCAGCTAGAATCCGGTGAGGACGGATGAGCGACGAGGACGACCCCTTCGAACAGTTCGAGGCGGCCGTCGACGACCGCGAGGGCGACCCCTTCGAGTCACTCGATGACCCCGAAGGCGAGTCGGGCGATGGCGACGGCGACGACGAGACGGTCTGGGCACCGGATCGGGAGGAACAACTCGGCGGCGAACCGACGGAGACAGCACCCGACGACCGCGCCGAGCCGATGCCCGGCGAGGAGCCCACACCGACAGAGCCGGACGCGGGCGGCGTCGAGACGACAGATCCGCGCGGGCAGTCCGACGGCGAGCCGTTCGGTGAGGTCGACCGGGACGGAGGTGACCCGTTCGAATCGGCCGAACGAGCCTTCGAGGAGATGAACGTCGACGACCTCGAGGTCGACGACGTCTGGGAGACTCTCAGCCAGGCCGAGGAGCGCGGCTCGGTGACGGAGTCGCAGGGGCGAACGTACGCCGAGGTGTCGAAACACAGCTTCTGTGAGGGCTGTGAGTACTTTTCGTCGCCGCCGGACGTGGCCTGTGGCCACGACGGCACCGAGATCCTGGAGTTCGTCGACCTGGAGACGGTGCGCGTCGTCGACTGCCCGGTGGTCGCCGAGCGGCGGGAACTCGAAGACCGGGAATAGTTTTAGTGGTCGAAGCGAGTAGACCGAGACATGCAGTTCTGTGACGAGTGCGGGTCGATGATGCAGCCGGAGGGCGACGAGATGGTCTGCTCGTCCTGCGGGGCTCGCACGGTGAAAGAC
>Ga0207797_1001652_pt1 | contig 16042 bp, 12 predicted proteins | sample PRCRCaboRojoPR_6_FD_187275 | JGI IMG/M metagenome (GOLD analysis project Ga0207797, IMG submission 187275) | Marine sediment microbial community from Cabo Rojo, Puerto Rico - PR CR 10% Liquid 1 (SPAdes) | ecosystem: Environmental > Aquatic > Marine > Coastal > Sediment | place: Cabo Rojo, Puerto...
GCCCATTTGCTCCCAGCCCTCGTCTCGAGGGCGGCCTGCACAGACCAAGATCCTCCATCCAGCACCCCGAAGCCCCCAACCCCGCTCATCCGATTGACAGCGCCTCCCGATCGGATACAATCAGAGCCGGGAGCCGACTGTCGGAGAGGTAGGGTTGGAGAGAATGGGCAAATCACTACACGAAAGAACTGAACCAGAGAGAGCTCGCGGGCTGCGCGCAGCGCTGCCCTGGATCGTGCCGGGCCTCCTCCTTGTCAACCTCACGCTCTTCCTCCTCGCCACCCCCAGCGGATGGCTCAGCAGAGCCGACATGGTCGGTTACGCCGTCTGCCATCAGATTCCCTCCCACTCGTTCAGCTTCGCTGGATCTCAGCTTCCTCTCTGCGCCCGCTGCACGGGCACGTTCCTGGGGGCGCTCCTTGGTCTCTTCGGCCAGGTTCTCGTCCTCCGCCGCCGGCAGGCGTCCGCTTTCCCTCCCGTCGGTATTCTCATCGTCCTGGTCAGCTTCACCGCCCTCTGGGCAGCTGATGGGGTCAACTCCTACCTTGCGCTGATTGGCGCTCCGCACGCCTACGAGCCGAGCAACGCACTCCGCCTGGTCACCGGGTCGCTGAACGGTCTGACGATGAGCGCCCTCATCTACCCTGTCTTCAACATCAGCCTGTGGCGAGACCCCTTGGATCGCCCCGGCATCCGCGGCCCAGGCGACCTGGGCGCCCTGCTCCTGCTGGAGGCCGGTCTCGTCGGCATGGTGCTCTCGGGTCAAGGGGTCCTTCTCTATCCCCTATCCTTACTTAGCGCCCTGGCTGTCCTGACCCTGCTGACGTCCGTCAACAGCGTGCTGGCGGTCATCCTGTTGGGCCAGGAGAACACCATAGAAGGATGGCACGAGGCTCTCAAGCCCATCTCTGTCGGATTGCTCCTCAGCCTCATTCAGGTCGGCGTCATCGACCTCATCCGCTACGCAATAACCGGCACCCTCGGCCCCATTCCCACGTTGCACTAGAAGTTGCGGTCTCAGCGGCTCGGTGTATACTGCAGGCAGTCGCATCGCCGCGCACGTCGCTCTCTTCCATCGCTTCGTTATCGCCCTAGCGGATAGCCAGCTAGCCGCCGACAGGTCGAACCTTTTTCAGGCGCACCGGCATGCCACCCAATCGACACCCACGACGACAAAACACATACCATCAAGAGGAGGAGGTCACAATGAGGATCAACGAAGCAATCGGGTTCGTCTTCGAGGACGAGCAGTGGCTCAGCAAGCTGCTCCTGGGCAGCCTCATCTCCCTCATCCCCATCTTCGGAGGGGCAGCAGTTATCGGATACGCCATCGCGGTCCTGCGGAACGTGGAGGCGGGCAGCCACCGCCCACTGCCGAGTTGGGACCGACTCGGAGAATATTTCGTCGATGGGCTTCTCTTCTGGGTGGCGGTGCTGATCTACTCGATCCCTCTGCTCATTCTCCTCTGTCCCATCGGGCTCGTCTGGGTGCTCCCGGCCGCGGCGGGCGAGAATCAGGACGCCGTCGCTGTACTGGGCAGTATAGCCGGTCTCGTCAGTGCAGGACTAGGCTGCCTGGCATTCCTCTACGGCCTCTTCCTCTGGGTTCTCTCCCCCGTGCTCCAGATTCGCTTCGCCGAAACGGGACAGCTAAGCTCCGCTCTCCAGTTCGGTGAGGTCTTCGGCTTTCTCTTCGACTACATCGGGCCCATCCTCATCGCCCAGGTTCTCGTCCTTGCTGCGGGATTCATCGTCTCCACCGTCGTCGGCGCCGCTATCGGCGTCCTGGGGTTGATACCCATCTGCGGCTGGATCGTAGCCAGCTTGCTCGGTTTCATCGGGCTCCCGGTTGGCGTATGGTTGACGCTCTTCAGCGCTCACCTGTACGGCCAGGTCGGCCATCAAGCCACCGTCACCCCGGCCACTCCCTGACCTTCCTATGACGGCACAAGCTTTTCTTACGCTAGCTACCGCCTTTGGCCTGTCCACGGCAGCCGGCCTCAACGCCTACATCCCACTCTTCATCGTCGCTCTGCTGTCGCGCGTCTCGTCTCTCGTCACCCTCAGCGAACCGTACGATGCCCTGAGCAGCTGGTGGGTGATCGGCACCCTCGCCGTCCTTATGACCATCGAGATTCTCATCGACAAGATCCCCGCCGCCGACACAGCCAACGACCTCATTCACACCTTTATCAGGCCGGCGGCCGGCGCCCTTCTCTTCGCCGCGTCCACCAGGGTCATCGGTCTCCACCCCGTCATCGCGGCGCTCTGCGGCGTCATCCTCGCCGGAAGCGTCCATGCCGCCAAGACCGGTGGGAGGCCCGTCGTGACGGCCACCACTGCCGGGGTCGGCAATCCCATCGTCAGTACGATTGAGGATCTGGTGGCGTTCATCACGTCCCTCCTCGCTCTCATAGCCCCGTACGTGGTGGCCGCTCTCATCGTCCTCAGCCTGGCGCTCTTCCTCTGGTGGTACAGCCGCCGGCGCCGGCGCCGCGCCCCTTAGCTGCACCTGCTTCACCGGAAGCCAAGGATCGCACCTTCATCAACGGCGTATGACGAAGCTGAAATCCTTGCAGAAGGTATTGAAATCAGCGCAGAAATCGTGTATAATAGAAGCAGGGTACGCTTCGGTCACCTGGTCGCTGCATACAAAAGGAGGGGCCTATGCGAAGAGCGCTGGTTGGCATGGTCGTTGCCCTGTTCCTGGTCACGCTGGCTGCGTCGCCGGTCCACGCCAGGCCAAACGAATGGCACGTAATCGCTTATCATACCGTCAGCCCCGGGGAGACGCTCTTCTCCATCGGCCGTCTCTACGGCGTCTCACCCTGGGCCATAGCCTCCTACAACGGGATTGTGAATCCCAATCTCATCTACCCGTGGCAGGTCCTGGCTATTCCCAGCGCCTACGTCGGCGGCTGGCACCCGGGCCCTGGCTACCCGTGCATGTGCAGCCACTTCCACACCGTGGCCGCGGGCGAGAACCTCTTCCGCATCTCGCTCCACTACGGCGTGAGTATGTGGCACATTGCACAGTGCAACAATATCCTCAACCTGAACTACATCCAGTGGGGCCACACCCTCTGCATTCCGTAGTTCAGCCCTCTCTCAGTGGCGTCAGACCGCAATAGCATGGAGCGCGGTCTGACGCCCGCTCTAGCTCGTCCGGAAGGTCCCCGATCCCCAGCGAGAAGCCCTAGTTAAGACGACGATAGAAAGGCTACGTTTCATGATTCGGCAGAGATTGCTCGTAGTAGCTCTCGTGGCAGTCAGCCTGGTACTCCTCGCCTCATCGTTCTTAGTGCTCAGGCCGACCGCCGCCCCCTCCATAGACCTTACTCCGACGGCGTTCTCGTACCTCCCCGTCGTAGTCCACCGTCCGTGCCCTTGCACCTCTCCCAACCACTATCAGAGCGGGACAGCGCTCCAGTACGACACGGACAACCCGGTCCGCCCAGCATATAATCACGCCGACAAGAACATTGAGCTGCGCGGCTACGTCGCCGCCACCGACCCCTCACTCCGCCGCCGGTTGGTCGACTACGGCTGCGACGATCCTAACGCCCCACAGTTGGCTACGCTGTTTAGTCCCGCCCGGGTCCCTTCCTTGGAGGAGATCTACCACGTCCGCAACTGGAGCTGGGCTTCGTCGCCCGATCCGGGACACCGTGCCGGGCCTATCTCCACGCCTCCCGTCACGGCTCTGGGCCTAGGGACGACGCGCGGGGAAACACTCCACGTGCCTCAGTCTGGCTACGATATCGGCGGAGGGATGGAGGTCATCGTGCTCTTCGCCGATAAGGATACGCTCGCTCTCCGATACACGCGCGAGGACAGCTCTGCCCCGCCCGGCTACACGGTTCACATTGACAACATCTGCACCGATCCCAACCTTCTCAACCTCTACAACGACCTCGACGACCCCAATGGACCTCGCTACGTGTATGGTCCGCCGGATGAGTACCCCCTTCCCGCCCTGCCGGCCGGAAAGCCGCTCGGCACAGCCCGCGGCGGGGAGATCGTCGTCGCCATCTCCGACACCGGCGCCTTCCAGGATCCGCGTTCTTTGGAGGAGTTCTGGCGCATTCGCCCTGGCTACGCGAGTCAGGTTAGTCGGTTATCCGAGTGTGACTATACGAAAACCGGAACATCGCCCTATTCCGGCTTCCTTACGACCGGCAGGTTAACCGTCCAGGGCTCGACAACCAGCCAGGCCGGTCGCTCCCAGACCCTTCCCGCCCCGTCATCGACGAACGCCACGCCGTAGAACGTCTTTCGGACGGCACCCGAGGAACCATCAACGCCAAACGTCAGCCTCGCTTCGGCGCCCGCTGCCAGATGTCCGGACCAGACGAAGCCGCTCTCCGTCTCCTCGATCGTCCCCCAGCTCGCCGGTGGCGACTCGCTCGCCACTAGCGAGCCGCTCGCCGATCGCGAGCCGGCGTCAGAGTTCACCTTCCCCGGAGGATGGACGTGGGCTGTAACCGTCTCCGCGTCAGCGACGCCCTCGTTGCGCAGGACCACCGTACACGTGCTGGTCCGGCCCGGTCGCACCTGCGCCGGCGTGCACCCGAACGTCGATCCGGACAGATCCGGCGCGTCAATCCAGAGACGCGCCTCCCGGTCAAAGGCTATGAAATGGTCCTCTAGCCTGAGTCTAGCCGAGTTGACGATGGGCTCACCGGCGCCCCCCCCGTCCAACACCGTCGCCTGATAGGTCAGCGTTGCCCTTCCTCCCGCAGGAAGCTCCCCCTGCCACGACAGTCTCTCCTCCGCCGGGTCAAAGGCGTACGCGCCCGGACCGACCAACGCGACGGGCCCTGCATCGACGTCTGCAGGCATCGTGTTCGAGAGGGAGGCCGTGACCGGCTCCGGGCCGTCGTTCCGTACGGTTAAGGTGTAGGTCACCGTATCGCCGGATGACGCACTTCTCGGTTCAACCCTGACGTCCGAACGCCCGAGCCAGGAGAGCCAGCCTACCGATCGTTCCATCGTATGCGCCTGCTCTGTCCGCGGCAGCGCCTCGAAAGGGAACGCGAAGAAGAGCGTCGCCTCGTTCTTCTCCCGCCGCGTCAGCGCCACCGCCGCGCCCTCTGAATCCTCGTCTCGGAACGCTGCGCCAGTCCCGGGGCCCGGGACCAGCCCGTCCGACCAGTTGTCGTAGCCGTCCGGGAAGTCCAGCTTCCACGGCCCCAGCCCGCTTGCCACACCGTTCCCCCGGACACCCGCAACCATTGTCGGGGTGATGTCCTCAGTATACGTCAGCACGCCCAGCCGATCCCGACCGAATGGATCATCGTGATGATAGTAGAGGAAATCCTGCGACGACAGCATCAACCGTCCGCCTTGCTCCAGATAGGCATCCAGAGACGTCACCTCCTGCTCCGTCACGGGGGCGTGCCAGTCATACCCCGTCCACCAGATGATCGCCGGGTATGCAGCCAGCGTCTCCGACGTAGGCCCGGACCGGTGCCCTCTCGCCGTGTGCGTCTCCCATACGTCGTACCTCAGCCCAACACCGTCCATCGCCGCCTTGTACGTCGCCTGTTGATCGTACCATCGGTCGTCGTCCACCAGGAGTAGCGGCGCGGGTGTCTTCGTCTCAAACGAAGCACTCACCGTGACCGTCGGTGACAAGGATGAGTGAGCGGTCAACGTCACCACGTCCCGTACGTCCCTTCCGATCGTCGGTGGAACGGTGACGCTGATCGTGACCGTCCTCGACGCGCATGGTGACAGCGTCAGCGAATGGTCATTCAGCTCTGTATCCCACGACGCACCCTCCAGTGTCAAGCTTACCTCGTCTGGATCTCCCGCCTGCCCGCTGTGGCGAAGCCGAACCGAGTGGGTAACGATCGAACCGGGCGACCCAATACCCAACGTCTCTTCTGGCAGCAGTTCGAGACCCGCCCTCGGAGCCGGGGTCGTCAGCCACTCCATGCTGCGCCCCATGATCTCACGCCGCGCCCCTGCCTCGTTGATACCCTCGAAGCCAAACGCCAGGTAGAGCGCCCGGTAGTCAACACACGTGCCGACGCGGACGCCGCCCAACCCGTCGTTCTCATACGACAGGAGCGGCTCCACCACGTCGTTGTCCACCACAGAGACCACGTCCGGATAGTCCTGATTATCGGCGCCGCCCGGTCCAGCGATGGTGATGCGCTGCCCGGCGAAGATATCGCCGGGTTGACCCTCCAGCACCCTGCTTGGAGCGTTGTCGGTGACCAGCCTGACCCTCAAGTAGTCCTGGTAGTACGGGCTCCATTCGCGGCCCGTCCCACCCCCATCCCAGAAGCCCACGTCCTGTCCGCTCAGAAGCAGCCGACCACCAGCCTCCAGGAACGCACCGACAGCCGCCCCCGCGCCGACGTAGCCCGGCGCGTCGCGCGGCGCGCTCCAGATCACAATATCATAGGCCGTCAGGTCCGATGCTGAAGGGACGTCCGTTGCTATGTCTTCAATCGACCAGACGTCGTAGGCATACGACAGATCATCCAACGCCTCTCGGAAGTACTCGATCTGGCTCTCGTAGTACCACCCGCCGCTGTCCACCAGCAGAACCGACGGCCCCGTCGGCAGCGCCAGCGTCAGCTCACTGGTCGCTCCTGCGCTGATCGCAACCGTCCCGGTCACCACGCGGTATCCCAGGCGGCCGGCGCGGACCGTATACGTGCCCACGGGCAGACCGAAGCTCGCCGCGCTCGCCATCACCTGGTAGGGAGTCTCCAGGACGTCTATCTGAGCACGCACCGGATCGCCGCTCTCCGCGCCCACGACGAACACGTCCAACGTGCCGGTGGGCACCGCCGTCAGGCTGACGTCCTGGCGCAGCGTCGTCCCCGTCACCACCCGCAGGCCCCGGATCTCCCTCGACTCGTACCCGAACGCGGAGACTGTCAGATCATACGTCCCCGGAGCCAGGGCCAGCGAGTACACGCCCCCAGCATCGGTCTCGACCGCTCCACGTCTCCCGCTGCGGGACGCCGCTCTCACCGTCGCTCCCGCGACAGGACGGCCGTCGTCGGCCCCGTCACCCGCCGCCCGCCGCACCGTCCCGGTGATCCACCCCGGTCGAGCCACGGCTGTCGCAGCCGCCAGGGCATCGACGCGTCCCCACCCCGCGTCGTTGTTCGGAACCTCCTCGCCCAGCGGAACCGCCGTGCTCGTGAGGACGTGGGTCACGCTCGTTACCGTCAGCGTCGGGCTCACCGAGCGCAGCATCGCCGCGATGCCCGAGACGTGGGGGGTCGCCATCGACGTACCGTCCCCCTCTCCGTAGGTTCCTCCTGGCGTGCTCGACCGAACGTGCACACCGGGCGCCACCACGTGCGGCCGAATCTCGCCCCAGGGAGACGGCCCCCGACCGGAGAAGCTGGCTACCTCGTCGTGCTCGTCAACGGCCCCCACCGCCAAGGCCCCGGGAAGAGAGGCCGGAGAGCTCACCGAGCCCGCTCCCGGGCCGTCGTTGCCGCTTGCGAAGACAGGAATGATGCCAGCGGCCCGCAGGGCCTGCAGATCCTCCTGAAAGACCGTGGAGCCAGCGTTAGTGTTCCCCCAGGAACAGCTCACCACATCCGGCGCCCGGCTCGGATCTCCTCCCGGCGCCAGCACCCACTGAAAACCGGCGTGAATCCAGGACTCATACCCAGCCCCCTCGCTGTTGAGTACCTTCACGCCGATCCACTGCGCCCCAGGCGCGATCCCAATGCCTCCCTGTCCCACAGCAGTCCCCAGCGTGTGGGTCCCGTGTCCGTGTCCGTCCACCGGGTAGCGAGCCTCCGTCGGCGTGGCATCGAACCAGCTGTACGCGTGCACCGTCGTGCTCGCTCCCCGGTAGCCGCGGTAGTTCTCCTGCAAGGCGGGATGAAGCCAGTCCACGCCCGTGTCCAGCCCCGCCACAACCGACCCTGTCCCGGAGATCCCCAGGGTTCGCCACACCTCGTCAGCGCGCACGTGAGAGACGTTCCATGCCACAGCTCCGGCCTCGTGCGCCGCCATCTGTCCTTCCCCACCCGGCAGCTTCGACTTCCCAGCTTCGGGATCGACCCACTGCCGCCAGTGGTCCACCCGGACGACGTCCACCGAAGGATCGGCCGCCAGCTCCCGGATCACGGTCGGCCATGCCTCAACAACGATCGCGTTCGTGATCCACAGCGCCTGATAGAATGACACCCGACCGGCCGCCAGCTCCCTGTCCAGGTAGGTCCGCAGGCCCGCCTGCGCGCCCTCGGCCGTCTCCTTCAGTCTCGACACGATTTCGACACCGGATAGACTCCCGTCCTCCCCGCCGACAGACATCTGCCCGACAGGATCCCGCGGCCGGAGATAAACAATCACCCGAACCAGGTCGTCGTCCTCCGCCTCTGCCAGCAGACGTTCTACCTCCGGCTCTAGTCGTCCGTCCGGCAAGTCTCTCTCATAATCACTATACGAAAGCCTGTCTCCATACCATGTCGGTGCCAATTCTGCTGAGGAAGTGCGGTTCGCTCGCGTTCGGGGGGCGTCCGGCCCGCTCCAACCTTGGCGTCGGATCGACGCCCGTGGCACGTCGGCAAAGAACCCATTTGCCAAAAGCAAGAACAGGGGTATTATAGCTCCGAGTCGGCAAAGCTTTTTCATCTTTCTCCCTTTGTTAGCGGCAAGACAGTGACGCGCACGTCTGGCAAGGCGAGTTGCCTTAGCCATTATACCTTGATGCCCCGTTACAGAAAACGACGTGAGCACGAGACGACTAGGAGGTACGTACTAAGATGATCACCGATCACCTGCGGCGCGTGGAGATAGCCCATCTGCCCACCCCGCTCGAGCCCCTGCCCCGCCTCAGCGCCCAGCTGGATGGCCCGGAACTCTGGATCAAGCGCGACGACCAGACCGGCCTCGCGACCGGCGGAAACAAGACGCGGAAGCTGGAATTCCTGGTAGCCGACGCGCTGGCCCAGCAGGCGGACACCCTTGTCACCTGTGGTGCAGCCCAGTCTAATCACGCCCGGCAGACCGCGGCGGCAGCTGCGACGTTCGGCCTGGACCGCGTCCTGGTGTTGGGCAACCACACCTCCACCCCGGCAGCCGTGCAGGGCAACCTCTTCTTGGACCATCTGCTGGGCGCCGAGATCGTCTGGACCGGGGACGAGCCTCCGCACGAGCATCTGGACGCTGTCGCCCGGGACCTGGTTGACGACGGCCGCCGCCCGTACGTCATCCCGTACGGCGGGAGCAACCGCGTCGGGGTCAGTGGCTACGTTGCAGCTATCCAGGAGCTGCTCTCCCAGTGCGAGGAGCGCGACCTCTCCTTCGATCACATCGTCTTCGCCACCTCCAGCGGGGGAACCCAGGCAGGTCTCGCCCTCGGTGCCCGGGCGCTCGGCTACGAGGGGACGATCCTGGGCATAAGCGTCGCTCCTGAAGCAGCAGCGCTAAAGCATGAGCTTGTCGATCTTGCACGATCTACCGCAGACCACCTGGAGCTCGACCTCGCCTTCGAGCCTAACGACTTCACCGTCAACGATGACTACGTGGGGGGCGGCTACGGCGTGGTTGGCGAGCTCGAACGCGACGCCATACGCACCGTGGCGCGCGCGGACGGGATCCTGTTGGATCCCGTCTATACCGGCCGCGCCTTCGGCGGCCTCCTGGATCTGATTCGTAGAGCCAAGTTTGATGCCAGCGAGAAGGTGCTCTTCTGGCACACCGGAGGAACCTCGGGACTCTTCGCTTACGCCGAGAGCCTGTGAGCACTTGCGCTCACAGTATGCCCCCTCTATCATGTGCAGGCTGATCGTAAGGCTGGCAAGTGAGAGGATTGATGTCGCTGGGAGGCAGATCTATGCCAAAGTGCGTCGTGTGCAAAGGGTACTTCGAACACGGCACTCAGTGTCCCCGGTGCCACACGAATAATCGTACTTGGCTAAGATGGTCCAGGCACGACCCCGTGGAACAAGAGGGTCTATCAGGGCTGCTGGCCTTCACCGAGCCTCACGGCTACCTTCCATTGGTGGTCGCGGTCCTTGCCACCGTAGTCGGACTGATGTCGGCCTTTACCTTGTGGCACAGCATCACACCGGGTTTCCGCGCCTTGGCATTGCTGGTGACGCCCGCCGGATGTCTCCTCTCGGTTCAAGGTATCTATGAGGCGCGCATGCAGATCCGTGAGAAGGAGCTGCTGCGCCAGGTGAGACGCAGGAGGCCTTGGGAACTCAGTGCCCAGGCAGTCACCCTTCTCCTGCCCGCAGTGGCAGGGGGGTTCGTTCTGGTCTTTATGCTCCTTCTCATCAAAATCGATGTCTTCTGGGAGTTCGTAAAGTGGCTCGTCCTGACGGAGGCGGTCGAGACCGGAGAGACTTTGCCAGAGAAGTTCTTGGCCGTATTGCCCGTCACCTCAATGACCGCCTACGTAGCGCTGGCAGTGACGTTCACAGCTTCGTCCTCGCTCATGTTGGCACGGGGCTACATCCAACGCCTCAACAAGGTCGTGCCGGATCCAATCTACTTGCAGGAAGGTCTCCTCACCAAGATCACACAGGTTGAGGCGGAGCGGACGCTACAGAGGCCGGCAGAGATGACCATTCTAGGAGGGGAGAAAGACGCGTCCACGAGAAGGTGGAGGTGGGATGAGATGGAGAGATTGGACAACGGCGGGATACGCCTGAAGGCGACGGTAGGATTCACCGGTGAGATGGCCACCAATCCAGCAAGCACGACACGTAGTCCGTCTCAGCAAGTCATCTACCTGGTGAAGGCCAATCCATGGGGTCGGATCACCCAGGTGACGCGTGGGGGAATCTAGTTCGCGCCCAGCAGGGAATGGCTCGCCGTCTCCCTCTGGTGCTCGCCGCCGAGTCTAGAGTTGTCTATGAAAACTCGTAGCGCCGACAGTTGGTTCGCTCGATACGTTACGGGGAAGCTTCTCGGTTCAGGGGGAAGACCGCTCAGCCTCTATGCACTGCTCGCGCTCCTCGCTCTACTCACTCTCCTCCTTCTTCACACCGTTCTAGCATTCCTGATTCCTCCCGCTGTCCCATCTCAGTCCATCGTCGTTCTCAATCTGGTGTTCGCAGGCCTATACGCGCTCACCTTGTCGATCCTGACTGCTGCTCTGGGTCTCTATCTCTGGTTAAAGATCAAACCGCTCGCCCTTATCGCCACCCTGGGAGCTACTGGCCTGTGGGTGATGGGCATGCTCAGCTTCGGTCAAGCTGCTGCCTGGATAGCTCTGGTTTCCATCGTCGCCTTCGGTCTAGTTGTCGCTTTGGGACTACGTATCGCCAGTCCATCTCTGCTGCCACTGTCGGACCGCAGTCAGCGAAGAGGTGCCCTCGGCTTCCTAAGGGACTACATTCAGAGGCGCAACCGTCTCGGACAGGTCGTCTCGGACTCATCTCAGGGACAGGGCGAACCTCAGGTGCGCGTCACCGGCAACCAACGCAGCCGGGTCGCCCGGGGGCCGGGGTTCATTCTCACGGGGTGCCATCACGCGGTTGCCCTTTCTAGCGGCCTTGAGTTCAGGGGGGTGAAGAGTCCCGGCCTCGTCTTCACAGGACGCCGCGACCAGGTCATGCAGGCTATTGATCTTCGACCCCAGAGACGTGACTTTGAAGTGGAGGCGCTCACAAAGGACGGCATCAACATCACGGTGCGAGCCTCTGCCTCCTTCAGAATCGATGCCGGACACAGACAACCTCGGCTTGGCGAGCACCTGCCTTTCAGAAAGAGCGCGGCCTTCAAGGCGCTCTATGCCCAGAGGGTTGAGCACCACAGCGGAGAGCCCGGTCCCGGCGCCGCGAGGCAGTGCCGATGGGACAGCCTGCCCTCCTCGTGTGGAAGGCGCATTCTCCAGGACATCATCAGCGGGTACACCTTCGATGGCCTGTATGGTCTCTATCAGGCGGTAGGCCGGGTCCCGCGCAAAGCTATCGCAGAGACGTTCCGCGACCAGTTAGCTGCAGAGCTCAAGTCTGTCGGCATCCAGCTCATAGACGGCAGTATTGGCAACCTGGAGCCGTCAGATCCCCACGTCTACCTGGAGCGTGCGCGAAACTGGCAGTCGGAATGGCAGCGCAAGATCATGCTCAAGCAGGCTGAGGGGCAGGCGGAGTGGCTCCGTCTGGTCGAGAGCGCACGAGCTGAAGCTCAAGCCGAGCTGGTCATGGACTTAGGGCGTCGACTAAAGCGCTTGAACGCCTCTCGGGAGGAGCTGCGTCCCGAGAGGATACTCAATCAACTCCTGCACACCTTGGAAAGCCTGGCTGGGCAGCCTCGGACGAAGGGCTTGCTGCCCCCGGAAACCAAGCAGGCCATGACCGAGATCCGCGAGGATCTCGACAAGATCGAGGAATAGGAGCGCCTGTTCGGAGAGAATGGCAATGCGCCTTAAGCGGTATAGGCAGAACCTCATACGCGCCGGGCTCAGGTTAGCACCGATCTTGTTGGTGACGGTGGTGGCAAGCCTCGGGGTCGACATCTGGCTGGGTGACGCCAGGGCGCAGGCTCAGTCTCAGACGGGCGCGTTTGAATCTGTTAAGGCTATGCTATTTCTAGCCCTCTCCACTACTCGCATAGCGCTCCCCGTCATCGGCGCTCTCGTGGCAGTCCCTCTCCTCCTTTCGAACCTGGCCCACGAGTTGTACGGCACTGAAGATAAACAGAACGGACACGAGATCCTCAACCGCCTCGTCTTCGGCAAAGCTGGCTCTGGGCCCTCTCTCCTGGCCAAAGAAGGAAAGCTGGTGGTATCGAAGGGTGCTGCAGCTCAAGAGACGGGTGGCCCAGCCTCCCTCGTCGTCCACAGCGACACCGCTGTAGTGACGGAGCAGTGTGGCCGCCTCAAGCGCGTCCTCGGAGCGGGCCGCGCGCAGCTCGGCCGCTTCGAGAGGGTCTGGGAGACCATTGACCTGCGCCCTCAGCACTGGGTTCACGAGGTATTCGCTCTCACCAAGGAAGGCATTCCCATCAGCTGCGAGGCGGATGTCTCGTTCAGGATCGCTGACCGCGTGTCGGGCTCCAGAGCTGCTGGAGAGATCGAACCGGCATCCGCCAAGACCCCCTATCCGTATGCCGAGGAAGCCGTCCTTCGAGCCGCAACCAGCAAACGGATGCTGGGCTCACATGGAGACAACGATTCCATGCCGTGGACGGGACGTGTCGTGCTCGACCTTATGGAGAGCACGCTGCGGGACATTCTCGCCGAATACCGGCTGGATTGGCTCATCGCTTCCTCTCAGCCCGATCAAGATCACCCCCGTGAGAGGATACGCCGACGATTGGAGCGCGAGCTGGGAGACAAGGTCCGCGCGGTGGGAGCGAGGATCCTGGATGTCGAGCTCGGTGAGATTCGGGTCAGTGCCGAAAACAACGACGTCTCAGACCAGCTCTCCGAGATCGTCTCCAGCCAGCGAATTCGTGCCTGGCAGGCCGAGTTGCAGACCCGGGCCTTGGCCAGCCGCGTCGAGGGTGAGGCCGAGCTCCTCCGCATGGACGCCGCCAGAATACAGGCTCAGGCCGAAATGGTGGTGACCCTCGTGGAGACGCTCCAGTCTACGATCACCAGTGAAGAGGGGGCCGAATCCTACATGCTGGCCCTTCGGTTCGTTGAGTCCCTGCGCTGGATGTCCTACAGCGCCAAGGATCAGGAGTTCATGCCGCCTGAAGCCATGCGCACGCTCAAGCGGCTCCAGGCTATGCTAGCCAGCCGCTCGGATCCGTCTGGTATGGACCTCAGTAGCTGAAGCCCTCATGTTCAGTCTACCACGAGAGCTGACCCCATCAGAACTGCTTTACATCGCAGAACTGCCCTTCTCTGTCGACAGTCTGCTGCGAGCTTCTCGCTCATCACGTCGGGAACAGAGGTGGCTCCAGGCTGAACGCTGCGCATCGTGCGCTCTCCGGGCCGACCAAGGATCGACTCTGGGAGTCAATCGGGCGACAGCCCTCCTTCATCTCGCGGACGTGCATCGGGAGATGAACAGGCTAGATCTTGGCCTGGCTGAGTGCCAACAGGCCTATCGAAGCTTCAGACGACAGACCTCGCGCCGCCAACGCCACAACGAAGCTGTGGCTGCCTACGCTGTCGGCCTGATGCATCAGGTCATCGGCGAGCGGGAGAGATGTTTGAAATGGTACCACAGCTCCAGCCAGTTGTTCCGCCGGGTCAGGGAGGACTGGGCTGCCGTCGATGCATTGGCCTGGGTTGATGCCTGTAGTCGCGTACAGCGCTGGATCGACCTGCTCGTCGACTATGTGACCGCGGCTCTCACCGATGCCGAGACGTCATTCTCCCCGCGGGTCTGGGTCCCGATCATTGTCCTGGAGAAGCAAGGAAGGATCGTGGAGCAACTAGTGGTGGAGAAGCCGCGTCACAGCGTGACAGCCGTTCTCAGACCGTTCGAGGTTCATCCGTTGGCCGAGGGGTGGGGATTCCAGCGACGTCCTAGCATCGCGTACGACGCCCAGGAGATCCCAAGTGGCGCCCGTCGAGCCTTGGACGCCGATGCGAAAGACAATGCCCTCGTCCAATGGGAAGAGAATCTCTCTCTCGAGGACATCGGTCAGCCCGACGTCCTCGTCGAATCGGACGTCGGGACGTTCATCCGTGACGCCGCAGGAAGGCTGTACGTCGCCCGCCCGGGGCCTACCATCATTGGAGGCAGTGACCGCGAATACAAGTCTAGAGTGGGCTGCATTCCAGCACTCCTGAAGCCCACGACGCCCGAACCGGATGTCGCTTCATCTGCTGAGCCGCCCCCTGATGCGTCATCCACCAACGCCAGAGACGGGTACAGCAGACTACTCAGCATTGTCGGCGGCGACGCTGAGGTAGCGAGACGCTTGGTCGAGTATGAGCAGCAGCTCACACCAGACGCCCGCCGGGAGGAGTTGATCGAGAACGCCATCGATCGCATCATCGCTGACACGCGCTAACCAGGGGAGCTATCGCTCACCAGCAGATCGGAGATCGCCCGGTGCCATTCTCGCCGCAGTCCTGCCAGCGATTCTGGCACTCAGAAAGCATACCGTTAGGTAGATGGGACAAATCATGACTTGGAGCACCTCAGTAGGTAACGCCCCCGACGCTAGAGACAACCATGCCAAGGGACCGACCAGAGTAGATGTACACGAGACCGTCTGGCTGTTTTCTGACGACTTGGAAGCCCTTTGCCGCATGCTTGAGCCTCTCGGAGACGTGGAGATCTCCACCGGCAGAGAGCGGCTTGACCACTGTGAGCAGGTCGTTGAGAAGCTGCCCGTCCAACTGCTTTGCCTGTCGGTCCCCGAGGTCGGCACGTCGGTCACCGTATTCCCCAGAAGAGTTGAGATTCGCTGGTCCCACCAATGGAATCCATCCGTCTTCGAGGCTAACGTCATTGATCAGATACGCAAGTTCATCGCGTCGCGAAGGCACCCGCTCTTTCTCCTCTCCAGGCTGAGGTGGCAGCTCTGGACTGCGCTTTTTGCCTTCGCCTCCCTCGTACCCACGTTCGTGAGCAGTCTACGGCTTGGCAGGCCCACTGATACCGCGATCATAATCGGTGTTCCAGGCGTCACCGTTGGAGCTCTCGCCGCGGTCGTGGCACTTGTGGGGGCCTTGATACCCAGTCGCTCTCAGCTGCCCCTGTGGACGCCTACGCGCGATGACTTCTTCCGACAGCTCAGAACGGGAGTGCGCTACTTCACCCTCGCGTCGGGCGTCTTCCTCCTGGGAGTCCTCGCCGCCAGCGAAGGCCCCGTCGGCGGCCGCCCTCTCCTACTCATCTCGACTGCAATGACCGTAGCAGGAGCCGCCCTTTACGTCTTTGGTCCCTCTCCCAGCAGGACAGACTAACCGAGGGAGCGCCGCTCGGTGTCGTCGGACAGCCCAAAGCCTTCTCCTCGCCTCCCAACAAACCCGCCGAGTCCTGGCCCGACTGCCGGCCCGGAACCCCGGTCCGCTTCCGTACCTGATGGTCAGCGCACACTAGTGTCATTTCACACAACTAACCTGGACTTCCCGATTGCTCTGAGCCCCGTCTCGGGGCGACTGACGCGTATTGCCGAGCGTTGGGTGGAGTCA
>Ga0207797_1001653_pt1 | contig 16037 bp, 14 predicted proteins | sample PRCRCaboRojoPR_6_FD_187275 | JGI IMG/M metagenome (GOLD analysis project Ga0207797, IMG submission 187275) | Marine sediment microbial community from Cabo Rojo, Puerto Rico - PR CR 10% Liquid 1 (SPAdes) | ecosystem: Environmental > Aquatic > Marine > Coastal > Sediment | place: Cabo Rojo, Puerto...
CCTCGTCGTGAGTTTCATCCTGCTCGTCCTCGCCACTGTCCTCGTCTTCGTCACTATCCTCGTCTTCCTCGCTGTCCTCGTCTTCCTCGCTGTCCTCGTCCTCGCTCACGTCGTCGACGAACTCCCCGACGACGGCGTAGTGTGCGAAGGCGTACCCAGACCAGGAGAAAAAGCCCGCCACGTAGACCAGCGCGACCTTCCCCTGCGAGGCCCAGATGAACCCGGAGGACATCGAGGCGGCCGTGACGCCGAGGCCGACGACGAGTCCGACCACGTGAGCAAGCCCGGGGGTGGACGCTCTTGCCTGAGCCGACCGGGTGCTCACAGCACCACCCCGTTCATGCCGATGTGGCCGAAGACGTAGCCGGTGATGCAGACGACGCCGCAGGCGACGCCCAGCGTGGAACTCCAGGACTGGATCGTCAGCGCGAACAGGCGCATGCCCGCCCCGAGGCCGACGATGCCGAGGACGAGGAAGACGCCCCGGGCGACGAGAAAGGGATCGACCGATCCCGCGGGTCCGTTCGCGCCGACGCCGGGTACCTCGTCGGGCGTGAACGCCGCCGTCAGCGACTCGTGGTGGTCCCGATGCGTCCCGGTCTGTGACAGGCGGTAGCCCGCGAAGAAGAACGCGAAGCCGACGGAGACCGTCCCGACCCGGAGGACCGGGTTCCCGCCGTCGACGACCGGCAGCGTCGGTGCGAAGGCGGCGAGCGTCGCGGTCCCGGCACCGAAGCCGATCACCAGGTTGCCGGCCAGCGCCCAGAACAACTCGTCGGCGTCGGGCAACATACCCGGGGCAATCCACGTTCCGGAGTTAAATCCAGCGTTCGCCCGTGCCGCGGGGGAGGGAGAAAAGGAGATTTCGACCCCTCGGAGATTTCGACCCCTGGCTGGAGGTGGTGCCTCGCTGCCGTCGTGACCTGCCGTCAGAGACGCCCCAGCGGCCCACAGCAGCGGGGTGGACGTGGACGCGAGTGGATACCCTTTTGAAACCCTGGGGCGACATCCGGGGTATATGCCGAGTCTCGCCGCCATCGTCCGCGGGGTCGAATCGATCGGCGCCGCGGCGGCCATCGGGGGCCGGACGCTGTTCGGAATCGACACCAATCCGGTGCCGGCGGAGTGGTCCCACGTGACGAAGGTCGACCCGGAGGGGGACAAACAGCTCCCGCTCGCGTACCCCCTCTACCTCCAGCACACGAGCGCGGTCTCCGTCGGCGGGTCGCGGGACGTCACCGGCGCGAACACCGAGGAGACCTTCGACCTCGTCAACGCCGCCGGCGTCCCGGCGTTTCACGAGCCCAGCGCCGCGCGGCACGTCACCGGCCGGACCCGGGACCAGGCCGACTTCCTCGCCATCCCCGAGGTCGTCAACGGGGACAGCGAGGCGATGGTGGGGACCCTCGGCGAGGGCATCGAGTACGCCCGGGACGAACTGGCCCCACAGCTGATCCGCGAGAAACTCCCGATCCCCGTCTCGAGCGGAATCGAGGCGCGGCTCGCGGACTTCGCGGCCTCCTGGCTCATCCGCGAGGCCGTCTTCGAGGCCTACATCATCATGAACCTCGACAGCGCGGCCGCCCGCGAGGGCAACGTCACCGAGGCGGACCTCCTCGAGCCCCGCCAGGCCAAGCAGCGCGCGATGGCCGCCGAGCGCCACCTCGGCAGCGACGTGATCTACCTCGAGTACTCCGGGACCTTCGGCGGCGAGGAGGCCGTCGCGTTGCTCGAGGCGATCGAGTCGGGCGTCTCCGGCGCCCGGATCTTCTACGGCGGCGGGCTCGACGACCGCGAGAACGCCCGGACGGTCCTCGACGCTGGTGCCGACGCCGTGGTGGTAGGAAACGTCTTCCACGAGATCGCCGCGGAGGAGGCCGGCCTCGCCGACGAGGCCGACCGGGCCCTCGAGTCGGACCCCTCCCGCGCAGCCGTCCGGGAGTGGATCGACGACGCCGTCGATCCGGCCGAGACCGCCGCCGCACGGTTCCTCTCGACGGTCGTGGACGTTCCCGATCCCGAGGACCGGGCTGCCCGGTACCTCGCCGACGGCGTCCACGTGGCGCTCGCCCTCCGGTCGGTGGCGGCGGACCTGGCCGAGGAGGAGACGGAGGTCGACGCCCCGCGCCTCCGGCGCGCGCTGAGCGGCGAGTCGTTGCCCGGGGAGACCGTCTTCGCGGACGCGCTCGCCGACGACGCTCGCCCGCTCGCCCGCCGACTCGGCTTGAGCCTGCTCGCTCAGCGCTTCGACGTGTCCCTCGAGGACGGGTTCGCGGCCGACCACGTCGGCGTGGAACTGTAGCGACTGGGGCACACCGGTCTGGACCGAGTGGCGGCCGACCCCGTCGGTGTTCGGTGGGTGTTCGGCCGGAGGTCGGCGGGTGGTCGGATGCATCAACAATCGCCTCGCGATCGCTCAGCCGAACTGCCTGATCGTCCAGTACAGGCCGGTCGCGAACGTCCGGACCCTGTGTTCGATGGCGAGTCCGGCGTCGGGATTCTCTGCCGGTACCACCGCAGTCGCGAGGACGGGTGGGGAACACGTTACCAGCGTGCCCGAGTAGGTACGCCGACCGTTCGAGCGGGTAACTCTGAGCAAGACCACCTCGTCGGCACCGGGACAGCCGACGACGCGGTAGACCGACCCCGGCGTGAGTCCCTGCCCGCGACCCGGTGCGACCGCGCGGACGTGATCGCCGACGTCGAACACCCTCAGCACCCGGCCTCGGCGGACGGTCGCGTCTCGACCAGGCGAGCCAGCAGGAGCGGGGTGGTGATCCACAGGACGGCACTGAGGGCAAACGCCCAGAGAAGCGGGTCGGGCGGGAGGGGCGGATACGCGCCTCGCCAGAAGGGTATCCACGGGAGCCCGAAGGCGAGGGCCGCGACGACCAGCTTGGCCCACCCGGGGAGGGACCGGTAGACCGTCGGGGACCCTGTTTTGCGTTCGAGCCAGATCCCCGCGATGGCGACCAGGAGGACGGCCCCGACGGAGCCGATCGCGTCGAGGAGAGTCACCTGGACGCACCTCCCGTCAGACTTGCACCCGCGTCGCTGCGGGGCGGCGGGCAGGCAGACACGAGACGAGGGCCGTTCGCGGAGTGGGGACAGTGCCGGGACGATCCAGGGCCGGGTCGTGGGTTGTAGTCGTGGGCGATCATACGGGTCACCTCGGGGAGCGGGGCGCCGTCGGCGTGGCGTGACGTAAAGCGCCCTTTACAGTAAAGCGTACTTTACACTCCCACTTAGATGTACCGGTCGGCCGCCTGGAGACTGTCGTTTGGGACAGGAACACTCCTCGGCCCGAGCCGACTCTCGGGAGGATCGGGCCCGGTGCTGTGTCCACTTCAGACGCTTCACGTGGACTCCTCGGGCGAGAAGAGGTCCTCGATCCGGCAGTCGAAGAAGTCGGCGAGATCGAACGCGAGGGCCAGCGAGGGGTCGTATCGCTCCCGCTCGATGGCGTTGATCGTCTGCCGAGAGACGCCGACGGCGTCTGCGAGGTCGGCCTGACTCAGGTCGCCGTCCTCGCGGTAGTCGGGCAGTGCGTTCTTCATCGCTGGTACCGGCGGGCGAGGTAGAGGAGACCGAAGACCACGAAGAGGAGCGCGTAGCCGAGGAGGGCCCCCTCGACTATCGGCGGCACCTCGTACACGCCGGTCTCGTCGAGGACGGTCAGGCCGGGGCCCAGTGTCACCAGGCCGACGGCCGCCACGAGGAGGGTCTTCGTGCTCGCCCATCGTTCGATGGCCCGTTCGCGCTCGTCCTGGAGGGGCACCCCCGTCCTCTGCCAGACTGTCACGAAGCCGAGTACGCCCGCCCAGTAGATTCCAACGCCGACGACGGGACCGACGAGTCGCGAGGCGGCGGCCGATCCGGCGATCCCCACCGCGAGGACCGCGACCATGAGGCGCCGGGACCGTCGGCGGCGGGCGAGGAAGCCGCTGTCGTCCTGGCCCCTCACGGTCCCGCACCGCCCGCGTCGCTGTAAAGCATCCTTTACGGTAGTGGAGGACTCGCCCACTTACTGGTTTCGGTGCGAGGGTCCATTGCGGGTCACGCCTCGAGGAGTAGCACACGGCACTCGTCGGGGGTCGACCACGGCCTCGTCGGGGCCCGTCACGTGGCACTCGTCGGGGCCCGTCACGTGGCACTCGTCGGGGCCCGTCACGTGGCACTCGTCGGGGTCGGTCGCTGGCTCGCAGGTGCTCGACCGTGGCTCTCGCGGACCATTTATCTCTCTCACGGACGGAGGCCTTCGTGATGACCCGCGAGACGCACGATCCTGCCGACGCGTCCTCCGGTGGGGACGAGCCGCGTGGGGACGGGGAGGTATCGACGGTGGACGACGAGACGCCCACGGACAGGGAGAGGTCACAGCCGGAGGACGCCGCCGGTGGGGAATCGGCTCCCGCTGACGCGGAAGCGGCTGTCGGAGATCCGGAAACGGCTGTCGCAGATGCTGAAACGGCTGCCCTGGATGCGGACGCGGCTGCCACAGATTCTGCGTATGCAGCGGGTGGGGAGGATGCGGCCGCGGATGCGGGAGGGTCGGGGAACGCGCCGCCGGCGACCGACTACGGGGCCGATCGGGGACCGGTCCGCACGCTCGACACCCGCGTTCGCCTGAAGTGGGCGGGCCAGGTCGTGCTCGGGACTGCGGTCCTCGGCGCGATCGGGGGCGGCCTCGCCGTCGCGTTCGAGCCCGTCGAGGCCTGGATGGTCCTCGCGGTGACGATCCCCCTGCTGGTCCTCGGCCTGGGCTGGGTCTGGCTCCGGTACCGGCTCTGGGCCTTCCAGTTCCGGACCGACCACCTCTTCCTCGAGCGGGGGGTCTACCGGAACGTCGAGACCGTGGTGCCCTACGTCCGGATCCAGCACGTCGACACCAGTCGCGGCCCGGTCGAACGGGTGCTCGGACTGTCGACCCTCGTGGTCTACACCGCGGGGTCGCGGGGCGCCGACGTCGCAATCCCGGGCCTCCCCGCCGCCGAAGCCGAATCCATGCAGGACCGCGTCAAGGAACTCGCGGTGGCGGCCGAGGGGGGCGAGGGCCTGTGAACCTGGACCCGCGATCGATCCCCTACCGGCTGCTTCAGCAGGGTGGCTCCGTCGTGCTGGTGCTCGTCTTCGTCGTCTTCGGCCCCGCGGCGAGCGAGGGGGGTCCGGTCGGGTTGGCTATCGGCCTGGGGCTTGCCGTCCTCCTCCTGGCTGCCGTCACCGGCTGGCAGGTGGCCTACTACCGGCGGTACGAGTACGAACTCACTCCGGACACCTTCGACATCACCTCCGGCGTCCTCTCGCGGCGTCGCCGGGAGATCCCGTACACCCGCATCCAGAACGTCGACATCGCCCAGAACCCGGTCCAGCGCCTGCTGGACATCGCCGAGGTCCGCCTCGAAACCGCCGGTGGTGGTGAATCCGAAGCCCGACTCCGGTACGTCGCTGCGACTGAAGCACGGCGGCTCCAGGACGAGGTCGGGCGTCGGAAGCGGGCCGTGGCGACCGAGGCCGCGACGAGATCGGAAGGAGCGGAAGCGGCCGTGGCCGGGGAGCCTGGGAGCAGGCCCAGCGGCGTCGCCGGCGAACCCGCGGAAGCAGTGGTCCCCGACTCGGAGGAACTGTTCGCACTCCAGAACGAGGAGCTCTGGGTGCTCGGGGCCGTCACCGCAGACCTCCGCCTGCTGGGCGTCCTCGCCACGATCGCCCCGTTCGTCGCCCCGGCGATCCTCGAGGACCTGGACCCGGGCCTGAACCTCCTGCTCGTCGGTGGTGCCGTCCTGGGCCTGGTCGCGCTCGTGGGCGCCTGGCTTGCGAGCGGAATCTACGCTATCCTGCGGTACTACGGGTTCCGGCTGGTCCGGCGGGGCGACGAACTCCGCTACGAGCGCGGCCTGCTCCAGCAGTACAGCGGTTCGATCCCGCTCGAGAAGATCCAGACCGTCTCGCTCGCGGAGAACGTTCTCGCCCGGCAGTTGGGGTACGCCAGCGTGAACATCGGCACCGCCGGGTACGCACCGGGCCAGACCCAGGGCCAGCGCGTCCAGTCCGCGGTCCCGATCGCCAAGCGCGACCGGGCGCTGTCGCTGGCGCGGCAGGTCGAGCCCTTCGGCGAGTTGACCTTCGAACGCCCGCCGAAACGCGCGCGCCTCAGGTACGTGGTCAGGTACGGCCTCGTCGTGCTGGGACTCGTCGGCCTCCTCGGCGCCGGTCACCTGGCGACCGACGCCCTCCCGTGGTGGCCCGCCGGCGTCCTCGGACTCGCACTCGTCCCGCCCGCGGCCCACCTGAAGTGGGCGAACCTGGGGTACCACATCGGCGACGAGCACGTGGTGACTCGCCACGGCTTCTGGGTCCGGCAGACGACTGTGGTCCCCTACCACCGGGTCCAGACCGTCGTGCGGTCGCGGACGGTCTTCCAGCGACGGCGCGACCTCGGGACGCTCGTCGTCGACACGGCGAGCGGCGGGGGTCTCCGGGGGAGCGACGCCGTCGCGCTGGACCTCGACGCCGGCCGGGCGGCCACCCTCCTCGAGACGGTGGCGGCGCGACTGCAGGGGGCCCTCGCCGACCAGCGGGCTCGTCCACGGCGGGAATCGGAGGCTGTCGGCTAGCTCCCCGGCGGGAGCCATCCGGACCCGTTCCCGTCCATCTGCACCCTCCGTTTGCGTCGCTCCGCTGCTGCCATTCTAGTCGGAGTGCTTTAGGGCCGCGGGACCGAGGATACCACGAATGGAGCGGAACGCGGGGCTCGCCGCGAGTGGGGTCGTCGCCGCCGGCGTATCGCTCGCGAGTGTCCTGCTCGCGACGATGCTCTCGCCGGATTTCGCGTGGACCGCCAACGCCCTGTCGAACCTGGGCGTTCCGGGCACGGCAGCAGGGACGCCGACGACGGCGCTACTGTTCAACGGGGGCCTGATCCTCGGCGCGCTCGTCGGGTTCGTCTTCGCGTTCTTCCTCTGGCGCCGCGCCGAGAACCGCGGCAAGCGGGTCGTCGCTGTGCTCCTCGCGGTGACGCTGGCTGCGATGGGCGCCATCGGGGTGTTCCCGCAGGGAGGCCCCCTCCACGTGCCCGTCGCCGTCGCCTTCTACGTGCTCGTCACGGCGACCATCTGGGCGGACGCCGTCGTCGTGGGCGGGACCGAGGAGGGCCTGCGCGGTGCGGTCGCCACCTGGCTCGGCGCGGCGAACCTCGGGGTCTGGGTGATCTGGGCCGCAACGGGGCCGGTCCGGCGGCCGGGACTCGCCCTCCCGGAGATCGTCGGCGCGCTCGTCTTCGCGATCTGGATCCTCTCGACGGCCATTCGCCTGTCGAGCCGGGACCGGGCGGTGGCGCGCTCGCCAGTGCGGTGACGGTTCCGGCCGTCCCGGCGCTCACCGCGCCGTCGGCGACCTCGGCCACCCTGTGTCGGGGCCCGGTCTCCGTGTCGCCACGGGCGCACTCGGGCGAACCGGCTCCGGTTACCCGCCGACGAGCGTGCTGAATTCCGCGATCCCGTCGTCGGGCCCGGCGACGACGACCTCGTCGCCGTCCTCGAAGGTAAACGACGCCTCCAGGTCCGTCAGAATCGCGTCGCCCCGCTCGACGGCGACGACCGTGCACCCGGTCTCGGCCCGGATGTTCGCGCCGGCGAGGGACTGTCCGGCCAGCTCGCCCACGCCCATTCGGACGATCTCGACCTGCTGGTCGTACGTGATGACGTCCTCCTCGAGGATCGTCGAGGCGAGCATCCGGCCGCTGACCGTCGAGAGGGCGAGGACGTAGTCGGCACCGGCGCGGTAGAGTTTCTGGACGCTGTCGACGTCGTTCGCGCGGGCGACGATCTCGACCTCGGGAGCGAGTTGGCGGACGACCAGCGTGGCGAAGATCGCGAGGGTGTCGTCCGAGAGTGCCAGGATGACGGTGCTGGCCTCCCCGACCCCGGCGGTCTCGAGAACTTCCGGCTCGGTGACGTCGCCGACGACGTCCACCCCGGGGATGTCCTGGACGTCGACGACGGTACAGGAGATGCCGGCGCTGCTGACCGCCCGCTGGACGGTGCCGCCGACCTCGCCGTAGCCACAGATCACCACCTGGCCGCGCCGGAGCCGACGCTCCTCGGAGAGCGTCAGGCGCTTCAGTCGCTCGAGCTGGGCCTCCTCGCCAACGACGAGCAGGACGGTCCGGTCGTCGATGACCGCGTCTGGCGAGGGCGGCGTGACGAACTCCCCGCGGAACCAGGCGCCGATGACGTTTGCCCCAGTCCGCTCGCGGATCCCCGACTCCGCAATGCTCGTGTGGGCCAGGGGCGCTCCCGCCTGGACCGGGAGCTCGACGATTTCGATGTCCTCGCCGATCTCGATTGCGTCTCCGACCTCGGTCGTGACCGACGTCGTGACCTTGCTGGCGAGGCTCTCCCCGATGAGCTGGCGCGGCGTCAGGACGGTGTCCGCGCCAGCGTACCGGTGGTACCGCCCGAGGTCGGGGTCCTCGGCGAAGGTGATTACCTGGAGGTCGTTCTCGGGGTTCAGCTGGCGGGCCTGGAGTGCGACGGCGGCGTTGGTCTCGTCGTCGAGGTCACAGACGACCGCCTGGGCCCTGTCGACGCCGGCCCCCTCGAGGCCCACGCTGGTCTCCGGGTCGGCGTGGACCACCGGGAAGTCGTCCTCGACGAGATCGATGGCGGCGTCGCGATCCGCCTCGACGACCAGGTAGGGGACCTCGAGGATCTCGAGTTCGTCGATGAGCGCATCGGTCCGGTTCGTCATCGAACAGACCACGACGTGGTCGTCGATCTCGTCGTTCCGCGTCGGTGGGGACGTCGACAGCGTCGCCTCGATCCAGGGCGCCACGAACAGCGGCAGGGCCATGAAGATGAAGAACACGCCCGTGAACTGCATCGCGACCATCAGGCCGATGAGCTGCGGGGAGTCCCAGATCGCGTCCTCGCCGTACCCCGTGGTGGTGAACGTCTCGACGACGACGAGCAGGGACTCGAAGACGCTCCGGGACTCGTTCTCGAAGATCGGCATCGCCCAGGAGTACAGGCCGGTGTAGACGACGATGGCGGCGACGAAGGCGGCGAGGTAGTAGAGCAGCCGTCGCCGCCGGCGGTTCATGGAGTCTCGTCCGGCTTGGTCGGTGTTAAATGTGTGCGACCTCCCGCCGCTGAGTCCGAGAGCAGTGGCCGAGCGGAGAGTCCGAGAGCGGGTATACTCTCGAGGGGGGGGGGCACGGACAGCTGGACCCGCGGAAGTTGCAAGGCAATTCGAGTTGTGTGGCAGTGCGGTCCTCGTAGTAACGACGTGAGGTGACGCCTAACTATGTCGGTCGCCGCCGGTTTTCCTCCGACCGATGCGAACGAGCAAACTCCCTTTCCAGCCCCGCCCCCTGGCGGCCGAGGCCAGTCCTGTCACTCCCAGAACCTTGAAACCCGTTCCCCGCGACCTCCCTGTATGACCGTCCGGACCGCCGTCGTCCTCGCCGCCGGCGAGGGGACTCGCCTCCGCCCCCTGACCCGGAACCGCCCCAAACCGATGCTCCCTGCCGCCAACCGCCCGATCCTCGAACACGTCCTCGACGCCCTCGTCGACGCCGGGATCGACCGGATCGCGGTCGTCGTCGGGTACCACCGCGAGCGCGTTCAGGAGTACTTCGGCCCGAGCTACCGGGACGTCCCGCTGGAGTACGTCCTCCAGGAGAAGCAACTCGGGAGCGGCCACGCCCTCTTGCAGGCCCGTGACGTGATCGAGGGGCCGCTGGTCGCGGTCAACGGCGACCGCATCATCGAACCCGACGCCGTTCGCCAGGTGAGCGAAGCCCAGACCGCCGGCGACGTGCCGGCCGCGATGGCCTACATCGAGCGTCCCAGCGCCCGGAACTACGGGGCGGTGACCGTTCAGGACCGGCACCTCGAGGAGATCGTCGAGAAGCCCGAGACCGACGCCTACCGCCTCATCAACGCCGGGATCTACGCCTTCGGGCCGGAGATCTTCGACCTGATCGAGGCGACCGACCGCCAGGAGGGCGAACTGGGCCTGCCGGACACCATCGCACACATCATGGCCCGGGACCGGGTCAGGGCCGTCAAGATCGGCGGGCTCTGGGTCGACGCGACCTTCCCCTGGGACCTCCTCGAGATGGCCTCGGAGGTCCTCGCCAGGGGACGCGTGTCCGAGCCCCAGCGAACCGACGGGGTCTGGATCGACCAGAACGCCCAGGTCAGCGACGACGCCATCCTCCAGCCACCCGTGGTAGTCGGGCCGGACTGCGAGGTGGCCGCCGGGGCCGTCCTCGGCCCGAAGACGGCTCTCGGCCGCAACGTTACCGTGGGGGCCAACGCCACGGTCGAGCGGGCCGTCCTCGACGACGACGTCCGCGTCGATCCAGGGGCGACCGTCCTCGACGCCGTCCTGGGGCAGGACGTCACCCTCGGTGCCGGCGTGGTGGTGCCCGGCGGCCCGGGCGACGTCCGGATCGGTCGGGAGATCCACGAGGACCAGGCACTCGGCGCGGTGCTGGCTGATCGGGCGACCGCCGAGGGCTGTGTCAGCTTCACCCCGGGGACCCTCGTCGGCCCCAGCGCGACCATCCGCACCGGCGTCGTCGCGAGTGGGACCGTCCCCGAGGGCGCGGAGGTGGTCCGCTGATGTGCGGGATCATCGGGACCGTCGGCCGCGGCGGCGAGACCCTCGAGACCCTCGTCCACGGCCTCACGAAACTCGAGTACCGTGGCTACGACTCCGCGGGCGTGGCCCTGACCGGCGAGGGGCGCGGCGTCGAGACCTGCAAGTGCGAGGGCAAGATCGAGGACCTGAAGGCGAAACTCGAGACCTGCGACCCGACCGGATCGGTCGGCGTGGGCCACACCCGCTGGTCGACCCACGGACCGCCGACTGACGAGAACGCCCACCCGCACCGCGACTGTACTGGCGAGGTCGCGGTCGTCCACAACGGGATCATCGAGAACTACGGCCGACTCCGTGACGAACTCGTCGCCGCCGGCCACGAGTTCGACAGCGACACCGACACCGAGGTCGTCCCGCACATGATCGAGGACGCACTGGCTGCGGGCAAGGACCCCGACGCGGCGGTCCGGGCCGCCGTCGCCGAACTCGAGGGCAGCTACGCACTCGCCGTCGTGATCGAGGGCACCGAGACAGTCTTCGCCGCCCGCAACGATTCGCCGCTCGTGATCGGCGAGGACCCCGACGGCGGGGCCTGCTACCTCGCCAGCGACGTCCCGGCGTTCCGGGACTTCACCGACCGCGTGGTCTACCTCGAGGACGGGGAGTTCGCCCGGCTCGACGCCGACGGCTGGGCGGTCACCGACGCCGCGGGCCTGCCCGTCGACAAGACGGTCGAGACCGTCGACTGGGACCCCGAAGACACCGGCAAGAGCGGGTACGACCACTTCATGCTCAAGGAGATCCACGAACAGCCCCGGGCCCTCCGGCAGTGCCTCCGCGGGCGCGTCGACGAACTCAACGCGACGGTCGACGTCGGCGACCTGGCGGGCCTGTCACCGCCCGCGGTCCAGCTCGTCGCCGCGGGGACCTCCTACCACGCCAGCCTCTACGCCGAGCGACTCCTCCAGACCGTCGGCATCCCCGCCCAGGCCTTCCTCGCCCACGAGTACGCCATCTCCCCGCCCCCGATCGGGGACGCACTGGTCGTCGGCGTGAGCCAGAGCGGCGAGACCGCGGACACCCTGGCCGCGCTCCGGGAGGCCGAGGCCCGCGGCGCGCGGACGCTGGCCGTGACCAACACCGTGGGATCGACCGCCGAACGCGAGGCCGACCACGTCTTCCACGTCCGCGCCGGCCCCGAAATCGGCGTGGCGGCGACGAAGACCTTCGCTGCCCAGCAGGTCGCGCTGAATCTCCTGGCGCTGGCCTTCGGCCCGCCGGACGACACCCGCGAGGTCGTCGGGGCCCTGCGGGACCTCCCCGGGAACGTCCAGGCGCTGCTCGACGACTCGGACGCGGCGGCGGTGGCCCGGGAGTACGTGGGCTCCGACGCGTACTTCTTCATCGGCCGTGGCTACCACCACCCCGTCGCGCTGGAGGGCGCACTGAAGATGAAGGAGATCACCTACGAGCACGCCGAGGGCTTCGCGGCGGGCGAGCTGAAACACGGGACGCTGGCGCTGGTGACCGAGGAGACGCCCGTCTTCGCCGTGGTGACCGGGGGCGGTGAGGCTGCGCGCAAGACCGTCGGGAACGTCAAGGAGGTCGAGGCGCGGGACGCACCGGTCGTGGCGGTGACCGACGGGGTGAGCGACGTCGGGCGGTACGCCGATCACGTGCTGGAGATTCCCGAGACGCACCCGCGGGCGGCTGCTGTGTTGGCGAACGTGCAGTTGCAGCTGGTTGCGTACTATACCGCGGCGAAGCTCGGGCGGAGTATCGACAAGCCGCGGAATCTGGCAAAGAGCGTTACTGTGGAGTAGTTAGGGACTGGCTACGAGCTGGGAGACTCGGGCGCCGTGGCGGGACGCCTCGACTCTCGGGCACGGATGGTGTGCATCCTCGCAACTCGTGAGCCTCGTCTGGGGGTGCATTGCCAACTGAACTGCTTCCTGCACTGGTCGTCGGTGCGCACTCCACCGGCAGGACGGAACTCATTTCCTGGCACCTGGATTTGGCTCCGTTGAAAAAAATTTATCCCATACGGACGGACAGAAGTGGTAATGGTCCAGCCGGTTCCCCTCAATTTCGCGCCAACCGGGATGGTCCCGACAAAGGAGATGACTCCCCACGTCCCCGTGACGCCGGCGGAAATTGTCGAGGAAGTCAGGACGGCTACCCGGATCGGCATCACGTCAGTTCATCTCCATGCCCGGGATCCGGAGACAGGGGACCCGACCTGGGAGCGGGGCGTGTTCGCCGATATTATCGGTGGTATCCGAGAGTTCGCACCGGAACTCGTCATCTGCGTCAGCCTCAGTGGAAGGAACTGGAGTGCATTCGAGAAGCGGACGGACGTCCTGGAACTGACTGGCGACCGCAAGCCGGATATGGGGAGTCTGACACTATCGTCGATGAACTTCAGTGACGAGGCGAGCGTGAACAGTCCTGCGATGGTCGAGTCACTGGCGATGCGGATGTCCGAGGTGGGGGTGCTCCCGGAACTGGAAGCCTTCGACCTCGGTATGCTGAACGTCGCGAGATACCTCACCGAGAAGGGGCTCTTGGAGCCCCCACACTACGTCAATCTCCTCCTCGGGAACGTGGCGACGGCGCAGGCAGATCTCGCCCACGTCGGCGCGATGGTCCGGGACCTCCCCGAGGACAGCGTCTGGGCCCTCGCCGGCATCGGCGACGAACAGTTACCGATGAATGCCCTCGCAATTGCGGCTGGCGGTGGGGTCCGTGTGGGGATCGAGGATTCCATCTACGTCGCACCCGACGACGACCGCCTCGCGACGAACGAGGAACTCCTCCGGCGGGTGCACGAACTCGCTGCGATCAATCGGCGGGCGGTCATGGACCCGCAGGAACTGCGAGTGCGGCTTGACCTCGAACCAGGGAACGGCCGATACGGTCGTTGACGCAGAGGACATCGGCGATCCGAGGACCACCCCCGTGTTCTGGATCGAGGGCTCGTTGGATGGCCCGTCGCTTCCTCCAGTGATCGGGTCCCGCAACGATCCTAGTCGGCGTTGACGATCCGCTGTGTGACGGGCATCTCCAGCAGGCCCAGGAGACCGTACAGCGCCTTGGCGTTGTTCTCGCCCTCCAGGTGCTCACGATAGCACTCACGGACGCCATCCCAGTCGAGAAATGGCAACTTCCGTATCGCCTGTTCGTGGTCCTCGATCGCCGTTTCGACGAACGACTGTGTCCGAATGAGTTCCGGGATATCCGGCCACGGACCGTGCGAGAGGTGCGGTTCCGGCGGTTGGGTAATCGGGAGGTGTTCGTCGGCGAACTCGAGGCCGTGCTGGGCGAGGATGTGGGCTGGAAGGGGATACCGCATCGGCAACCCGGAGTTGGCGTACGGAACGTCGGCGAGACCGCGATCCAGCCGTTCGATCGCGCGAACGACGATGTTTCGACGGACGAAGAACCGCGTCGGCATCGAGAGGTACAGGTCGACGAGCCGGTTGTCGACGAACGGACTCCAGGCCGGGAGGTGGTGGCGGAGACTCTGGAGCATGAACAGGACGCTCCCGTTGGTTCGGGGTGTGAGCATCCCACACGTAAACAGTTCCTCCGGCGAGCCGTACGTGACGCCGTGGTGGTCGATTCCCGATTCGGTCGCCCTGATCTCGGACCGGAGAACGGCTTCTGGATCGACTGCCGGCTGGAGATAGGCTGGCTGATCGCTCAGCCAGAAATCCACGTAGCGATCGATACTATTCATCGATTTGAGGATGGGAAGCCGCACGGTTCCGAAGGATCCGACCTCGAAGCTGTATCGGGGGAAGCTGAAGGCCTTGAAGTTCGAGTCAGCGAACGAAGCCGTCACCATTGCGTCGACTTCGTCCCGAATCTCCGGCATGAAGCCCTCGGTGTGGGCCTGTTCGAACGTCCCGACGAAGTTAGATAGCTTCGGATTCCGGGTCAGGGCCCGCTCGTGGTAGTCCGCGGGCCGGCGGAGCAACTCGAAGTCGACGCCCGCAGTCCCTGCGGCCTGTTCGGCAGTTCTCGCTTCACGACTCGTCCATCCCGCACAGTGATACGCAGTCAGGTTTTCCCGCAAGTCGGGGCCGGTCGCTGCGAGGAGGAGTCTCGAATCCGAGCCGCCACTCAACAGGACCCCATACTCCTTCCCCGCCTGGAGTCGCTCGGTCAGGGCGTTCTCGAAACGGGTCGAAAACTCGTCGAGGAAGTAGCTGAATGGACGATCGAGTGGTCTCCGTTCCGGGCTCCAGTACTGTCTCGAGTCTACTTCGAGGGACGCTGTGTTCACGGCCGTCACGCTCCCCGGGGGGAAGAGATAGGTACCCTCGAGTGGCGTCTTCAGGCCGAACGTGCGGAAGTGACACGAGAAGTACTCGGCGACGTATCGGTCGTCGAATGACGGTTCGACGTCGGGGTGTCTCGAGAGCGACTGGATCGCCGTCGAAAACACGAGGGGCCCGTCCGTCGCCTGGACGTAGTACGTGTCCCGAAGGCCGAGTCGGTCGGTAAACACGGAGAGGGTTCGATCGTCGGGATCGTAGAGGAGTCCCACGAAATCGCCGTTCAGTCCCGCGACGAACGCCGTCCCATGCTCGTCGTACAGCCGCGAACAGTAAGTCACGGCCCGCTCGGCGCCCTGATCCCGCGGCTGGTACCCGGTCCTGTCACCGAATCCAAACACCGACCCCCAGATCCAGATGAACGTCCCGTCACTGGCCTGGACGGGTTGGGCGGCGGCTTCCTCGGCAGTGAACGAACCAGCCACCGCGATAGAATCGTCTCGATAAATCGTTGTTGACTCCTCGCCGGTCCATTCGAGGCCGGTAGCGACGGCTTCGATACCGCGATTGCCGCCGACGACGCCACAGAGCCCGGCCACGGCCGAACCTTGGAATGGGACAGCAAAACTGTTTGGTATCGAACGGGACAGGTTGCGGGTTTGCAGCGACACGCCAACGTGGGACAGGTGTCAATCTGTGGGACCGCTTCTCGCGGTCCGCCGTTACGTTACGCGCTCTCACAGTGCTGGCGGAAGAACTGTCGAAACGCCGAGTCTTCGAAAATCCCGTCCGTGAGCTGTAATCCGATAACGCTGGGCCGAGCGTTCGCCTCGATAATCTGGGGGCCATCCCGAGAAACTGCGACGTCCCACCCGACGAAGGGGGCGAACCGGTGCAGTTCTGCGGCCTCGGTGACGAGTTCGCAGAGTTCGTCCCAGTGGGGGACGGTCACACCGGCCACGCGTTCGCCGGACTCCGGGTGGTGCGTCAGCCGTCGACGGGACTGATCCTCGAGGCCGATCAGTTCCCGAATTTCGCCGGTCCGGATGTCGATCGGGGCGACGACAGCGCCCTGAGACCAGTTGTCGGTGGGGGTCGACTCCCGCGTGCCAAACCGGTGAGAGGCTCGGAGGAGCGACCACTCGTCGG
>Ga0207797_1001654_pt1 | contig 16033 bp, 9 predicted proteins | sample PRCRCaboRojoPR_6_FD_187275 | JGI IMG/M metagenome (GOLD analysis project Ga0207797, IMG submission 187275) | Marine sediment microbial community from Cabo Rojo, Puerto Rico - PR CR 10% Liquid 1 (SPAdes) | ecosystem: Environmental > Aquatic > Marine > Coastal > Sediment | place: Cabo Rojo, Puerto...
AGCCGGCTCCTGCTTGATGTATACACTCTGCCGGGAGATTGTCTGATTGACGTTTCCTCTTCTAATGTTTACCTGACTTTGGGTGAGCGTTTGGTCGCACGTGAACGCATATCCTCCTCTTCTCCTCTTGGCCTGTATCTGGCTAGCTCCCCAGCTTTTCAAGGAGGGGATACAGGGGAGGTTTCTTTCTGCGCGGAAGAACGATCCTCCCCCGGCCCCTCCCTTACAAAGGGAGAGGAGATCGGAACAGCAAGTCACCACCAAAGCGGGCTTGCTCACTTCTGAAATCACCTTCATACGGTGAGTTGATCGAGAAAAAAGAGAGGTGATCCATGCAGGATATCGGCATACTTCTGCTCGTCCTCATCGGCTGGTTCGCCCTGGTCAAGTTCGTCTTCCCCCGACTGGGCATTCAGGGCTGAGGCCCGAAACGGGAGAGTTGCAGTCTGCAACCCGAAGAAAACGATGAGCCGGATGAGCGCTAACAGTGAGTTGAAAATCCTTTAAAAGCAGGCCGTACAGAAAGACTAAGATGTGATGCGCAAGAAAACTTTTCTGCGACACCCACAGTGCCAAGTGGGGATGGAGATCACCCCCTGAGCGGGGGTTGTCAAGAAATCTGTTTTCATATACACAAGCCCTTTTCACGGAGAGGTGTCCGAGCTGGCCGAAGGAGCGCGATTGGAAATCGCGTGTACCGGCAACACCGGTACCGAGGGTTCGAATCCCTCCCTCTCCGCCATCAGATTTTCCGCCCGGCAGGAGCTCCTTGCCGGCTGGAGGGCAGGTCCCTCCGGGAAAATCTACGCCAATGAAACGCCACGCCGCATGCCCTTTGGGCAGACGGCGGTGTTTCAGCTCTGCGAGGGAAGCCGGGCGGCAAAGGCGCTGCCAACCCCGTCAGGCCCGAAAGGGAGCAGCGGTAACAGTTGCCTTTGGGTGCCTGGCTTCCCTGATAAGGGCGTAGACGAGTCTACGCCCTTATTCGTGATAAATCCCCGCGGCCCGGCTGAAGCCTGCCGCGGCCCGGGAGCAATACCATACCAAGGACGCTCCATGCTTGACCTCAAGTTCATCCAAAAGCACCCTGATCACGTTCAGGAGTCTTTGACCAAGCGCGGCAGCGACCTGAATGTCCAGGACTTTCTCACGCTGGACGAGAAACGCCGGGAGCTGGTCCAGAAGGTTGAAGAGCTTCGCCGGGAGAGGAATGAGGCCTCCCAGACGGTCGGAAGGCTGAAACAGCAGGGGCAAGACGCCAGCGAGCTCATGGCCCGGCTCTCATCCATCTCCGATACCATTAAGGACATGGATCAGCAGAGGAAGGAGGTCGAGGAGAGGATGCAGGCTGTTCGGCTGAGCATCCCCAACATTCCTGCGGCTGATGTCCCGGTCGGCGAAACGGATGAGGAGAACCGGGTCGAGAAGGTCTGGGGCGAGCAGCCGCAGCTCCCCTTCCCGGTCAAGGCCCATTGGGAGCTCGGGGCCGACCTGGGCGGCCTGGACTTTGAGCGGGCGGCCAAGATCACCGGCAGCCGGTTCGCCCTCTACTGGAGCTGGGCGGCCAGAATGGAGCGGGCCCTGATAAGCTTCATGCTCGATGTCCAGACCAGGGAGAACGGCTACCTCGAGGTCCTGCCGCCCTTCATCGTCAACGGTCACAGCATGCAGGGAACCGGCCAGCTGCCCAAGTTCGCCGAGGACCTCTTTAAGCTCGAGGGCTGGGACTACTACCTCATCCCCACAGCCGAGGTGCCGGTGACGAACATTCACAAGGACGAGGTTCTCAAGGAGCAGGACCTGCCACTGGCCTACACCGCCTTCACCCCTTGCTTCCGCTCGGAAGCCGGGTCGTATGGCAAGGACACCAAAGGGCTCATCCGCCAGCATCAGTTTAACAAGGTCGAGCTGGTCCGCTTCGCCCACCCCGACTCGTCCTATGACGACCTCGAGCAGCTCCTGATCCACGCCGAGAGCATTCTGCAGAAGCTCGAGCTGCACTACCGGGTGGTCACCCTATGTACCGGCGACCTGGGCTTCTCTGCAGCCAAAACGTATGACATCGAGGTCTGGCTGCCTGGCCAGGAGACCTATCGGGAGATATCCTCCTGCTCCAACTTCCTCGACTTTCAGGCCAGGCGGGCCAACATCCGCTTCCAGCCCCAGGGCGCCAAAAAAACCGAGCTCGTCCATACCCTGAACGGCTCGGGGCTGGCGGTGGGCCGCACCCTCCTGGCCATTATCGAGAACTGCCAGCAGGAGGACGGCTCGATCCGGATCCCCGAAGCCCTGAGGCCATACATGGGCGGGCAGGAGACCATCGGCCCTCATTAAGAGCCGACATTCTCTCTGGGGAATCAACCCTTGACAGTGGACCCGAAGATATATAGGCTAATTTCTTTTCTTCGGGTCGTTAACTCAGCTGGTAGAGTATCGGCCTTTTAAGCCGAGAGTCGCAGGTTCGAATCCTGCACGACCCACCAGATTGCGTCCCCATCGTCTAGCCCGGTCCAGGACGCCGGCCTCTCACGCCGGTGACGGGGGTTCAAATCCCCCTGGGGACGCCAAAATGCATACACGAGGGCTGCGGGGACCACCGCAGCCCTTTTTCGTTTCTTCCCCCAGTATCCCATCTGAATACCAGCAGCTGATCAGGCTCTCTTCAAGGACGTCTCAGCCTCCTCACAGAAAACCTCGTAGTCACCCAGAGCATACACAACGATCAGGATGGTTTCCGGAGGGCTCGTCGGTGCGGACTCATCGGCAAAACGTCTCAGCTCCTGGAGCATGGCCCGGGCGCACTGCCGTATTGCCAGCCCCCCGGTCCCGGCCCCTAGGGCAGGGAAAGCCAGAGAGCCAAATCGCGAGTCTCTGACCAGCTGAAGGCATTGCCTGACAGCCTTCACCACGGTTGCTTTCGAGCCTTCGGCGGTGGCAGCCTGAAGGATCGCCCGGCAGTTGGGCAAGCCATGTCCACGGGTCATAACCACATCTCCCGGCTGTAAGGCCTGTTGACCGGCCAAAGCGAGCAGCTCAGCCTGCAGGGATGGTGAGGCCTTCTCGGCTATGGCCCCGGAGACTCCACCGCCGAGCTTCAAGCCAACGTTCGAGGCATTCACGATGGCCTCGGCCGGGACCTCGGTGATATCGCCGGTCCGAAGAATCAACCGCTTCCCCGCAAGGGAGAAGCTCGAGCGCTGCTCTTGGGCCGGCGGGATGCGATACAGAATATGCTCCTTGACCCGCTCGGAGGGCACGCCGATGTGCAGCGCTTCGAGGCCTGCCTGCTCAGCCTCCAGAACAAGCCTTTGGTAGAGCCTCGGGATGCTCATGTCCTGCAAGGGGTTGAGCAACAGAAAGACCCTGTGTTGATCAGGGACGTCCTTGAAGGCAGCGAGACACCGCCGCATCTCCTCACGGATCTCTTCCTGCTCAAGTGGCTGACCGTCATACTCCCGGGTATCGAAGACCGCCTCAGCATCGGCACGGGCAGCCTCTTTGAAAATGAAAAGGGAAATCTCCATATGTCCCTCACAGGCTGAGCGAGAAACCATCCGTCTGTGCACGCACTTCCGTTGATACGCTTGATGACCCCGGAGAATCAAGGTTGATCTCGCAGAACCCTGATGGCAGGATGCATCTCCATGTTCGAACTCACGGGGGCCTTTCAACTCCGCTTCGTTCAGGCCTTGAAAGCACGCCCTTGGGCAGAAGACGCAACATCTCGAGAGATCCCGAATGAGCCAGAGCATTATCGAGCGCATCAACCATGGGTACCGAGAGCTTGAGCCGATCATTCTCGGCTTGATGGCCCTGAACAAGAGCTTCATGCTCATCGGCCGGCATGGAACCGGGAAGACGCGATTGGCCAGGACCCTGTCCCAGGGATACGGCCATGACGGCTTCGTTTTCTACGATGCCACCAAGGACGACCTCATTTCCGTCGCTGGAGTGCCCAATGCCGAAAACATCAAACAGGGCACCCTGAGCTTCGTTCCTCATCAGCGATCCATTTGGAGCAAGCACACCATTGTCGTGGACGAGATCACCAGGGCGGGCAAAGAGAGCCAGAACCTCTGGCTGGAAATTCTTGAGGAGCGGACCTGCTTCGGTCTGCCCTTGCCCTACCGGAGCCTCATCGCCACGGCCAATCCGGAGTCTTATGCCGCGGCCTTCCAAATGGACGATGCCCTCTTGGATCGTTTCTATGCCGTCATTCCCGTGCCTGAGCTCCAGGAGAACGTCAGCCCCTCGGATATCGAGGCCATGGTCACCCTGGCAGCCCGGCCTGAGCCTTCCCCTGAGCCCGAGGAGCTGGCCAGGGAGTTCCTGGAGATCCAAAAGGCCCAGGCCGGCTTGATCAGGGATGGGGCCAGGGAGTCGATCTCCAAGTATCTCGGACAGCTGATCCCTCCGCTTCTCCAAACCCTCCAGGAGCAGAACGGGCCCTTTCTCAGCCCGAGGACCTACTCGCGAAATCTTCCCGAAACCCTGCTGGCTGTGGCCAGCTACTTTCAGGCCAATGGGGCTCAAGAGCCCCTGCAACGGGCTGCAGTCATGAGCTTGCGATATGCGGTGGCTACAAAGCTCCAAATCAAGCCAGCCACCATTCAGGCTATTCATGAGGCCGCCGCCCCGTGCCTCTCCTCCTCGAGCATGAAATCGGGGGACTCACTGCGATTGGAGCTCAACGCCATCGACTCCTATGAAGAGCGTCTCCAGTTCCTCAAAGATCACTGGGATGAGCTCAAGACCGAGCTGAAGCAGGATGAGGCGGAAAAGATCGTCGGCGAGCTCCTGCGGGGAGCCTCGCAAAAAGGCGAGAAGGAGAAGCTGGTGGAGCTGGAGAACACCTTGAAGTCCTTAGGCTATCAAGGTGATGCCCTGCGGCAAATCGACGGTCGGCTGCTGATCGTTTTGAACAGCGGCATCAATCACCTCCTGCCCATCCTCGGGAGGATCAAGGGCAAGCGGAGCGTCAAGACCCACTACCCAGGGGCCCTGAAAAATATTGAAGCCTTCGAGGCAATGGTCTCCGAGGGAACCTTCCTCTCCTCCAGAACCCCGTCAGCCTTGGCCTTGAAGACATACATCATCGACCTCTACGAAGGCGACCAGCCCGAGGATGACCAGTCGATCCTGGAGTTTTTCGCATCCCTCGAAGACCTCCAATAAAGCCGTCATGCCTGCTGTGTTAGACAGTATATGGCATTTTTTCATACACCTCATCAAAGCCGTTAGAATGCCTCGCGTATGAGCTCGGACGCTTCCGGAGACCATGCCGGCCTCTCCCGCATGCTGGCCGAGCAACGGCTGGACCAGGCCCTGCTGCGCCTTGGGCTGTCCTTCAACGAATGCGCTGGCATGATTGCCTTCGATCCTGAGGCCGAGACCGCCTATTGGTCAAAGAACCCGCAGACCGGAAACGAGTCCATCCATGTCGGCCCCGAGGTGGCCAACCTGGATATTGACTGCCTGGAGATGGTCCTGCGCCATGAGCTTCTCCACCGCTCCATGTTCCATGGCTTTGGAGAACGCTACGCCAACAGCCAGCTGGCCAACTTGACCCTTGATATCTGCATCAACCGCCTGCTCTTCGAGGCTTTCCCTGAATCCATGCTCAAGCTCTCCAAAGCCATTTACCCTGAGGACTCCCAGGAGACCTTGATTGCTCTGGCCAACTGCGCTGCGAATCCGAACCGCCTGCCCGAACCGAAATGGCAGCAGCTCTGGCACCACATTTGGGACCGCCGCCCTGACGGGTCCTTTTCGCAGCTCAACCCCGCCTCTCTCTACTTCCGACTCCTTCGCTTCGGATCCAGCAAGGCCCCATCCAGTTTGAACCCGTTTGCAGACCCTCACAACCGCCAGGGCTCAGACCAGGCCTCGGCTCCAAAGCCAATACGCGACGCCATCGATGCCGTCTCCAAAGATGTCAACAAGCATCTCCCCAAGGGCTCGCCTCTAGGCGACCATCTCTCAGACTTCTCAATCTCCCCGACCGAAATCGGGACCGGACCGATTGAGGCCTTTCTGAGGACCCTTCATGTCAGAAAGACCGTTGACCAAACCGTTCGAAAAATCACCGAGCCTCTGGCCAAGCAGATCAGAATGCAGCCCTACCCGCTTTTTCCCACCAGCAGGGGCCTTGTCTATCAGATCTGCGGCCTCACCGACCTGTTTCGCATGCATTGGAACCGCGATACAGCGAACATGGGAGCCCGTCTGGCCATTGGGCTGTATATGGATATTTCGGCTTCCATGCAGGACAAGTACTCGTATATCTGCTCCTTTGTTGAGGCCTTGAAGGAGTATCCCCTCAAGCTCAGAGTCTTTGATACCGCAGTCCGCGTTATAGACACTGACGATCTCGCCAGGGGCCGTCTCCGCGGAGGCGGAGGGACCGACTTTGATGCACCTGTCCAGGATTTCCTGGACGACCCGGACCTCCTGGCCGGCCTTCTCTTTACTGACGGCTTTGCCACGCTCAGCCCGTCCCTGGGCCGAAGGCTGCAGAGCAGTCGAAAAGCCCTCTACGGAGTCTACCTCCTATCCGAGGAGGATCAGCCCTGTGAGAGCCCGCTCGATGCCTTTGCCAAAGACACAACGCGGATCGTTCTCCCAAATCACTGAATGCTTGGCACTTCTGCTCCTTGGAGGGGAACCAAGCGAGGCGCCTCGTCCACTTGGCGCTGAAAAATCAATAGCTTGCAGCACTTTTTTCATGTAAAAGGCACCAGAGGAGCATCCTATGTCCGAGCAGCAGCTCCAGACCGCCTTGCAAAAGATCCTCCATGGCTCCCCACTCTCTTCCCTGAGGCATGAGGAGCTCTCCGCTCTTCAACAGGCAGCCGGCCTCCACAGCCAAGAAGAGGCGGCCGAAGAGGAGCCTCGGCCTTTTTGGTCGTTCATCAGGGAATCGGCCTATACCTGGAAGCCGGCGCTCGATTTTCTGGACATGGAGATCGATCTGAACGAGGAGCTCAACCCCATTCTCAATGACGCGAGCCAGGAAACCATCACCGGGAATACCGATCTCGGGCGCCTGAGCCTCAAGGTCACCCGCAGCTCTCTCCTCAAGAGCCTCCGACGCCACATCCAGAGCGATACCGATTCAGTCAAAAAGGCAGCCATCTGCGTCTCAGGTTTGGCTGGATTCCAGGAGATGATCCCGGGCATTCAGGCCATCATCAAGCGCAGTCAGCTAAAATCGGAGCTGTTCTGGGAAAAGACCGTCTGCTGCGCCTTGTTCGCCTTGATCATGCTCGAGGCCGAGGACATCGAAAGGCTCATCCGCGACTATCAGGATGTGCCTGAGGAACCGATTCAGAAGGCAGCCGCCCTCTATTTCCTTTCCCATCCTGAAGCGGCCAGCGACGAGCAGTTGCAAGGGATTCTGGGCATGGACCTCAACGAAGAGCTTCTCATAGCCTATCCTGATCTCCTGGTCCGAGCGGCTGAGCGCGGCCTGGACATCCGAGAGACCATCACCTCCCTCATGGACTGGGCCTCTCCCGATGTCTCCATGCATGGGCCGGCCAAGGCTTTGCTTGCCATGCAGGACGAGGATGTGCTTGAAGATCTGTTTGCCCAGGAGCAGGATGCATTTCTCGCAGAGGTGGCCCTGCAGAGCATTCCTCTGGAGGCGGCCTGGGTCCTTCCGATCTTCAAGGAACGGGTCGACGACGATTCCCTCAACGACGAGGCTCGGGCCTGCCTCATCGCCGCCATCGCCTGGCTGGAGAAACCAGCGCAGAGCTGGCTGAGCCAATGGACCGCGAGCGACTCCTGGGTGGTTCAGGTCGGATCAATCTTTGGAGCTCATCTCTGCGGCGCCACTGACCATATCCTGGAGCCGTTTCTGAAAACAGGTGACTCCGATGTGTATAATGCCGCCAGGTTCGTCCTCGGGCTCCGACAGGGTGCATCCACGGCCGAGCTGGAGGCTCTGCTGCATGACCTTGGTGGCCTGTCCCCAAACAATATCATGCTCGGGCTGGCCGCCCTGTGTCTCGACAAGGAGGATCAACCAACGCCCCCCACCATGAAGACCTTTCTCTTCTGCTCAGGGCGGCTGCCCCATCCGGAGACGACCGAGCATTTTCAAGCCCATCCCGAGCACTTGCAACGTATCTGCTCACCGCCGGTCCTGGAGAATCTCGGCGAGATGATCCAGTATCGAGCCGTCCATTGTGCCGGCACGTCCGCTAGGGAGGCCTTCAGAACCCTCTTTGAAGAGGCCCTCCTGTCAGGCAACTCCTTGCTCCCTCACACGGCCATTGCCCTGGATCTAATGCATCTCGGCGGGCCGCAGACCCTTCTCGGCGCCATGAAGTGCCAGCTTCTCAAGGAGCAGCTCCCGCTTTGCCTCGATCCCGATACCGGAGCTGAGACCGCCCTTGCCGTTCTGGCTCTGACCGAAGAGGAGGATCTCGCGCACCAGGCCATTCGGAACCTCCATCGTCTTGGCCGGCGCTGCGAGCCTGTGCTCCTGAGCCTTCTGAACAGATGCTCCGATGAGGAGACCCAGGAGATCATTCTCCAGACCGTGGACGAGCTGGACCCCCCGCTCTCCGAGCCCCTGGCCGCCCTGAAACGCCTTCGCAGCCCCGAGACAGGCGATCCTGAGTCCTTAGGCAGTTATGAGCGTTTCCTGACCTCTCCCATCGCTTCGGTACGCTTCCGCCTGGCCGAGCTCCTGGGCAACGTCACCAGGGATGCCGAGCAGGCCCTGTCTCTGCTGCTCGTCCTCCTCCATGACAGGGACAGCTCGGATGTTTCCGGAGCCGCTCTGAAAAGCCTGGTCAGCTTGGCCGGGGAGCGCGACTGGGTGCACAAGCTCGTCGTCCAACAAAGCCGTCATGCGAGCTGGGAGATCCGCCAGTATGCTGCTGCGGTCATGAATGCCGGAGCCAATGCCCAGTTCATCTCACGCCTGGTGGAGATGCAGTCCACTGATGAAGACCACGACGTCAGGAAAACCGCCTTGGAAACGCTGACCAGCCTCTCTGTCCAGCACCCTGAGCTGGGCCTGATTTGCCTGAGCGCCAGCGATCCTGACAAGGTCAAGGCCTCCTACCGCATGGACACGGATACCCGCTTTTCCCTCGACGAGGATGAAAACAAGGCCGAGGCGCTCAAGGTCATGCTCCAGGCTCTGGACCAGCGCAAAGCCCCCGACTTCGCCGAAGCCCAGTCCGGGAAGAAGCTCCTCCTGGAGAGGCTCTCACCGGAGTCGCGCCTTCAGCCTTCGGACAGATTCTTGTCCGTTCAGGATTGGGAGAAGCTGGCCGTGTACCTCTCGGTGATTTACTCCGACGAGGAAACCGGCTCCATAGTGACTGAGGTGGGCGGCGAGCCGAATGGCGAGGTCTTGAATGCCTTGTTCCAGGACACGACCGAGGTCGTCTTTCGTCTGTCCTGGTGCTGATGAGCCCTCCAAGGCAGGAATCTGGGCAGGGCTGCAGCTTCCTCCTCATAGAAAAAAGGGCACTTGATGAGGAGATAATGCAAAGCATGGTCTGTTCTCAGCGATATCAGGACGGTCGTGACTTCAACCCTTGTCAGATGCTCCCAACGAGCTGCTTAAAGCTCCCGGTCATCTTTCTGCCAGCCTTCACGCACTTCGCATGGATTCGAAGAGCCAGGACCGAACGTATCTCCTGGTCGATTCCTTCGGACGGGCGTTGCCCCTCCCTTTGAGCTGCGCTATGAACCAGCTGCCGTCCGCTTTTCTGGCAATCTCCAGGGTGCATCGTTCCGGTTTGTAGACCCTATAGATATAGCTATCTCCTTGGAACACCTTGTGAACATACCCCATCCCGCCAACACAGCTGTTCATGGCCCTCTTGCTCCCTTCATACCTGAGACCGCCGGGCGAGCGGATGGGTTTGATGAACTCGTTCCCGGAAATAGGTGGAGGTGGAAAGACGGCTTCTCGATCTTTCGTGCGTGATGTCTCAACTCTGCTTTGTCTCTCCTGGCGAAGGTCGTTTTGACGGACCTGGGCACGCTCGTTCAAGGACAGCTCAGCGGCCCGCTCCTCCTCCAAAGCAGCCCGTTGAAGAACAAAAGAGAAGTTGTGCTCCATCTGCAACCGCTCGTAGACGTTCTCCAAGTCAGCCCCAGTCTTGCATCTGGACAGCTCGTGCCAGAAGTCAGCCACATCCCTTTCCCTTTGGACGGCCTGGCAGCCATTGACCAGCATCTTGATTCTTTTCACATAAAAGGGCGAGGCATCGGCCAAGGTAAAGCAGGAATCATTCAGGGAATCGGCCATGAGCCAAAGGAGGGCCGGACAGCTCCTGGCCAGATCCTGAGCCGTCGGTGCACAACGTAACAATCGGAGGAGAGGCAGCTGGCGCCAATCGAAGGGAGCTGCCAGGGCCTGCATGGCTGCCGGGATCCGGTTCACATACGTCCGAATGGCTGCACGAATGCCCTCGGGGGTGCTCTGCTCCCAGCAGCCTGATATTCGGTTCACAAGCCTGGCTGATACTCCTTGAGCAGGTCTCCTGGTAAAGCTGAAGACCTTCCGGCCAGGAGCTCAAACAATAGCAGACCTTCCGTTTCCGGCGGGCTTCGATGAAAAGGTGCCCCGTTTCAGGCCTGAACTCCGCTGCCATAATCGGAACTGGGCTGAGCATTGCGCGACTCCGGGAAAACAACCAGGCTCGAATCGACCGTCACAAGAGCCGGTATTCCTTATGTATTACAGCCTTTTGTACTTAGGCATTTTCTTCTGCACTTTTTTGACGTAATCCCGCGTCTCCTTATAGGGCAGGTTCTTAACCAAGTGGGCAAAGACCTCATCCGGGCGCATGGAGTTGATTCGCCGTATCGCGGCTGACTTGCCCTTGTCGGAAAAGGTTCTGTAGAGGTTGCTCGGTCCGGTGTTATAGCTGGCCACCGCGCACCACAAGCGGGACACTTCATCCTGTATCCCCTGCATGTATCTGGAGTACAGGCGATGGAAGTAGGCTGTCCCCAAGAGAACGTTTTCCTCGGGCTGATAGAGAAGCTCCTCGCTCGGCGCACGGTCCTGGCCATAAACGATCTGATAGGCTTCCCGACCGCCTGTCGTGGGCACGAGCTGCATCAGGCCGAAGGCGGGAACAGGGGAGCGAGCCAGCGGATTGAAGTAGCTTTCCGTCTCGATGACCGCAAAGACGAGCTCTGGCCTCAAGGATCGACGTTGGGCCTGGGTCTTGACGACCGCTTCGTACTTCTCGGCCCGTTTCCTGATATGGTCTGGAATCATGGGTATTTTCACCTTGGCCACAACCCGCTTCTGCCCGTCCTCACCCTGCACCTCTGATGTCTCCAACCGGTTGCGCACCTTTTTCCGGGCGAACTCCCTGGCATTGTCGGGAGTCACCGTATCACCCGAGCTGAAGGCAAAGAGCCCGCTCAAAAGGGGCTTCCCGCCGGGCTCCACTGTGTTTGGGTTGGCCGCGATATCTTCTATGGACCGTTGATCCGGACCCTGGGATATGGACTGGACAATGGCATCGGTCAGCCGGCTCTTAATGGCCTGTGAAACGCTGTCCTGACCGGGCTTCAAGGTCATTTCAAAGCTGGCTGTGCCCGCTTGAAAGTCCACCCTGTGCCGCTCGCGCATGCCCTGCCGATAGGTCACCCACTCCGTCCTGCTGGGAAGGGCGGCCTGCTCCTCCCCCCAAATTGCGGCGGCTTTGTCACGGTATTCGGAGAAAGCCCGGCGCACCTCTTGCCGGTACTCTTGAAACGCCTGGCTGGTCCTTTCAGAGAAGGCCTCTGCAGAGTGCTCGCGTTCCTGCTTATATGATTCAAAGCCATTTTGGGATGCCTGGCCGGGAGGCATGGCCAAACCCAGAACGAAAAGAAGCAGGCCTGCAAACAAGAGGAGCCCGGCAAGTCCCGGGAATGGTCGAATGAATCCTGAGGCTTTTTCGATAAAAGATCTCCGATTCGTTTTTGATGTCATGAAAAAATCTCCTTCAAGCTTTCGCGGATTCCGAGAGATATTCTGCAGTTACTCCTGAGAGCAACAAGCAGAGCATTGTTTGTTCTCAGTCATGTTTCGAGCTCAGGCCTTCGAAGCGCTCCAGGAGCTCCTCGTCTGGTTGCAGAGGTCCCTTGCTCAGGGCGAAGTCAGCACCGACCAGAGCTAAAGAGAAATAATCAAGTTCCCGTGCACAAAGTCCGACTGCTCTTTTGTTATGAGCATTCTTCTTTTACCGACTCTTGACCAACCCCTCTAAGAATATGGCCACAAACAAGCACATGAAAGAAAACAGAATCGTGGCCGCCGGGAAGGCATACATGGTCATGTCCCCAAGCTTCAAGAGCTCGACGAGCCGAGGGATGCCCACGATGGAGTCGTTCAGCATATTTTCAATCTTCTGCTGATCGTTGGCGATAATGGCCGGCATGTTTTGCAGAAAGACCGGCAGGAAGTAGGAAAAGGCGAAAGACTGTGCCCAGAGGATTGAGAAGAGACAAATGAGATTCTTTGCCCCGTTCTGGACGATATTGGTTTGCAGCTTAAACAGGGCAAAGACCGAAAAGGCGGAAAACACGAGTATGACGCTGAAGAACCGTTCAGGCGTTTGGACGTGGTTATATATGAACGTCTTGAGCTCGTCGGATAAAACAAAGGGGCTCAGGGCCAGAATCATTGGAACAACGTAGCGGAGCAACAGCTGACCGGAAACGAATGCGCCGACAGGGCGGCTTTCTCCCGGCCCAGCCTGGAATGGTTTCTCCTTTTGGAGCGCCCCCACCTGCCATCCGGCAGCATTGATCTTTTCAGTGTAGCTTGAGAGGAATCGCCCTGAACCGACTATTTGCATAAGAACTCCCAGCAGCCAGACACAAAGGAACAGGGTGTACCAAAAAAAGCCGCCCTGATCAGCATAGGTTACGGCCGCAAAGAAACCGGCAATCATTGGTATCCAACCGGAAAAGAGTGACTTGATCGAAACCCTGCTGGACAAGGGAAGGCGAAATAGCGGGTCGATACCCGGAATCTTTCGCTCCTTGCGCCCCTGGAAGGCGTCCAGGAACTCGGCGGCCTGATCCAGGCTCATGCTCGCTTGCAGAAAAGCAATGACCCTTCCGAACATATTTTTCTTCAAGGCAGGCGAAAGATCCATGAAGTCTTCATGCTCGGACAGATACAGGCGCCTCAGAAGCTCAGCCTGTCTGGAGTTGCTCTGGGTGACGCCATGGGCATCTTTCTTCCTTTCAATGAAGCGGGCTCTCACTTTTTTCAGCAGTTGAAGCTCTTGGCGCACATCTCTTGGCTTGGCGAAATCATCATGCCCAACCAAGAGCTCCAATGCAATTGGCAGGAGCTTGCCACTATGGTCATAAACCTGCTCCATTGTCAGGGATCGCAAGAGACAGCATCCCAAAGCTTCGATCTGATCTGTATCATTCGAGCTTAGGACATGATTGAAGTGGGTTAATGTGCTGACAATTCGGTCAAAATAAGCTTGCTGGTCATGTACGCACTCGTAGATAAACGTATTATACCAGAATCTGCTCTGCAGACTGTTGCCTCTTCTAGACAAGCTGTCTTTTAGCTCTGTTATATTTGTAGATATATTCTGTGCTTTTTGAATAATAAGATTTGGATCTTTATCCTGTATCTCAAATAATTTTCCTGTTTCTACTGCAATTAGCTTCAGCAATTCAAAAATTTCAGTCTCTTCATCAGATATTCCTGACAATTTATCGCATACCTTGATCAAATTTTGAGCAGGTGGCAAGGCCAAATAGGGTTTGTCAAACCTTTCTTCTGTACAATGTCGGCACATGTTGCAGTACCGTTCCTTGGATCCGCTTAAAAATAAAGTCAACTCATACCAGTGAAGCAAGACATCAAGGACCAGAAGGTGATTCTTTTCATAAAAAAGTGAATCATTATAGTTACTTGCATCTATTAATCTTTTTTTGACCTCATTTAAAGTAAGTGGAAGCTCTATCCTCTTTTTTGCCCACCTTAGAGTTTCCAATAGAGGGTTGTTTACCCCAACATGTTTTATAATATCTTTATCTGGTAATTGATAGAGCTGTCTTAAACTGTTCCAGACAATGCACTCTTCATCGACAGGCCATTTTTTGAGCTGGGCAAAAAGCTCGGTATACTCGGCTATACGAAAAAATGGCGGGTCTGCAGGCGGAGATGCATGGTGAGGAGACACAAAGCGGATGAGCTCGAATACGGACAAAAATATTTGCATACGCTCAGGAACGGCAACTGCATCCAAAGAGTCCAAGAACAGCTGCTTCTGCTCATGCTCGAGCCTCTCGGCAATCTCGGCGAGCCTGACAGCTTCCTGCACAGCGTGGAGACTTCCCTTGGCCAAAAGGAAACGACTGACCTCAGCCCGACAGTCCGAGAATCTGCGCAGCTCCTGAACACTTTCCAGAAAAGGCTGGTCCTTCCCCTGCAAAACAGAGGTCCAGTCGAGGTTGAAAAGAGCCATTCCGGCCAGCCCTTCTTTCACTCGGCTACGCGCTGCATGGTCATCAATCACGAAATCATAGACAGCCCGAGTGATGTCATACATGCGGTCTAAATCGAGCGACAGGCCCAGATCCGTCGGGATGCGATCAACAGCCTGTCCTGCTGACTCAGACAGCCGGGATCGAATCAGGCGATGGGCTTCAACAACGGCTTCTACCAGATGTCTCTTCCAGGCTGGATTGTCGAAGCGAAGCAGGCCAAAGAGCTCCGACAGATCGAGCTCGCCCAGGATTGTGCCGCAGTTCGGCGAATCGACAATGGTGTAGTTGTGATTGCGGCCGTCATACCACGGGTCCGGACCATCGTATCCGGGTCTTGGAGGACCGAATCGTTCAGGATACTCTGGAAAGTTGCCGATATAGTCTGAGCAGCGATAGAATTGCTCGAGCTTCTCCAGCCTCCAGCCGAAGCCAAAGAGAGCTAGCTCCTCTGATCCGTCAACAGAGAAGACGAGTCGATGCTTGCCATAGTTCAGGCTTTCAGAATATCGCACGATCCAGACAGAATCGCCGGCACGGCGATACTTGGCCTTCATGATATTCAAAATTGAATCTTTGTGTATATCAATGAGAACAGCCTCTCTGGACTGCACGGAGCACTCACCTTCTGCATATCTGAAGAGAGGGACCCGTACACGTTGAGACGATTCCTTGGGATCGTGAACTTGTGATAGAATAGCATCAATACCAGAAGCTATAGAAGATTCGGCTATGAAATCACAAGGCTCTTTTTTCGAATATATAAGCTGATCTATAAATTGAAAAAATTTTTCTCGTAAGTCGCTGAGCTCATGTTTGTCAGATAAAGACATACATTCTATTTGCATAACCTCTAAAGCGAAATACAGATTATGCTGTTCGAATTTGGGATCATCGAAAACACCTTGATCAACATTATCAACAAGATCCAATATATCATTAGAAATTTTAGGCAATTCATTATAATTCAAATAATATGTTAAAATATACATTGACAAAAATGAGTCGAGATCTGGATTTCTATGAGTAAAGATGTATACATCGTTAAAATCATTTTGTGCAATATTATCAATTATTTGTTTTGTTTTACCAGCATTCGGCCAAAGATCTGAAGAGCCATTGTATAATAATGTCCAGACCATTCGTGTAGCTGAAGTAAATATCGAGGTGCCTTTTGTATGATGATGATCAATGACACCGGGATTGAATGAATTACCAACATCAATATAAAAAGAATTCCTGGGAACATAATATGCATAATAGCCGTACTCAACATAATCGTAAAAAAAATTATGCCCCATAACTCAACCTTTCACCAATTTATCTTAAAAGAATATTTGCAAAAAACTATACAATCTAGAAAAACAAAGTCACCTTACCTTGCTTACCATGCCCAGAGCACGTTCAACCTCCTACCGCTCAATCGATTTATTTTTCCTCTTCAATGCAGATATATACTCTTTAGCCAAATGCAGCGCGCTTTCCCTGCTCCTGATACGCCCTTCATCCCTGGCTGACTCCACTTTTCGTAAAACCTCAC
>Ga0207797_1001655_pt1 | contig 16033 bp, 9 predicted proteins | sample PRCRCaboRojoPR_6_FD_187275 | JGI IMG/M metagenome (GOLD analysis project Ga0207797, IMG submission 187275) | Marine sediment microbial community from Cabo Rojo, Puerto Rico - PR CR 10% Liquid 1 (SPAdes) | ecosystem: Environmental > Aquatic > Marine > Coastal > Sediment | place: Cabo Rojo, Puerto...
AAAGAAAGATGAATATAGAAGGCAAAGGACCCATACCCGCGGCCTGCAGAAAGAAAGAACCTTTATACGTGGAAAACGTTTCTGCCGACGACCGTTACCTTCAGGGAAGTCCTTCCCCCGGCAGCGAATTCGTAGTCCCCATCCAAGTAGAGCAGAAATTATACGGTGCACTGGACTTCGAAAGCGAACGGATCGGGGGAATCAGCCGACAGGATAGAGAACTACTAGGAATCGTCGCCTCCCAGACCGCCGTCGCCTTGCAGGGCATAGAGAGGTTGACCCAATTAAATAGACAGCGGGGCAAGCTCAAAAAGCTTCACGAAGCCGTAGATCGATTGCAACAATGCAAAGACGAAGAGGCCGTTCTCAAAACCACAATCGAAGTCGCCGAAAAAATTTTGGGCTTCAAGCTCTGTGCCATTGGCATAGTGAAAGGAGATTCCGTCGTAACGGAGATCACCTCCACAAAGCTAGACCTTGATCAAACTAGTAAATTCGCAATCGGCGAGGGAATAACGGGGAAGTCCGTCCAGAGAGGAGAGACCATCTGGGGAGATGATCTCTCTAATCATCCCGAAGCCAGACCCGTCACCGAAGATTTTAAAGCCTTCATTAGCACGCCGATAGGAAAGTTGGGGAACTTTCAGGCCGTATCCAAAGAGATAGGTTTCTTCCAAAGAGAAGACGTAGAGTTAGCCGAAATTTTGGCCGGTCATCTCAGAGAGGAAATAAAAAGAATTCGCCTAGAAGAGGAACTCAAAGAAAGGGCGATCAGGGACCCCCTTACCGGCCTCTACAATCGGCGATACTTTAATCAATCGCTGGAGAAGGAGGTACAAAGATGTATAAGATACGACCATTATTTGGGTTTTTTGATGCTGGACATAAATAGGTTTAAGGAGATAAATGATAGATATTCCCACCTGACGGGAGACGAAATATTGAAATCAGTGGGGAAGTTGCTCAAGAACAATGTAAGGAGCGCGGATACCGTCGTACGCTATGGCGGAGACGAATTTCTGATCATGACCCCGGAGACGAACGGCGAAGTGAAAAACACGGTCGGCCGACTTAGAAAAAAGTTATCTCAATGGAACGAGGAGTCCGATTTGCTGGACTTCCCCCTCACATTGGCCATCGGGATATCCCATTGGAACCCGAATCAGGATAGAGACGTGGAAGAAGCTTTGAAAGAGGCGGACCGAGAGATGTATAAGGATAAAGAGGAGAAGTCACGTTACTGAAACGCCGGGAGAACCTCAAAAGTAAGGTTACTCGGGGCTTATGTCGAATCCTACGGACCAAGCGGAGGGGCAGAGAGCAAATTTTCTAGGCCTCACTTTCTTTCTCCAAGTCTTTCTCCTGAGCTTTCCTTTTGGCTTCCTCGAAAACTTCTTTTACCCTTTCTTCGCCTACCCCACTCCGTCCCGGTTGCCAATGGGAGCAGCCGATGTCAAACTCTAGGGGCAGCTGGGAAAGATCGCTTTTCTGAATAGAACTTTCCAATTTTTCCTGCAGCCTCTCAGCAACCTTGGAGACGCCACCGTCAGTTTCCGGAAGCATTATGGAGAAACTATTGCAGTCGTAGCGGGCGATTACGTCCGCGTTTCTTACGTGATCCTGGATTACGCCCGCCAGAGCCATAAGCAACTCCTCCTCCTCGAGGGCAAGGAGAACTTCCTCGTCTTCTTCGGAATCAGTCGCGACAAAAGGGACCTCTACGCCTTTCGATTTTTTCAGTTGAAACCCAACCACCAGAAAAGCGATCGGGTGATTGTAACGGCGAGCCCGCTCGGCTTCTTTTTCCAGAGTCTCTTGGAAATGGTCCCGGCTGTACAAGCCGGTCTTGGGATCGTACATGGAGGAAGAGCCAGGGGCTTCCTCTCCGCCTTCCCTATATCGACCCCGATCGGTCTCCGAGTTATCTTGGTCGCCTTCCCCAGGTAAAGTAAAATAAAAAGTGCTCCTCCGTCCCGGTTCGGATTCAACCCATATCCTTCCTCCCCGGGACTCCACTATATGTTTGCAGAAGGCCAAACCCGCCCCGGTACCCTGGACGTCTTCCTCAGGTTCCAGTCGCTCGAACATATTGAAGATCCTATCCTGGTATTCTTTCTCTATACCTCGTCCGTTATCCCTGACGAAGAAAACCGGATGCTTCCTCTCTTCTCCGTATTTAAAACCCACTTTCACCTTCCTCGGAGGGGAATTGTACTTCAATCCATTTGAAATCAGATTGTCCAGCAACACTCTAAGTTGAACCGAGCTCAACGGGATTCGGGGAAAGTCATCCATCACCTCTATCCTCGCCTCCGGGTAGCTACCCTGAAAACTTTCCTCTATCTCTCCCACCAACTCGCTTACCTTTACCTCTCCCGCTCCCGAGCCGATCGCTTTTCCTTCGCTGATACGGCCGAGATCGGACAAGTCACTTAGCAACCTCTTCATCTGGCGGACCGATTTTTTGATCCTTTCCAACCTCTCCAAGGATTTCTCTTCCAATCTTTCCGTTCCCTTCATCCTCAACATGTCGCTATAGGAGCCGATGGTCCTCAACGGTTCCGTAAGGTCATGGGAGATGACGTGCATCAACTCCTCCAGTTGCTCGTTGGTCTGCTGTAATCTCCGGGCCCTGTCCCTCAACTGCTCTTCCATTCGCTTTCGCTCGGTGATGTCATGGAATATCGAGAGGATCGCCTTCTTTCCGTGATAGGGGATGGTGGACATAGAGATGGAAGCGACCACTCGAACCCCTTCTCCTTCCACCCTCAATTCCGCCTCGGGTACGTAATGAAAGGAATTCTTCCTTAATTTCTTTTTACACATTTCCAAGTCGAAAGGACTCATAAATTCGGAAAGACTATGTCCGACCAGCCCTTCTCTTTTTTCCCCAAACAGATCCTCCGCCTCCGGATTTGTTTCCAATATTTCAACCGTTTCAAACTTGGAGATCACGACGGCGTCGTAAACGTATTCGAATAAAGAATGCCATTCCTTGCTCAGAGACTCTTCCGCCGACTCGTCAGTATTGATATTGCCCATACCGTCCTCCGAACCACTTATAGAAGTGTAATTTTATAAGGAGTGGATAGTCCCCACAGAAAAAGAAAGGGTTTTTCCCGGAAAATGAAATTTTCCCATCTGGGCAAGGTACCCACCCAAGCTAGAAAAAGGCGATGAGACCATAGCTTTCCGATATTTTAACAAACCCGCGTTCCGAAAAACAAACCCGAGAAACTTTACTCACCTCCGCCGGCGGAAAAATCGTAGCCGTAGTGCTCCTTGGCGTATTTCGCACTTATTCTTTCCTCCCGGTAGTCCTTCTCGACCAATTTCCGATCTCTTTCTTCGCTCCTCCCGTATCCGCCGCCGCCGGGAGTCCTAATACTGACAATTTCTCCTTCGTTCAGTTCGGTCGAACCTTTCGCCGGAATGGGCTCCCTTTCCCCGGCGTCCGGGTTCAGTTTGAAGTCTTCTCCTTTCGCTCCACCTCCACCCCCCTCGACACCGTAAGGACGAAGACGTCTTCTCTCCGACAGCAAGGAGATCCGAGCCTTATGGTCAACTACCTGAACCTCTCGTCTAATACCCATCCCCCCTCTCCACTTTCCCGGGCCGGAGCTATCTTGACGTAGTTCATATCTCCTCACCCGCAGCGGATAGGAAATCTCCAGCGCCTCGACGGGAGTATTCAAAGTATTCGTCATGTGACTATGGATACCGTCGACCCCGTCCTTATTCGGCCTCCCCCCGTAACCGCCTCCGATAGTCTCATAGAGCGTATAGGGGCTCCCGCTACGGGGATCAATCCCTCCCAAGGTTAGATTGTTCATCGTTCCCTGACACCCGCCGAGCCCTTTTTCCGGCACCGCTTGGGCCAAAGCTCCGATAAGCGTATCCACCACCCGTTGAGAAGTCTCCAGATTGCCCCCCACGACCGGAGCAGGCGGTTGGGCGTGGACGACGGTTCCTTTCGAAGCGATTATCTCTACCGGCCGGTAGCAGCCCTCGTTTGGGGGTATATCGGGGTCGGTAAACCCCTTGATGGTAAAATAGGTGGCCGAAGCCGTGACGGCAAACACCGCATTAACCGGCCCTTGGACCGCCGGGGAACTATCCGAATAATCAAACGTGATATCGTCACCCTCTATCGTTATCTCCACGGCAATTTTCACTTTCCCCTCACCGCTCCCGTCTCCGTCCAGAAAATCGGCATAGCGGTAAACTCCGTCGGGCAAAGACTTTATTTCCTTGCGCATCCGTCGCTCGGAATAGTCGAACACCTCTTCGATTACGTCCTCGAGCAAATCTATTCCATGTCGCTCGATCAGTTCCCTGAATCTCTTCCGCCCCGTCTCATTGGCCGCTCTTTGAGCGAGGAGATCCCCCCTTCGCTCCTCCGGAGTACGGACGTTGGCCAAGATCAACTCCATCAGTCTTTCGTCCAGCTCTCCCCCCTTCCAAAGCTTTATCGGGGGCAAGCGCAGACCTTCCTGGTAGATCTCCGTACTGTCTCCGGCTACGCTACCCGGCACACTGCCGCCGATGTCGGCATGGTGAGCTCGATTGGCCACGAGAGCGACGGGCCGATCCTCAAAAAAGACGGGCGAGACGAAGGTGATGTCGGGCAGGTGGGCCCCTCCCCGGAAAGGATCGTTGAGTACGACTACGTCCCCCGGAGAAAGAGTTCCAAATTCGTCCAAAACGGCCTCGACCGAGAAGGGCATGGCACCGAGATGGACGGGAATACTTTCCGCTTGAGCGATCATCTTTCCGCTCGCATCGAACAGAGCGCTGGAACAATCCTGTCTTTCTTTGATGTTTGGACTGTAACTGGTTCGGATCAGGTTGGTATTCATCTCTTCGGCCACTTCCGTCAAGGCGTTGCGCACTACTTCCAAAGTGATGGGATCGATCGAAGCTCTCAATTTAGCCCACCTCCGGACTTAAGACCAAATTACCCATCCCGTCAGAAAAAGCTTTTACCTGAGGCGGCACCAACACCGTCGATTCCTCCCCTTTGAGGACGGCGGGACCTCGGAAGGATTTGCCTGCCGGAATCGATCCTCGATCGTAAACTGTCGACTCTTTCCAACCTTGATTTTGAAAATATACGGATCTCCGGGCCAGTCGAGCATCTTTCAACTCACCCTCACCCGATCGGTCGAAGTCGAACTTGTCCCGCTTTCCGACGGCCTTCAGGCGCACGTTCACCAACTCGACGGGGGCTTCGGGACGAGAATGACCGTAGAGACTAGCGTGTTTCTCGTGAAAGGATTGGGCGATTTCCATCTCCTTCAAGAACTCGTCTTTCTCCAACTTGAGTGTCAGTTCGTGGGATTGGCCCAAATAGCGAAGATCGGCCGAGAATTCGTACTCTATCCGTCGAGGCGGGACACCCTCCGCCAGCAAAATCTCTCTTCCCTTGCTCATGAGACTTTCAAACTCCTCCCGCAACCTGCTCGCATCGAGTCGATCCAACCTCTGTACCACGGAGTGCCCTAAATCGTGGGTCAGTTCCGTCTCCAGCAGGCCAAGGGCGGACAGAACACCCGCTTGGGCGGGTATTATCACTTTAGACATCCCCAGTTTGGAGGCCAACTCCACGCTGTGGAGCGGACCGGCTCCGCCGAAAGCGAGCAGGGCGAAGTCCCGGGGGTCCTCCCCCCTATCGACGGAGATCACGCGGATGGCCCGCTCCATATTGGCGTCAGCTATGGCGATGATCCCGGCGGCCGCTTCCTCCACCTCTATGCCCAAAGGCTTCGCGATTTTCTCTCCGATCGCGGCCCTGGCCGAATCCAAGTCCAATCCCTGAAGCGCCCCTAGCGCGTTCTCCGGGTCGATCCTACCTAACAATAGATGGGCATCGGTAACCGTCGGCTCCGTCCCCCCTCTGCCGTAACAGACGGGGCCCGGTCGGGCTCCAGCACTTTCCGGCCCGACCCGCAAGGCGCCACCATCGTCTATCCAAGCGATCGACCCTCCCCCCGAGCCGATAGTGTGGATATCGATCATCGGGGCGCCGATCGGATGGCCCGCTATCTCCCCCTTAGTCGTAATCTCCGCCTCTCCTCCCCTGATCAGAGATACGTCACAGGAAGTACCACCCATATCTAAAGTGATCAGGTCGGAAAACCCGGCCTCCTCTCCGAGAAAAGTGGCCCCCTCAACGCCGGCCGCCGGACCGGAAAGGACCATGCGGACCGGTTTTTCCTCGGCATTTCTGCTAGTAGTGATGCCCCCGTTGGACTGCATTATCTCCCAATCTTTCCGGAAACCCTGGCCAGCCGACTTACGTTCTAATTTCTTTAGGTAATCTCCCATGACCGGACGCAGGGCCGCGTTCAGCGCCGTAGTGGAGGTCCTTTCGTACTCTCTAAACTCAGGGAGGATGAAGGAGGACGAGCTCACCTTGGCCTCGACCTTCTCCCTCAGAAGGCGGACTACCTTGCGCTCGTGGGCGGGATTGGCGTAGGAAAAAAGCAAAGAGACCGCAACGGCATCTACTTCCCCATCCTTAATTTCTTCTACCACTTTCGTCAAGGAATCTTCATCCAGCGGTTCAATTACTTCACCGTCGGGGCCGATTCGTTCCTTCACCTCGTATCTCAAATCCCGGGGGACGACCGGCTCCGGCAACTCAAAGCCAAAGTCGTAAAGTACCGGCCGATTCTGTCTGCCGATCTCCAAAACGTCTCTAAACCCCTCGGTAGTGATTAGGGCCGTCCGGCCCCACTGGCCCTCCAACAGGGCATTGGTCACCACGGTCGTCCCGTGAACTATCCTTTCCACCTCGGGAAAATCTATCTCTTGCCTTTCAGCGAGGGACTTTAAACCCCTCTCTACCCCTTTCTCCAACTCCCCCTCCCTTGAAGGCACTTTGAGAGAGGTCAACCGACTCGTCGACCTATCGGCGAATACGATATCCGTAAAGGTTCCACCAATGTCGATTCCTATCAACACGTCTCATTCCACCTTCCCTTAACTATTTTATGGGAAAATTACCTACTTCCATTAACCATTACCCATCGGCGAAAAATTTACAAATTTTCCGGGGAGTTTGCTTTTTCCCCCGTAATTACTTTACACTGCTCAATAGTGGGTTCAAAAAGAGAATCTTTTCCCTTCCTCTGCCCCGTTCTGACAAAGGAAAGACAAGGAGAGAAAATTTCTCAGCGGAGATCGACAAAAAAAACGAGGTGTAAAATAATGGATCGCAAAATCCTCAGAGTAAATATGGATCAGTTGACGGCCCGTTTGGAAGAGGTGCCGGAAAAGTACTCAAATCTGGGCGGTCGAGCTTTGACTTCCACCATCGTGGCCGAGGAGGTTCCCCCGGACTGTCATCCGTTGGGGCCTAACAATAAGTTAGTCCTGGCTCCGGGCATAGTCACCGGGACGATGGCCCCTTCTTCGGGCCGATTGTCGGTAGGGGGCAAGTCTCCCCTGACGGGCGGGATCAAGGAGTCCAATGCGGGAACCCCGCTCGCCGGCAAGCTGGGCAGGTTGGGGATCAAGGCCCTGATCGTCGAGGGGAAGCGGGAAAAGGAATCGGGCTACTACCTACTGCACATCACGGAAGGAAACGCGGAGTTGCTGCCGGCGGACGAATGGAGCGGCCGCGGGCTATACGAGGCCTTTAAGGGGTTAAGGGGCGAGTTTGGCGAGGAGACCAGTTTCTGTGGCGGGGGGATCGCGGCAGAACTGGCCGGCTCCAACTCGGGGCTTGCCTTCGACGACCCGGAAGGTCGACCCAGTCGCTATGCCGGCCGGGGCGGATTGGGTAGTCTGATGGTCAGCAGGGGGCTCAAGTTTATCGCCGCAAACGACGAAGGGGCACCGGATATAGAATACGCCGACAAGCAAGCCTTCGACGAAGGGCGGAAAAAACTGGCCCAAGCCCTTCACGACCACGAGGTGACCGGTCCGGGGGGAACTTTAAACAGCTACGGAACGGACGCCCTGGTCAACGTAATTAACGAGATAGGTGGCCTGCCGCAGCGAAACTTCTCTCAGGGCAGAGACGACGAAGCGGTCAAGATATCGGGAGAACAGAAGGCAAAGGAAATCGAGGAAGGAAAAGGGATCAGGCCACACAAGTGCAGCCCCGAGTGCATCATTCAATGCTCGGAAGTCTGGGAACCGGAAGGGAAGGATCCGGTCGGGGTGTTGGAATACGAATCCGTCTGGGCTCTGGGGGCGAACTGCGGCATCTACGATCTGGACCAGATAGGGGAACTGAACCGGGCCTGCAACGATTTGGGACTGGATACGATCGAGATGGGGACGACCATCGCCGTAGCCATGGAGGGCGGACTGGCCGACTTCGGCGACGGCAAAGCCGCTCTGGAACTGCTCGAAGAGGTGAGAGAGGGTACGCCGACGGGTAGAATTTTAGTCAACGGTACGGAATTTGCTGCCCAGGCCTTCGGCGTGAACCGCGTGCCGACCGTAAAGGGCCAATCGATGCCCGCCTATGACCCCCGAGCGATCAAAGGCATCGGCGTCACCTACGCCACCACTCCGATGGGGGCCGACCATACGGCCGGTTACGCCGTAGCGACGGAAGTGATGGGCGTGGGCGGAGAGGCCGATCCGCTCGATCCAGAAAAAGCGGAACTCTCCCGGGCCCTGCAGAAAAGCACCGCCTTTATCGACTCCAGTGGCTACTGTCTGTTCACCGCATTTGCCGTCATGGACATAGCCGAAGGGATGGAAGGGATGGTCCAAACCGTAAATGGAGTAGCCGGTACCGACTTTACAGTGGAAGACGCCGTCCACTTCGGCGGGGAGGTCTTGAGAAAAGAGCGAGAATTCAACCAAGCGGCCGGTTTCAGCAAATCGGACGATCGTCTGCCCGAATTCATGAGAGAGGAAAGCCTCGACCCACAGGGAGAAGTATTTGACGTACCCGATGAGGAGTTGGACAAAGTCTTCGGTTAGAAAAAGAACTCCCGCTATACGGGAAAGCGGGTGTCGAAAAATGTCCGTCCAAGTCAAACTGTTCGGCAAACTGCAACGGGGTCTAGGGGAGAAGAAGTTGCAAATAGAGGCCCGGGCGGCCGGCGAACTTCTGGAGAAACTGTGGACAAGGTGCGGCGAGCGGGCCGAAGGGGCGGGAGCGACTTTAGAGGATGAGGAAGAAATGGAGAATCTCACGGGAGAGTTGCGGAAGTCGATCGAAGGAAATTCTAGCGAGTTGACGGTCCTGATCAACGGCAGGAACTTGACCTTCCTCGACGGCCCGCAGACTAAGCTGGAGGAAGGGGATCGGGTGGCGATATTCCCTCCGACGGGAGGGGGTTAGAGGTATTCCACGACCATGAGCGAGGATCAAATAACGGTAAGACTATATGGTGAGTTGAGGGAGGTTGCCGACCGCAAGGACGACCTGAGCGATCTAGTGGGGATCGTCAAATTACCCGCAGACGAGAAGGCCGAAACGGTATCCGACATACTCCATAGTTTAGGAATCTCCGCGGAAAAAGTCAGTCATATCTTCATAGAAGGTAGGTACGCGGACCCGGGAGGGAAAGTAAGAGCGGGAGATCGGGTGGCAGTCTTCCCTGAAGAACTGAGCTTACTGTACAAGTGGTATTTTCGTCCGGATAGTTCCTAAGGCAAATTCAAGCAAAAAAGGATTCCCGGTCGGAGGATGGTCCGACCGGGATGGGAAAAGCGGACAAAGTTTTTCCTAAAACCCGTCCAACTGGCAGCTAACTCTAACCGTCTGACTCGCCCGATTCCATCTCCTTTTCCGCCTTCTCCAAAGCTTTATCCGGAACTTTCTCTAGATATTGACTGAGCATCATTTCCGCATCGTCCATCAACAACAGTGTCAGCCTAGACATAGTTTCCATATTCTGTTTTAATTGGAGCAAAGTTTCATACCAAACTTGGGCATACTCGCTATATCTTGCGGCAAAATTAACCAGCGAGGATTGGAAGGAATGAAGCGAGTCTAAGTCGTCTGCACCGCTCAACTCCAGTTTCATCCCTTTGATCTGGAGTTCCGAGGCCTTGCTGAGAATTTTCAGCGAGTTTTTTTGATATTGCTCGGCCTTTTTCAAAAGTTCCTCTATCTTTGCATCATTCTCCTTGAAAGCCTTCATATCTTTTCCAATTTTTTTCATCCCCGCAGCAATATCCTTCCAATACTTATGCCCCTCCTCCATCTGTTTCTTCGCTTTAGGGGCGTTAAACTCGCTGGACTGGGACATGGCCGCGACTGAGAACAAAAGACCAAAAACCAAACTAGAGATTAAAATAATAGAAAGCCTACCTTTTGTCATAGTAAAACCTCCTATTGGCTTCATTGACTATTATACCTGAGCGAGAACATTTTAGACTATTTTCACGGATGGTCCCGTAGAAATACTTCAATTCATCAGGGAAGATATTTCAGGTGACTTCATTTTCCACAAAGGGCGATAAGTACCCGTTGAACTAGCTCCGTTCAATACTCAACAAACCAACCCCCACTTTAAGTACACCCAATTAGAGAACGTACTTAAAGATATAGTAGGGCAGTTTGATGTACTCCGTAATCACCATCAAAATTCCATCTTCCGTCTTCCACCATCTCTTTTTGTATGCGCTTTCCTTCCAGGGGACGTGCCGAAAAACTAGCTCGACGTCATCGGGCATTACTTCGTTGAAGATCATCTTCACTCGCCGCATATGAAAGGGGCTGCTGACCACCATCGCCTTGCCCACGTCCGACTTCTGCCAGGTCAATCTCTTCAGAGCCACGCTCTCTTCGAAAGTGCTCGTGGCCGGGGCAGTCCGTATGGCCTCTTGTGGTATATCCTGCTTTTGGGCATAAGTGGCGATGGTCTCCATATACGGATCAAAAGGTGATCTATCCCCTCCGGTAAAGAGGATGAGCTCGCCATACCCCTGCTGGTAAAGTGAAACTCCATAGAGAATTCGCTCCTTGTCGCCGGCCAGTGGATGAATCACGCCAACTTCCTCCAGGGGTTCCTGAATAACCAGAAACTGTCCCACGGAGGTAAGTATCGGGACCCGAAAGAAGAAGAGTAAAGTGAATACCAGGAGTAGGGATAAGAAAATGGGATGATTTTTGACTACCTGTGGCAATATCAATATAATGCTCCTATCGTTTTTCCTCTGATCAAAAGTGTACTCGCTCCAGATTTTTCATCACTCGGAAATCGCCTTGGGCCAAAAAGAAGCAGGTGAATTGATAAGACGAATAGGGGCCGGCCGAGCTGTCGTCGCTTCCCTGTCTTTACGATGGTCCTTTTTCCCGTCGCCATCTTACCCCTCGTTTTTGGCAAGGAAGCACTTGTCTTTGGGGGCATAGCCTTCATTCTCTTCGCAGTGGGAATTAGCTGGACATTGATCAACATCGCCAATTCACTAATACTGACCAATATCTCCTCGGAGCAAGTGAAGGGCCAAGTTTTCGGCGTCAGCGGGGTACTTGGTGCCTTGATCGGAGGGTATCTGGCCAAGTTCTTGGATTATCTGGGGGCTTTTTGGGCGCTTTGCTCTTTATCGCCGTCGGCATAATATTGTTTTGTATCTCAGCTAAACCTAAACGGAAATAGACCATCTTCTTTCCCTTTAGAGCGCAATAAAACGCAGTCGGGCACCTAATAATTTACATTATTGACCTCGAAGAGAACGAGTTGGCAAAGTTGTCGAAGTCGTTTCCGACAAAAGCGGAGTTAACCCGCATCACTGTGGATTAGGTGAGGGGCGTCCCGCTCTAGTTTTTCTCATTCTATTTGCTTATCACTATCTTTCACTTTGCGCACCTTGTAGCCTCGCTTGATGCCAAAATCCGTCTCGCCCACTTTACAAGAAGACAGGTGCGGGCCGATCACTTCCTCGACCTCTATCTTTGCCTTTAACCCTTCAATGATGACGTCCTTTGCCGGCGTGTAGAAGAGATCGAAAAGATCGCCCTTATGCACCCCGTCCGCCCGCCCCAAGTCGATGACCACATACTCCTCCTGGCTCGCCCTCTCTCCAGCCCCTTCTTGCAAGTAGGCCACTTCGCCCTCCAATTTCACTCTCCCTTCGATCAAAGGCAAAGTAGAGGGGACGCCACCCTTGAAAAAGGGTACCTGTCGAGCGTTGATGAAATTTTCTTGGACAAACTCTTCTACGTTTGGTCTGAGATATTCTCGCAACTCCCTTATGGTGATCGTCCCATCCTCGTTAACGTCCGCCGCCCCTTTCAAGCCCTCAAGCAAGTAATGGGTGAAGACCCCGTTTTCCATCCTGTCCCGCAATTCTGGGGGAGGCTCCCAGGATCTTTGATCCTCCTGGGAGGCGGCGAAGAGAACCGTCTCCTCGAAGTCGGCAAAGTCGGAAAAGACGGTCGGATCTGAAGGCGATTTCTGACCCCCCACCGCAAACCCCTTTCTACCTGCCCCCTTGGTTTGCCCCCCACTGTAGCAACTGTCCAAGAAGATGACCACCTGTTTTGAGGGCAAAGATTTGACCCGAGCGGAGAATTGATCATCGCTTAAGGCCGTCCTGTAGATACTCTTTCTGCTAGTGGGGTCGGTGTCGTAAGTGACGTAATATTCGTCCTGGCCGTCTTCTTCGTCCCCGTCAGGGTCGGGTCCCCAAGTGCCGTGACCGCTGTAGTAGATCACTACCAAGTCCTCTTCGCTTACTCTCGTCACCAGTTCTTTTAAAGCATCGTCCATCCGCCCGGTGGTTGCCTCTTTATTGGTTAAAGTGATCACGTTCTCCTCTTTAAAGCCCCCGACCGTATCGTCAAGTAACAGTCCAGCGAAATCTTTAGCGTCCTTGGCCGGAAATTCCAAATTATTGAGGATGGAGTGTTTATAAGTGGTGATACCCACCACCAGGGCGTACTTGTCCTCTATCTTTGCGGTCTGTTGTTGCCCTTCTCCCTCTTGTTCTCCTCCCTCTTCTAACACCTGCACTTTTTGGACGGTGGAGGAGGTAGCTCCATCCCCATCGACTACGGTAAGCAGCACTTTATACTTCTTGGCCCTATCGTAAGTCCAGGTTATTTCGGCCCCCTTTCTATCATTGCTGCCGTCCCCGTTTAAGTCCCAGCGATATTCCTCTACTTTACCATCCGGATCGGTGGATTTGGAAGCGTCGAAAGTCACTTCTTGATCGACCACTGGTTTAGCTGGAGTGTGATTTAATTGAGCGGAGGGGCCCACGTTTTCTACGGTGATTTCCTTGCTCACAGTGGCTTTTGCCCCTTCGTTATCCGTGACCGTAAGTTTTATCTCGTAAATGCCATCATCAGCGTATTTGTAAGCGGGGTTGGCTTTGGCGGAACCACCACCGTCACCGAAAGACCAGCTGTATCTTTCGATCGAACCGTCCGGGTCAGTGGCAGTACTCTCGAAACCCACCTTCTCCAGATCAGTCGGCCGGGAGGGGGAATAAGTAAAGGAGGACTGCGGTGGTTCGTTTGCTTCGACTACCGTAATTAGGCGTTTAGTTTCGGCCTTGGAATGGTCATTATCAGTTACCTTTAACCTAACTTCATATTCTCCCGGCGATTTGAAGACATGTTTCTCCTTGCAGTCCTCCAGGAAGCGTTCATAGTAACCGTTGCCGTTCAAGTCCCAGCTGTATTTTCTTATTGACCCGTCCTTATCGCTACTACCACAAGCATCGAACATGACCTCCTGACCCGCTGCCGGCCTTTGTGGAGAGAAAGTGAAAGTGGCCTCGGGCGCCCTATTTTCCACCCTTACTCTCTTAGTCGTGGAGGAGGTCCTTCCCTCATCGTCGGTGACGGTTAATTTGACTCTGTAAGTGCCATCGTCTTTGTAGCTATGAGAGGGGTTTTTCGTTGAAGAACTGTCCCCATCCCCGAAAGACCATTCGTATTCTTTTATATCACCGTCGGGGTCTTTTGACTTCGAGGAATTAAAGAGGATCTTTTCTCCCATTGTAGGATCTTCAGGCGAAAACGTGAATAAAGCTTTGGGTAATTCTTTCTCTTCTTTTAGAGCTAGGGTAATCTCTTCCCGTTCGCCAGAGGATAGGTTGACCGAAACACTGGCGGAGTTGTATCCCTTTTCTTTCGCCTTGATACTGTGGTTACCCGAGGAGAGATCACCTAAAATATACTCGCCGTCCCAGCCTGTGTTACCTTCATAACTACCGTCGAGATAAATTTTAGCATCCAGATTCTCCCCTGACTGGCCAGTTACTTTTACCTTTAAACTGGCAGGTCCGGAATCTTTATACTGATGAGCGCCTAGATCCACACCATCCTCTCCAGCCCCGATACAAGGAGAGGAATGTCTTAATCTAAGCTTGTGGGTGGTCAGGTCTATGAACTGGGGATCCTTTGCAAAATCAGTTGATGGTTGATCCATGCCTTCGTAATTTTGGTCATTTCCCCAGACATCATTGTAAGAGACTGTAGGATTTCCATCTGGATGATCCTGAAAAGTTACATCTATTCCATCTTCGTTCTTTGCGACTATATTATTTTTGATGACCGGTTCTGCGTTGGAATGAACAAAGACGCCATTCTGCTTGTTTAAAGCAATTGTATTATTATGAACGATAGGCCGTGTATTACGACCATTAATCTTGATTCCGCTGTAGCGATTCAGGAGTATTTCGTTTTCCAAGATTTCTCCCGTAGCCTTAGTTTCGATGCCAACCCCATGGTTTTCGTTACCTCTTATTAAATTTTTACTAATCAGAGGATTGGACTCCTCTTCCACGTTGATGCCATCGCCCTCATTATCGTATATTTCATTGCCGATAACTTTTCCGGGGGATTTTTCATGGATCAGAATACCGTGTTTCGCATTTTTATAAATGATATTGTTTTCGACGAGCGGGCTTGATCCTGTACTTATCTCAATTCCGTATTTGTTATCGTATATTTCGTTGTTTTTGACGGTCCCTTTGCTATTGTCATGGATGTAGATGCCGCTTTGTGTATTGTCTCTGACCGTATTACTTTCGATCAAAATATCAGTGGAATCTCCATCTATCTCGATACCAGCATAAGTTGCTCCCGTTATCACATTTTCGCTGACAGTCACATCTTTAGAAGAATGATCGATCCAAAGTGTAGCATGTCCGTTTGAGCCCGTGTACTCGATGGTGAAGTTCCTTACTTTGACATTACTAACCCCGGTCGCATCGATGACACAAGCATCCCCACCAAATTTAATCTTGGTCCTTTCTCTCCCCGCTCCTCTGAGCGTAATTCCGCTCTTCAGCTCGATAGTTTCATGATAAATGCCCGCTTTCACGTAAACGGTGTCGCCCACGTTAGCACCGTCTACAGCATCCTGGATGGAGGAATAATCACTGGAGCCGTCTTTCGCAACTGTAATCGTGGCGTTCGATTCTTTCTTCCCCGATTCAACAGGGGGATCAGAAGAAGTCTTTTTACTTGAGTTTTTCTTGACCTCTATCGATCTTTGCAAGGAACCGATATTTTTTCCGCTTTGATATTCGACTTTGAGTTGTATCCAATAAGTAGCCGGCTTTGAGAAAGTGACTGCGACACTTTTCCCCTGCTTATTGGAGGGGGAGGGGACGTTTTCGTGGGTGAAAAAAGACCAATTGTAATTGCACTCAGCCCATGGATCCGAACTGATAGAAGCGGTCAATTTCACTGGCTCCCCGACTTGGGGAGTTGTCGGACGGTAGGTGAAATCAACTGATCTGGCCAGAGAGGGAAGGTTAGCCGATAGTAAAAGGAATAGAAGGGGTAATAATAACGGAAAGTAGGACCAACGTGGTTCATCGATCCAGTGAAAACCGATTTTATCCTTCATTTGTACTCACAAATACCTAAAAGTTTCCATATTTTCGCCATAGAGACCATTTTCTCCTTAACTGTTCCATCATTGACCGCTCACTTAAGAAAGATAATATAGGGAAAGCGCACTTGAAATCAAAGAAGGATAAATTAAGGAGAGAAAGACCCAAAAACCACAAGGGCGAAGCTTAAGCTACGCTTGAAACTGGCCAACCACCGTCTTACCGCCGGTTGAACTTTATCAGGCATAACCGTTTCGCTTCG
>Ga0207797_1001656_pt1 | contig 16029 bp, 16 predicted proteins | sample PRCRCaboRojoPR_6_FD_187275 | JGI IMG/M metagenome (GOLD analysis project Ga0207797, IMG submission 187275) | Marine sediment microbial community from Cabo Rojo, Puerto Rico - PR CR 10% Liquid 1 (SPAdes) | ecosystem: Environmental > Aquatic > Marine > Coastal > Sediment | place: Cabo Rojo, Puerto...
AAGCGTCTGGGCCAGCCAGTTCTCCCTGCTTACCAGGGCGTCTTCCAAGCGTTTCCTCTCCGTAATATCGATGACGAACCCCTCGACGGCCAGGAGACGTCCCGTTGGAGCGGTCACCCCCCGACCCTGTTCCCAGACCCATTTCTCCGCTCCCCCGGAAGCCTTGATTCGATATGTGATGGTAAACGCCCGGCCCTCCGACAAGGCATGTTGTACGTCCTTCCAGACCTTTTCGCGGTCTTCCGGATGAATCAATTCGCCGTAAGAAACGGTGTGATTGTTGATCAACTCCGGAGAGTCGTAGCCGGTCAATTCCCGGCATCCGGAACTGACAAACTCCATGGTCCAGTCTATGTCGTTCCGGCAACGGTAAGCCATGCCGGGCAGATTGTCCGTCAAAGTGAAAAAAGCCCGTTCTCTTTCCGCCAAGGCTTGTGTCTTCCGGCGAATGAGGTCTTCCTGCAATTCTTTGTCCCGGCGTAATTGCTCCTCGTTCTCCTTGATCCGATGGACCGCCTTGATCTGAGCGGTCAGCTCGCTCGATTCCACCGGTTTGGTCAAATAGGCATCGGCACCTACCTCCAGGCCCTTGACGCGGTTTTCGACGGCGAGGCCCACGCCGGTGAGCATGATGATGGGGATATGTCGGGTCTCTTGGTCCGTTTTGAGGCGCCGGCAGACTTCGAATCCATCCACGTCGGGCATGTCCACGTCAAGGAGAATGGTGTCGGGGAGAATCTCCTTCGCCTTCTGGATGCCCGTCACACCGGACTCGGCGGTGATCACCGTGCTTTCGGGGATGATCCGTTCGAGAAGGGTCGAAATAAAGGACAAATGGTACCGTTCGTCGTCTATGGCGAGTATTCTTGTCATGTACGTCCCTGATCCGTGCGCCGCCCGGTTTTTTTGGGGGCGTGTCCTCACTTACTACTGAAAACGGGGTACAGCATAGGCAAGCACAAATCATACCTGGACGAATCGGGTAGGCATTACCATGAATTGCAAATAGTTACATTGGATCGTGGCTATGTCCCCAGCCGGCGGGGCCCCGCCGGTGTCAATTTGTTGACTCGCCTTCGCGGGGCAAAAGATATGTTTTCCCGCAGGGACGCAGGGACGCAGAGACTAACCGGATCCCGGCTTTCGCCGGGATGACGGGCGCTGCCGATGGAAGGTCGGCGTTGCTGTTTGGCAAAGACTTCTTTCGAAAGCGGTCACAATTCTCCTGCACAGCATTCTCTTTTCTCTGCGCCTCCGCGTCTCCGCGGGCAAACAGTATCTCTGTAGCCATGGGGGGAAACCTCCATATATTGCCAATTTACGGCAAATCATATATGATCGGTGGAAAATAAACCGAATCTTACCGGAGGAAATCCCAAACGGAATGGTTTTGAAACCGGCACACGATCAAACGGAGCAGAGGCCCAAAGACTACAAACAATTGTTGACCTCCATACTGGATGCGACGGCGGACGGGATTCTGGTCGGGCATTCCGACGGCAGCTTCTCATTCGCAAACCGGCGGTTTGCCGAAATGTGGCGCATCCCGGAGGACGTGCTCGAGACAAAGGACCGCGGCCAACTACACAAGGTGATCCTCGGCCAGCTAAAGGACCCCGAAGCCTTTATGAGGGACTTGGAGCGTCTCTATCGGTCGACCGAAAAATACTTTGACACGGTTGAATTCAAAGACGGACGGCTCCTTGAGCGCTATTCGGAACCGCTTTACACGGACGGGGAGATCTCCGGCCGAGTGTGGAGTTTCCGCGATGTTACGAGACAGAAGCAATCGGAGGCGGCCCTCAGAGAAAGCGAGGCGAGGTTCAGGCAGTTGGCGGAGATGTTGCCGGAGACCATCTTCGAGATCGATAAACATGGAACGCTGACCTATGCGAACCAAAAGGCCTTTGAGCATTTCAATTACAACCAGACGGATTTCGAACAGGGTTTGAACGCCTTCGATATGATTGTGCCCGAAGAACGGGACAAGGCCAGGGAGAATGTCCGAAGGATACTGAACGGAGAGGACCTGGGGCTGGTTGAATACAGGGCCTTGCGGAAAGACGGCAGCATATTTCCGGCCATGTTTCATTCCACGCCGATTATGAAGCACGGAAAACCGGTCGGGTTACGAGGGTTCATCATCGACATTGCGAAGCAAAAAGAAGCGGAACAGGAAAAAAGCAGGCTGGAAGGGCAGTTGGCTCAGGCCCAACGGATGGAGGCCATCGGAACCCTGGCGGGAGGCATCGCCCACGACTTCAACAACATCCTGGGGGCGATCATGGGCTATACGGAACTCTCTTTGTTGGATACTCCCGATTCGTCGCCCGCCCGATCGAGCCTCAATCAGGTCCTAAAGGCGGTGAATCGGGCCAAAGACGTGGTCAATCAGATTCTGGCCTTCAGCCGGCAGACCAAGGAGGCGGACCAGCCGATCCGGATTGGTCCGGTCATCAAAGAGGCACTTAAGCTACTCCGAGCCACATTACCGGCCACCATCGAGATCCGGCAGCGGATCGAAAAGGAGTCGGGAACCATCGTGATCGATCCTTCCCAGATCCACCAGGTGATCATGAACCTGTGTACGAACGCCGCCCACGCCATGCGGGAAACGGGCGGTGTCCTCGAGGTGAAGCTGGAGGCATTGGATCTCGCGCCGAAGGAGAGCGGGGCAGTCGAGGATCTTCCGCCCGGTCCGTATGCGAAGATGACAGTGAGCGACACGGGCCACGGCTTTCCTCCTGAAATCAAGCGTCACATCTTCGATCCCTACTTTACGACCAAGGAAAAGGGTGTGGGCACGGGGCTGGGGCTTTCCGTGGTATACGGAATCGTACAGGGTCACGGTGGGGCCATCGAGGTTGTCAGTGAATCGGGGAAAGGAACGACGTTCGAGATCTATCTACCCCAAGCGGAAGCGGCGATCGAGGAAAAGGTTGAGCCGACGAAACCCCTGCCTTTGGGAACCGAGCACGTGCTTTTCGTGGATGATGAAGAGGCTCTGGTGGAGATCGGCAAGAAAATGCTGGAGCGTCTCGGTTACCAGGTGACCACGCGAACCAGCCCCCGTGAGGCGCTGGAGGCCTTTCAGGCCCATCCCGGTGCCTTTGATCTGGTGATTACGGACCAGACGATGCCGGGCATGACGGGAGAAAGACTGGCCCGGAGATTGATGCAGATACGGTCCGATATTCCCGTCATCCTCTGTTCGGGATTCAGCGAGGTCATGGACGAAAACCGGGCCCGGGCGGCCGGAATTCGAGCCTACGTGATGAAACCTCTCATCATGTCCGACATGGCCAAGACCATTCGGCGTGTCCTGGACGAAGCACAAGAATAAGTGGTCCCGCTTAGGCGAAGCGCCCCAGACGTTACGTCCCCGCGTCTGGGGGCAAAAAAACATGTGTCGCGCAGACGCAGGGACGCAGAGTTTCCTGCGAGATATATCTTAGAGTGATCTCAGGAATTTCCTGGTTTACAGCACACCCGAACTCTTGTTATAGATGTTCGGTTTTCATTTGTCTGCGGAGTCCTTTCAGGGATTCCTCCGACTCATCAATCGAAACAGACGGGGCGAACGAATGGGGAACGACACTTTCACCGGCGGGAAGTCAGGCGCAAATGTAGGGATCGGGAAGGTCGCTACAAACATCGACGGTCTGGACGAGATTCTCCGTGGCGGCGTTCCTGCCGGCAGAACGACGCTGATCGCCGGAGGACCGGGTACGGGAAAGAGCATGTTCGGGCTGGAGTTTCTCTATCGGGGCGCCCGGTCGGGCCATCCCGGAATTTTTCTCAGTTTTGAAGAGAGCAAAGAGAGTGTGAGGGAGAACTGTCTGAGCCTCGGGTGGGACCTGGCGTCTCTGGAAAAAGAAGGACGGTTTTTTCTGGTGGACGGACATGTCGACTCGCAAGTCCTTGTATCCGGTGACTTCAACATGAACGGGCTACTGGCCATCGTGTCGGGAAAGGCCCAGGAAATGGGGGCCGATCGAATCGTCATCGACGCCGTTGACATGCTCATGCGCGTATTCGATGATCCCAAACGGGCGCAAAATGAGACTCTCACGCTTCATGATTGGTTGAATAGCCGGGGTATGACCTCTATCCTGACTGCAAAGAGTGCCAAAAATACAATTCGGTCCCCGTTCGGCTTTCTCGATTTCATGGCGGACTGCGTCATATATCTGGATCAGCGAATTCAGGCCCAGGTAAACACCAAAAGACTTCAGGTCGTTAAATATCGTGGCTCGGGCTATGGCGGCAACGAATACCCGTTTCTTATCGCAGACAATGGGATTCATTTGAACCCCGTTTCCGGCGTGGAAATGGCACTTGACAGAGATCACCAGCGGACCTCGAGCGGCGATCCGACGCTGGATGCCATTCTGGGCGGTGGTTACCACAAAGGTACCTGTGTTCTGGTTTCGGGATTAACCGGAACGGGCAAGACCGCTACGGCCAGTACATTTGTGCGGTCCGCCTGCGGAAACGGCCAAAAGGTACTCTACATCAGTTACGAAGAATCGGCCGGTAGCATGGTGCAGGGAATGCTCAGCCTCGGCATCGACCTTCGCCCCCCTATGGAGAGTGGTTGTCTGGAGATCTTATCGGTGATGCCCGAATCGATGGGTATCGAAGAGCATCTGTTTCGCATTGTTTCCACCATCAAGCGTTTCAAGCCCGACCACATCGTGTTGGATGCCATGTCCGCCGTGAAACGAATCGCCGGAGATGCGGCCGCTTTTGACTTTGTGGTACGATTGGTGGATTTTTGTAAGGAAACCGGGGCCACGATGATGCTGATCAACCAGGGAAGGGGTTTTCACGAGAATTACGAATTTACCGGAATCGGGCTTTCATCCATCATTGATACCATCCTGATACTGGACTACAAGGATACCGGTACGGAGCTGAAACGCGTTTTGTTGGTACTCAAATCCCGAGGGGCGAATCATTCCAATAAATACCATCCGTTTATCCTCACCGATCACGGCATGCGCATCGAACGCGAGCCGGACGGATCGTCCCGAGAGGAATCTGCAAAATGAGTACTCGATCCGAGGATTATGGCGCCCGAGCGGAACGTGTCGTTTTCGAGTTATTCGTGGCCGGAGACGAACCGCACTCCAGAGCGGCCCGGGTCAACCTGACGCAGATTTGCGAATCCCATTTCGAGGGGCGGTATGAGATTCGGGTCGTGGATGTCTTCGAATCGTTTGATGCGGCCTTGGAGAACAACATATTCCTGACCCCGGCGGTTATTGTAAGGTTGTCCGGATCGTGCATCACCATTTTCGGAAACCTGGGCGACAAGGAAGAAGTCCTCAAGACATTGGCGCTGGAAAGTCAATAATGGTTGGCGATAAACCGACATACAAAGAGCTGGAGGTTCGCTTGGCCGAGGCGGAGGCCTTTATCGACGCCTTGCGAAAGGAAGAAGCCGATGCGGTGATCGGTGACAAAAACGTGCTCTTGCTGCGCCTCAAAGAGATGGAAGATGCCCTCAAGGAGGCCCGCGACAAGCTGGAAATTCGCGTTCAGGAGCGCACCGCCGAACTCGAAGCGGCCTATCGACAGAGAGACTATTTGTCTCATCGTCTCTCCGATCTGGTGGAAAAGGATCGCCGGGAAATCGGAAAGGCCCTTCATGAGGAGATCGGTCAACTGATGACAGGGGTCATGCTTCAGATGGAAAAGGTTAAACTCGATTATCGGAAGGAGGACTTCGATCTCGTTGCCCGGATCAACTCCCTGCAGGAGTCGTTGCGGACTGCGGTGAAGCAAGCCCGGAAGATCTCCCGCAAACTTCGTCCTGATGTCCTGGACAGAAAAGGCCTGGTACCCGCAATCGAGGAGCTGGCTGGAGAGACTGAAAGAGAAGCCGGCAAAAGGGTTCGACTCTTCGTGAAAAACGTGCCCGAAGATTTGGGGGACGAACAAAGAGATCTGGTGATTTACCGGGTGGTCCAGGAAAGTCTGACAAACATTCTCAAACATGCCCGGGCAAATGAGATTTCTCTCAACTTGATCGCTCGAAATTCCGCACTTTCCTTAACCATCGAGGACGACGGCGTCGGGTTCGACTACGATGAGGTGTCCGGAGACAAAGAAGAAAAAGAAGGAACCCTCGGGTTAACCATTATGAGGGAACGGGTCGTTCAGGTCGGCGGCTCGTTTTATGTTGAGTCAAACCCCGGTTCGGGCACCCAGATTCTTGTAGAAATCCCTCTGCACAGGACCTCCTTACCGCCGGTGTCCTGATCATGCCTGCCAAGCTGAAATCCCGGCGGTACACCTTTACGCTGCTCCTCTTTCTAAGCGTCTTATTCGGTTTATCTGTGGAACCATGTTGGTCTGTTCAAGAAGCAGAGGAACGCAACAGGTCGCGACAGACCTTCGCCTTCTATCTGGAAAATGACCTTTTCGGGGGAACCGACAAGAATTATACGAACGCCATCAAGCTGATGTGGGTGTCCGGAGACCTCAGGGAATACGTGGAGGCGGACATACTACCGGGATGGACCGTGGCGATGGTGGAAAAGCTCTCTTTTATGAATCTTCCCGGTGAAGAAAAGAACGTCGGGTTCGCCCTGGGCCAGAACATCTACACCCCGGACAATATAGAGGCCAAGGAGCTGCTGAAGGACCAACGACCGTATGCAGGTTGGGCCTATCTTTCCATGGCCCTTCACAGCAAGACGTTCAAGCGGTTGAGAACCCTGGAGATGGCCTTGGGGGTCGTCGGTCCTTCTTCTCTGGCGGAAGAAAGCCAGAAAACCGTCCATAGGTTGATCGACACCAAGGATCCCGAAGGGTGGGACAATCAGCTTGACGACGAATTCGGAGTCCTCATTACCCTGGAGGAGACGCTCCGGCTTGCCCGCGGGAAGACCTGGGGATTGGACTGGGATTTGATCCCCCGTATCGGCGGGGCGCTCGGTAACGTGGAAACGTATGTGGATCTCGGTTTCACCGCCCGGATCGGTCGAAATGTTCCTTTGGATTTCGGTACGTCCCTGATTCGTCCCGGCCGAGCGGCGACGGTCCCCGCAAGAAACCGCAGCGGCGCCGCTTCCGATGACAGGCATTGTGCTTCCTTTTTTGTCTTTGTCGGTGCCGACGGCCGGGCGATCGCCCAAAATATATTTCTGGATGGAAACACGTTTGAAGACAGTCACAGTGTAGACAAGAAGCACTACGTGGCCGATTTTCGGGCGGGAGTTTCATTCATTTGGAGATGTTTTCAGGTCAGCTACACCCACGTCTACCGGACCCGGGAATTCGAGGGCCAGGACGACCCCCAGATTTTCGGTTCGATCACCCTGTCCACCAGTTTCTGAGTTTCCCGCTTTTCATTCAATATTCGTTCGTTGACGGGGTCGGGCCGCGGGAAATGGTTGATTTTAGTCGAAAAGCTTCCTGAAAAAGTGACTTTAGAGGTCTTAGAGCATCGTTTTTGGCAAGAAAAATAAGGTTTAAGAGAAAATCGCCGAAGTCTGAATCTGCCTAAAAAACTCCCCTTCCCCAGTCCCTCCCGCGAGAAGGCTGTATCGTAATTATGAGACTAAGGATAATCACCAAAACTCGTCATTCCGGCGAAGACCGGAATCTATTGGAATATCAATACGGTGTGTTTATGGATGCCGGCATGACGTTCATGGAAGAAGCGCATATTCGTCATTGCGACACAAACTTGAGGGGAGGCAAGAGTGATGATGGAGGGTCTAAGCGGGCGTGACAGCGTCTCTGCGTCCCTGCGGGAGAACATCTTGCCCAACTCTCCGATAAAACTCATCAATTCAAAAATGAGCCGGATCCGGGGCGACGGCATGCTCCTTGCTGTTACACAGGGTGCAATGATGAACGGACCCCCCGGTTCCGGAGGCGCCCTACGCCTCTCGAAATTCGGGTCCTTGAACGAGGCCGTGTGATTCGTTTTCAATATCCGAAACTTATAAAGGCCTAAGGAATCCGGCAAAAGGTCCGATCAGCAATACTTGGTATCGACCGTATGTCTTTGGGACCCGCAACCCGGTGCCAGGCCACATGACGTTTGCCGGGTCATGGAAACGGACATCCTTACGGTCCATCCAGTACATTTGTAAAAATAACGCGCTACTGCAATCACGAAAGCGTTTTCGAGATGGTGTCAAATGATAGACATTGAACAAATGACAGTCCTGATTGCCGATGACATGCCGAACATGATCACCACCATCCGCAGCATGCTCAAGGTGCTGAAATACGGCAGGAAGTTCGTTCCCGCGGAAAACGGGCTTGAGGCATGGCGATGCCTCACAAAGGAATCCGACGAAACGATCGACCTGGCCATCATAGACTACAATATGCCCGAGATGACCGGTTCGGAATTGTTGACCCGTATCCGGTCGGATAGAAACCTTCGCGACCTGCCGGTGGTAATGGTTACCGGTAATGCGAATATGGAATTCGTTGCTGAAGCGGCTGAATCGGACATTGATGCCTACATCCTCAAGCCTCCCACAATGAAGGTGTTGCAGGACAAGGTATGGGGAGTGGTGGAAAACGCCAACAACCCGTCTGCCATGGTCCGCCATCTCAAGAAGGCGAGAGACCTGGAGGAAGAAGGCAATCTCGACGAGGCCATTTCAGAAGCCCAACTGGCCATGAAAGCCAATCCGGACTCATCAAAACCGGTTCACGAACTGGGCTATTTCCTTTTCCAAAAAGGAGAATTGAAAGAAGCGGAAAAGTGGTTGCTCAAGGCCGCCGAGATGAATTCGTGGGACGTTTCCGCATTCCACCATCTGGGCAAGTTGTATTTGACGCTGAACCAGACGGAAGACGCTTTTACCTATTTTAAGAAAGCCATGGCCATTAACCCGCGGGACGTAACCCGGGCGGTCTATTTCGGCACCATACTCTTGGAGAAGCGGATGACCGGAGAAGCGATCCGCATTTTTGACAAGGCCTTGAGCATCAACAAGGACGATCTAAAACTGAAAGAACGGATCGCAGATATCTGCATGGAAAAAGGTGCGAAAAAGCATGCGGCAGATCTTCTCGAGGCTATCGCCAAATCGGATCCGGAAAGGAGAGGGCTGTCAGTAAAGCTGGGTGCGCTCCTGGAGGAACTTCGCGAATATTCAAAGGCGTTGGCCCACCTGACCAAAGCGGAAAAAGAAGAGGGAGAAAATATCGATGTCAAGCTGCGCCTGGCCAGATGTTATATGGGCCTGGGCAAGGCCATTCGGGCGGAAAAACCATTGAAAGAGGTACTGAAAATCGAACCGGAGCATGAAGAGGCCCGACAACTGCTTCGCGAGTGTGCCTGAATCACGGTGTATTTATGACACGGGAACAAAGAATCCTCGACATCCTCCTAGCGATTACCAACATCTCCAACAATACGAAACTGCCCTTCGAGGAGAAGTTGCAACAGATCCTTCTTAAGGTCGTACGGAGCCTACAGGCCAGGCGAGGTTCGATCATGCTGTTAAAGGGCCAAAAGGCCTTGGAGGTGGCGGCATCGACCAAACCCGAGCTCATCGGAAAGTGTCAGCCTTTGGACGAGCAATCTCCTTCCACATGGGCGTTGAAGCGAAAAAAGCCCTTGTATGTGGATCGAAACACATCACAAGAGAATTTTATCGGAAGGGCTCACGAATATGAAAAGGCTGCGTTCCTGGTGGCGCCGATCGTCAGCAACAACAAGGCTGTGGGCGTTTTGAGCGTTACCGAGAAAATGGGCGAGGATGTGTTCGACAAGGTGGAGCAGGAAATACTGGTGGACGTCACAGGCCAGGTGATCAGCGCCCTCGAAAACGAGCGATTGACCCAGTCCCTGAAGCGGAGCAAACGTACGCTGGAGAGGAAGAATCGGCAGCTGAGGAAGCTCGAGAAACTGCGAACGGACCTTTTCAACATGTTGATTCATGATCTGAAGGGTCCGATCTCCGAAGTGGTGGCGAACCTGGACATTCTGACCTACACCCTCGACGGAGAAAATCGCCAGTTCGTGGAGTCGGCCCAGAAAGGCTGTGAGACCCTGCAGACGATGATCGCCAATCTCTTGGATATTGCCAGGCTGGAAGAGCGGCGCCTGGATCTGGTTTGTGAGAAGATCGATCCTCAGGATCTGGTAAAGGAGGCGCTGGGGAGATTGACCAAGGTGGGTAAAACGGGGGAACTGGAGTTTGTGGAACGGTTCCCCTCGCCCGAAAACGGGCATCATGTCGTGGCGGACCGGGGTATGTTATTGCGAGTGCTTCAGAATCTTTTGAGCAATGCCATTCAACATTCGCCGGCCGGAGGAACGATTGAGATCGGTTTTGAACCGGTCAATGAGGACAAAATCCAGTTTTTCGTTCAAGACAGCGGTCCCGGGGTTCCCAAAGAACACCGGAAGGCGATTTTCGAGAAATATACGCAGCTGAACAAGAAGGCGGACGGACGGGTCTATACGACCGGCCTGGGATTGGCGTTTTGTAAAATGGCCGTCCGGGCCCACAAGGGCAGTATCGGCGTCCAAGATGCCGCTCCCGCCGGAAGCCGCTTCTGGTTTTCCCTGCCCGCAAACGGCAAGTAGTGGTTAGGGTTACCATCTAGGCCGGTCGGTAATTCACTCTTCCCCCCCTTCATTCAATATTCGATGTTGGACGTTCGATGTTCGATGTTCGGTTTTTTTTGCTCCAGGGGTAATTCAATTTCAGCGCGGTTGAAACTCGGTCCTAAGACCCGCTAAGCCCCGTTGGGGTCCTTTTTGTTTACTATCAATCGTGGTTTATTGGGCGTTTGCCAGCGATCTGCTACTCTCGATTCGCCAACGGGCCCAAGCGGCTCTAAGAACCTCAGACAGTCAACCGCCCCGAAATTGAACCACCCCTTCCGCGCCGGAGGGCATGGGGTTGTCTCATTTGCTCACTTTCACACTTTCACACCTGCTCACCTCCACTTCCCCCCTTCATTCGATGTTCGACGTTCAGTTTCTTCCTTCACCATTCACTCCTCACCCCTCACCCCTCACCCCTCACCCCTCACTCCTCACCCGAATGCCCATGGGGAGGATAACCATCGTGGGAGTGTTCGGTGACGTCGTGGTGGCGTTCTCCGGCGGCATTGGAGGGGTCGACATGGACGGTGGCGTTGGAAAGATAAGGGACGTGATGCAGAAGATGGTGCCGGACTTCCACGGCGACATTGTGTCCCTGTTCCACCGTCAGGGTAGGGCTCAATGCAATATTGATTTCGCCATGGAGCCGATGGCCCAGCCACCTGACCCGCACTTCAGAAACCGATTGTACCCCTGGGATGTCATTGACTGCTTCCACGATTTCATCCACCACCCCCGGTTCGATACCATCCAGTAAGCGCATAAACACCGATTTTCCGGCACTCCAGACGATCCGAAGGATGGCGAGGGTAATCAGGAGGCCGACCACCGGATCGGCCCAGGGATAACCGAGAGAAATCCCCAGGACGCCAAACAACACCCCTAGACTGGTCAACCCGTCCACGCGGGCGTGGTGCCCGTCGGCAACGAGGGCGGCGCTGCCGATTTCCTTTCCCACCCGAATGCGAAATCTGGCAACCACTTCGTTTCCGGCAAATCCGATAACCGAGGCCACGGCGATGGCCCATAGATGCGTCACCATTCGGGGATTGAAAAGGCGCTCGATCGATTTGTAGCCGGTAACCACGGCACTCGCCAGGATAATCAAGACGATGACCGCTCCTGCCAGGTCTTCCATTCTGCCGTAGCCATAAGTAAACCGCTTGGTGGGGGAGCGTCGGGCCAGGCGGAAGGCGATCCAAAGAGGGATCGCCGTGGCGGCATCACCGAAATTGTGGACAGTGTCGGCAAGAAGGGAGACACTGCCGCTGAAAAACACCACCACCGCCTGAAGCAGCGCCGTAATCATCAATCCCACAAAAGACCAGCGAATGGCCCAGATCCCCCGGTCCGTCGTCAACAGGGACGGATCGACTCGTGAGTGGTCATGGCCGTGTCCGTGGTGGTGCGATCCGGGGTGCTCCGAATGGTTTCCCGTCATAAGCATTACCTGCTTGTAGAAGTCCTGGGACGTTTCGGGACGGTGTCTCGTCGATTGAATAGCACAACAGGGCTACAAAAATCCAGTATCTTGAAAGGCTTAATGTTCCGGCATTCGGATCCGACCAGTTGGGAAAATGTGGCACGGTAATGTGGTGAGAAGCCTCTTTCAAGGGTGAACAAGCCCGGATCATGTGGACCTGAATTCAGGGTGGGTTCGGCATTTGCGGTCCGCCGATGGCAGATCGTTCTTGCGTAGGGTCAGAATAGGGGATTACCTGTATTTACTTCTACGGGAAAATGCATAAGGTTATGGTGCAACATCAGGAAATACCTTATGCCCGCAATACGTGTGCCATTGGCCGATATGGTCGATTTCGGGCGAATGTCGTGTGTTGACAAGGGGGTACATTATGAGTAAAGTGGCCGTCATTATTACCGACCTGTTTGAGGACTCCGAATATACCGACCCCGCCAAGGCCTTCTCGGATGCGGGACATGAGGTCATTCATGTAGGGCTGAAGGCCGGAAAAACGGTCAAAGGCAAAAAGAAGGAGACCCCGGTGAAAGTCGACAAGGCTGTGAAGGATGTGTCCGTGGCCGACTTTGATGCCCTTCTGATACCCGGCGGCTATTCACCGGACAAACTTCGCGTGGATCCGGACGCCACGGCCTTCGCCGGGGATTTTCTGAAAAGCGGCAAGCCCGTCTTCGCCATCTGCCACGCTGCCCAGCTTCTTATCACGGCAGATGTTCTCAAAGGCCGGCGGCTGACCGGATACACATCGATTATACAGGACATCAAGAACGCTGGCGCCGAATTCGTGGATGCGGAAGTGGTTGAGGACGACAACCTGGTTTCCAGCCGGAACCCGGGCGATCTACCCGCCTTTATCCAGGCGTGTTTGAAGAAGCTGGGATGATCCGGTTTCGGGAGTCCCAAAAACCTGATCATTGTCGCTTTCCAAGGTTATGCAAAGGTATCAATGACAGGGAAGCAGAAACAACCAATCTCTCATGAACCTTGAATGAAATGAAGGAGGAAACACCATGCATGACAAGGAAGAACTCTGTAAGAAAATCAGGACGATCTACCCGGACATCGGTGAGTGCGGTATAGACGTCGATGTGAAGTATGATGATGCGCAAAAGAGCTGGGTTGTTGACTTAAAAAAGGGCAACGTGGAGTTAAAGACCTTTTTGGAACCCGACGAGGCGGATCAGTGCATGGAAGGGAAGCAATGTGTCTCGCTGGGGGTTCAGATCGCCCAGCTCCGTTCCAACATCGAGCGGATGCCTGAATAAATCCGCGTCAACCCGGAAAGGAGGGCATTATGAGTAAGCGAGGCGTTAAGAGGGGTTGGGTGACGGCTTTTACGGCGGTGATCGTTCTATTTTCTGCCGCAACGGCGTTTTCCCATTGTGAGATCCCCTGTGGGATTTACGACGACCAGATGCGCGTCAACATGATCGCCGAGCACATCAAAACGATTGAGAAGTCGATGAAATACGTGAAGAAGCTTGCTACGGAAAAACCGCTGAACAACAATCAGCTGGTGCGCTGGATCGTGAACAAGGAAGATCATGCCGAAAAGCTGCAAGAGATTGTATGGCAGTATTTCATGACGCAGCGGATCAAGCCGGAAGACGAAAATTACACGAAGAAGGTGACCGTGCTTCACAAAATGCTGATTTATGCCATGAAGTGCAAACAGACAACAGACGTGGTTCATACGGCTACATTACGGTCGTTGCTCGACGAGTTCAGTAAGCTGTATTTTTCCGATCATGGGCATGAACACAAGTAGAGACACGGAAGGGAGGCGGATATGGAAATAAAAAAGATTTTGTGGCCGACGGATTTCTCCGACAATTCGAATAGCGTGCTGTGGTACGTTCAGGCACTTTCCAAGAAATTTGATGCAGAGATCTATCTGCTCTATGTGGCGGAAGATCTTGCCGGTAAAGGCAAGTGGTACGGGGAACTGACTCCGGAACACGCCAAGAAGCTTCATGAGTGGGAGATTCCCTTGGCGGAGAAAAAGATGGACGAGGTGTGTGAAAAAGACCTTGCCGGTTGTCCCCTGTTTCACAAGAAAGTAGAGGTGGGTGAACCCGCTTCCAAGATCTTGGAAGTTGCCGACAAGGAAGGTATCGATCTGATCATTATGGCTACTCACGGCCGCGGAGGACGATTTCAAATCGGCAGTGTAACGGAAAAGGTGGTAACCAATGCGAAGATTCCCGTTTGGACCGCACGTCCACAGAAGTAACCGAATGGTGGGCATGGGGTTTCCGGCCGTCATGACACGACACACATAGGGAGGTGGGAATGAAAGACAAGCGGGGCTTGCACCTGAAGCTTCAGGAGATGATCGATTGCTACGCCACGGCAAATCTGTTGAAAGAAATGGATCTAATGAAAAAGGGAGGTGAGGAGGACAAGCAGGAGGCCGCCTTGAAGTGGCTGGCCTTGTCCATCCTTCACGGCATCGACGCCCGTGCCAAGAAAGTGTCCATCGTCAAGACCGAGGAAGGTGATTTCCGGGTGACCGCGGAATATCGAAGTGCAGAATTGCCGGTCCCGGATGCGGAGACGGCAAACCAGCTCATTCCGACCGTTCGCGGCATCACCTATCTGGAGGAAGCGAAAGGAAAGGTCCCACTGGCCGTGGGTGTGCGAAACAGCAGCATTGATATGGAAGTGAAGGTCAAAACCGAAGACGGCGAAGAAAAGGTAACGCTGAAGTTTCCCAAAGATCTGTAGTGGACGTTGCATTTCCGGACGAAATCTGTTGAATCAGGAACGGAGCGGCGGTTTGGCCAAGCTTCCTCGTTTGTCGGAACCCATTCAGACCGATCAGTACCGATGTTACGACCCGGAGGGTAATGAAATCCCCTGCGCCGGGACCGGTCAGGACGGAGACCTGAAGAAGGGAAGGGCGTGGCCGGATCCTCGATTCGAAGTTCACAAAGAGTGGGTGCTGGACCGCCTGACCCAACATATCTGGACGAAAAATGCCAATTTGCCCGGCTTTCCACTTACCTGGGAGGAAGGGCATGCCTATGTGGATGCCATGAACGCCGCTGCTGCGCTTGGAAGGTCCGATTGGAAACTACCGAGCCGAGCGGCGTTATTCGGTCTGGTGAGCCACGTGAACGTCAATCCCGCCTTGCCTGAAGGGCATCCCTTTGTTGATGTGTTTTCGGGGTATTATTGGACCCGGACCCCGGTTGTTCGTTTTTCTTCGCAGGCCTGGTATGTTCATCTGGGCGGAGCACGGGTCTTCAAGGGGATGAAACACGGCTCTTACATGGTGTGGCCGGTGGCGGAGAATCTGCCCGAGGGTCCGGGGGAAACAGCGAGATTTGTTGGGCAGGGCTCCACCGTGCGGGACCAATCCACGGGACTGGAATGGATGCGGCAGGCGGGGGAAATCGGGCCCTTGGATTGGGAGTCGGCGTTTCAGGCGGTTGACTCAATGAACGGGAAAGGCGCTTGTGGGTTTACCGATTGGCGGTTGCCGAATGTTCGTGAACTCGAGAGCCTGGTCTGCCTGGAAGGCCACACACCGGCCTTGTCTCCAAACCATCCGTTCAGAGGTGTCGAAGCATCTTACTGGTCAGCGACGACGAGCAGTTATGAAGGAACCTACGCCTGGGTCCTCCACATGGACGACGGTGCCATCGGGGTAGGGTTTAAGAAGAACAAAGAATTCTGGGCCTGGCCCGTTCGAGACGGGGATTTGCGGACGTAGGTTTTGATTTGGATGGAAATTTATTGTTTTGGTTGGGATTTGGCTAAATAGTTAAAGTGATGTGTAAGGGTGTGTCTGTGGCAAATATCTCCCGCAGGGACGCAGAGACGCAGGGAAAAAGGGTACTGACGTCGGCCGAGGGGGTGGCGCTCCAGGGGTCATTCAATTTCAGCGCGGTTGAAACTCGGTCCCAAGACTCGCTACGTCCTTTTGGTGTTCTTTGGGTTTACTATG
>Ga0207797_1001657_pt1 | contig 16029 bp, 16 predicted proteins | sample PRCRCaboRojoPR_6_FD_187275 | JGI IMG/M metagenome (GOLD analysis project Ga0207797, IMG submission 187275) | Marine sediment microbial community from Cabo Rojo, Puerto Rico - PR CR 10% Liquid 1 (SPAdes) | ecosystem: Environmental > Aquatic > Marine > Coastal > Sediment | place: Cabo Rojo, Puerto...
AAAGAGACCGTATAGTCGGCTTGAACGGCGATTCCCATTACCTGTCCGGTATCTCCATGGACGCCGGACGGGATGTCGGCGGAGAACACCGGAGCCGACGACCGATTGATCCGATCAATTACCTCGCCATACACTCCCGCCACCTCACGGGAGAGACCGGTGCCGAAAATCGCATCAACGATGCCGTCACAGTGATACAAATCCTTTTGAATGGAGGCCACCGATTCCACCGGATTCATCTCTATGGGCAACTGCGAGACGATGTCCAGGTTCAGCTTGGCGGCGCCTTTGTACTTGCTCGGTTCCCCCAGGACATACACTTTCACCGCCGCACCGGAGGAGTGCAATTTCCTGGCGACGACAAATCCGTCGCCGCCGTTGTTTCCCATACCGCAGACCACCACGAACCGGCGATCCCGGACCCCCAGTTCCCGGGAGATAACCACGTAAACCGCATCTCCCGCATTTTCCATCAGGAGCTCCTCAGTAATGCCGTATTCATCCATGGCCGTGCGGTCTAAGGACCGCATTTGGGAAACCGTGCTGACCTTCATTTTTTTCCTCCCATCCCGGAAAGCGGACGCTGACAGATTGTGAAAACAGGAATTGGAAGAAATTGTCGCAATAAGCCCAACGCTTGTCAACCCCGTGGCCGGGACGAAAGATTTCGGACAGGACCTAAATCTTTTTATGGAACAGCCGATATCAAGTAGGGATTGGCCGGAATATAGGATGGTAAACGTAGACCCGGGAATGAAAAGGCAACGCCTCTAAAAAGGAGAAGAAGATGTGGGAAGCAGCCGTAGACCTATCGGAAGCGCACCGGCATGACGAGGTGCACGAACATGAACACGAACACCGGCACATTCACAGTCACGAGCACCGACATGGAGACCTTGTTCACTGGCATGCCCATGAGCATACCCATGTTCACAGTCATTGTCACGACACGAACCACGATCACGAAGCCGACCATGACCACCAGCATCCGGGCCACGAAGTCGAACCTCATGAGCACGCGCACTGACGCGGCCAACGAATGACACTGTGAGCAGAGCCGTACCGGGGTTCCCCGGTTTTTTCGTTAATCTGAGTCGACCCTGTATACGCGCTTGATGAGCACCGGGGTTTCCGGAACGTCTCGATGCGGACCTACAGCGGTCGTCTCCACTTCCTCGATCCGGTCCACCACATCCATTCCATCGACCACCTTGCCGAAAACGGCATATCCGAACCGGTCCGGCGTATTGCCTTGGTGATCCAGAAACTCGTTGTCGGCCACATTGATAAAAAACTGGGATGTGGCGCTGTCGACCACCTGGGTTCTGGCCATGGCAATGGTACCGCGCTCGTTTTTCAGTTCCGTCGAGGCCTCATTGACGATGGGCTTGTGGGTAGGCTTGCGTTCCATTTCCCGGGTCATGCCCCCGCCCTGTATCATGAAGCCGTCGATCACCCGGTGAAACAGGGTGTCTTCGTAGAACTGCTCATCGACATAACGCAGAAAGTTTTCGACGGTTTTGGGTGCCTTATCCGGCCACAGTTCAACCGTAATGGTTCCCATAGAGGTTTCCATGGCGACTTTCGGATTCGATTTCATGGTCTCTTTCTCTCCTGCAACACCGTTCTGGGGGATCAGCAATGCCATACCGACCGCCCCTAGGATCAGCAACAGTCTGGTCCTCATTTCATCCTCCTCTTTTGTTCGGCCCATGACTTTTTGGCAGAACCGGACAGATCCGTCAAGTCCAAAGTCCACACCGGATCGAGGTTGCGGTGAGGTATTCCGCGACGAGGGGAGCTTTACTTCTCCGGCCGTTGGTGATAAAGGAGCGAGGACAAACGCCGGCAGCGGGTCCGGAGGCCTGTGAACAAGTCGTTGTAGCGAGGGCTTTGCACAAAATCTACGAATGAATGGAAGAATGCAAAACCCGGGTCCGGAGTCTTGAATCGGGACCCAAAGAGGGAAACGGGGCAATTGGAAAGACACGATATAGCAGAAACACCGTTGAAGGTAAGATCGTATGAATGTGACTCCTTTGGCCATGTGAATAACGCGGTGTATCTAAATTATCTTGAATGCGGCCGAATGGACGTTTTGGAGGCCGGCGGGTTCACGCTGGCGGCACTGAAGGACCGGGGGGTTCTTATTGTCGTGCGTCGAATCGAGATCGACTACAAAGTGCCGTTGAAGGAAGCCGAACAGCTGGTGGTCCGCACATACCTGAAAACCCACAACCGGATGAAGGGGGTATTCGGCCAGGAAATCGTCAAACAGCCCGATGAGATTCTTGCCGTCAAGGCGGATGTAACCTGGGTATTTGTCGATGCCAAGAGTGGGCGGCTGATTCCCATCCCATCCTTTTTCAAAGAAGCCCTTTCGTTCTGACCGGTTCAACCCGGCACCGGCGATGACCGTTACAGAGACAGAAGAGACATATCCCGATTCACTGAAGTCGGTTCTTGAAGCCAATCCCCACGAAAACATCCTCGATTCGAACATCTTTTCGGCGTACATCCGCTCGGATCTGCCGGTGCCGAAGATCGAGGATCCCCGGAAAACCCAAGTGCCGCAAGACGGAGGGCGCAGACATCCGGGATATTTGAGATCGAATCATATCAATCAGGTATTTACCTATATCGGTTTCATCAAACGAACGGACAACCGGGAATACAGACCATACCTGCCGACGCTCTTTCGGGAGCTGAACCGGTTTCTCCGGGCTTTGGAAGAGATCGTCTTCGAACTCGACGTATCTGTGTCAAAGGAAATATACGATGAACAGAAAGAGGGGTTAGAGAAGTTCCTGAAATCCTACGAGGCCCAGCCGCACAACCGGATCGAGTGGATCGAAAAGATATGGAAGCACCAAAAGATCTATCTTGAGAATATCGATATGCTTCTGGATACGCTGAAGGTGCGGGGCCGGGTCTTCGACTTCGAAGGGGATCCCCTGCACGGGCGAATCGTCGACTTCTTGCAACGGGTATGTCGCTCTTCCGCTGGGGAGTGGCCGAGCGTCACCGATTATGCCTTTGTGGCCAATTGTTGTATCAAGGCGATCCGAGACAGGGCCCCCAAGACCATATGGTCGGGAGACATTCACATCGCTCGCATACTGGAAGCCCTGTACGACGAGGCGTCGAATCTGTCCCCGTTGCTGCCCGAACTCAATCTTCGGGCCAGTTATACGCCCCGACATTATGCACAGTTGTTTCCTTGATACGGATGTGGTTTTCCGACGGGCTTCTATGCGGGATGGGACTTTTTTGCGGATAAATGAGCATCTTCGGTATCGCGGTGGGTCTTTTTTCGAACATAATCGCCGAGAGCCTTTTCCAGGGTATCGGCGGCCAGAGTCGCGCAGTGCATATGGTCTCTGGGCAGCCCGCCGATGGCGGCTTGAATTCGATCGGCGCTTACCGATTCCAAGGCCTCGTCGGGGGTCTTGCCCTTGGCCATCTGTGAGGCGGCGGCCACACAGTTCAGACTGTAGACACATCCGCTGGTCCAGTAGGACGAATCCACCACCCGATTGTCCTTGAACCGGAGACTGATTTCCATGGTGTCCTGGCACGCTCCGGTGACCCGTGCGTGCCCGTCCGGTTCTTTTAGATGCGGGGTAAGCCAGTAATAGGCAAGAAACCAGGCCAGCACCACCACCAGAAGTATCCCCGCCCCAATGAAGATGTTTATCCACATGAGGTGTTCCCTTGGGTCATATCGTGCAACACGGTTTCCACCTCCGCGCGGATCTGCTCGAGTGCCCTCTCGGAATAGGCCTCGAACCGCAACACCAGAACCGGCTGGGTATTGGATGCCCTGACCAAGCCCCAGCCCTCGTCAAAGAGTACCCGAACGCCGTCCACGTCTATGATTGGCCGTCTTTGGCGGAAATAGTCCCGTACGTCCTCGACCACTTGAAACTTCCTTTCGTCCGGACAGGGTACCCGGATTTCCGGGGTGTTGTACACCGGAGGCACATCCGCCAGAAGTTCCGAGAGGGTCTTGCCGGTGGTGGCCAAGATCTCTAAGAGGCGACAGGAGGCATAAACGGCGTCGTCGTAACCAAAGTATCGATCGGCGAAAAACATGTGACCGCTCATTTCTCCAGCCAGAGCGGCGTCCACTTCCTTCATCTTCTGCTTGATCAGGGAGTGCCCCGTTTTCCACATCAGCGGCCGGCCACCATGTTTCTCGATATCGTCATAGAGGGTTTGAGACGACTTGACCTCGGAGATAATGGTGGAGCCGGGCTTACGCGATAGGATCTCTCGGGCATAGATGATCATCAGTTGGTCCCCCCAAACGATCGTTCCCGTTTCGTCCACCACCCCGATGCGATCGCCGTCTCCGTCGTAGCCGATGCCCACGAGTAAGTCGTTTGCCCGAACCAGGGCGATGAGATCCTGCATATTCTCCGTCACCGTGGGGTCCGCCTCATGGTGGGGGAATCGCCCGTCCATCTCACAATAGATGTCGTGAACCTCGCAGCCCAGAGCCTTGAGAATCGGAACGGCCACCACGCCGGCGGTGCCGTTGCCCGCGTCGACACCGACCCGCAGGGGGTTGGAAATGCGAATGTTCTTTTCCACAAACCGTCGGTAGGCCGGGATTGGATCGACAACCGCAACGTCGCCGCTTCCCTCCGCGAAATCGCCGTCTGCAATGATTCGGCGCAATTGCCGTATCTGCTCGCCAAAGAGGGTGTCATATCCGCTGCAGAGCTTAAATCCATTGTATTCGGGAGGATTGTGGCTGGCGGTAATCATGACACCGCCCTCCATCTTCTCCTCCCGGATGGCGAAATAGAAAACCGGAGTGGGACAAACGCCGATGTCCACCACCTGACATCCCGTGCTGACGAGTCCCTCGATAAGCAGATCTCGATACCGGCCGGAACTCAGTCGACAATCTCGGCCGACGACGATCCGGGAATAATTTTCCTTTCTCAGGTACGTGCCCACACCTTTCCCCACGCGGACAACGTCATTATCGTGTAGATCTTCGTCTACGATTCCGCGAATGTCATACTCTCTGAAGATATTTGGATTCATGGTTTCTCGGTTCTCCCCATCCTCGGCGTCACGCAAATCCCCACCACAGCTGCCACCCGGTTTCCGACAGGTCGCTACCCGGTTACAAACGAATAGATTACACAGAGGGACCCCAACACCCAACAGTACGGGGCGAAAATGAAAAACCGACCCCTCTGAATCATCAATACGAGAATCCGTAAGGCAGCATAGCCCACCGCGAAGGCTACCAGCCCTCCCCCGATCATCAGTCCCACGTTGTGAGGGTGTGCCGTAGCCTCGGGGATCCCCACACAGCCCAACACCAGGGCACCCAGGATGGCCGGTATGGACAACAGAAAAGAATACCGTGCCGCCGTTTCCCGGTCAATCCCCCGCAATAGGCCGAGGGCAATGGTGGAACCGGATCTGGAGATTCCCGGCAATATGGCCAAACCCTGCATCACGCCGATATAGAGTGCGTCCCGCATGGTAAGCTGCCCGATATCGCGTCCGGTCTGTGCCGTGCGGCGAGTCAACCAGAGCATGAGTCCCGTGACCAGTAACATGAAGCCGACGATTTGCGTCGAGGAGAACAGAACATCGGCTATCGGCCGAAAGGCGAGTCCGAGACATACGGTGGGAATCGTGCCCACGATGATCAAAGCCAGCAATCGAATTTGAGGAATCCGCACCAATCGTTTGCCGAATCCCTCCCCCTTGTGGTTCCATACGGACCGGGAAAAGACGACCCGGGCGATGTCCTTTAAATCGGGAAAATAGAAGAGACAAACGGCGACCAGCGTACCCACGTGTACGGCAATGTCAAAGAGGAGTTCGGGCTCTTCCAGCCCCAGGAGAGACTGGAACAATACCAGGTGTCCCGAACTGCTGATCGGTAAGAATTCGGTGAGCCCCTGCACCACACCAAGGGTTACGGCGCGAAAAAAATCCATTAGATGCCATCCCGGGCCTTCGTCATGACAAGGTCGCAACTTCCCGGTTTCCCCGGGGTCGTGACATGCCTGGGAAGACGTGCGGAAAACGGGAAACCGGGCTTTCTTATAAAAGGATTAGGGTTTCGATTGTTCTTCGGAGGACTCCGACGGGATGTATCCTTCCAAAGCCTTTCTCACTTTTTGCTTCAATTCGCTCAGATCTGCACTCTTTACTACATAGTAGTCCGCTGCAATCGATTTCAGGTCCCCTTTGAAGGAAGAATACGCCGAGCAAAGAATGACGGGGATATTGTAAAAATCTTTTCGAATGTCCTGGAGGAGATCCAGCCCATCATGTTCGGCCATTTTGATATCCAAGATGATGAGGTCCGGCTTTTCCCGCCCGATCATTTCAATTAATCCATGCCCGCTGTCCGCAGTGATGACTTCGTACCCCTCCTCTTCCAGTTCTTCGCTATACAGCATGCGGATGACTTCTTCGTCGTCAACGATCAGGATCTTCTTCATAACTACCTCCGGATACTCTTCCTGCTTATTCCGTGCCAAACCACGACTCGAGCAGATAAGGCTTGGTGAATTCAAATATTCCGCACTGTTCTTCAATTAATTCTTCGGCTTGCTGGATGGTCATCGATTCCGATTCAATGACAAAAGAACAGGTTCTACCGAAATAGAGGGGAATCAGGCTGTTCAAAAGAGCTGCCCTCTCTTCGGGGAAATCCCTGTAGCCCACGGCGTAATCAATCAGGATCTCCGCCCACAGGTTTGCCGGGAACTCAAAGCCCCCCAGGGGAAGCGCGATGACCTCTTCGAGCTTTCTGAAAACACTCTTCGAGAGGATTCTCTCCCAAAAGGCCTTGTGCTCCACCAAGCCCGCTTGACACTTGTCATAGAGTCTGTCGATGTTGACGTCTACCCGCGGGGGCATCTCTATTTCTCCCAATCCGAATCCATAAATGGCCGTCGGCTTGCTCCATCGGACTTCCTTCCAGAAGGGACTGTTGTTCAGCATCATATCGAACAAGGTTCCCACCACCTGGGTGAACATGGGTCCCAAAGACTCTCCGGGGTCTTTGGGCTTATGGACCTTCGGGCGTCCCATGTATGACTGGCAAATGGCCATGTTTTCACACATGGCGGTGGTGGTCATCCAGATGTCGATGCCGAATTCGGCCACGGCGTCCGTCCATCCCTCGTGTTTCAGGTAGATTTCCGCCAAAGCTCCGTTGAAACCGAAGTCCCCGCCGATCGGTTGACGTACGCGACGGCCGTAAAGCGCACGGGTCATCGGATAGGCGATGTTGTTGGTAATGGTGCCATCGTGCTGATGCCGGACATACAGCGGCGCGACAAAGGCGAAATCATCGAAAAGGGGTTCCCCTAGATTCTTGATCCAACGAGGGGTAATGCTTTTTAAGTCCGCATCCACCACAACCACGGCCTCGGCGCCCAATTGACAGGCCTGGGCAAACAGATTGTCAAAGTTGTTTCCCTTTCCTTTTACCCCGGGAGGTGTAGAGAGATAGATCTTCGGCACCTCCGTGGGGGTGTTCATAAAGGCATCACGCGTGCCGTCGGAAGAATTGTTGTCACAATTGATGACAACGCTGTTCTTGTCTCCGAAATACGTGACCAGGCCTTTACTTGCCTGTTCGGCGGGCCATGCAATAAGGTCCGCTTCATTGTACGACGGGATACCCACCACGATATCGGCGGATTGAATATCATGGGGATTTTCAACGATGTCCATTACAATCTCCTTCAATACTTGGATTGTTACCCCCTTGGTATTATAGTACATTAATATAAGCGCAGGACCAGGTCAACTTCTGATTGTTCGTAAGCAAACCTGGTGCGCTGCACCCGTTGCAAACAGAGGGGACAAAGCGGGACGGATACCGATAACTCCTTGCGACCCGAGGGGCAAAATCGGGCAAATGCGATCCCGGATCCGGTCGCCGGGAAGGAGAGCGAACCTCAAATCCCATGTCATGAAATGCACACTCGTCTATACCGACCTGGATGGTACCCTGCTGGACCATGACACGTACCGATTTGACGACGCCGAGGCCACGCTGGAGAGGCTGAAAGAAGGCGGGGTTCCCATCATTCTCTGCAGCAGCAAGACACGGGCGGAAATCGAGGCGTTATGCCGGAAGATGGCGCTGAACGACCCGTTCATCAGTGAAAACGGAGGGGCCGTGTTTGTTCCGGAAGCCTTGAGCGGCCTCCAGACGGCCGGGTGGAAAAGAAAGGGCATCTATCGGGTGATGGAGCTGGGAACGCCCCACGAGATCTTAATGGAGACCTATTACCAGATCAAGGCCGCCGGGGGATTCCAGATGGTCGGATTTTCGGAGATGGCGCCGGAGGAGGTCGCCCGCCATACGGGTCTCTCCGTGGAGGAGGCCCGATTGGCAGCGCAACGGGATTATTCGGAACCGTTTATGTTTCACGAAAAAGGAAACCGGGTGCGTCAGCTGGAAGCCGAAATCGCTCGCCGGGGACTTCGGGTTACCATGGGCGGGCGGTTTTTCCATTTGATGGGCGGCAATGATAAAGGAAAGGCCGTGGAACAACTCACCCTCGCATATGCCCAAAGTCTTCCGGGACGGAAAATCTCAACCATCGGTTTGGGCGACGGCCCCAATGACATTCCGATGCTTCGCTGCGTCGACCAACCGGTCATTATCCGAAAGAAAACCGGCGAGTGGCTAGCGTTCGACAACAGACAAGAGGCTTATTTTACCGACAAACCCGGTCCCGGGGGCTGGGCGGAGGCCATCCAGGCACTCTGTTTCGACGCCTGAGAAACCGGGGAGGCCCGTTATGTTCCGCCATCGAACAGGCGGGCCAAAAAATGCATGACACTTCGCGGCTTTCGTGCTAGACAGGCAAACCGAGATTCAGGGCGGAAAAAACAGGTTTCGACTCTGCCGATGAGGACCGTACACGGCGCGGGAAAACATCCCCGGGGACTCCGCGTATTCCAGTGAAATGCCGCAATCATCCCACCGATGGATGAATGGGGATATAGAGGGTAATTCGAATTATGGTAAAGGGAAAAATCGTGGGTACCGGCTCCGCCGTACCGGAAATGGTACTCACCAATCACGATCTGGAAAAGATTGTCGATACGAGTGACGACTGGATTGTTCGCCGTACGGGCATTCAGGAACGGCGAATTGCCTCGAAGTTTCGAGAGGAGAGTGCGTCAGAGCTGGCCGCCCGGGCGGCCACGCAGGCTATGGAAATGGCCCGCGTCTCTCCAGAGGACCTGGATTTGATCATTGTGGGTACCGCCACGCCGGATCATCAGTTTCCCTCGGTGGCCTGTTTGGTTCAGAAGCACTTGGGTGCCGGCCATGCGCCCGCCTTCGATGTGGCGGCCGGATGTTCCGGTTTTGTCTATGCCGTGCACGTGGCGAACAATATGATCGCCACCGGAAGTTGCCGGAATGTTTTGGTGATCGGGGCGGAACGTCTTTCCACCGTCGCCGACTGGAAAGACCGGAGTACGTGCGTACTGCTGGGGGACGGTGCAGGGGCTGTCGTATTGACGGCGAGCGACGACGAAACAGGGATCCTGTCTTCTCATCTGAGTTCCGACGGCAACTCGTGGGATCTTCTCTATTCCCGGGACCGGAACGTCGATGAATCGGAGTTGCCCGAATTGCTGGCCAATGTGGCCCAAAGGCCCTCGTACCTGATCATGAACGGCAATCGACTGTTCAAAAAGGCGGTTGCCTGTCTGGCAGGAGCCGCCAATGCCGCGCTGGCATATAATGATCTGCATGCCGAAGACATCGCCCTGCTCATTCCTCACCAGGCCAACATGAGAATCATCCGTGCTACAGCGGACCGATTGGCCATCCCCATGGAGAAGGTCTACACGAACATCGAAAAATACGGCAACACCTCGGCGGCGTCGATCCCCATCGCCCTGGATGAGGCCAATCGCAAGGGCCTATTGAATCGGGGAGATTACATCCTTCTGGTTGCCTTCGGTGCCGGGCTTACCTGGGGTGCCTCGATCGTCAAGTGGTCTGAACCCGTTGCCTGATGATCGGGTCGTCGGAACCTACTCTACGCCTTCGACGCGCTGCACTTCGGGAATCTCTTGTTTCAGGATTTTTTCAATGCCGTTTCGCAAGGTCATCTGAGACATAGGACATCCCTTGCAGGCCCCCTGCAGGCGTACTTTCACCGTGCCGTCTTCCACACTGACCAGTTCCACATCGCCGCCGTCGGCCTGAAGGGAGGGCCGTATTTTTTCAATGACCGCCTGGACCTTGTCGCGCATGTTGTTTTCTCCTCTCTCGGCGTTACGAGAGCGCCGAATGCTTTCCGACCAGCATAATCGCTCAGGCCTTATTTTGCAAGCCCTGCCGCAATTCCCGTCTACCCGCCTTTTCCCCGTCGGGCATAGAAGTCTTCCGTAAACCGGAGCAAGGTCCCTCGTGAAACGGCCTGTCTCAGCTCCCGCATGAGGCTCATAAAATAGTGAATATTATGGATCGTATTGAGCCGATGGGCCAGGATCTCTTTGGCCATGAACAGGTGCCGCAGATAGGCTCTCGAGTAATGGCTGCAGGTGTAACATGTGCATCCCCGTTCGACGGGATCGGGATCGTCGTGATATCGGGCGTTGACAATATTTAACGTGCCTGTCTGAACAAACAGCTGACCGTTCCGGGCGTTTCGAGTGGGAATGACGCAGTCGAACATGTCTGCCCCCATGGAGACCAGTTCCACCAGGTCTTCCGGTGCGCCCACACCCATGACATACCGGGCCGAGGTGTACGGCAGGAGGGGAAGGGCGGCTCGGGCGACGGCGTGCATGGTTTCTTTCGGTTCCCCCACACTCAGCCCTCCCAAAGCATAACCGTCGAACCCGATCTCCGTGAGGGCCGCTACCCCCCGGGCACGCAGGTCCTCGTACATCCCCCCCTGGACGATGCCGAACAATCCACCCGGACGGCCGGCGGCGTGCGCCTTGCAACGCACGGCCCAGTCGATACTCAACTGCAATGATTGCTCTGCTTCTTCTTTCGTTGCCGGAAAGGGGGTACATTCGTCCAGGCACATGATGATGTCGGATCCCAGGGCCTGTTGGATCTCGATGGACTTTTCCGGGGTCAACAGATGCTGGGAACCATCTACATGAGACTGGAAGGTAACCCCTTCAGGGGAGAGTCTTCGCAGTTTTGCCAGGCTGAAGACCTGATAGCCACCGCTGTCGGTAAGGATGGGACGATCCCAGTTCATAAACCGGTGAAGGCCGCCGAGGCGGGCGATCGTCTCGTGTCCCGGGCGAAGATAGAGATGATACGTGTTTCCCAGAACGACCTGAACCCCCATGGAGGCCAGCTCTTCCGGCGTAAGGGATTTGACGGTCGCCTGAGTGCCCACGGGCATGAAGACCGGAGTGTGGATCTCGCCGTGAGGGGTGTAGATTTTTCCCCTTCGTGCGGCGGTCTCGCTCGATGCGTGGATGACCTCAAAGGAATAGTTCACCTGAATCCGATGCCTTTCTTCGCGATCCCGGGGGCTTTTCTGTCAATGTATGAGCATGCTGTCCCCGTAGCTGTAAAACCGATACCTCTGCCGGATCGCTTCCTGGTAGGCCCTCAGGATAAATTCCCGACCGGCAAAGGCGGAGACCAGCATCAGCAACGTACTCTTGGGGAGATGGAAATTGGTGATCAATGCATCCACCACGTGAAAGCGGTATCCCGGATAGATATACAGATCGCAGCGACCTTCTCCCGGGCGAAGGCGCCCCGTTTCATCGCCGGCAAATTCCAGGGATCGTACCGACGTGGTACCCACGGCAACCACCCGCTGTCCCTGGGCCTTGGCGTCATTGACCGTCGCCGCCGATCGTTCCGATATGTGGTACCATTCGCCATGCATCTTGTGTTCCCGGATGTCGGCGACTCTCACCGGGAGAAAGGTCCCATAGCCGACATGCAGGGTGATGGGTACGATCCGGACCCCTTTCCGCCTGACCGAGGCGATGAGGCCATCGGAGAAATGCAGCCCCGCGGTCGGTGCGGCCACCGCGCCGTCCTTCTGGGCATAGACGGTCTGATACGCTTCCCGGTCTTTCACGCGGGAAGATTGGGAGGCGGTTCGCTTGATGTACGGAGGTAAAGGGACCTCGCCGGTCCGCTCTAGAATGTGGGCAAAGTTTCCCGAAAAATGGAATTTCAGCCGATATACGCCCTCCCCCCCGCTCAGAACAGTTGCGCCGAGTTCCCGGGTGAAAGCAATCCGAGAACCGGGACGAGGGGGTTTGGAAGATCGGGTTATGCAGTCGCAAACGAGGGCGCCACTTTTCAACGAAGAAGATTGCCGGGCGGACGCGCCCGGGTAATCCAAGAGGAAGACCTCTATTTTTCCGCCCGTTTCCTTTCTTCCTTGGAGCCGTGCACGGACCACGCGGGTATCATTGATGATCAGGACGTCGTCGGGTAGCAAAAAATCGACAATATCGGTAAACTGATGATGTCCTATGGTTTTCTGATTCCGGTCCAACACCATCAGGCGCGAGCGATCCCTGGCGGAAAGCGGCGTTTGGGCGATCAGCTCCTCGGGAAGGGCATATGCATAATCCTCAATCGAATACATCGAGTTACCGGTGTGGGGAACAGAACCGGGAGGCTACGTTCTTCCCAGGTAGATCAGGATCAACCCGAATGCCATGAGGATAAATCCCGTTACCCGCAACGTCCCGTCGGGCATTTCCGCCAATCTGGTGATCCATCGCTTCATTCGGGCCGGCGATACGAAGTAGGGAACCCCTTCGATAATCATGACCATCCCGATGACACAGAGAAAATATTCCATAACCGCCTCGTAATCTGCGATAAACCACAATTTATAGTACCGGTTCGACGAGCTTGTCAAAAGAAAAGCAGGTTCTGCGCGCGGGGCAACGTCCCATGCCGGCCGAGTTGCCTTTTGGACATATATTTGTTAAATGAAACGCAAATTTAGTGCGGTTTGAGAGACTGAAAAGGAGACCTCCAGCCCGTTTGAGAGGGGACCACCGCCATGAAACAAAGAGACATCATATGGAAGCCCACTAAGGATTATGTGGAGGGGTCCAACGTCCAGGGGTTCATGGATCGATGGGGGATCCGAAGCTACCAGGCCTTGTATCGGAAGTCGATACGGGATTACACATGGTTCTGGCCGGCGGCCATGGACTATCTCCGTGTGGAATGGCATCGTCGATACGATCATGTCCTTGATCTGGATGGATCGCGTTCCTTCGAACGGGCACGCTGGTTTGTCGGCGGAAAATTGAGTATTGCCTACAATTGTGTCGACCGTCACGCGCTGAATCCAAACGCCGCCAATCGCCTGGCCTTTATCTGGGAATCCGAAAAGGGTCAGGTGGAAAAATGGACGTATTTGGACCTCTACCGGGCGGCGAACCAGGCGGCGCATGCCCTGAAGGCCCTGGGAATCAAAAAGGGTATGACCGTCGGGATCTATATGCCGATGATCCCCGAATTAATTGCCGTTTTCTGGGCCTGCATGAAGCTCGGGGCGCCACTGATTCCCATTTTTTCCGGCTTTGGTGCAAAACCCCTCGCGGTGAGGCTGGCCGATGCCAAGGCGTCGGTGCTGGTTACCGCCGACGTATCGTTTTACAAAAACAAACCGGTTCCCCTCAAGGAAACCTGCGACAGGGCGGCCGAGAATCTACCCAAGCTCCGGCACATGTTGGTCGTGAGGCGCCGGGAGGAGGGGCAGGTACCTTGGACGCCGGAACGGGATATATGGTGGGATGACCTTGTGCCGAAGCAGGCGGCGGAGTTTCCCACGGCGGTACTCGATGCAGAAGATCTCGCCATGATCCTGTACTCCTCGGGAACGACGGGAAAACCGAAGGGAACCCTCCATCGTGTGGCCGGTGTATATGCCCAGGTGGTCAAGGAGTTGGGCTTCAACTTCGACGTAAAGCCGGATACGCGATTCTACTGGATCACCAACATCGGTTGGATGATGGGTCCGTGGCAGGTAATGGGGGTTCAACATTTCGGCGGATGCTATCTCATCTATGACGGTAACCCTTCGTATCCGAATTACAAACGGGTGGTAGAGATGGTGGCCCGGCACCGGATTTCTCATCTCGGACTCTCCCCTACCTACAGCCGCAGCCTCAAGTCGAAGGGAGAGGAATGGATCGAGGAGTATGACCTGTCCTGCCTGCGATTTCTCGGATCTACGGGGGAACCCTTTGACCCGGAGAGCTATATGTGGGTATTTCATCACATCGGAGGCGGACGGGTACCGATCATCAATATCAGCGGGGGCACGGAGATGTGCGGCTGTCTGGTATCCCCGTCTCCCCTGACTGAGCTCAAACCGTGCAGCGTCGGGATGCCCGGTCTGGGCATGGCCATCGGCATCGCCGACGACGAAGGACATCTGATGGAGGCCGGCAAAGGACATCTGGTCCTCCTGAAGCCCGCTCCTTCCCTCACCCGGGGGTTTCTGGGAGACTGGGAGCGATATATGGAGACCTATTTTTCTTGGGAAAAGAACCGGGACGTCTGGTATCATGGCGATTATATCAAGCGGGACGAGAACGGACAGCTGACCCTGCACGGCAGATCGGATGACACCATCAATGTGGGCGGGGTTCGGACCGGCGCCGGCGAGATCGAATCGGCGCTGATGGATCACGAGGCCGTTCGGGAGGCTGCCGTGATCGGTGTGCCGGATCGACTCAAGGGTTCCGACATCATCTGCTTCGTGATCCTCAAAGAAGGCCATGAACCATCTGAGAGTCTCCGGGATGTGTTGACAAAGCACGTGGCCCGTATCATGGGAAAGAACCTCCGCCCCAAGGCCGTGATCTTTGTTCCCGATTTGCCTCGGACGCGTTCTATGAAGATCGTTAGAAAGGCGATACGAAAAAAATACTGCGGTGAAGATCCAGGAGACCTTGCCTCCATCGAGAATCCGGAAGCACTCGACTACATCGGGGAAGCGGCGGCGGAAGGGAGTTCGATTTCACAACGAGGAAACAAGAGACACCGACGATGAAATATGAAACGGTTATCGGCCTTGAGGTCCATGCCCAATTGCTGACCCAATCGAAGATTTTCTGCGGATGTTCCACCGCCTTCGGGGCGCCGCCGAATACGCATACCTGTCCCGTTTGTCTGGGCATGCCCGGGGTCTTGCCCGTACTCAACCGCCGGGTGGTCGATTTCGCCCTGAAGATGGCTGTGGCCACCGATTGTACCATCGCCCCGGTCAGCCGCTTTGCCCGGAAGAACTATTTCTATCCGGATCTTCCCAAAGGCTATCAGATCTCACAGTATGAACTGCCGATTGCGGAACACGGGCGAGTTTCCATTGAGGTGGAGGGGGGGAAAAAGGATATTGGCATCACCCGGATCCACATGGAAGAAGATGCCGGGAAGCTCCTCCATGATCCGTATCGTCCCGTGAGCCGAGTGGATTTCAATCGAACCGGTGTGCCGCTCATCGAGATCGTGAGCGAGCCCGATATCCGATCCGCTCAGGAGGCCGGTGGGTATCTGCGGCAACTCCGGGCTATTCTGAGATATCTGGAGATCTGCGACGGCAACATGGAAGAGGGCAGCTTTCGGTGTGACGCCAATGTGTCGATTCGACCCGAGGGGGCGGAGGGCTTCGGTACCCGTACGGAGCTCAAAAATATGAACTCTTTTCGGCACGTGGAAAAGGCATTGGCCTATGAAGTGGATCGCCAGAAATCCCTGGTTGAGGAAGGCGGACAGGTGGTTCAAGAAACGCGCCTGTGGGACCCGGACAAGCAGATCACCGTTTCCATGCGAGGAAAAGAAGAGGCCCATGATTACCGCTATTTTCCGGATCCGGATTTGGTTCCCATCGTCATCGGTGATGCGTGGGTCGCCAATATCCGGACTCAATTGCCCGAACTGCCTGAAGCACGAAAGGCACGATTTGTCATCGATTACGCCCTTCCGGCGGCCGAGGCTGCGTACATCACCGGCTCGCGGGAACTGGCCGATTATTTCGAGGC
>Ga0207797_1001658_pt1 | contig 16023 bp, 17 predicted proteins | sample PRCRCaboRojoPR_6_FD_187275 | JGI IMG/M metagenome (GOLD analysis project Ga0207797, IMG submission 187275) | Marine sediment microbial community from Cabo Rojo, Puerto Rico - PR CR 10% Liquid 1 (SPAdes) | ecosystem: Environmental > Aquatic > Marine > Coastal > Sediment | place: Cabo Rojo, Puerto...
CGCGTTCGGTGTCGTCCCCGTCGGCCCGCCTGACGGCGTCCTCCGAGACGCGGAGTCCCCGGTCGACGCGGTCCGACATCTCCCGGACGAAGTCGTAGACGACCGCCGCGGGAATCGTCACCTCGTACCGGTCCGGGTGTTTCCGGACGACCCACGTGTTCAACTTGCGCTCGACCGATTCGTCGACGTCGCGGGCGCGAAGCATCTCGACGAGTTCGTCGTGGGTCGAGGGGGCCATGTGACACGAGATGGCCAGCTCGAGTCTCGCCCGGGCGACGGCGTCGAGCAGGCGCTCGACGGCGGCTTCGAGGTCTTCACCCTCCTCGCGGATCTCCTCGCTGAAAAACAGCGACGTGTCGAGGACGAACCGCTGGGTGAACGGCGCGGCGGACATGCGACCGCTTGGTCGCCGGGGTATCTGTGCCCGTCGATCCGGCCGCGACGCTCGTCGCCGCAGGGACGGCTGTCGCGGGTCGCTAGTTCAACTGGAGGAACCGGTAGTTGAGCACCGCGGCGAAGGTCACCCAGACGAGGTAGGGCGCGCACAGGAGTGCGGCCCGCCGGTCCACGCGGTCGAAAGCCGCGACGGTCGCGACCACGAGCACCCAGAGGACGGCGACGACGCCCAGCGCGAGCGCGAGGTCCTGTGCGGCGAAGAAGGCGGGCGTCCACGCGAGGTTGGCGACGAACTGGAGCGCGAACGCGGCCAGCGCCACGCGGACGTCGCGCCGGTCGGTCCCCCGTCGCCACACCAGAAAGAGGGCGACGCCGAGCAGGGAGAAAAGGAGCGTCCAGACGACGCCGAACACCCACGGCGGCGGATAGATGGCCGGCTTCTCGAGCGCGCGAAACCACGCCGAGTCGGGGCCGCCGACGAGGGTGGCGCTCGCGCCGACGGCGTTGACGAGGACGACGAACCCGAGGGCGGTGAGCGCGTCGCGCAGGGAGACGCGCCGGACGCTGGCGTCTATCACGAGCGGAACGTCGGCGGCCAGTACGAAAAGTGGTCGGGCGGCCCCGCGGCTACTCGCCCGCGACGCGACGCCGCATCGCGTCGAGATACGCCGCCGCCACGAGCGGTTCGTCGTCGACGACTCGTCGAACCGCGCCACAGCCGTGTCGGAGTCGGGCGGCGAGTTCCTCGTCGTCGAGGTCGTCGATCCGGCGCTCGACGCGATCGATCCGCTCCCGGACGCCGCCCGCGTCGCGCTCTCTGGCCCTGTCGCTCGCCTCGATGAGTACGCGCCCGAGCGCGGCCTCCGCGCGCTCCCCGTCCTCGTCGTCCGGCCGATCGCTCGTCATGACGGACCGGCGTAGCGCCCCCAGCGGTATAAGTCTCCGCTCGCGGCGGCGACGCTCCTCTCTCCCGCGCAAGACGTGTAAAATGGCTGTCCTTTCCGGCGCGTCCGACTCGCAGTCACCACGTCAGTCCGTCGCTATCCGGTCGGAACTGCGGACTCCACAAGTAAGAAGGTCGTCTCGGCCTTTGTCACCGCACATGGAGTTAGACGAGACCGACCGGGAGATCCTCCGCATTCTGCAGGACGACGCCCGGACGCCTTTCAGCGAGATCGCCCGCCGCATCGACATGTCGAGCGCGACCGTCCACGACCGGGTCGGCCGACTGGAGGACGCGGGCGTGATCGAGGGCTATCACGCGAAGGTCGACCCGCAGGCGGTCGGCCTCGGGACGACCGCGCTGGTCGGTCTCCGGGTCGACCAGGGCGACGAACGGGAGAAACTCGACGAGCTGTCGAAACTCGACCGCGTCCGCGAGGTGTATCTGACCACCGGCGAGTGGGACGTGATGATCCGGGTGTACGCCGAGGACAACGACTCGCTGCGTGAACTCCTCTTCGAGCACATCGGTGCCATGGACGGCTTCACCCGGTCACAGACCATGGTCATTCTCAGTACGGAGAGCGACAAGCCGGGCGTCCCCATCTGACCGCGTCCTTTCCGTCCGCTCGCCGCGCGCCGCTCTCTCCGTCGCGCCCTGCGGCGGTGACGCGCGATACCGGAACCCTGAAACCCGTCGGACTCGCCTTTCGGGATATGTCAACCGTGGCGGATCGACTCGACGTCGACCCTGCCCGTCTGTGGCTCGGGACCGTCGTCACCCTGCTCGTCGCGCTGATCGCCGGGTCGCTGGTCTTCCCCCGCGCCGTCTACGACGGCTTCGTCTGGCAGTACTTCTGGGGGCCCGTCCAGGCGGACGCCAACTCCGCGTTCTGTGCCGTCCGCGAGGGTGGTTCGGTCAGCTATCTCGGCAGTTCGGCCGCCTGCACCGCCGCCACCGGCGTCGTCGCCTATCCCGGCTACACCATCGTCTCGGAGATCGGCTACGTCGTCGTCCTGCTTCTGGCGCTGCTCGGCGTGGTCTTCCTGCTGCGCCGTCTCGACATCGGCGGCGACCGCGAGTTCTACTTCTCGCTGGTCCCGTTCATGTTCTTCGGCGGCGCGCTCCGCGTCGTCGAGGACGCCCACGACTTCGGCGACGCCTCGCTGATCACCTACCCGTGGAACACGCTCCTGATCAGCCCGATCATCTACTTCACGGTCTTCCTGATCACGCTCGTAGCGGTCGTCGGCGGGGTCTGGGCGGCCCGGTCGGGACTCGCCGAGCGCTACGACCGACCGGTGCTCGCGAGCGGCGTCGCCGCCCTCGCTCTGACGCTGGGCTACCTGTTCGTCCTGGCGTTCTCGGGCGACAACTCGGTGACGTTCCACCCGCAGGTCCTCGGCATCGTGCTCGTCGGCACGACCGCCGTGACGGCCGTCGTCTGGTGGCTCGTCGGCGAGTACACACCCGCGGTGAACCGCGGTACCGGAACGATCGGCATCGCGGTGATCTGGGGTCACGCCGTCGACGGCGTCGCGAACGTCGTCGGCCTCGACTGGATGGAGGCGCTCGGCGCGGGGCCGAATCTCGTCCCGAAGCACCCGGTGAACGAAGCGGTCGTGAACGTCACCGGAGCGGTCCTCCCCGAGTCCGTCCTCGCGGTCACGGGCGACACGTGGCCGTTCCTCGTCGTGAAACTCGTCGCCGCCGTGCTGGTTCTGTGGATATTCGAAGAGGAGATCTTCGAGGAGTCGCCGCGCTACGCCATCCTGATGCTCGTGGCCATCACCGCCGTCGGGCTCGGCCCCGGCACCCGGGACATGCTCCGGGCCACCTTCGGCGTCTGACTCCCCGGGCGAGAGGAACTCTCACGCCCCCCGAACGCATTTGGTCGGCGACGCGGTCGCTCCGGACGTGACGACTGCAGTCTACTTCGACCTCGACGGGACGCTCCTCGTGTGGTCGCGGTCGTTCGCGGACCTGTTCGCCGACGTCTATCCGGGCGAGGCGACCGACGACGCGCTCGACGTCTTCGGCACGCGCCTGCGCGCAGAACTCGACGCCGCCAACGACGACCCGTTCGTGACGGCGTTCGCGGCCGTCCGTGCGGAGTTCGGCGTCGACGCCGACCCGGAGACGCTCGCGGCGTCGTTCGTCGAGGCCGAGGTCGCGGCGACCCGCCTGCGACAGTCGGCCCGTCGCCTCCTGGAGGAGATCGGCGAGCGACATCGCGTGGGCGTTCTCACGAACGGCGCGGCGTCGGTCCAGCGCCGCAAGCTAGAGCGCCACGGTCTCGCGGAGCTACTGGACGCGGTCGTCGTCTCTGGCGACGCGGGCGTCGCCAAGCCCGACGACGAGATATTCGAGGTCGCGAGAGACCGACTCCCCGCCGACACACACGTCTACGTCGGGGACTCCTGCGAGAAGGACGTCGTCCCGGCCGTGGCAAACGAGTTCGAGGCGGTGTACGTCGGTGAGGGGTCGTCGCCCGAGGCCACGGTCGCCGCCCGCGACGTCGACGACCTCGCCTCGCGTCTGGTCCCGTTGCTCGACTGAGCGCCCGAGGACCGCCGATCAGGGGTACGGGTGGTACGCCTTCTCCAGTTCCGGCTCGAAGCCGAGTTCGCGCGGCACCGTCCGCGCGCGCTCGCCGAAGAACGGCTCGCCGGTGAAAAGCGGCTGTGCCTCGGGCGCGAGCACCCTGACGGCCTCGAAGCCGAGGCGCTCCACGTCGGCGGTGGTCACGCGGGCGGCGTACGGCGAGAGGCCGGCGTCGCTCGCGCGGTCGACGACCGCCTCCAGTTCGGCCTCGCCCGTCGGCGTCTCGTCCGGTCCCACGCTCGCGGCCGGGACCGCGGCGTCGACGTCGACGAACCGGCGGGCTTCGACCGGGAAGTCGGCGTAGCGTGCGATCGCACCCTCCTCCGCGGCCGCGGCCTCCGGACCCATCAAACGGAGTTCGGTCCAGTTCTGGAGCGCCTCCGAAAGCGCCGAGCGCGCGGCGGCCGCGGCGTCGAGATCCGCGCCGGACCCCATCGCGAACTGCGGCCACTCCTCCGGGCGGTGGACCGCGGCGGCGACCACCGGCACGTCGACGTCCTGCGTCGCGAGCAGCGCCGTGGCCTCCAGGCGCTCGGCGCGCGCCCGCTTTTCCAGCGACGCGTAGCCGTCGTCGTCGACCTCGAGGCCGAGCGGTTCGAACGAGGAGTACCACGCGAGCATCGTCGCGTCGCGCTCGATCACCTCGTAGAGCCCCGAGAGGAGCGCCTCGACTCCCGAGTTGCCGAGGCCGAGTCCGGTCGTGATCGGCGGCTTGAACCGCTCTGCCGGCGGCGGATAGTGGACGAACTCGGCCGGGAGCGACGCCGTCTCGCCGGTGACCAGGTCCTCGCCGTCGACCCACGGAATCGGTTCCTCTCGACCGGGCGTCTCGTAGCCGTCGGGCCTGGCGAACGCCCGCACCGGCACCGGGTTCGCCCGCGTCGACTCGGGGGCGGTCGTGAACTCCGCGGCGCGGTAGACGCCGGCGCAGTACCGCTCCAGTCCCTCGCCGAGCGCCTTCATGAACGCCGGGTTCCAGTCGGCGTCGACGCCCCCGCCGAACTCGGCGGCCCGGACGTCGCTGAAGGGGGTCGTGTCGGCCGTCCCGGCCATGTAGTACGGCACCGGCCACGACTCCCGCTCGCCGACCTGGGTGAGCAGTCCGACGCGGTCGTCGACGGCGCGCTCGGCGCGAGCGACGGCGTCGTCGAGCGAGACGTCCCGGAACTCGCGTCGAACCGTCCGGTCGCGCGTCGCCGGGCGGGGCACCGGCAGGACGGTACGCTCCGCGCCCACGGACGCGCCGGAGACCTCGACCACCGACCCCGCGACCGGTTCGCCCGAGAGCAACGCGACGAGGCGTCGTCCGGCGAGCGCGCCGGCGAATCTGACCGCGCTCCGGTCGCCCGACGGCCGGCCCTCGCTCTCGGTGTTCGTCGACGCCACGCGCGTCCTGAGGTCGGCGTATCCGGCTGTCTCTCCGGTGAACACCGAGACCGCGGCGTCGAGTTCCTCGCGGGCGTGCCCGCCGACGCCTCCGATTTCGACTGCGATCCAGCGGTCCCCCCGCCCGTCGGCCGCGTCGAAGGCCTCCGACCCGGCGGGCGCGACCACGACCCCGATCGGGGTCGAATCGAGCGACTCGGGAGCGACCTCGACGGCGGTGGCGTCCACGTCCGCGAGCGCGGCGCGGAGCGACTCGACTGCCGGCCCGGAGCCGACGATGCCTACGTCCATGCCTCTCCTCCGAGAGGGCGCGCAAAAAGGTCGGGGGTCGACTCGTCGTCGGTCAGTCGAGCAGCTCCGCGGCCCGCTCGCCGAGCTCTTCGATCGACGCGTCCCAGAGCCGTTCGTCGCCGAGTTTCAGCCTGAGTCGCGGGCGGCCGACGTCGATGGGGACCTTCTCGGTGTCGATGAGCCCCAGGTCCTCGAGTCGGGTCTTCGTCCGCGAGAACGTCGCCTTGCTGGCGATGCCCACGTCCTCGCCCCACTTGCTGATGTCGTAGAGCAACACCTCGTTGCGCGCGGCGACCAGCAGGCTGATCGTCACCTCGTCGAGACCATCTCCGTCGCCGCGAGCCGTCTCGAGCGAGTCGAGCACGGCCTCGAAGTCCCGGCGGGTCTCCGCGCCGATCTCCGCTTCGAGCGTCTCGCGGACGAGCGACAGCGGCGGGGTGCGAAGCGTGTACTCGGGCGCGGACGCCCAGCGGTCGCGGTACCACTCGAACGCGGCCTCGATGAACGCCTCGTCGTCGGTCGTGAGCGCGGCGACCGAGTCGCCGGCCCTGACGAGTGCGCGGATGGCGTCCGACGTGATCAGAAGCGAGTTCCCCACGTCCTCCTCGGTCACGCGAAGCGAGAGCACTCCCTCGTCGACGAGGTCGGCGGCGTTGCTCGCCACGATGAAGTCGTCCATGACGTACTTGACGACGGCGTCGTCGCCGACGACGCGAATCGTCGGCAGATCCATCTCGGCGCTCGTCGCGACCCCGACCAGCGTCTCGACGGTCTCCTCGGACGGATCGACGACCAGCAACTCGTCGTCGACCGCATCGAACACGGGACGGAGAATATCCTCGACCCCCTCGGTGAGTAAATTCGAAGCCATCTTGTGGAGTGTTTTTGAATCCGTTCCTCTTTAATATTGCCACGAACGCCTAACTTTTAATCGAACGTCGGCGACATCATGTCAATCAGATCGCCCGTTCCGGCGGTTCGGCCGCCGTCGATGCCGGCGACGAACGACGTCATGGACACACTTATTGTGCGCTCCACCGGGAAATCACACATGGATTTCGACACCGTCCGGGAAGTCGATCCCGCGGTCGCAGACGCGCTCGACGACGAACTCGAACGCCAGCGCGACACGCTCGCGATGATCGCGAGCGAGAACCACGCCAGCGAGGCGGTCATGGAGGCACAGGGCAGTCCGCTGACCAACAAGTACGCCGAGGGCTACCCCGGCAAGCGGTACTACGCCGGCTGTGAGCACGCAGACGAGGTCGAAGAGCTCGCCATCGAGCGCGCGAAAGAACTCTGGGGTGCAGAGCACGTCAACGTCCAGCCCCACTCGGGGACGCAGGCGAACATGGGCGTCTACCTCGCCATGCTCGAACCGGGCGACAAGATCCTCTCGCTCGAACTCGAAGACGGCGGCCACCTCTCGCACGGCCACCCGGCGAACTTCGCCGGCAAACTCTACGAGGTCGAATCCTACCACGTCGACCCCGAGACCGGCTACGTCGACTACGACGAACTCGAGACGATCGCCCGCGAGTTCGACCCGGACATCGTCGTCTCCGGCTACTCGGCGTACCCCCGCGTGGTCGAGTGGGAGACGATCCAGGCGATCGCCGAGGACGTCGGCGCGTACCACCTCGCGGACATCGCCCACATCACCGGTCTCGTCGCGGCGGGCGTCCACCCATCGCCCGTCGGCATCGCCGACTTCGTCACGGGGTCGACCCACAAGACCATCCGGTCGGGGCGCGGCGGCATCATCATGACCCGGGACGAGTACGCGGACGACATCGACCCGGCGGTCTTCCCCGGCGCGCAGGGCGGCCCGCTGATGCACAACATCGCGGGCAAGGCCGTCGGCTTCGAGGAGGCGCTCCAGCCCGAGTTCACCGAGTACGCAGAGCAGGTCGTCGCCAACGCGAGGGCGCTCGGCGAGTCGCTCGCCGACAACGGCCTCTCGCTGGTTTCGGGCGGCACCGACACGCACCTCGTGTTGGTGGACCTGCGCGACTCCCACCCCGACACCACCGGCGGCGACGCGGAGGACGCACTCGAGGAGGCGGGCATCGTCCTCAACGCCAACACCGTCCCCGGCGAGACGCGTTCCCCGTTCGACCCCAGCGGTATCCGGGCCGGCACCCCCGGCATCACGACCCGCGGGTTCGACGAGGAGGCGAGCCGGGAGGTCGGCGACCTGATCTACCGCGTCGTCGACGACTACGACGACGAGGCCGTGGTCGCCGAGGTCGCCGACCGCGTCGCCGAGCTGTGTGCGGAGTATCCGCTCTACGAGTAGAGCGCCGGACCCGTTTCGGGCGGAACCGTCCTCGGACGCGGACTACCTCGACCGTTCGAGCCGGTCGACGAGCGCGGTCAACTCGTCGACCATCGCGGTCTGCTCCTCGTTCGCGGCGACGATCTCCTCTATCTCTCCGGCGACGTCCTCGGCGCGGTTCGCCGCGTCGTCGACCATGCTTGCGACCTCCTCGTTGCTCGCCGCCTGGTCTTCGGTCGCGAGCGCGACCTCCTCGATGCCCTCCGAGGTCTCCCGGACGGCGTCGGTGATCTCTTCGAGGTTCGCGACGGCGTCCTCGACTTTCGCGATGCCCGTGTCGATCTGCGCGTTCGCCTCGTCGATGCTCTCGACGGTCTCCTCGGTGTTGGTCTTGATCTGGCCGACCATCTCCTCTATCTCGCCGGCGCGCTCCTGTGACTCCTCGGCGAGGCTCTTGACCTCGTCGGCGACGACCGCGAAGCCCTCGCCGGCTTCACCGGCGCGTGCGGCCTCGATGGAGGCGTTGAGCGCGAGCAGGTTCGTCTGGTCCGCGATGTCGTTGATGACCGTGACGATCGCGTCGATCTGGTCGACGCTGTCCCGCAGCGCGTCGACGTCTCGCTCGACGGCCCCCGCGGCGGTCCGGACGTTCTCCATCGAGTCGATGGCGTCGTCCGCCGAGCGCTGACCCTCGTCGGCCAGCCGTTCGGCCTGCTCGCTCACGGACTTCACCTGGTCGGCGCTCGAGGCGATCTCCTCGATCGTCGCCGAGAGGTTCGACACCTCGCCGGCCACCTCGCGCATGTTCTCGGCCTGCGTCCCCGCGAGCTGGTTTATCTCCTCGGAACTCGTGGAGATGCTCTCGGAGGCCTCGAGCAGTTCCTCGAGGGAGCCTTCGAGCTCCGTGACGATATCGCCCCCCGTCTCGCGACTCGCGTCGCCCACTCCCTTCAGGGACCGGGATTGCTCTGACATCTATAGACTCCTCGGACGTGTGGCTGAAAAGGCCGACGGCGCAATTATCGACGCTGATACTGAAGGCGGTCGGCGATCTCGACCGACCACCGCGCGGTCGGACGCCCGGAATCGGCCTCGCGTGCGACGCGCTCGCTCGACTCCCCTGCGTTTTTGTCTCACGGCCTCGAAATCGGCGTCATGCGCGACCTCAGGCCTCGCCGCGCGGTGCTCGCCGCCGTCGGAACCGGCTTTCTCGGCACTCTCGCCGGCTGCGGCGGGTCACCCGGCGGAGCCGACGAGACCGCCTCGCCGACGAGCGACGGCACCACGACCACCGCCGACGGCGAGAGCCCGACGACGGCGGCAACGAAGACGTCGGCGACGGCCGCTGGCGACCTCGACCTCAGGGAGGCAAACGTCGTCGGCGTGGTCGCCGAGCGACGGGACGGCGCGTACCGATTCGACGTGACGCTCTATCACGACGACGACGGCGAGGACGGCTACGCGAACTGGTGGCAGGTCGAGAGCCGCGGCGGCGAGCAGTTGGGCCGGCGCGACCTGCTGCACGCCCACGGGACCCGCGAGTTCACCCGCTCTGCGACGGTCGAGGTCCCCGACGGGGTCGCCGAAGTCGTCGTCCGCGGACACGACCAGACCCACGGCTACGGCGGACAGGCGATGCTCGTCGACCTCGAAACGGGGGAGACGACGGCCGTCAGACAGGGGCCGGAGCCGCGGTCGTTCGCGGCGTGAACGTCCGGGCTACTCGGACTGGCGCATCTTCTCGATCGCGCCGGCGAAGCGGTCGTAGGGCTGTGCGCCCATCATCCGCCCCAGCACCTCGGTCTCGGGGTTGCGGAAGACGAACCCGGGCGTGCCCTGCAGGCCGAACTGTCGCCCCGAGCCGAAGTCGTCCTCGACGAGCGCGTCGATCTGCTCGATGTCCTCGTCGAGGCAGGCGTCCACCGCGTCGGCGTCCACGCCGGCGACGTCCTCGGTGTAGGAGAGCAGGCTCTCGCGGTTCGCCCAGCCGGAGTTTTTCTCTCCCTGTTGCTCGTAGACCGTCGTGTGCCAGTTCCAGAACGCCGCGGGGTTCGAGTCGCGCACCTGCCGCCAGACGCACTTCTCCATCTGCGCGGCCACCCGCGAGTCGACGCCGAACATGGGGAACTGCTGGAAGACGAACGACGCCGTGCCGGGGACGACGTAGTTCTCGATGAGTTTGGGGAGCGTCTCCTGGTCGAACCGCTGACAGAACGGACACTGGTAGTCGGTCCAGTAGTAGACCACCACGTCCGCGTCGGGGCTCCCCATGACGGGGTTGTCCGCGAGATCCAGCGTCACTTCGCGCTGGTCACCGATGGGGACCGTGACCGAGCGGTCGACCGCGCGCACGTCGGCCGGGGCCGAACTTCCGCCCAGCGGCGACGCGCCGCCCTGTAGCGTGGACGCACCGTAGACGACGCCTGCGCCGGCGATGGCGGCGACCGCTCCGCCGACGAACGCGCGTCTGGAGGCTCCGTCTCCGTCCTCGTCCTCGTCTGGCATGTCGACGCCAAGTTGTGTCCAGACGGATTTAAGACTGGCTTCATCGACCGAGTGATGCTCGGCGCACATATACACGAACGTGTTTAATACTGGCCCCGTTTATGGGAAAGTAGGCACGAACCCGAGGATTGAAGGGTCGGCCGGCCGTCTGTCCGCCCAATGACACACGTCATCGACGGCAACGCCGTTGCCGACGAGATCCGCGCCGGACTCGGAGACGCGATGGAGACGCTGGCGGACGAGGGCGTTACGCCCACGCTCGCGACGGTTCTGATGAGCGACGATCCCGCGAGCGAGACCTACGTCTCGATGAAACAGCGCGACTGCGAGGAGGTCGGGATCGACACCGTCGACGTCGAGATCGACTCCGAGGCGCCGGCCGAGGAGCTCTACGACGCCGTCGACGACCTCAACGCCGACCCCGACGTGAACGGCATCCTCGTCCAGATGCCGGTGCCGGACCACGTCGACGAGCGGCGGGTCATCAGGAGCGTCGACCCCGAGAAGGACGTCGACGCGTTCCACCCCGAGAACGTCGGCCTGCTCGTCGCCGGGGACGCCCGGTTCAAGCCCTGCACGCCCCACGGCATCCAGAAGCTGCTCGAGGCCGCCGACGTCGACCCCGAGGGGAGGGACGCGGTCGTCCTCGGGCGCTCGAACATCGTCGGCAAACCCATGGCGAACCTGCTCCTGCAGAAAGCGCCCGGCGGGAACGCCACGGTCACCGTCTGTCACTCCCGGACCCGGGATCTCGAAGCGAAGACCCGCGCCGCCGACATCGTGATCGCCGCGGTCGGCGCGCCCGAGTTCGTCGACGGGTCGATGATCTCGGAGGGTGCGGTCGTCGTCGACGTCGGCATCAACCGCGTCGACGCCGACACCGAGAAGGGCTACGAGCTCGTCGGCGACGTCGAGTACGAGAGCGCCGCGGAGAAAGCAAGCGCCATCACGCCGGTCCCCGGCGGCGTCGGCCCGATGACCCGGGCGATGCTGCTCTACAACACGGTGAAAGCCGCCGCCCTGCAAACGGACGTCTCAGTCGACCTGCCCTGACTGTCGGCGATCGCCCGGTGTCTCCGGCACGGTCGGCGTCACTCCAGTCGGTCCAGCCGGTCTCGCGCCCGCGCGAGGGCGTCGACGTCGCCCTCGCGGAGGTAGGTGCCGACCTCGCGCACGGCCGCCACCAGCGCGTCCGCCTGCGCCGGTGGGACCGCTCCCTGTAGCGCCTCGAATCGCTTTGCCCGTTCGGCGACTGCGCCGAGCGTCTTGCGCGCCTCGTCGTCTGGATGCTCCGCCAGCCACGTCCGCAGGTCCGCCCGGTAGTCGTCGACGGCCTCCGCGACGGCGAGCCCCCGCGCCGCGTGCATCGATTCCGGGACCTCTTCGGGTGCCGGTCGTTCGCCGCTGTCTGCGCCCCGCAACAGGGAGAGCAGGTAGAACTGCTCGTCGTCGCTCGGCCGTCGCGTGCGACCGAACAGGTCGACCGCGTGGAGGAGTTCGCGGGCCGCGAGCACCGTCTCGTCGAGGAGTTCGAGCTCGCCGCCGTCGATGAAGCCGCGCCGGCGGACGTACGACCGCAGCGCCGACTTCAGGTCCGGACCGAGTTCGTCGAGCGTCGCGGCCTCGACGCCGCCCTCCCTCGCGCCGACCGCGTCGCGAAACTCGCTGAGGTCGAGCGTCACCGCCGCGTCCGTGTGCTGCTGTCGCTCGTCGTCGACGCCGACGCTCCGGAGACTGCCACACGAGGGGCAGGCGACCTCGCCGGTGTCGTAGTACGACCAGCGAGTGCCACACTCCTTGCACTCCCGTCGCCCTCGGACCTTCATACCCCGTCGTTGCCGGCGTGTCGGCAAAAGGACGGCGCTCCCGTCTTCGGGAGGGAGCCGACGACGTCGACGCGAGCGCGGCGAGAAAGCGACGCTTCGCGCCCTGCCACGCAGTCCCGACGGCGGGCGACGACCCGCAGGGAGAAACGGCGGACCTCTCCGACGGCTGAACGCTTAAGCGGCCGTGGAACCGCCACCCTGTATGACGTTCTCGATCGTCGCACGCGACCCGGAGACGGGAGCGGTCGGCGTCGCCGTCCAGTCGAAGTTCGTCAGCGTCGGCGCGGTCGTTCCCTTCGTCAGCGCGGACGCCGGCGCGGTCGCCACGCAGAGTTACGCCAACGTCGCCTACGGCCCCGACGGCCTCGACCTACTCCGGGAGGGCCACACCGCTCCGGAGGTCGTCGACGCCCTCGTCGAGGCCGACGACGGCGACGTCGAGAGCCGGCAGGTCGGGGTCGTCGGACGGGACGGTTCGGTCGCCGCGTTCACCGGCGAGGAGTGTCTCGACCACGCGAGCGACCTGCAGGGCGAGCAGTACACGGTACAGGGCAACATCCTCGCCGGCCGGGACGTCGTCGAGTCGATGGCCGACGCGTTCGAGGAGAGCGAGGGCGGCCTGCCCGAGCGACTGATCGCCGCCCTCCACGCCGGCGAGGCGGCGGGCGGCGACAGCCGCGGCAAGCAGAGCGCGGCGCTCTACGTCGCCAAGGAGGGCGGCGGCTACGGCGGCCGAAACGACCGCTGGATCGACGTGCGCGTCGACGACCACGAGACGCCGATCGAGGAACTGGAGCGCGTGTTCAGACTCTACGACGTCACGCTCCTCGAACGCGCGACACCGGCGGAGACCCGCACGCTCTCGGGCGAGACCGCGGCGGCGGTCACCGAAGCGCTCGCCTCGGCCGGTCACTACGACGGCGAGGCGTCCACCGAGTTCGGGCAACGCGAGCGCGCGGCCCTCGAAGCGTTCCGCGGCGTGAACAACTTCGAGAACCACTCGCTCGACGTGCTCGAAGACGCGCTGGCCCGCGGGTGGAGCGAGGCGGAGGGGCGGGGCGAGTCCCGTCTCGTCGACGCGCTCTGGCACGGCCTCTCCCGTCTCGAGAGGAAGTGACTTTGAGCCACGGGGCCCAACGGCCGGTCATGCGAAGCGAAGACGAAATCCGCGAGCAGTACGAGTTCCTCCAGGAGCAACTCGAGTCCGAGGAGATGCGCCACGAGGGCGTCAGGCAGATGTTCACCTACTACAAGCGGGCGCTCGGCTGGGTCCTCGAAGAGGAGCACATCTGAGTGACCTCGCGGAGACGACGATACCCTTAAGTGATTACGAGCGAAAGACGTTAGTGACGCTTCGCTTGGAGGGCCGAAGCGTCAGCGGGGACCAATTCAGGGCGGCAAGACTCCACGCGCACTCTTTCGCGTGGCTTGCTTTCCTTTTCGTAACTTCGACCACGAACTGCAGTGTCTCCAGCGACTCGTCTGTCCCCCACTCGAGCGCCAGTTCGACGTTCGCCGATTCGCGCCCCGAGGTGCCGGTCTCGCGCTCGGCTTCCGCCCCCTGCCGTGGGGAACGTACGCTTTAGGCGGGGTGAAAATGAAGTAAGCGAAAGAACGTGTCACATTCTAATGTATAGTGTACATTAACTCGACTCAGATTCGTTACCAGTCTCCGGACCTCGTTCACCGCATTCTAGAGGATTCTTTCGGCTTGTTTGCGGTCTTGGTCGACATATTTATTAAATTCCGATAATAAGATAGAGTGGGAATTTACCGATGTACGACCTGACAGGATTCCAGCGAGACCTGCTGTACGTGATCGCCGGCCTCTCTGAACCCCACGGCCTCGCGATCAAAGAAGAACTCGAGGACTACTACGAGAAGGAGATCCACCACGGGCGGCTCTACCCGAACCTCGACACCCTCGTCGAGAAGGGCCTCGTCGAGAAGGGCCAGCGCGACCGCCGGACGAACTACTACACGCTCACTCGGCGCGGGCGACGCGAGATCGAAGCGCGGCGCAAGTGGGAAGACCAGTACGTCGAAGTGTAATCCCACGGTAGCAGTCGGTCACGCAACCGCGATGCGCTCGGAACGTTCGGGGTCTCACTCGGGGTCGGCGGTCGGGGGCGTGCCGCCCTCGTCGCTCTCGGTCCTGTGCAGGGTCGTCTCTCGCTTTTCTGCGTCCGGTTCGTCTTCGTCCACGACGTCTTCCGCCGGCGGTTCGTCGGCGAGGAGATAGCTCGGATCGACGGTGTAGGGCCGGAGCGGTTCCGGCGCGAGCAGTTCGGGCAGGACGACTCGTGCGAAGTGTACGACGAGCACCAGCAGCATCGGCATCAGGAAGATGCCGTACCAGCCAAAGAGCAGCGGTCCGAAGGTGTAGGCGATCATCAGACTCCCGACGTGGAGGCTCCGCCCGGAGACGTAGGGACGCAACACCAGGTCCGGGATGGTGTCGACGACGACGAACGAGATCACCGCGAACGTGGCGACGAACCAGAGCGCGTCGGGGTCGCCCGCGAGGACCGCCCGGGCGGTCATGAAGAGCGCCACGGGGAAGTAGACGAGTTTCATCCCGACGACGGGGATCAGACTCGCGATGCCGGCGAGCATCCCGATCAACGCGGGCGTGGGAACGGCGTTCCCCGCGGGCGCGACGACGTTGAGGACGGAGTAGGCGATGACCCCGATGGTGCCCGTGAGGACGGCGTTGAGGATGTTCCCGAAGAAGATGCTGTTGAAGTCGTTGTCGACCGACCGGAGGAACTCCTCCAGCACGCCCCGGTCGTCGCCGAAGCGCGCCAGCACCCACCGGGAGAGCCGCCTGTCGTCGCGGAGGAGATAGAACGCGAGCGCGATCATCACGAAGAGGTGGACCAGTCCGATCCCGACCATCGCCAGCGAGTCTGCGGCCGAAGCCAGCGAGGTCACGATCTGGTCGGTCCCGCCCGACGAGAGCCACTCCTGGAGGTCCTGGAAGTCGGCGGCCACGAGCGACTCCGGCCCGACGATCTGGTCTAGCAGTTCCTGCGGGAGGAAGGCGGCGGAGTCGAACGTGAACTGCTCCTCGCCGAGATATCGCTGGGCCTCCCGTACGACGACCGCGAGCGCGTAGATCACCAAAAGAAGCGCCGGCAACGCGAGCAGGAAGATCGAGATCGCCGCGGCGACGCTCGGCGGCCCCACGCGTCGGCGGATGCGCCTGTGAATGGGTCTGGTGGCGTAGTAGAGAAAGACGCCGAAGACGAACGTGCCGAGAAACGAGTAGACGACGTACGCGAGCACCGCGAGCAGCGCGGCACCCACGACCCACCAGCCGAGCTGGGACCGTTCCACGTCTTGCAATGCCATGCCTTAGCTCCCGCCGGGAGATGGGAAAAACCTGACGCGCGAGCGAGAGGTCGGCGTGCGAGCAATCGAACGAACCATCGAATGTTGGATTCTCGTTCAGTGATGCCGCAACGAATTGATAGTGACAGTGAACAGAGAGACAGTTATCTGCCGGATCGTTTAACACACATTGCTACGAAGTCGGTGCCATGGATCGAGAGTCCGCGGAACCGACGGTGAGCGAGCTACCGGGCGCGAAGGCTCGCGAGTGGGTCGAGTACCACCACCAGGTGTCGGCGCCGAGCACGTACGTCTATGACTTCGTCTGGGACATCACCGAAGACGCCGAGGGGCCGTTCTGCACCGACGTCGACGGCAACGTCCTGCTCGATTTCACGAGTCACGTCGCCGCCGCTCCGCTCGGCTACAACAACCCGAAGATCATGGAGAAAGTCGAGGCG
>Ga0207797_1001659_pt1 | contig 16017 bp, 19 predicted proteins | sample PRCRCaboRojoPR_6_FD_187275 | JGI IMG/M metagenome (GOLD analysis project Ga0207797, IMG submission 187275) | Marine sediment microbial community from Cabo Rojo, Puerto Rico - PR CR 10% Liquid 1 (SPAdes) | ecosystem: Environmental > Aquatic > Marine > Coastal > Sediment | place: Cabo Rojo, Puerto...
GTTGATAATTTCATTCAAGGTGCCGTCGCCGCCAACTGAAACAATGGTATCAAAACCTTGTTGAACAGCTTGATGCGCGATTTTCTCAGCATGACCCGCATAGTCGGTCAACTGATGATCGATCTCAAAACCGTGTTTTTGAAAATAGTTCTCGACTGTGTTGAAATATCGTTGCGCCGCCCCACGCCTTGCTACAGGATTTTCAATTATTTTCATAGGCATAAAATTATCCTCCTAGTCATAATTGGGAGAACAACAATGTAGAGCTCTCAACGCCTGAACTGATGTTGTCAATCAGTTTCTTTATCCCAAAAAATATATTTAATAAATACTTTGCCTTTATAAATCTGTGAATTTCCGACACGGTCAATGACTAACGGATTTTCCTCGATATTCACAAGAAGCTGTTTTTCCTCGGGATCGAGCCCGACCGCATACGTGGCATCGAACTCACCCTGAAACGCCCTGACGTCACCATCTCGGACAGCGGTAACGTGAAAGCCGCCATACCGGCGCCGGAAAAAGCTGCTTACAGCGGCAAAGCTCTCGTCCGTTTCGATGACATAGACCTGGGCAGTGGAGCCGAGTTCCTCCATATCCAGCAAAGCGATATCGATTCGCAACGTGCCGTCAAAAAAGAGCCGCCCGACCTTGTTTTTCAATTCTTCTTTGTTTTGCGTGATTCCATTCTCCAGATCGACCGAGATAGGATAACGAACAATATACAAATCAACACGGGTTGGCCAAAATGTGCGACTGGTTTTAGCTAATGGTACCGGATAAATATCGATGCGCGTTGCTGGTTTGTCGTCAATTTCTGAAAAGATATAGGTGAAAAATTGTCCGTATTTGAAAAAACGCTGACCGGAAAGCTGCGAATAATAGTCCACGACTTTTCGCGGCCAGTCTGTGGTAATGTAACTGGCCACCATCATTGTGCGGGCTCGCGGAAATTGCGATGTTGCTCTTTGCCGGATGGTTTTGGTGTGCTGCTCGTCTTTTATACTTTTTGGATAAGCATAATCATCAAAAGTGCTCTCTTTAAACGGCAGTTGAGCTGAGACGTGAGCACCGGTCAACAATAATATAAAAGAAACAAGACGTGAATAATTTGGTATTCTATGAATTATCTTACCTCCTGAATTATTCGGCAATGGTGGTCCATGAAAAACAGGACCGCTTGCCTGTGTGGCAGGTCGGTCCAAATGGCTGTGCTTTGACTAAAATCGTATCGGCATCGCAATCGGTATAAATTTCTTTTAATTCCAGAAAATTGCCTGATGTTTCTCCTTTTGTCCAGAACTTTTGCCGCGACCGGCTCCAAAAAGTGACTTTTTGTTTTGCAAATGTCATCTCAATGCTCTGCTTGTTCATGTAACCGAGCATGAGCACGCTGTTATCGTTTACATCCTGTACAATAGCCGGTATCAAACCGCGGTCGTCAAAATTCAATGTAGCAATAAATTTCTCACGAGTCAACTTTTCAATTTCTGACATGAATTCCTCTTTCCTGCAAATAGATTTTTACGTCCTGAATTGAATTTTCCCGGTAATGAAAAATTGAAGCCGCCAAAGCCGCATCGGCAGCGCCATGCTGAAAAACGTCAGCAAAATGTTCCACCGCGCCGCATCCTCCAGAAGCAATGACCGGGATGGTTACAGCACTGGAGATTGTGCGAGTCAAGTCAATATCGTAACCGATTTTTGTTCCGTCACGGTCCATAGAAGTGAGCAGTATTTCACCGGCACCGAGCTCCTCAACAGACTGCGCCCATTTCAGTGCGTCCAAATCGACGGGTGTTCGGCCGCCGTAAATATAAACCTGCCACGAGTTGTCGCTGTTCTGCTTGGCATCGATAGCCACGACCGTGGCTTGCGCGCCAAACCGATCTGAGCACTTTTTAATGAGATCAGGATTTTTAACTGCAGCCGTGTTCATTGTCACCTTGTCTGCACCGTTTTGCAGCAGAATATGCGCATCTTCAACCGTGCGAACGCCGCCTCCGACAGTCAGCGGCATGAATACCTTTTCGGATGTCCGTCTCACTACATCCAGCATAATATTTCGTTTTTCATGGGAAGCGGTGATGTCCAGATAAACCAATTCGTCTGCGCCGTGTTCGTCATAGTAATGAGCCTGTTCAACGGGATCGCCGGCATCGATTAAATTTAAAAAATTAATTCCCTTCACCACCCGTCCGTCTTTAACATCCAGACAGGGAATGATACGCTTGGCCAACATATTAAAATCCTTTAATCATCATAGTTAGGAACCGAATCTTTGTAAAAGATCAGAAAGTTCTAAATTCTTTTCATAGAGCGCCGTTCCAACGATTGCGCCCTCAATATTCTCGTTTCTTGTCTCAGCCAACCTTTTAAAATGTTCAAAAGCTGAAAATCCACCGGAAGCAATAACTTTCATACCGGATTGCTCTGCTACCAGATTTGTGCTCTCGATATTCGGGCCAACGAGTTCGCCATCGCGACGAACATCGGTGTAAATGATACGGCCAGCGCCCAGGGATTTCATTTTACCAGCCAGGGAGATCACGTCCGTGTCCGTTTGCTCTTCCCAGCCTTTGATAGCGACTTTTTGATCGCGTCCGTCAATGCCAACGACGATGTGTTCTGTGCCGAATTTTTGAACCGCCTGCGCCACAATGTCAGGCTGTTCCAGTGCCACAGTACCCAAAATCACACGATGGACACCAGCACCGAGCCACTGGCGAACATCCTCGAGAGACCGAATGCCGCCGCCGAGTTCGATAGGGATATCAATTTGACCGACAATATCCCGAATCGTTTGCACGTTTTGTTCGGCCCGGCCAAAAGCGCCATCCAGATTAACGACATGAATCATGCGCGCGCCTTCATCCTGCCAGCGCTGCGCCATTTCCGGTGGATTGCTGCTGTACACTTTGGCTGTTTTTTCTGCACCTTGTTTCAAACGAACGCACTGGCCGTTCAACAAATCGATTGCCGGTAAAATAAGCACGTCTTCTCCTCACAGTTCAATAAAATTCTGTAAAATTGCCAAACCATATTGTTGCGATTTCTCCGGATGAAACTGAAGACCGAACACATTGTCTCTTTTTATCGCCACCGTGAAACGTCCGTCATAATCGCTCTCCCCCACAACGGTGTCGTTTTTGTCCGGTGAAATATAAAAAGAATGTGCGAAATAAAAATAACTTTCATCCGGGATATTTTTCCACAGCGGACTGTTACCGGTTTGGTGTAGAACATTCCAGCCCAGATGCGGCACTTTGAGATGACTGGAAAATCGTTTCACCGAACCTTTGATGATCGACAGTCCGGTGACACCGGGATTTTCCTCACTCTGTTCGAACATCAACTGCAATCCCAGGCAAATGCCGAGGAACGGTTTACCCGTTTCAACAAAAGCCTTCATCGGCTCTACAAGGTCCAGGCGATGCAGCGTGTCCATGGCATTGCCGAACGCACCGACGCCGGGGAACACCACTTTATCAGCGTTTAGAACATCCTCGTTTTGGGAACTGACAACCGTCTGAGCGCCACATTTTTCCAGCGCTTTTTGCACACTGCGCAAATTACCGGCATCGTAATCGATAATACAAATCACGTCAGCACTCCTTTTGTGGATGGAATGTCTGTTTGTGAATCATCCTTTTTCAACGCCATTCTGAGTGCACGGGCAGCCGCCTTGGTCATGGCTTCCATAGCGTGATGCTGATTTTCACCGTAAAGCAGAGTCAAATGAAGCGTTATTTTGGCGTTCATAGCAAACGCCTGCCAAAATTCAGAAAAAAGTTCGCCCTCAAATTCACCGACACGGACGAGCGGTAGTTCACAGTTAAACTTGAAAAACGGCCGGCCGGATACGTCTACTACCGAACGCGCCAGGGCTTCGTCCAGGGGACAGAGGGCGTGCCCGAACCGCGCAATGCCGGATGCATCGCCGACAGCTTTTGACAACGCCGAACCAAGCGTAATGCCGACATCCTCAACTGTATGATGACCGTCCACGTATAAATCTCCTTCGGCTTTGACCGTCAAATCCCAGCCGGCATGCTTTTGCAGTGCATTCAGCACATGATCGAAAAAACCGATTCCAGTGTCGATAAAACCCTGACCGGGCTTATCGACATCAAGATCGACACGGATCATTGTTTCGTTTGTTGAACGTTTTACCTGGGCCGATCGAGCCATAATCTTTCCTTTATTTTATGAATGTAATTTTTGAATATCGCGCAATGCCTGCAGAAAAAAATCGTTTTCATGACGAAAACCAACCGAAACCCGTTGAAAACCTTTTAGCAGCGGATAGCCGCTCATATCCCGAACCAGAATGCCGCGGTCTTTGAGAGCCTGAAACAATTTTATATTCTCTGAACCGTGGAATAATAAAAAGTTTGCGCCAGACGGATAAACAGTAAAATCATTTAATTTTTTCATCTCGTTGAAAATCCGGTCCCGCTCCGTTTGCAAAAACTTTATATTGTCGATCAGGCGATGTTCATGCTCAAGCAGTTGCAGCGCGACCAGTTCTGTAAAGATGTTAACATTGTAAGGCAAGTTTGCCTTTTGAAGCTGGCCCACCATGTTAGGCTGTCCCACAATGTAACCAAACCGCAAACCAGCCATACTGAACGCTTTTGAAAACGTGCGCGAAACCAGCAGATTCTCATATTCCGGCAACAGGGATACAGCACTCTGTTCGGCAAATTCACCATACGCTTCATCAAAAAAGACGATTCCTGGCGCCTTTTCGCAGATTTGTTTTACAGCCTCAATGTTCATCTCGAAACCGGTTGGATTGTTGGGCGAGCATAAAATAACCAGACGCGGCTGCGTTTCCGCTATCTTGCTCAGCACGTCGTCCAGCGGAAAAGGTTGACCGGGACCGTGCATCACATTAATCGTCTCAGCCTCGTACAAGCCTAAAAATAATTCATAAAGAGAGAATGTTGGGGGAATAAGCAGTACCGAATCGCCAGGAGAGATTGACGCCGTGAGCAGCGTTTGAAATAGCTGGTTAGAACCGTTACCGAGTACGAACCATTCGGGCTGCACAGCATGACGTTCAGCGAGCCTTCTGCGCAATTGCGGGGATTCATTGATCGGGTACCGGTTCCACTCCAATTTTGCAGCAGATTTCAGACAGTATTCTTTCAAATCATCCGGAACATCGAACGGACTTTCATTCTGATTCAATTTGGCTTTGAATTCTTTTTGCGGTGGCGATGTATAGCCTTTTCGCTGGATAATTGGTTTTTTGAAATAGCGTTCCATCTATGAGCTCATCCGTTTTGTGATGGCCGTGGCGTGTGCATCCAGGCCTTCGTTTTTGGCAAATTTTTCAATGTTTTTGCCCTGCTTGTCAAGGGCGGCTTGTGTGTAGGAGACAATGCTGCTGACTTTGAGAAAATCTTCCGTCCGCAGCGGCGAAAAAAAACGTGCCGAACCATTTGTGGGCAGTACGTGATTCGGGCCGGCCCAGTAATCTCCGACAGCTTCCGGTGAATAATGACCGAGAAAAATGGCACCGGCATTTTTTATCTGCCCCAAAAGCGTCCAGGGATCATCGACATGCAGGCCCAAATGCTCGGGCGCCAATCGATTGCTCAATTCAGCACACAATGTCAAGGAACCAGTCACAATGATGCCGCCATAGTCACGAACGGCTTGCTGCATAATATCTGATCGGGGCAAAGCGTCCATTTGTATTTCCACCTCATCCGCAACACTTTTAGCAAGTTTTTTCGAATCGGTAACGAGGATAGAAGACGCCAGCGGATCGTGTTCTGCTTGAGCCAGCAAGTCAGCAGCGATAAATTCCGGCGTGGCGCTGTCATCGGCAATGATAAGCACTTCACTTGGTCCCGCGACCATATCGATGCCGCACTGGCCGTATAGCAGTTTTTTTGCCGTTGCTACATAGATGTTGCCTGGTCCAACAATTTTATCTACCCGGCCTACCGTTTCGGTTCCGAATGCCATGGCAGCGATGGCCTGGGCACCGCCCATCCGGTAAACCTGGGTTACGCCAAGTTCAAAAGCTCCCGCCAGGATCGTCTGATTCATCGAGCCGTCTTTGGCGCATGGCGTGGTCACATAAATGTCCTTGACGCCGGCAACCTGAGCCGGCACAACCCCCATCAACAGAGACGATGGATAGGCAGCCAGACCACCGGGCACATAAATCCCCACGTGTTGGATGGGTGTCACGCGCTGTCCGAGAATAACATTGTCATCTTCCCAGCTCATCCAGGATTGTGGCAGACTTTTTTCATGATATTTCTGAATGTTTTGCCGGGCCTGACGCAGCACATCGAGCAGTTCAGGATCAATATTTTCGTGAGCCTGCTGCAGTTCTTCCTGACGAACCGTTAGCGCCGACAAATCAACACCATCGAATTTTTTGGTGTAATCCATCACAGCCTGATCGCCGTTCTCCCGGACGTTCTGCAAGATATGCCGAACCGAGTGTTCTACATCCGTCGAAACCTCCTGCCGCCTCGATTCGAACCGCTGTAAAAATTCCTGAATTTTATTGTTTTTATAAATATTCATAAGCACCCGGATTATTAATAAATGACTTTATTGAGTGGATATTCAATAATATCTTCTGCACCTGCACGTTTCAAAGTGGGAATAAATGTCCGGACCGTTTCCTCTTCCACAATTATTTCCACGGCAACCCATTCGTTGCCATAAAGATTGGAAATCGTTGGCTTTTTCATGGCCGGCAATGTTTTCATAATGTGATCGAGCTTGTTTTTGGGAACGTTCATTTTCAGTCCTACTTTATTTTCCGCCTGAATCGCGGCCTGAAGCATGAGGTTAAAATTTTCAATTTTTTCACGCTTTTTAGAATCCTGCCAGCTTTTTTTATTGGCAATAAGCATGGTTTGCGATTCGAGAACGACATCGACGATGCGCAGGTTATTGGCGCGAAGAGAGCTGCCGGTTTCGGTCACTTCGATGATCGCATCGACAAGTGTGGGCGTCTTCACTTCGGTCGCACCCCACGAAAATTCGACATCCGCCTGAACGCCGTTTTTAGCGAGATAATCGTTTGTCAGATTGACAATTTCAGTGGCAATGCGTTTGCCTTGTAAATCCGTGACAGTTTGAATATCAGAGTCATTGGGGACAGCCAGCACCCATTTTACCGGACGCCGGGTTTGTTTGGCATAGGTCAATTGAGACACCTCGACTACATCGGCCCGGTTTTCCAGAATCCAGTCCTTGCCTGTCAATCCCACATCAAACACATCGTCCTCAACATAGCGGGCTATTTCCTGAGCACGAATTAAAATGGCCTGTATCTCTTCATCATCAATGGATGGAAAATAGGATCGACTGCTGACGGAAAAGTTGTAACCGGCTTTGGACAGCAGCCGGAAGGTGGCTTCCTGCAAACTGCCTTTCGGTAATCCGATTTTCAGCACATTTCCGTTTAGACCGCCTAACTGCGCCATGTCATCTCCTTTCCCTTTGTTTTTTTTGGATATTTCATAAAAAAAGCCCTCCGGGACAATCGGAAGGCTTTTGCACGTTCATCGAATACATCAAAATATGCACGTTACCAACCTCCCGATAGCGGGATCAAATGATGATGAGAATGTGATTCATGATAACGATACATATTTATTATCCTTAAAATTAAATCAAAAGTTAAAACAGATTATGCAAATATGCAAGGCTTATTTTGCCTTTTCGTACTCTTCAAACGCCATGCTAATGGCTCCAATGACGCCCGCGTCATTTTTGAGCTGAGCATGGGCCACTTCGAAACCTCGCAATGCCGGATTCATGGCTTTTTCTTGGATAGCTTTTCGAATTTTCTCGATAAAATGTTCTCCTGCTTCGGCGACTCCGCCGCCAAGTACGAGCATTTCAGGATTAAAAACATTGACCAGACTGGCGAATCCTGTTCCCAAATAATCACATGTTTCGTCAATTGTTTGCTGGGCTTCTATTTCGTCTTTTTCAGCTTGTTTAAAGATAAATTCTGTACCGATATCTGCCGGTAGTGTCTTGCCAAGCTCTTGCATCTTCTCTTTATAATTGCGAACCATAGCAGGGGCAGAGGCGTACTGTTCAAAACAGCCAAGACCACCGCAATTGCATTTTCGGCCGTTATGAACAATCATCACATGACCGATTTCAGAGCCGGCGTAATGGGTGCCGCGGTACAGCTCGCCATCGATGAGGATACCACCGCCGATGCCGGTTCCGAGCGTCGCGCACAGTACATTTTTACGGCCCTTAGCCGCGCCCTGGCGGGCTTCGCCAAACGCCATAACATTGGCGTCATTATCTGCCCAAATAGGAATTTCGAACTGACTTTCTACTCGCTTCCGAATTGGAGCGTCAGTCCACTTTTCGATGTTCGGGGTGCTGCCGATCAAGCGGCATTCTTCAAAATGGACAGCGCCCGGACTGCCGAGTCCGATGGCTGCCACCTGTCCGTCAAATTCAGCCGCTTTTTCTTTTAATTCGGATATGGTTTCAAAAATGACGTTAAAAATCTCATCCTGAGATTCGTCAGCTTTGCTGGGCTTTTTGTCTTTGATTAAAAGTTCTCCGTCCGCTGTTCCGAGTGCATACTTTAAAAACGTTCCGCCGAGATCCAGTCCTATGAATAAGTTTCTTTTGTTGCTCATCTAAACTCCCAAAAATTTTGTTTCCGAATAATGACCGGAAAATTAATAATCATTTATATTTAAATCAAGAAGAATTAGAAGTAAATGCTTTTAATTACATTATTTCACATAAATTGTTCAATTTAACTTTCACTTTTTAAATTCCAGACTCACCTGCTCGTAAACTTGTTTGGTCCCGATATCAATGGCAGGCTTGTCCATAACAAAGGCGTACATAGAAATTTTCGGATAAAGCCATTTTATAAAGTGACCTGGCGCATCAGGATTATTACCGGCATCAACATATTTTTTATACATGTGCACAGTTTCTTTTTTGTGGATATACAACGCCGGACAAACAAAATTTGAGTTTGGAGCAGCCGGTTTTTCTTCAAAAGAAATGACTTTGTTATTTTCATCAAAAAGAACCACGCCGCGCTGCTTGAGACGCTCTGCATCATTTAATTCCTGGGCAACGATGACATCACTATTTTTCGTACGATAAAACCGTTCCAGTTCTTTAAAATCAAATTGAAAAATATTGTCTCCGGCTGCCACGAGCAGATCATCGTCAATCTGCTCCTGATCGATTACGTATTGAATATCGGCAATGGCGCCAAGTCGGGTTTCGTTGCTTGTTGTTCCGTCATTGACTATTTCGATCTGAAAACCCGGATACCGTCCGCTTGCATTGACAATTTTTGCCCATTCCCGAAAAATCGCGTTGAATTTTTCATTTGTGACAACAAAAAGAACATCCAGTTCGGATAGAGATTTCAGGCCCTCTAAAAGATAGTCCAAAATCGTTTTCTCGCCCACTCGCAAGAGTGGCTTTGGTCGATCCTTGGTCAATGGATAAAGCCGGGTCGCGTAACCTGCTGCCAGCACAATGCCTTTCATATGTTCTCCGGTTTTAATTTCGATATCAGTTAGTGATTGAAACAGGATTCTTCTGGACTAAGGGACTTTTATATCAGCCAGCATTATTGTACTCAATCGGGCATGAATTTCCAATGTGTGATGAAAAGGTCCAAACCCCCTCGCAAAAAAATTCTTTTACATTTCAAAAACCATTATGACACTTTTTCAGAAACCGAATCGAATACCAATTCTTTTCCGCTCTGATGATATTTTTCTTTGAAAAAATCCTGTGCTTCTTCAAGTGTTGCCTTCTGTTGACGTCGTTCTTCGGGGACTATCACCGCTTCTGTCCACTTGAGAGTTGTTATATCCGCCCGGTCGACATAAAGCACACCGTTTATATGATCGATTTCATGCTGGATGATGACAGCCAACAAACCGCGGGCAGTGATATTCACTTCATTCCACTCCGGGTCTCGGGCACTGACCACAACTTTTTGATGCCGGGACACGCTGGCTTCCAGACCAGGCAAACTGAGACAGCCCTCGTCGTCAGCGTTATCCGCTTCACTGTGAGCCAGTATCTTTGGATTGATGAGCACGTACTCGTCCTCACCATCATAGCACACGATTAAACGTTTCGACACATTCACCTGCGGAGCGGCAAGCCCGACACCGTCTTTAGCATGCATCGTCTCCAACATATCCTGAATAAAGTCCTGATCAATTTCATCTTTTTCGTAAGGTTCTGCAACCTTGCGGAGTGTGGGATGACCGTAATGTATTACATTTAAAAGTGCCATAAGCAATATATCTTTTTTTTTAGTTAAAAATCTTAACGGGACTCTTCAAATTGTTTATCTGCATGATACGAACTTCGAACCAACGGACCCGCTTCGATGTGCGAGAATCCCATGGCCAGTCCGTGTCTTTTTAACTGATTAAATTCATCTGGGTTCACAAATCGTTGAACAGGCAGATGATTTTTTGTCGGTTGCAGATACTGGCCGATCGTCAGCATTTTACACGAGACATTGATAACCCCTTCCATGACCTGAATTATTTCATCCATTGTTTCACCTAATCCGACCATCAAACCGGTTTTGGTAACAGCGCCTTTTTCGTGTCCGCGTTTTAAAAGCTGCAACGACTGGTTGTAATCCGCCATCGGCCGGGCTTGCGGATAAAGTCTGGGCACTGTTTCGAGATTATGGTTCAGCACATCGGGTTTTGCTTTCAAAACAGTTTGCAGCGCGTCATAACTGCCTTTAAAGTCGGGGATAAGCACTTCAATCTTGCAGTTCGGTTGTTCTTGACGAATGGATTTGATGGTTTCAGCAAAATGCTGAGCACCGCCGTCGTCAAGATCGTCCCGGGTTACAGAGGTGATGACAGCATATTTCAAATCCAGCGTTTTGACAGCCTGTGCCACGCGATGCGGCTCATCCGCGTCAACAGGTGAAGGCAGTCCGTTCTGCACAGCGCAAAACCTGCAATTACGCGTGCAGGCATCGCCTAAAATCATGAACGTTGCTGTGCGGCGGCTCCAGCATTCGCCGATATTCGGACATTTGGCGCTCTGACAAACGGTGTGCAGCTCACCAACATTGACCAGTTTATTCACTTTTTTAAAATCGTCACCGCCGGGTAATTTTACCTTTAACCAGGGAGGTTTCGATTTTTTATGAGCCATAATTGTATTTACTCCTCAGTCCATTTCTCGCCCCGGACCACGTATTTCAAGAATGCATCATGTGACCAGGGCATTTTCGATTGAAAAACATCATCAATGGCATGTGCATACTGGCGTATTTCGTACTGGGCGTGTTCATCCAATCGCAGGTTTAAAAAATTCATCAGCGCTCTGGCATTGATGGTCCAGTAAAATTGGGTGTAAAGGGCCAGCGGCAGCACAATGCGGGCGTGTTCTTTGGCGACGTTGTGCTCCAAAAGTTCGTTATAAAGTTCAAATGATTGTTCGTAATGATCCTGAATTTTTTCCCGTAACGAATCGTTTATATCATCGGGAATAAATTCATATTTATAATTTCTGGCTTTTTGACTGCGCAATCTGTCGGGCAAGCAGCACTCGTCTTTCATTTTGGTATATCGGCCGGAAATTTCATTGTAACTGGCAATTCGATGCCGAAACCACTGACGCGCAACAAACAAAGGACATTTAATATGGAATTTAAAAACAGAATGTTCAAAAGGCGTTTCATGGCCGTTGGCCAGCAAAAAATTGACAAGTTTTTGATCACGCTCGTCATTGGTTATGCCTTTGCCAATGGACACTCTGGCCGCTTGCACAACCGACTGATCACCGCCCATAAAATCTACCAAACGAACAAATCCAAGGTCTAAAACTGTGTATTCTTTTTCTGCGTTCACAATGCCCCTTTCCGGGAAAAACTTTATTTTAATAGATTATCAGCTATGGCGACGCCAAAATCATAGCCTGCCTGCAATTCCTCTTTGCCCGGAACAAGGACATTTGTCAAGCCTTCTACCGGCACCTTGAACTTGAGTGCGGACAACCGCTCATCCATCATTTTTACAGCTTCGCCGCTCCACCCGTAGGAACCAAAGCTGGCCGCCAGTTTTCCTTTAACATCGATTGTTGCCAAACTATTCACTACGTCCCACACAGGTTTCACAGCGTCATTGTTAATAGTCGGAGAGCCAAGAACAAGCGCATCAGCTTTTTCGATGCGGGCGAGGTGATCATTCACATTTAAATTTTCAGCATCATAAACTTGCACATCGAGATTGCGGGAACGGGCGCCCTCAGCGATTTTGTTGGCCATAATTTCGGTATTGCCATGAGCGCTGGCAAAATAAATCAGCATAAGAGGCGGATCATTTTGTGGCAGCGGTGCAGACCATTTGTCATAAGCATCGACGTATTTTTCAATTTCCGAGCGTAAAATCGGTCCGTGCGAAGGTGCCAGTATATCATACTGCAGCGGCTCGATTTTCTCCAACGCCTTGCGAACGTTCTTTTTAAACGGGCGCATAATTTTATCAAAATAGTCCTGAAAATCCGGCCAGGTGTTGCCGGTAATTTTATCGTTGAACATGCGGCTGTCGCAGAAATGTGCGCCAAACATGTCACACGGGAACAGGATGCTGTCCTGTTCGCTGAATGTCATCATCGTATCCGGCCAGTGTACATTCGGAGCGACAACAAACTGCAATGTGCGCTGGCCAATGTCGAGTGTATCACCGTTTCTTACCGGAAGAATGTCAGCATCCCGATTGATGATGTTTGAGACATATTTCACGGCACCTTTTGAACAGACAATTTTGGCGTGCGGAGCAGCATCCAGCAAAGCGGTCAAGCTGCCGGAATGATCCGGTTCGTTGTGTTGAACCACAATGTAATCAATATCTTCAAGTGTGCCGAGGCTGTCGAGATGTTCCAGATAGGGTTCGCTGAACTTTTCCTTTACCGTATCGATGACCACTTTATTCTCGTCATTGATAAAATAGCTGTTGTACGTGCTGCCGTTTTTTGTGGTCATGATAATATCGAACACGCGTAAATCCGGGTGCAACGCGCCGCACCAGTAAACATCGTTTTTTATCTCAAATGGCTTCATCTCGCTCTTCCTGTGAATTTTCTTTTTCGATTTTTAGGCTATAGCCGTCAATTTTGACTTCCTCTGCCCGACAGCTTTTTTCTCGCTGCTTCTCTGATAAAATTGCCCTGGACTGCCCGAAACATTGTTGCAGGGCTTCTTCCGGGGATCCGGCGACGTGTAAATGAAAACAATGTGCATTCCCCAGGTGATAGACTTTGTATAATTTAAAATCGTTCATTGCCTCTCTCAACCGTTACTAACAAATAACTGTCCTTGTTCGGTTTGGTGGCCAATGAGATATCACTCTTCCTGACTATTTTTCCGATAATCCTCAATGGCAGCACGCAATGCATCTTCAGCCAACACCGAACAATGCTTTTTAATTTTCGGCAATCCTCCCAGAGCCTCCATCACACTTTTATTGGTGATATGAATGGCTTCATCCAGCGTTTTGCCTTTGACCATTTCCGTGACCATAGAACTTGTGGCAATGGCGGCTCCGCAACCAAAGGTTTTAAATTTCACATCCGCAATTTTGCCGTCCTCGACACGAATCGTGAGTTTCATCACATCGCCGCAGGACGGATTGCCCACAACGCCGACACCGTTGGCATTCTCAGCAATCCCCACGTTGCGTGGATTTTCATAATGCTGCATGACTTTTTCAGAATATTCATCCCACACATCCATGAGGCTGTTCCTTATTCGTGATGGTCGGACCATTGCATTTTTTCAATGTCCACACCTTCTTTGGCCATGTCATATAGCGGCGACATATCCCGGAGACGTTTTACGCCCTTTTCAAGTTGATCGAGCAGAATATCGATATGCTCTTCTGTATTGTTTTTTCCCAGCCCGAATCGCAACGAACAATGCGCAAGTGAATCCGGAACGCCCAGAGCCTTGAGCACATAGGATGACTGCAAAGAAGCTGACGTGCAGGCTGAGCCGGTAGACAGCGCAAAATCCCGGCATGCCAGGATAATTGATTCACCTTCCACATACGAAAACGCATAATTTAAATTATTGGGCAGACGTTGAGTTGGGTGACCGTTGAGCTGTGCCGAATCGACCCGGTCTTTTATGCCTTTGGCCAGCCGGTTTCGCAGTTCTAACAATCGTGGATTTTCAGTGGCTATTTCAGTTTTGGCTATCTCAGCCGCTTTTCCCAGGCCGACAATGCCAGGCACATTTAGCGTACCCGAACGCATGCCGCGTTCATGTCCGCCGCCGTCCATAATGGGAGAGAGCCGAATGCCCTTGCGGATATAAAGCGCGCCAATTCCTTTTGGTCCGTACATTTTGTGTGCGGAAATGGCCAGCATATCGATGTGATCTTGCTTGACGTTCACATCTTTGCGTCCCAAAGCTTGTACGGCATCGCAATGAAAATGAATATCTTTTTCTCTGGCAATTGCACCGATTTCGTTTATCGGCTGGAGCGTACCGATTTCGCTGTTTGCCGCCTGGATGGAAATAAGAATCGTATTTTCATCAATGAGAGATTTAAAATGATCGATGTCAATAACACCATACGAATCGATTTTGGCAAATCGTGTCTCAATGCCTTCTTTTTTCAGACTTTTTAGGGGATCGAGAACAGCCTTGTGTTCTATTGGAATGGTAACGATATTTCGCTTTTTTTTATCACGATTAGCCCGGGCCGAACCTTTGATGGCCAAATTGTCCGCTTCGGTAGCACCGCTGGTAAAAATAATTTCATCCGGCGATGCCGCGCCGATTAAATCAGCTACTTTGGATCGAGCTTCTTCCACAGCAATCCGGGCTTTATGTCCGTATTCATGGGTGTTGCTGGAAGAATTGCCAAACTGCTCGGTAAAATACGGTAACATGGCATCCAACACACGTGGATCGACTGGTGTGGTGGCATGATGATCCATGTATATTTGTTTCATAAAAAATCCTTTATATTAAATGCAAGACATAAAGATAAATGAAATTGAAATGAAAATCAAGCAAGATGTGAACAGTATGTACCGTAAAAGACACTACAGACAAAAAAAGGCTCACAAATCAGTGACTTGTGAGCCTTTTCATTAGAACTCGTTTTCCTGAGGTCAAGCCGCTTCTGCACTTTTGGGTTCCTGATTGGCTTCAACAGTTTCAGACTCTTCCAAAGCAGCAGCTTCTTCAAAAGTTGTTTCCAGAAATGAAAGGTGATCTCTGTGAAAATCCGACAACTCTCGAAAAAAGGCTCTTAAATCACCCTGCATAAATCTATGAGAAACAGTTTCATAAAATTCTGATAATTCCTTCTCATTCCGTTTTGCCATAATGATGGCTTCTTTTGGGTCGCTTCCGCAGCGTATTAATGTGTTCAGTCTGTGACGCCGGTCCAGATTCAGATACAGGATCCTCTTGCCGCTGAAGGAACTGTAAGCATCGACTGCTTTTTGACGATTATCAGATGCTTTCTTTGAAAAATCATTCATAATGCTTCTCAATTCCTCATCGTCAAATAAATTTACCGCTTTTCTATAGTAATTATTCATCTCGCGTTCGGATTGTATAGCCATTTTGAGAGCATCTATGGGATCAATCATATAAACATTTTGCATATGGTACCTCCTATCCCATAAGGGAAAATATGATAAAAGCTCATACATCTATTCACTTATCTTAAAACGATGTACAAAGAACAAGTATTCCTGAGTATTAAGAGAAACCTTTAACTGGAATGAAGGGCGAAAAGTTCCTGACACTTAATAATTTAGGATAGATTATAGAGAGAGGCTAATCCCTCGGGAATCGCTGCAAATTTGAAATCCTGACCATATTGTTTCACAGCCAATTGTATCGCCTCGTTTACCGTTGAGACAAAAGAGAGATCGGGTTCTATTTTTTGCCGCGTTTTAATGGTGTGGTTAAATCCGGAGACAAAACAAACGTGGGTACGTGAGAGATAGGAGGTTAATTTA